>Ga0209281_1000502_pt1 | contig 51906 bp, 41 predicted proteins | sample MedtruBG_FD_187514 | JGI IMG/M metagenome (GOLD analysis project Ga0209281, IMG submission 187514) | Root nodule microbial communities of legume samples collected from California, USA - Medicago truncatula BG (SPAdes) (version 2) | ecosystem: Host-associated > Plants > Roots > Nodule | place... | reverse complement strand
CATTTGTGAAATTATGTTCCATGGCTTGTGGTACACAAATTGGGAATCTGTTTTCAACACCAATTAGCGACCAAGTTCCTGAACTTAAGTAAATACTATCGCTGTCATTACATACAGATGATATAAATGCTGAACCAGTATCGTGAGTTGCAGGAAGTATTACTTCCATATCAAACCCAAATTCCTCTACTAATTCTTCTCTTAACGTTCCCAAATTAGTTTTAGGTAATTTTATCTCTTGGAAAATATCTTTCTTAATCCCTAGCTCATCTAACATTTTTTCATCCCATGTTCTTTCGAATGAGTTAACTAACTGTGTTGATGATGCATTAGTATATTCATTAACTTTCTTTCCTGTAAGTAAGAAATTCAAATAATCAGGAATCATTAAGAAAGTTTTTGCCTTATCTAAAATTTCAGGATTATTTTTCTTTATAGAAAGTAACTGATATACTGTGTTAAATCTTTGGAACTGAATTCCTGTATATAGGTAAATCATATCTTGTGGAATAATCTTAAACGCTTCTTCCATCATTCCTTCAGTTCTATCATCTCTATAAGCCACAGCATTACCTAGCATTTTATTGTTTTCATCCAACAAAACAAAATCTACTGCCCAAGTATCTATTCCTATGCTCTTTGGAATCTTTCCTATTTCCTTGCACTTTTTAATTCCTGTTTTTATATCCTTAAATAATTGTTCGATATTCCAACAATATTCATTTCCTATTTTGCTAATCCCATTTTCAAATCTATATATTTCTTCTAAATTTATCTTTCCATTTTCTACTGAACCTAAAATATGTCTTCCGCTTGAAGCTCCAATATCAATGGCTAAATAGTACTCCATATCTCTCCTCCTGTTCTTTTCATTCATCACACTATAGTTAGATTATATTGTATAAAGAAACCGTTTATAATATCGGGGTTTGTCTAATTTATTATCCTTATTTGCAACTTTCTTTATACAAACACTATACTGTTAACAATTATAATTTGATTACTTTCGCTCTTTATTCTATGATTTAGTTAATTTAATAAGCTAAAATAAAAAGCAGTAAGTATTTTGATTTATCAAAATTACTTGCTGCTTAAAACTCTTATTACTATTCTCAAACTAATTGTATTTTTATTCTACCTTATAATAGTCACAGTATTTTCCTTGAGTGTCTTTCCATTTGGTTTTATACCATCCATGTACCCAATAGATATAGAACCACAAACCTTATAATTTTCTGGAATTCCTAAGCTGAATAAAAGCTTACTTACATTTTCATCCCTATCAAACCATGTCACTTGATTAATCCAACATGCTCCAAGTTCTAAATAATTTGCAGTTAGAAGCATATTTTCGATAGCGCAAGCACTATCTGCCATGGCATTACTATAATTTGAGTCATTTGATACTATTATTAGTGTCGGAGCATTGTAATAAAAACTATAATTATCATTTTTAGAAGCAATCTTTCCTGACTTTATACTTTTATAAGTATTTTCATCTACTTCTAATTTCTCAAATGCTAATTTTATATATTCATTTAATTTTAGTAAGATTTCTTTATTCTGAATAACTGTAAAATGCCATGTTTGAGAATTCCCTCCACTTGGAGCATGCTTTCCACATTCTAATATTGTATATAAATCTTCATCTTTTATCTGTTCACTTTTATATTTTCTTATACTTCTTCTAGATTTAATATTCTCAATTGTATTTTCCATCTTAGTTTTCCTCTTAAACCGTTATATATTTTTTGAGCCAAGTTAAAACACTGCCAAACCAAACTTCTACATCTGAATTTATATGTGCATCTTCATTTGCAGTTACTTCATTACAAAGTGATAACCCATGAACACCATTTTCAAATATATGAAGTTCATATGAAATTTCTTTTTTTGATAATTCTGCTGCAAAATTTATGGAATTTCTTACACTTACTAAACCGTCATTTGCAGTATGCCACATAAATGTTGGGGGCGTATCACTTGTCACATAGTTTACTGGACTTAGCTCTTTAAGATACTCTTGAGATGGATTTGGTTCACCAAAAAGAGCTTTATTGGAAACTTCCCAAAATTGATTTAAAAATTCATCATTTTTTTCCAACTTCAATTCTTCCATTAATGTGTAATCTAATACCGGGTATCCTAATATGATTCCATTTGGTTTAAATAATTGACTTTCTACATTAAATTTTTCTTTTAATAAATCATCTTGCCAATGCACACCTAAACTAGCTGTTAAATGTCCTCCTGCTGAAAATCCACAAACAAAAATTTTATTAGTGTCTACTGCCCATTCATCTGCATTTTGTCTCACGGTTAATATTGCTTTAGCCAAATCAAATAAAGGCTGAGGATATTTCGATTCCTTATTACCACATGGTAAATTATCGAAATCTATTTTCTGTCTATTATAATATGTTGTATACCTAAGTACAAAAGTATTGTACCCTTCCCCAGCAAACTTCATTGCTATTGGCTCCGCTTCCCTATCAGAAGTCATTAAAAATCCTCCGCCAGGACATATAATTACAGTTGGGCGTCTTTTGATTCTCATTTCTTCTGAATTTTCTAAAATATATGATGTTAATGTAACTTCCTCATTATTTCCCCAAAGTTTAATTTTCTCTATTAACATTTTAATACCCTCTTTCTAAAAATATCTAAATAGAAGTAATGTAATCATTTTCTTGAATATGATTATTTCATAATTATATTATAGTGTCAAATACAGTATTTAAGTTTGTTTATGTTTTTTCAAATTTATACAAGTAAACTTAATTTCGTTTAATGTCCCAAAAAACTTTCATACTTTCCCAAAAAACTCTTTGTCGGATACAATTATATATATTTCTGTCAATTTTTTAATAGAAAAAATCGAATTTCTGTATTGAACAAGCCTTAACAATATAGTATAATTAATATAGCGTAAATATAGAGCTATGACAGTTCTAACGCTGATTTTTTTAATATGATAAATAATATGACGCTATAGTTTAAATTATTGACTATAGTTTAGATTGTTAGTAATTAAATATGAATTTTAGCAATGGAGCTAGAGAATATCACGATATTTCTTTAGCTTTTTATTTTTAATTGAAATTTATTCCATTTTTGTATCTTTATAGATATAGCTATTCTGCATTTTTGTATTGACAATTTATCATTTATAATCTAAACTTTTTTTAAAATTATTAATTTTTTTAGTTAATTAATAACACTTTAAATAAATGTTGTGTATTCTGAAAGGAGATTTTATTAATGAACAAAATCAATGAAATTTTTGGTTCAAACGTATTTAGCGATGCTGTAATGAAAGAACGTCTTCCAAAGGCTACTTATAAAGCTTTAAAAAAGACAATTGAAAGAGGAACTGCTCTAGCACCAGATGTTGCAGACGTTGTTGCTTCTGCAATGAAAGATTGGGCTGTTGAAAAAGGCGCTACTCACTTTACTCACTGGTTCCAACCAATGACTGGAATCACTGCAGAAAAACACGATTCTTTCATCAACCCAACTTCTGACGGAAAAGTAATACTTGAATTCTCAGGTAAAGAATTAATTAAAGGTGAGCCAGATGCATCTTCATTCCCTAACGGAGGACTTAGAGCTACTTTTGAAGCTAGGGGATATACTGCATGGGATTGTACTTCACCAGCATTTATTAAAGATGATTCTTTATGTATACCTACTGCATTCTGTTCTTATAACGGAGAAGCTTTAGATAAGAAAACTCCATTATTAAGATCAATGGAAGCTTTAGACAAACAAGCTCTACGTGTTTTAAAATCGTTAGGTAATACTACTACTAAAAAAGTTATTACAACTGTAGGTCCTGAACAAGAATACTTCTTAATCGATAAGAAAATGTATGATGCTCGTAAAGACCTTATATTAACTGGAAGAACATTATTCGGAGCAAAACCTTCAAAAGGTCAAGAACTTGAAGATCATTACTTCGGAACATTAAAGCAAAGAATTTCTGATTTCATGAAAGAGTTAGACGAAGAACTTTGGAAGCTTGGAATATTAGCTAAAACTAAGCACAATGAAGTTGCTCCTGCTCAACATGAATTAGCTCCTATATTTAGTACAACAAATATATCAACTGACCACAACCAACTTACAATGGAAATAATGAAGAAAGTTGCTACAAAACACGACTTATACTGCTTACTTCATGAAAAACCATTCGCTGGAGTAAACGGATCAGGTAAGCATAACAACTGGTCAATGGGTACTGATGATGGAATGAACCTTCTTGAACCAGGTAACTCTCCACACGAAAATCAACAATTCCTTTTATTCCTTTGTGCCGTAATAAAAGCTGTTGATGAATATCCAGATTTATTAAGAGTATCAGCTGCTAATGCTGGAAATGATCACAGATTAGGTGCTAACGAAGCTCCTCCAGCTATAATCTCTGTATTCTTAGGAGATCAATTAGAAGATGTATTAGAACAAATTGAAAAAGGACCAGCTACAAGCTCTAAATCTTCAAGCGAATTAACTATTGGAGTTAATACATTACCTCCACTTCCAAAAGATGCAACTGACAGAAACAGAACTTCTCCATTTGCATTCACTGGAAACAAATTCGAATTTAGAATGGTTCCATCTTCAGCTTCAATCTCTGGATGTAACTTTGTTTTAAATACAATAGTTGCTGAAACTTTATCTGAAATTGCAGATAAACTTGAAAAAGCTACTGATGTAAATGCTGAAGTTCAAGAAATTTTAACTGATATAGTTAAAAACCATAAGAGAGTAATCTTTAATGGTAACGGATATTCAGATGAATGGGTTGTAGAAGCTGAAAGAAGAGGGCTTCCAAATATTAAGTCTACTGTAGAAGCTGCTAAAGCTATGATTTCTGAAAAGAATCAAGCAGTTTTAGAAAAACATGGAGTTTTAACTAAGGTTGAATCAGAATCTCGTTATGAAATAACTCTTGAAAACTACAACAAGATTATCAATATAGAAGCTTTAACAACACTTGAAATGGCTAAACGTCAAATTATGCCAGCTGTAATTCAATATACTACAAGTCTTGCTGAATCAATCAACACTATAAATGCTACTGGCGTAAATGTTGATGTATCAGTTCAAAGTGAATTATTAACTGAAGTTTCATCATTATTGGCTTCATTAAATAAAAATGTAGCACTTCTTGAAAAAGTAGTTGAAAAAGCTGATAACTTTGACGGTGACATATTCGATTTAGGAATGATGTACAGATACGAAGTATTTGAACAAATGAATACTTTAAGAGAAGATGCTGATAAGCTTGAAACTATAGTTGATGAAGATTTCTGGCCAATACCAACTTATAGCGATATGCTATTCAACATTTAATATTCATCTTACAAAATGGAGAACTTCAAAAGCGAAGTTCTCCATTTTTATATCTATATTCTAGTATTCTTACTGTTCACAGCATGAATATTATTTTCTAACGGCAGCCAATCTATAACCTTGCTAATATTTCATGATATTTTAACAACTCTAAGTACTAATCTATATTCATATTTTCAACTAACTTATTTGAGCTTAATGCAATTTCATCTAAAGCTGCAGAAACTTCTTCCACTCTTGCTACTTGATTTGTAGCTAAATTCCCTAAAGTACTTATGGACTTTTGTATAATTTCAATATTTGTTTTCATCTCTTCAAGATATGAGAATATTTTTGTTGATGACTCGCTACTTACTAATGATAATTTTCTCATTTCCTTAGCCACTACTGAAAACCCTCTACCATGCTCTCCTGCTTTAGCTGCTTCAATAGATGCATTCAAACCGAGCATATTTATCTGTCTTGATATATTTTTAATAAAATCAACAACTCCACTACTCTCTTTTATATTATTAGATGTATGTTCGATCTTATCTATAATTATATTTAAATGATTAGAAAGCTTTAATGCATCTCCTTCAATTCCATCTATACTTTCATTCGTTTCTTCAACAGATGCCTTTAATATTTTTGACTCACTTAATATAGAATTCTCTTTTTCTGTATTTCTCAATAAACAAAAAACTCCCGCATAATTATTATTTGCATCTAAAATAGGGATATGTACAAGTTTCAAATCAACTCCATGCATTTCTTGTGCTAATACTGTCAATGTAGCTTTTTTACTTAGTTTAGCTTTATCTCTTGCTATATTGTCTTCTACCTTATCTCCTGGTTTATTAGGTACACTTACAGCCTTACCATCTGATACAAACAATATCTTTTCAGTATCTTCAATAACAATAGCAGTATCCTCTTTAAAGAGTTGCTTAATAAATGGTGTTACACTAATTAAAGCCTCGAATATCTTTTCCATAATTTCGTCTTACCTTCCCCTAGAATATTAATCCCGCAAATTAACTTTAGACCTATAAATATGAAGAAGATAGACCCCATATTTTATCTATAGTTTCTATCTTCCTTTCTGTCACTTAATATCTTGTTAATCCATGTTTTTATTTCTTGTCAATTAACTCTTTTGTTCTAAAAAATAACCATATATTTTATTATTGAATTATTTCTTCAATATTTACTAATGATAAATCTTTAAATTTATAGTGTGCTTTATCATTACTTGAAGCATACCCTACAGCCAGTACTTTCATATTTCCAGCTAGTGCTGCTTCAATTCCGGCATCTGCATCTTCAACTACTAAACACTCTTCTGGAGCAATGCCTAATTTTCTTGATGCAAGTAAGAACACTTCTGGATCAGGTTTACTATTTTTTATTTCATTTCCATCAGCCACTTCATCAAAATAATTTTTAAGTCCTATCTTTTCTAAAATAATAGGAGTGTTTTTACTTGAAGACCCAATCGCTATCTTTATATTATCTTTCTTTAAAATCTCTAATACTTTCATTACTCCTGTCAATATATCATTTGGTGTTAACTCATCTAAAAATTCCTTATACAACGAGTTTTTATTTTCTGTCATTTGTATTTTTTCTTCATCAGTGTGCTGCTTATTTGCTTTTTCTAAGATTATCTCTAAACTTTCCATTCTGCTGACTCCACGAAGTCTTTCATTTATTGTTCTATCAAAATATATTCCTACTTCATCAGCCATTGCTTTCCAAGCTCTGTAGTGATAATCATCAGTTGAAACTATAACTCCATCTAAATCAAAAATAACTGCTTTAACGCTCATTTTATTCACCCCACTAATTTAAAATCTAGCTCCCCAAACGTTACAGAATGGATCTATAGGGCTAATCCCTTTAAATTCAGATCTTCCTGTAATCTTTTCAATTACAGCATCAACCACATATTCACTTGATGAATATGCATTTATAAAAGTTTTAATCATTGGAACATCCAATAAATGATATGGATTAGCCATTGATATAAACATAGTTGGAACTTCTTTTACAAACCATGGAGCATTAGCTGCCATTAAGTGTATCCAATCAACTCTTACTGTTGTTTGATTACTTGCAGTTTCAATATTAGCTATATATAGTGCTAAATCATATTTTGATTTATATTCCTCAACTCCACCACCAAATAATTCTCTGAAATCTAAATTCTTATTATCAAAGACATCTACTATGAAACCTTCATTCTCTAACTTTTGTTTTACCTTATCACTTACTCTTTCACCTTCTTTAAATCCACCATCATCACTATCGCCTAAAACATATAATCTAACTCTCTTATATTTTTCTGGTGTTATAGGCAAAAGATTTTGAGTGTCTTTAACTAAAGTAACTGACTTATCTGCGCATTCTCTTGCCCAATTTTCATGTTCTTCGCATCTTAAAACACTTAATTCTTTTTCATCTAAAACTAAAGTTCCCTCTTCTTTTCGTTTGTGTAACCCTAAAGCTGCTTTAGTTGCCAGGATTCTTGTTACTGCTTGATCTACTCTTTCAATACTTAATATTTCATTTTCTATTCCCTTTAGCATAAAGTTAAAATCTTCTTCAATATTTTTATTAAATAAGAACATATCGCATCCACATGCAATAGATTTTGGAACTGCTATTTCTCTTCTCTCAGCAACATTAAACCCAATCATAGGCGTTGCATCTGTAACAATAAGGCCATTAAAGCCAAGCTTTTCTCTAAGTAGTCCGTTTAATAACTCTTTAGATAGTGTAGCTGGCATTATTTCTTCATCCTTTAATTCAGAATTTAAGATTTTACTGTAACTTGGCAACAAAATATGTCCTGCCATTACACTTTGAGCACCAGCTTCTATCATTTCTTTATAAACCACTCCATAAGTCTTATCCCATTCTTCTACTGATAAGCAGTTTACAGAACTCAAAAGATGTTGGTCTCTTTCATCCACTCCATCCCCTGGAAAATGCTTTATAGATACTGCAACATTACTTTCCTTGAATCCCTTCATGAATTCCTTTGACATTCTAAGTACTCTTTCAGGATTTGAACCAAAAGTTCTTACGTTGGTTATAGGATTTCTAAAGTTCATATCTATATCCACTATTGGTGCAAAAGCCCAATTACATCCAGCAGCTCGTCCTTCTCTTCCTGCAACTAATCCTAACTTATATGCCATACCTTCGTCGTCAGTTGCAGCAACTTGCATTTGTTTACCAAAATAGGTCCCATCTACAGTAATTCCATTACCTCCTGCTTCTAGATTTGCTGAAATAAGTAAAGGAATTTCAGAATTATCTTGAAGCACTTTATGAGTTCTTCTTATATCTCCACCTTTTGCCGGTCTATACATCATTCCACCGGGTTTAATTCTTGATAAAAATCCTTTTAATTCTTCTTCATTATCAGTAGTTCCTACTGGGCAAAATAGCTGTCCTACTTTTTCATTTAAATCCATTTTATTAAGAGTCTCTTGTACCCATTTAATATCCTCTTTATTTAAATAAAACGGTTTTGCTTTTAAATCTATCATAATCATTCTCCTTCTCCATAAACACAAGAGTCACTTTTTACTTGTTTAAATGTTACCATTTACAGTTACATAACAAATCTTATATTTTATAAAAATAGGTATTCTTTTTGCAAAATAATTTGATAATCATATTTTCAGGTTAAAATATAAGACTTATTAACTCCGTGTTGTTTTAAATTTGTCTATAACTTAATTCAATTGCTTATTCTATTGTTGCTCTTAATAAAAAACTATTAATACATATATTCCACAATCTAAAATCAAAACTATTTTTCGGACTTCTTAAATACTTCTAATAAATTTCTCACTTTATACTTAAAGGGACAAATCTATTATGGTCCATATAGATTTATCCCTTTATTGTTAAGTTACTTCTTAATATTAATTAATCTTATACCGCTTCTACTTCAACTTTATCTTTGTTGTTCTTCTCTTTCCCAATCTCTGGAATAGGTATTACTACTAAAGCTGAAAGTATTGAGAAACATGCAAGTATTAAGAAGAAGAATGTGTATCCATCATCACCCATTAACTTTGTTCCGAGTGCTATAAGCATTGGTGCTAAGAATTGAACAACTGCTGATGATAATTGCACAGTTGTATTCATTATCGCTATATCCTTACCAGTATTCTCCTTAGACGGTAATATTCTATTAACTAATGCATTATCAACTGCTGTATACATACCAAAACCGAAGTTAAAGAAGAAATTTCCCACTATTACAAAAGTCACACTACCTGAGAATGCAAATGCAATCATACAGATTCCTGTTATTAATGCCGCTAACATTACAAATGGCTTTTGTTTTTTAATCTTGTCTGATATAAATCCTCCAAACAAACCTGCTACAACCATTAACATTATTGCTGGTGATTGATATGCCATAACTCTCATAATATCCCCTTCACCAAGATGGAATCTCATAATGTAAAAAAGAACTAACATACTTAATCCTGCGTTTGTAACATTTATAAAAAGCTTAGTTAGAAGCGCCCAAGTATATTCTGGATATTTCTTTACACTTGGATAGAAATTTTTAAAGCCTTCACTGAAACTTTTTTTCTTTTCAGCATTTCCTGTAAATTGAGTATCTTTAATAAGAAGTGCTGCTAATATTCCACCTACAACTTGAATAATTGTAATCGCTAAAAGCTTTTGTTGAACAGGTACATCAGCGAATACTCCAAGCACTGCCTGACCAATCATAACACAAGTCGGAGCTGCCGCCCCAAATAATCCAGACACTCTACCAAATCTCTCTGGTTCAACTTGTTCTGGAACTACTGCATAACATGATAATGTCACCATTCCATAAAAGAAGTTAGCTAAACAGTATCCTATAATAAGTACTGGTATTGAAGGTGCATAAGTAAACGTAAGCATTGATAATGCACCACCTATACTTCCAGCAACCATCCAAAATCTTCTTCTACCCATTTTCACTTTGGTCTTATCAGCAATTGCTCCACCTAAAGGCGCTGATATTACTAAAAATATTCCTGTAATTCCTCCTACCATTCCATATACAGCTGTCGCATTTTCAACTCCAACAAGTCTGATTATATTAAATGTTGCAAGTCCAAAACCTAATAGTACTAAAGGTGCTATTGATGTACCTAATCCAAGAACTGCACCTATTAGCAGTCTTGCAAAAGGTGTTTTTTGAAATACTTGATTATCCATATTATAATACCTCCTAAAATTTTTCATATCGTTTGTCCATGTGTAAATGATATCAAGAAAACATTTACTCTTAGGACTAAATATAAATGCAAATGGTATCATATTTTTTCTTTTTTATATCATTCAGTTTTTTCACTTTAAAAAATAGGACAACTTTTCGTATTTTCATATGATATAATATGACTTATATCTCTTATTAACTTATTATATTTAATACATAACTATTTTTTTGTTAATATTAACTGTATAAGTAATATTTATTATTATAAATAATGATAATTTTCCCATAGATGCATTTGGAGGTTGAAGAAATGAATTATAAACTAATAAATAACACTAGCGATCTACCTTTTAATATTTCTATTATTCCACTTAAGAGCGAAGAATATCATTATCATAAAGAGCTTGAATTAATATTTGTTTTAAAAGGTAGTCTATCATATTTCATTAACGGTCAAAAATATAAGATATCAGAACATGACTTATTTTGGGTTAATAGCTTAGATATGCATTCAATCTTTTCCGAGTCTGAGGAAAGTGTGCTACTAACTCTTCATCTTAATCAGATTTTCTTTAATTCATATTACGAAAACTTCTCAAATTCTTATTATAAATACAGCGATTCAATCAATGATAGAAATAATCCTCTTTACAATTCAATTAGCACAAGCTTGGCAAAAATAATGCTTTCTATGGTTAAACTTGAGCCTGATTACAAATTGAAATCTATCAATCACATTATTGAGATAATACTTATATTATTGAATCACTTTAAGAGTGAAAATAATCAGAATTTAAATTCTTCATTATACAAGCAAAATAGATTAGCGGATATATTAAAATTTATAGAATTAAACTACAATAAAGATTTAACTCTCTCTTCTCTGTCTGAGGAAATGCATATTAGTCCTCAATATATTTCGAAGTTCTTTAAAGATAACCTAGGAATTGGATTTGTTGACTATATTAATAAGTTAAGAATAACTAAATCTTTAAATGACTTATTAGAAAGTGATAAAAGTATTTTAGATATTGCATTAGAACATGGCTTTAATGATCACAAAGCCTATAATCGTGCCTTTAAAAAGGAATTTCAGATGACTGCTACTGAATATAAGAAAGAAAATAAAATCACACCTTCTATTAAAGAAACTTCTAATTTTGATTTTTTTAATAGCAATTCAAAAAGCTACTTTAAGCATTTATTTGATTTGATTAATAAAGAAAAAAATGTTTCTGATACTGCAATAGCTTCATCAATTCAAACAAATATTGAAGTTGATTTGACTAATCGACATGGAAGCAGATTATTAAAATATTGGAGTAAAGTTACATCTATCGGAAGAGCATCGTTATGTTTAAGACATGAAGTTAGACGCCAAATAGAATTAGCTCAAGATGATATAGGATATGAATTCATAAGATTCCATGGGATATTCTCTGATGAAATGATGGTTTATAAAGAAGATGATAAAGGAAATCCTATTTATAACTGGGTTTATATTGATGAAATCTTCGACTTTTTCCTTAGAGTTAATTTAAGACCATTTATCGAACTGGGATTTATGCCTGAAGCCCTAGCTTCTAAAAAGCAACATGCTTTTCTTTGGAACGCAAATGTGAGTTATCCGAAATCTTTGAAAAAGTGGACTGATCTAGTAGGTGCTTTCATAAAGCATTGTATTGATAGATATGGTTCGAACGAAGTTAAAAAGTGGTACTTTCAAATTTGGAATGCTCCTGATTTGCCTGAAGTTTTTTGGTTTGAAAGTAAAGAAAAATTCTTTAACTTTTTTAAATCAACCTATTCTTCAATGAAAAATGTATTTAAAGAAGCTAAAATAGGTCCTCCTAGCTTACTTCCGCTAAATAAATTTGAATGGATGAATGACTTTCTTAAATTTTGTGAAACAAACTTTATAGAATTAGACTTTATAGCTTGTAATATTTACGCAACTACTGACCCTAAAAATACTACACTTCCACTTCAGTTATTCAATAGACCTGATGATATACTCGCTTTAAATGAAGAAAATTTTTTGAATAGCTCAATTTCAGAAGTAAAAGAATTGTTAAAAAAATACTCTATAAATGCCCCTATTTTTGTTACTGAGTGGAATTTAAGTCCTTATACAAATGATTATAATAGAGACACTTGCTTTTTGAGTTCGTATGTAATCTATAATATTATTAATAATGTTGATCGCTTCGATATCCTCACCTTTTGGTCCTTAAGTGATATTATAGAGGAAGGTTTAACCGAGAGCAAACTATACCATGGAGGTCTTGGACTTCTTACTTATAATAGGTTGAAGAAGCCTTCATATAATGCTTTTTCACTTTTAAGTAAATTAGGAGATAATATTATAGAAAGAGGAGAAGATTACATAGTAACTTCAACAAATAATAATTATCAAATTCTATTATTTAATTTTGTATACTTCGATGATTTATTTATGAGTGGTGATAAATCCTTGTTAGACTATCATAATAGATACAATATATTTAGAAACTCAAATATGAATAAAGACATAAATCTAATTTTATCTCTACCAGGAGGGAATTATAGAATAAAGCGTTGGATTTTAAATAGATCTTCCGGTTCTACCTTTGATGCCTGGCAGAGCATGGGAGCTCCTGAACAGATTAATTCAGATATTTATAACTATCTCAAATCAAAAGAGATTCCTGAAATTAAAGTAAGCACTGAAGAGGTAAAAAAAGAACTTATGCTTTCTGATTCTATACCACCTCATGGCATACTTCTTATTGAAATAGATAGAATCAATTAAAAAAATCCCATAGTCTATCAAATTAATCTTTTGATAGACTATGGGATTAGTAATATAGCATGAAACTATATATTAGTTTAAATTACTTAGCCCAAGCTCCATTAGCACCTAAAACATATCCATCAACAGATGTGTTAGCAAGCATTGTACCTGATTCATTACAATAATACCACGTCCCATTGTCGTTTATCCAGCCCGTTTGCATTGCTCCTGATACATTTAAATAGTACCAATATCCATTATCATTTACCCATCCTGCAGACATAATACCATCAGATCTTAAGTAATACCAAGCAGCTCCATCTTTGAACCATCCTGTCGCTTTAGTTCGATCCGCTTTGACATAAGTCCAAGTACCATTATTATCTTTACTCCAACCTGCTGTTGTGACTGCTGCCTCAGTTGTTGTAGTTGTCAATATATCTTTTTGCTCTTCTGTTAAAGCTTTTGGAGATATAATTGAATAACACTCATCCTCCTTATTCCAAAGAACTACATCAGTCGGTAGACTAGGATTAAAGTTTGTCATACCTCCATCTACTTTATATAATTTTTCAAACTTATTTTCTTTGCAATTAAATCTTTTAACATACCTGTCACCTAGGGTCCATACATCTCCACAGCCTAGGGCGAAGGCATCAGAATTTGCTTCATCATAATCATCTATATCTATATAATTATAGCCATTCTTTGATTTATAGTTAATTGTCTCAGCATAAGTTTTTTTATTAATAAAATCATACAAAGCGCTGACATTATATCCTTGAGTACCTCCTGTTATTACACGTACTCCCATCCTTGTATAGATTTCATCTGCTCCATTTCCTAATGCAAGTAATGGTTGGGCATTACCATCTTTGTCTGTAATAAAATAAGTAGTCACAGTTTTAGGATATTTAATTCCATCTATATCATCTGAGGCTGGATCTTTAGAAATTCTTTGTATTACTGTTACACTATTGTCATCATTAGTAACTTGCTCATAGTGATGAGCTTTTGAACCTAATTCTACTTGATTAGTTATATTTTCATAAGCGGAATCCTCTGCTCCCTTTTCTTTCCTCCATATTGTTAATGCTGCAGTTCTAACTATATATTCTGGTCCCTCATCCCATGTTCTAGTATTTTTAATTTGTGCTCTTAATTCATAAGTTGTACCATCTTCTTTTATCTGGTAAGTATCATCTGTATTTTTAATAGTCACACTACTACTCGTTGTTGTAACTGAAATACTCCCTAAATTATAATCTACATCAATATAATTCCCTTGATCGTCAGAATAAATTGTAGATGTATTTTTATTATAATTATATTGCTCAACAGTAAATGGTTTCTCTAAATTATAAAAGCTTTGTCTCCATTTGCCTGAAATACCCCACATAGTTTCTTCACCGCTGCCATCACCTCTAACGGTAGTATCTGGAGTTACAAGACTAGTAGTAAAATTATCATCTGAGAATCTTCCTTCATTATCTTTCTTAATCTTTTTTCTCAACTTTCTTGCAATATCTCCATTTTCAACTTCTCGGCTATAATCGTCTGTTTCTTTTCCAGTTGTAATATCTACATAATAGACATCACCATCATTCTCAGTCATCTCCAAATACTTACCTTGACAGATGTCTCCAATTTTATCTCCTGGTTCGGCATCGTCTAACTTAGTATATTCTCCATCTTTTAAAAGATAAATATATCTGTCATCCTCTCCATTTATCTCTCCATCTATAACAAATATTCCACCTCCTTTTGAAGATGCACTATAAAGTATACCGTCCTCAGCTTCAATGTTTTGATAATCAGCTGCCATAGCCGGAACCATAGATATAATTGATGTTGCAGCTATTAATAAACCTGTAATCTGTGTAGATTTTCTTAACATTGTTATTTCCCCCTAGTTATCTTTCTATATTCTTTTATAAAATTGACTTTTAGACCTAATGTAAATGATATCAAGGGATGAAATTACATAAGTACCATAAATAAATGTAAATGGTATCATTTCTTTTATTATTTTATTGACGTTTTTTCTATTAATTAAGAAATAGGACATCTTTTGAGCATTTTTACAATATAATGAGATATAAATTCGATATTTTAACTAAAATATTTATATAAATATATTTTGATTAAACATTCCACTATAAATGATGAAACTAAAGTTTTGATTCCCATGCCTCCTTGAAACAATTAATAAAATGAGCAATCCCAAAGTCTATATCAAATTAAACTTTGATATAGACTTTGGGATTTAGTTTACTCAGATATTATTTTAATAGGTATTTTTTTAATCCATCAATCATCATCTTATGTGCTTCTTTACTTTCAAGTAATTCAAAATCTCCTATTGTAAAGCCATGCCTTACTCCATAGAATCTTTTTGCAGTTGTTTCAACACCTGCCTTTATTAATTTCTGCGCATAGGCTTCTGCTTCATCTCTAAGTGAATCTATTTCACACGTAATTAAAATCGCTGGTGGTAACTCTTTTAATTCTTCATTTGTTGCATATACTGGAGAGCAGTATGGATTTTCAGCATCCTCTTCTCGCCTATAACACTTATCGAAAATTGCAGCTATTTCAGGTGGGATTGCACCTTCTGTATAAAACTTTTCTGTTGCTGGTGTTGCTAAATCAAGTGGTGGATAATCAAGAACTTGACATTTGAATGAAAATTTCTTTGCTTCCTTTGCCATCATGCATACTACTGTTGAAATATTAGCTCCAGCACTATGCCCTCCAATTGCCATATTATCTGGATTAATTTTAAACTCTTCACTATGAGAACTTACATAATCTACGACATCAAAAACATCATCTTTATCTGTTGGGCATTTATATTCAGGTGCAAGCCTATAATCAATTGAAATAACAGTTATACCTAGTTCATTTCTAACTAAATTACAAAATGTATCATCATCTTCAGGCACTCCAGTTACAAAACCACCACCATGAACATCAAAAAATACTGGTGCCATAGAACTATTGTTTTTAGCCTTATATACTAGGCATCGAGTTTTACCCTCTCTTGTTGGAATAAAAATTTCTTCCCCTAAAATTGTTAGTTTTCCTACTCTTGCTTTATTTTCTTTTCTCATGTTCTGTACCATTTCTAAAGTTCTTTCATCATCACTCATATCTAAATTCTCCTTTTAAACCTTTAATCAAAATTACTAATAAAGTGCTATGTATATAATTTACATAACACTTTATTAAGAACTATATGTGATTAGCTACTTCATAAGCATCCCAAATAGCATACATGATATTAGATACTTTACGAGCATCTCCTAAAAGATGAATTTCTGGAATTTCAAATTCTAATTCTTTGTATAAAGAATTTTCTTCCTTATATCCAACTGAAAGTATTACAGAATCACATTCAATATTATCTGCTCCATTTTCTGTTTCTATTTCTAGAACACCATCTTTATATGCTTTAACTTTTGAATTTGTCTTAACATCAATATTGTTGAATAGAATCAATTTTTCTAACATCTCACTATTTGCAGAACATAAAGGACCATTTAATGCAAGAATCTTGTGCAGTGCCTCTACTATAGTAACCTTCTTACCCTTTTTAGCTAAGTCAAGGGCAGTTTCACATCCAACTAGTCCTCCACCAACTATTAAAACTTTCTTTTTCTTTAATATTGGTGTGAGTGCATTATCTTTTTCTCTACACGCTTGAGGGTTTACTCCACAATTAAGTAATGAGTAGTGTTGAATACGCCCCATACATCCTTCTTGGCATGATATGCAAGGTCTAATAGATTTAACTCTATTAGATCTTAGTTTGTTTACATAATCAGGATCAGCGAGAAGTGGCCTTCCAAGACTTATAATATCGCATGTACCATTTTCTATTGCTTCTAAAGCCATATCTGGATCATCCATTCTTCCCGCACATATAATTGGAACATCAACAGTTTCCTTCATTAATTTAGCATAAGGTCTATATAGTCCCTTTTCTTGATACATTGGAGGATGACTCCACCACCACGAATCGTATGATCCAACATCTGTATCTAATGAATCATATCCATATGATACAAGCAATTTAGCAGCTTCAATTCCTTCTTCTAAATCTCTGCCCTTTTCAACAAACTCTTCCCCCGGAAGTGCTCCATCTCTAAAATCTTTAATGAAACTCTTTGGAGAATATCTAAGTGTTACCGGGAAATCTTCTCCACATCTATTTTTAATTTCTTCAACTATTTCACGTGCAAAACGAAGTCTGTTTTCTAAGCTTCCACCATATTCATCAGTTCTATGATTGAATAGTGAAATAGCAAATTGATCAATAAGATATCCTTCATGAACTGCATGGATTTGTACTCCATCAAAGCTAGCTCTCTTTGCATTAAAAGCGCCGTCTCCAAATTTTTTAACTATTGATTTTATTTCATCTACTGTAAGTTCACGGCAAGTTTTATCAAGCCATCTATGTTGAATTGGTGATGGTGCTACTGGAGTTAATTTATATTTCCTAATTACAGTTTATAAAATTATATAAAGCTCCTATAAGATTTGCATCATTTCTAAATTCACATCTAACAACATTTGGTTTTGGAACATCAAATATGAAGTTCTTATGGTACTTATCAACATTTTTCTCGATATATTCAATTAGTATATCCTGACTACTTATTCCACCGCCAATTGCAAACACTTCTGGATCTAAAATGCATTGCAAATTAAAAATTTGAACTGCTAGTTTGTACGTAAAATCATCCAATACTTTGATAATATCCTCATCACCATTATTAGCATACTCAAATATTTTATATCCATCTAGTTCTTCTGCTGGCATGTTCTTTGCTTTTCCAGCAGCTTCAATTAGGGACTTAGAACCACTTAAATTTCCCCACCAGCTTCCATTTCCTTCAGTATTATTAACATCAGTAGCTATGAAACTAAATTCACCTGCAAAAAAATTCTTTCCTTTGTGTACTTTTCTATCTTTTATGATTCCTCCACCAACTCCAGTCCCAAGGACAATAACAACACCATCATTGCAATCTTTTAGGCTTCCTTTCCATACTTCAGCTAAAGCTGCACATTTACCATCATTCTCTATTGTTATTTTAGTAGGACATCTCTCTTGCAGAATTTTTACAATTTCTTTACCTTCGTTATATGTTAATGAACCACCTGTGTAAGTATAGCCTTTTTCACTATCTAGAACTCCAGGCATGCTTATAGCCATTCCCTCTATTTCATTCTTATACTCATCATATATTTTTCCGACTACTTCTATAAAGCTTTCAATACAATCGTGCGGTGTTGGTTTCTTTCCCTTTTCAACAAATTCTAATTCCCTCGTCATAAGTGCATATTTAATAGCACTACCTCCAATATCTAAAACTAAATATTTCATCTTTCCACTCCATTTACTAAATTTTTTATAATATTTCTACCAATAATATCGTTTACTTAAATTTATCATAACTTAATAAACATACATTTTCAATAAACATATTCGTGCAGTAATTCATTTTAGAATCAAGCATACTCTAAATTAAGTGTATAAAAATGAACTAGAATATATACATTTATCTAATATTCCGTATATACTCTAGTTCTTTTATAAAGTTACTTTATATTTCATATTTAAATTTTATAGATATTTCTTTCATTTCACCTTTAGAATTCTTTCTAATTGTAAATTGCTTTATATCCTTAAATTCATTTTCTAGTTGATAATTTAATTCTGTAATTGTAGCTTTGGCCTTCTTAGTTATTCCTCCATCTTCTACAACTATAAATCTTGTCTTTCTGCAAGTTGTTTCATTGTTCAAATCATCTAGTACTACATAATATTCAGGTGCTTCCTCAATTACTACGTATTCCTTATTTAAAATTAATGTTGAACAAAGATTATTATCAATACATTTTACCTTCATTTTGCCTCCGTTTATGCAAAAAACTAATAAAAATTTCTGTATTTGTTATTAGATCTTTTACATTTTCATCTTATTTTATAAATACTATAATACTTTATTTTTGCACTTCTTTCAAATTAATCACTTTCCAAATTAGTCAATATTTTAAGCTTATCTGGTAATTTGTATAGTTGTAATTGTTTTGTATTCTCAATCTTATAAAATATCAATTTACCTCTAAAGTGTATTTAAATTCATTTTATACTCTCTCGGCGTCATTCCAAATTTATCTTTAAATATCTTATAAAAATACGTCGGATTTTCATAACCAATAAGTTGAATTATCTCAACAATGGAATAATCAGTAGATCTGATTAATTCAACAGCTTTACTTAATTTCTTTTCCTGCAGTAATTCCTTAAAAGTCATTTTTGTATGCTTTTTAATCAACTTACTAAGTTTGTAATCTGGCTGATTCAATTTTTCCGACAATTCTAAAAGAGTAGCCTTATCATAAAATTCTTCGATATATTTAAGGCTTTGAATTATCAACAGCTTTTCATAATTATCCACAGAATATATCTCTATATCCTGTGAATTCTTTATTAATTCTACCAATAAAAGTCCTACTAATAATTTTATTGTGGCCTTTTTCATTATTGAAGGTGCATATAATTCAGTTATTATCTTTTCAATAAGGTTTTGGATGTATTTTCTCTCAGAAACTTTAAAATATAAATATTCTCCTTCTTCATAATCCGTATATAAAGTTGTTAAGAGGAATTTACTTATAATATTTTCATTATCTAAAAGAGTTATTATGTAATCAAAAAATTCTGGTCTAATGATAAAATTTATGATTATATCATCTTGACTTGACGCCCTTAATTCATGAGTTATGTATTGATTTAAAAAAATCAATTCACCTTTTTGTAGTGTTATTTCTTTGTTATCAATAATCTGAGTGAGGATACCTTGATAAACATAATTAAATTCAATGTAATTATGTTTATGACTTGGAAAATTAATAAATCTTGTATGTTTTCTTATATCGATTAATTCTCCATTTTCAAGCAACTTATTACTATCTATGATGAACTTTCCATCATCAGTATATATGCTCTTATTTACTGACTCTTCACCACTCAATATTTGTGATTCTTCATCTGTTAGAGCTGTCAATTTATCATGAATCTCTTTTAGCATAAGTTTTATCTTATCCTCCTTGCTTTACTGAACTACTATATAAATAGTAATACCTACATTATACAACTTATCTATGTGAAGGTTAATTATTTAAGATAAACTTTTTACATAATAATATTTCAAATACAGATATTAAGAATTTGATAGATAGATTTATTTAATATTCTCCTTACTAATATATTCATAATAAGTAGCTGGAAATAAAATTTCTCCATTATCGAGCTTATAATTTGTGCCTTCTATAGGATCTGTACCATTAATTAAGTTTATTCCAACAGCCTGAAGCGCTTCAGCTATGACATTTGGATCTTGAATAACAGTTCCAGCCATTACCCCTCTGTCAATTAATTTTTTTGCTTCTGGTAATCCATCAATTCCAACAACAATAATATTCTTTGATTTATCTCCTTTATTATAACCATAATCTTGTAAGGCTTCGATAGCACCAATTGCCATAGCGTCATTATTTGAAATTATTGCCTCAATAGCACCATTATATCTAAGAAATAATGATTTAATAGCATTTTTAGCTAATTCTTTATCCCAATTAGCAATTTGTAATGAAAGCAGCTGAGTTTTTATGCCTGAATCATTAATTGCTGAAATGGAATATTTTGTTCGCTCAGTAGCTAATGGACTAAAACCTTGCAATATAACATATTGTAAGGTGTCATCATTATTTCTATCTATCATTTGTTTATTGCTCTTCCAGATATCAGCAACAATCTTTCCTTCCTTAATAGGTAGTTGTTTATAATCTCCTCTCATAAAAACAACTTTACTGTTCTCTTTATATAATTTAGATGCCACCTGTGGAGGAACATCTAAAAAAATTATTGGAACATTATTTTGATTAACCTTATTAATAACATCTTCTACGACACTCTCTTCTGCCGAAGCTACTTGTATTATTAAAAGATCAATATTACTTTTAAGTAAATTATCTATTAATTCATTTTGGATAGCCACATTATTCTTTCCTTCAAAAAATGTATACTTAACTCTATTTTCGTTTTTATTCTCTATGTCTTCTAAACTCTGTTTAAGATTTGATAAAAATAAATCATCTAAGCTATAAAACAATACTCCAACATTAATTATTTTTTTATTATTAATATTTAAAGCTGAACTAACCAATATATTATTAATTCTAGTGCTACTTATTAATTTAACAAGTAGCACTGGAATAACAACTAAAACTAGTATTTTTCTTGATGTTTTCATTATAATCCTCCAAATAATTATTCTGTATATATTTAATATTAGATTATCTCTAGATATAAAATATATACAGAACAATTAATGAGATATAAACTTACTATCATCAAAAAATACAGAATTACTTTTTATTCATATGTAATTTTGTTCTCTTTAATTATCATATAAGCTTACTTTAGTGTTTTAAACTTATTTATACTATCTAATACTTCCATAACACGAATTGATTCATCTAGAGATAAATAGTTACTTTGCAATTTCCCTTTTTTTAAACAGTCATGTACTTCTTTAACTTCTGCATACATATCGTCAAATTCTAGTACTTTCTCAATTGTATATGGTTCCCTACCATCAATATAAATAATCGCTCTATTAGGCCTATTATAAATTGGAATTTCTATCTGACCTTTTGTCCCCTTAATAATAGCAGTTCTCTCCTTATTTCTATCGATTGCTCCTTCAATAGTTCCAATTACTCCATTTTCAAAAGTTAGTATCGCTTTAAAATAAGAATCTACTCCTGATTCATTAATTTTCATATCGGATTCGACTTTAATAACTTCTGAATCAATGATATCCATAACAAATGACAATGGATAAATTCCAACATCCAATAGGGCTCCACCTTGTTCTTTATCTAATAAATAGGATCCTTTTTTTATATCTGTTACATGATTACAAAAATTTGCCTCAATAGTCGTAATATCACCAATCTCTTTGCTCTTTATTACTTCTTTAATATTATGAATAAATGGAATAAATCTTGTTTTCATCGCTTCCATAAAGAATGCATTATTTAGCATAGCTTCCTTTTTTATTTCTTTCATTTCTTGTGCATTTAAACCTACAGGCTTTTCGCATAACACAGCTTTTTTGTGCTTTAAAGCTTCAATTGACCAGTATTTATGAAATCCATGAGGTAATGCAATATAAACAGCATCTAATTCTTTATCCTTTAGTAACTCATTATAATCCTCATAAATTTTCTCACATTTATATTGTTTATAAAATTCATCACGTTTTTCTTTTGTTTTTGATGCAATCGCATATAATTCACCTTCATTTGTATAAGATAAACTCTTTGCAAAACGCATAGCTATATTCCCCAATCCAATAATTCCCCATTTAATCATTGTTTTTCTCCTCCTTACCATTATAAATAATCAAACTGATTTTTATAGTTATCTTTTATAATTTGTTTTCTTTTATCTTGTTATGTATTTATCAATTTTTCATTATATATTCATTAAATTCATATTAAGACTTATTTATATTATAATGTTTAAAGCAAACTTTTCCTATTTTTATTATTAGATTTTATGATTTTTATATGTTTTGATTTAAAAACATAATTAAAACATATAAAAATGAGGTCATTCCTAAGTAATATTAAAGTTTACACAAAAATAATACCTAAAAATAGCCTCATAAAAATAACATATTATTTACCTTTCCTTACATAGATTACGAGATTTATCTGTGCTCTCTGATATCGCTTCTAATACAGCAAAACGCATTCCACCTTTTTCCAACGCTTTAATACCTTCTATTGTGGTACCTGCTGGAGACGAAACCATATCTTTTAATTGCCCTGGATGTATTCCTGTTTTAATAATCATTTTTCCTGTTCCTAAAACAGTTTGGGCAGCTAATTTGTATGCCGTTGCTCTTGATAAACCTTCGCGAACTCCCCCATCAGCCAATGCTTCTATAAACATTGCAGCGTATGCAGGGCCTCCACCACTTAACCCCGTTACAGCATCTATAAGATTCTCAGGAACCCATTCTACCATTCCTACAGATTCAAAAATTTCCACAGCAAATTTTTTCTCTTCCTCACTAAAAGTAGTATCTGAGCAAAGGACTGTTGCACCCTCACCAACCATTGCTGGCGTGTTAGGCATAATACGTAATATTCTGAAATCGATATTTGCCATCCCTTTTAATTTTTCACAACTTACCCCTGCAACAATTGACAATAATGCTTTTCCTTCTAGTAATTTTTCTGTACTTTCTAATACATTATCTACAACATTGGGTTTAACTCCTAATAGAATCATATCCGAAGCTTCACATAGCTCTTTTATATTCGCTACAATATTAACCCCCTTTTCCCTTGCATGTTCTACTGCATTGGGATTTATATCATACACATTTATATCTTCTGAATTGATAACACTACTAGAAATAATCCCATCTAAAATAGCTCCTGCCATATTTCCGCAACCAATAAATCCTAATTTTCTTCTTCCCACTTATATCCTCTCCTAAATAACTACATATTTTTATGTTCATTCATAGCTTTCAATAAAATTTCTGGATTATCAATTAACGTCATTGCTCCTAATGCCATACATTTTGCTACATAAATCATACTTTTAAATCCAATTGACGAACCGGTTTGTGCTGTAAATGCCCAATGATGTAACGGTGTTCCCTTACATGCAGTAGCTGCATTTAATGTAATTGTTGGTACGAGATGGCTTACATTAGATACATCAGTTGAAATAAATATATCTGTCGCTTTATTTTGAAATTTATGTAATCCCTCAAAGTATTTTCCTTGATTCTTTAAATTGGCTTCTTTACTAATTGATTCTACAAATTCAATTTCTTCTTTTGTATAATTCGGCACTGGTATGCTGCTCATTATCTTGTAAAATGCATCTAGCAATGTAAAATTCAACTTTGTTTCCTTGCAACTAGCCACTAATTCACTTTCATATCTTGTATCTGTCATTAATGCTGCACCTTGTGCTATACGTTCTATGCGAGCTGATACGTCATCAACATGTTCACGATTTTTGCCGCGAATATAATATGAGGTTTGTGCGAAATCCGGAACTATATTAGGTTTTTCACCACCATCTAAATAAGTATAATGTATACGCACATCATCTGTTACGTGCTCTCGTAAATAATTTACCCCTACATTCATTAATTCTGCTGCATCAAGAGCACTTCTACCTAAGTGCGGGCTTCCAGATGCATGAGATGTTGTTCCAAAAAACCTAAACTTTTTTGAGTCCAAAGCTTGATAAATATCCTCTCCAACACGATTTACATCAGATGGATGCCAAGTAATTGCTGCACTTAATCCATCAAAGCATCCATATTCTGCCATAATAATTTTTCCGTACATAATTTCTTCTGCCGGACACCCAAACAGCTTTATTTTTCCCTTCTTACCACTTGCCACTAATTCATTTTTAACAGCGGCAGCTGCTGACGCTGCACCAACTCCTAATAAACTATGTCCACACCCATGTCCATGCCCTTCAAGTTTACAACGTTCCTGTACTGGCTTCTGTCCTAATCCAGGTAAAGCATCATATTCTGCTAAAAAACCTAGTACTGGTTCGCCTTCCCCCCAGGTTGCAATAAATGCTGTTTCCATATCGCCTGCTCCCCACTCTATTAAAAAACCTTGATCTTCCATGAATTTTGCCAAACACTTTGATGATTCTTTCTCTTCTAATGCCAATTCAGGGTGTTCAAAAATAAATTTTGCAGCCCGTTCTGCCTTATCGCAATTTTCATTAAACCATTTTTCAATACCATTCATTTTTCATACGCTCCTTATTGATAAAAATTATCTTACATAAAGATTACTTTTTTATTTGTATATTCCCTCAATTGCATTGAAATACTCTTCTCCAAATATCTTTATAAAATGTTCTTTTGCATTATCTATCACTTTTTTGCCGTTATCACCCAATTTGTTAATAAGTTCTTCTCCTAAAGTATTAAACAAATGAGATGTATGATAATTAAAATCACGTACATAAGTATCCCCTATTTTTTTACGCTTAGCATCTAATTTTTTAAGGTCTTCTTGTGACATAGAAATACCCCAGTCAAATTCGCAATGGTCTGCTCCCCAACTTAGATTTGAATTGGTTTTAACTGAAAAGTCCTCTCTAAATCCATGAAATACAGCTTCATCTATTGTTAAACAATAATATTTTCCATATTCCAATAGATCATATTTGTTCCATGCATCACACCATGCGCATTTTTTAGCATAAGTAACAAAGGTTGGTTCTGTTTTCACTATACCAGTATCCATTTCTCCTGGTTGTCCACGCCACTCACTATAAGCTTGATTACTTACTAAATCAAGCCCATCTCCATTTTTAATTGCATATTGTGCCATTCTTTTTCCACGTTCTTCTCCATAATAAGTCACCCCATCTACCACAGCTTTCTTACCAACTTCTCCATAGACTTCTATTGCATATTTAGCTAATAATGCAAAAAGTGTAGCATGATGCTCAATAGAACATGAAACTTTTTCTGTCTTTTTTAATATTATATTTTTCTCCATAATTCTCCTCCTCTATTATTTAAAAACTTTTCAACTCCTAAACATATATAAAAATTCATGTTAACATTTTAACATCACACAAAAAAACTGCATCCTGCTATCAAATCATATTAACTCTATATGAGCGTGAATTATTAGCGTGAAATACAGCGTGGAAATTTTTGTATTCATTTTTGACTATTATTTTAATTATAGTTCTTCCAACATAGACCATATATGTCATTAAAACTATAGGGTATTAACTCTACCTTTTACTTATTATAATTTTTCTAATTTAATATCATTTATTACTGTACAATCTCTCCTTCTAAAAAATTTAAATTTCTATTGTTACTAGCCAATTGACTATTTTTGCAATATTTACATCCCACACGTATCCCCTTATATTAAATACTATAGCTGAATTCTGGTAATATTCGTCTTAAAAATTGTCTTGTTCTTTCCTCTTTAGGCTTTGTAAAAATTTCATTAGGATTACCTTCTTCCACTACAATTCCACCGTCCATAAATATAACTCTATTTGCTACATCTTGCGCAAAAGACATCTCATGAGTAACAACTAACATTGTTGTTCCTTCCTTTGCTATGTTCTTCATTACAGTTAAAACCTCACCAATTAATTCTGGATCCAAAGCAGAGGTTGGTTCATCAAACAAAATAATGTCTGGATTTAACGCAACTGCTCTTGCAATACCTACTCTTTGCTGTTGTCCACCAGATAATTGACTTGGATAGAAATCGTATTTTTCCGATAATCCTACCTTATCTAATGCTTTTCTGCCTATTTCATCTGCTTCTTCCTTTGGGATCTTTCTTCCAATAACTAGACCAAGTGTTACATTTTCTAGTGCTGTCTTGTTGTTAAAGAGGTTATAATTTTGAAATACAAATGCTACCTTTTGTCTAATTTCATGAATCTGTTTTTTAGATACTGTTTTTAGATCTACATCAATCTCTCCAAAGCTAGCATGGCCTTCATCTGGTTTTTCAAGAAAATTAATGCATCTGAGTAGCGTTGTCTTCCCTGAACCACTTGGACCAAGTATTACTACAACATCACCCTTGTCGATCTTTAAGTCAACTCCTTTTAAAACCTCATTTTTACCATATGCTTTGTGTATATTTTTAATTTCTAACATCTAATTCACCCCTACTTTATTTATTAAGCACTTACAACTTTGTAGGTTCTTAAGCGTTTTTCATATAACTTAAATCCGTACTCTACTATGCTACATATAATTAAATATACAAGAAAGATATCAATATAAGCTTCAACATAATTGTATCCAACATTAGCAGCTACTTTTGCTCTTAAATTAATTTCTTTTAGAGACATTGCATAACCTAATGATGTTCCCTTAATGAGGTTAGTTGTTGCTGTACAAATATTAGGTAGCGCCACAACTAATGCTTGCGGTATTATAATCTTTGCATAAGCTTGTACATTTGTTAGTCCAACTGATTGAGCCGCCTCCAATTGACCTTTACTTACTGTGCCTAATGCCGAACGAAACACTTCTGAAAGAATAGCTATGGTATTTAGAGAGAAGACAATAAATGCATACCAAATTGGATTAACATCATAAATGTTTATTTTTATGTCTAATTTAGTGAATATCGTTGCTAATATTAGTGGTACACTATTATAAATAATAAAAATCTGGACAATCATAGGTGTTCCCCTAACAAAAGAAATATATACTTGGACAAATCTTTTTAAAATTTTCACTTCATTTATTCTAACTAATGCAAATAAAAATCCTAATGGTGTAGCAATTAGCAATGAAACAATTGTAATTAAAATTGCTGTAGGTGCTCCTGACAATGCTACAAAAAATGTATCAACTAAAAATTTGTAATTTAACATTCAGTATCCCCCTCTTAAGTTATCTTAATAACTTGCTTACCTTTACTAAGTACTTTTTCTAGTTTTAAGAAAAGTTGTTCAATAACAATTGAAACTACCCAATAAATAATAGATAATCCTATATAAATTTCTAATGCATGAGCATTCATATTTGCTGCGATTATAAGGTTTGCTTTTCCCATAATATCAATCAAACCAATTGTATATGCTAATGCTCCTTCTTTTATTAAAGCAAGTAAGGAATTACCTATATTAGGAAGAGCAACTACAAAAGCCTGAGGTAAAACAATAGTTACATATGCTTGTATATCACTCAATCCTACACTTATTGCAGCTTCAAATTGCCCCTTATCTACTGATTCATAAGCTGTTCTAATAACTTCACACATAGCTGCAGCAAACATAAGAGAAAAAGCAATAATAACAAATACTGTTTTATCAACATGGTCTAAATCAATTCCAAAAACTTTTGCTACTGCCGGGATACCATAATAAGTTAAAAAGAGTAGAACTATGGATGGAGTACATCTTAATGCCGTAGTATAACCATTTGCAATTTTTTTAGCTATCTTACCTTTTCTTATTTTTGCTACTGCCAGGATAAAACCTAGTAAAGTTCCAAATAATACAGATAAGCCTACAACCATAAATGTTACTATTAGATATGGTAATAATTTTGGTATTGAGTTTGTTATATATACCGAATTGAAATATTTATCCATAGCTTACCCCATCTCCATTCTTCTTAATATTTTTAAATTCTCACTATCTCTTTACCTTATCTAATACTTCAAATAAGTCTTTTCCATAGAATTTTTTACTAAGCTCATTTGTTTTCTTTTCTTCTTTAAGTTTTTTGATTGCTCCATCATATGCATCTGCAAATTCCTGCTGTTCCTTATTAAATAAAGGCCAAGTTTTAATTACTGCGAATTCATTGTAAACAACATCATTTACTAAATTATGATATTGGCCATCTTCAGCTTTTACTTGTTTATCAAATTGACCTTCAATTATTACTCCACCTTTTACACGGCCTTCATTTACCCATTGAACTACATCAACTGTAAATGAGTCACCAGCATCTAACTTTACTTGGTTATTTGGATTTGCCTTATTGTATTCATCAATAACTGTATACTGTGCATTGTTTGCTGCAATTGGCGCTAATGTAAACCCAGCTGAAGCAAAATCTGATAAAGACTTAATATTTTCATTTTCTTTCTTTAATACAAGACCAGCACTACTTAATCCAAGGAATTCTTTAGGAAATATAAACTTTTCAGTTCTTTCTTTTGTCCAAAATGCATTTTTAACACCCACATCATATTTTCCCTGTTCAACCCCTAATAATAGATCATCACTTGTCGTTCCAATATACTCAAATTCATATTGTGGTAGCAATTCGTCAACTAATTTCATAGTTTCTACATCGTATCCAGTTGGATTTCCATTCTCATCTAGCCAAGACATTGGTTTTGAAGCCTGATCATATGCTACTTTTACTTTTTTTACTTTTGTTTCACTACTTGCTGTTGATGTGCTACTAGATGTGACGCTTGACCCGCATCCTGCTAATAATGTTACCGCTGCTAATCCTGCTACTACTAATTTTAAAAGCTTTTTATTTTTCATAATTATTATCCCCTTTATTTTATAAATTCTTAATCTTATTATTTCTTATATTCTCTATGAACTTTAAGCATATATACACCAATATACTTATTTAAATCTGATTAAAATAGTAACAACATCGTTCGCTATTGCAATTAAATTTTCTATACTGAGTCTTTATAAAACTTATACTTATCTCTAACATGCTGCTACCTCCTTTCAGTTAAGTTGGTTTTAATTTCTTTTCCCTAGTAATTTTATATGTTTTATCGGTTTATATGTTTTATAGTATAGTAGTACACTCTGAATTTGTCAATATAATTTGGTTAATTTTCATTAAAATTCATTCAATTAAATAAATTTACAGTAATTCAATAAAATTAGAAAGTTAAAACTCTTATCATATCTGTTTAGATACTCTTCCTGCATCTATTGTAAATTGGCTCCCAGTAATATATCTAGCTTTATCACTGGCTAAAAACATCACCATATTTACTATATCTTCAACTTCTACCCAAGGTACATCCAAAAGATTAACTTTACTATTAGCTATCTCTTCTAACGTTGTGCCTTCCTGCTCTGCCATGTCTAACTTCATCGGAGTATTTACTCCCGCTGGATGTATACTAACTACCCTAATATTGTATGGTGCAAGTTCAATAGCCTGAGATTTTGTCAGTCCAACCATTCCAAATTTTGAAGCTGAATAGTGACTTAACTTTCTCATACCTTCTAATCCTGCTATGGATGAGTTATTTATAATAACACCACTTTTCTGCTTTATAAAATACGGAATAACATACTTAGAAGTTAACCATGCACCTTTTAAATTTATATCCATAGTCAAATCCCATTCATCTTCTGTAAGCTCATGAGATAATCCATATCTACAAATTCCTGCATTATTAAAAAGAATATCTATACGTCCAAAACGCTCAATGCCCATTTCTATGGCAGACTTAATATCCTTTGAATTTGTTACGTCCCCAGAAAATATTTCAATCTTTCCACCTATTTCTTCAATTTGTTTTTTTAATACTTCAAGCTTTTGTATATCGCCTCTATTAAATGCAATTACATTTCCGGCTTCTTTTGCAAAGGCTAATGCAACTCCTCTTCCTTGACCTTTTGCAGCTCCTGTTATAAAAATTGTTTTATTCTCAAATTCCTTACCCAAAACATTCCTCCATACAAATACTATTCTATAATCTTAAATTTTTATAAATACTCATGGGGTACAGTAAAAAGATGGTTCATCTATAAATAACCATCTTTTTTAATTTAAATCCTAATTTATCCGAACAACAAATATGTTTTTATATATTATTAAATTTTTAAACTTTCTTCTTTATCAAAACCTGACAGGTATCATTTCCATTTGCAATTGTGTTTCCTAATTCAAAAGTAAAATCATCAAATTTGCTTATAATTCCTCTATCTCCATCCATGGCAATATCACATAATTTTGAAATCTTAACTTCATCATTAGTTAATTTCTTCCACGCCGCTACTAGTGGGCAATAATGAAATTCTATGTTTAATTCTTCATCTGTAGTTTTGACATCCATCTCAAATACTTTTTTCACTTGTTCTGTTGCAAAAGCTTCTGCAAATTCTTGTATGTCATTAGTTTGGGGAAACTTATTTTCTCCGTGAAAACAACCGCATCTGTGTATTGCATCTCTAGCAAATTGAGTATCTACACCTCTTTTCTCAGCTTCATCAATTAAGAAATAAAACCAAGTTGCCCTATGCTCAAAAGCTTGTCTCAAATCGTCTGTGTGCTTTTCACTAATACTAGGTACATTTTTAATCATCATTTTCTCTCCTCATTAATAATTATTTATTTAATTTTTATTATTCCTACTATTCCTACGTATTTTGTAGGTTATATACATTATACTATTTTTCTTTAATTTGTAAACTCATTTTTGGAAATTTTTAATAAAATGTTGTTGATTTTAACATTGAACACCAAACCACATAGTGCTTAAGATAAATATTCTTTATTTATTAAACTCAATACTCTAGATAAATTAATTTTGTAAGTAAAGTTCATAAAATTAATTCTTTGCAAAAAAAGTCTTAGGAATAAATATAGTTTTTATTCCTAAGACTTTTAATAAATTCCCAGTATTTAATTATACTTCTACAGACTCATCAATATCTTTCATTGTTAAAGATATCCTCTTTCTCTTTTCATCAACTTCAAGTATTGCAACCTTAACAATATCTCCAACTTTAACAATATCTAAGGGATGTTTTACAAATCTATTTGCCATTTGGCTCTTGTGAACTAACCCATCTTGGTGGACCCCGATATCTACAAAAGCACCAAAATCTGATACATTTCTAACAGTTCCAGCTAAAACCATTCCCGGCTTTAAGTCCTTAAGTTCTATTATTCCTGTTTTAAGTATTGGCTTTGGCATTTCTTCTCTTGGGTCTCTACCTGGTTTCTTTAATTCTTTAATTATATCCTTTAAGGTAAGTTCTCCAACTTCTAATGTTTCACTTAATTTCTTTAATCCTTGAGCCTGTGCTCTTTCATCAATGTTCCCTAATTTATTGTTCTTCAAGTCTTCTTTATTGTAGCCAAGTAATTCTATTAACCTCTTAGCTATATCATAAGACTCTGGATGCACTGATGTATTATCTAAAGGTTCTTTACTATCATCAACCCTCAAAAATCCTGCACATTGCTCATAGGCCTTTTGTCCTAATCTCTTTACCTTTAGCAATTCTTTTCTTGATGTAAATCGTCCGACTTCTTCTCTATAATCAACAATATTCTTAGCAATAGCTGCATTTATCCCCGAAATATGTGTCAAAAGTGATGGCGTTGCAATATTTAAATCAACTCCAACAGTATTAACTGAATCTTCTACTACACCCGCTAAAGATTCTTCTAATTTCTTAGGAGTAACATCATGTTGATACTGTCCTACCCCTATAGCCTTTGGATCTATTTTTACTAACTCAGCCAATGGATCTTGAAGTCTTCTTCCTATTGATATAGCACCTCTTACTGTAACATCTAGATCTGGATATTCTTTGGTTGCAAGTTCTGATGCTGAATAAACTGACGCTCCAGCTTCGGACACAATAACATATGCTAATTCCTTATCAGTTTCATTTTTTATTTCAGTAATCATTTCAGCAATAACTTCTTCAGATTCTCTTGATGCTGTTCCGTTTCCTAACGATATAACATCAACATTATGTTTAGCAATAAGAGCTTTCAAGGTTCTCTTAGTTCCCTCTATATCTCTTTTAGGTACTGTTGGATATACTGCTGTATTTTCTAAAAACTTTCCTGTTGCATCTAATATGGCAATTTTACATCCTGTTCTAAATCCAGGATCATATCCCATTACTACTTTTCCTTTGATTGGCGCTTGCAGCAATAATGCTTTAAGATTTTCCTTAAAAATCTTGATAGCACCTTCTTCACCGATATCAGTTAACTCACTTCTTATTTCCCTTTCTATTGATGGGTAAATTAATCTTTTCAATGAATCTTTAATTGCGAGTTTTAACTTTTCATCTAGAACTGCATCACCCTTCAATATTTGATTTTCTAAGTACTGAATTATCTTCTCTTCATTAGCTGTGATTTTAACACTTAGAATCTTTTCTTTTTCTCCTCTGTTTATAGCTAATATCCTGTGAGGAGGTATTTTATTTACTGCTTCTGAATATTCATAATACATTTCATAAGGAGTTGGTTCTTCTGAGCTTCCTTTTGATTCTATATTACCTTCTCTAATAACAAACTCTCTTATATACTTTCTATACTTAGCTTCATCGGAAATATTTTCAGCTATTATATCTAAAGCTCCTTGAATAGCTTCTCCACTATTTGCTACGCCTTTTTCTTCACTTATATACTTACCTGCCTCTTCATCTAAGTTACCATTAAATTTTCCTTCTGAAATTAGTTCTGCAAGAGGTTTTAAACCCTTTTCTGCAGCTATTGTTGCTTTTGTTCTCTTTTTAGGTTTAAACGGTCTGTATATATCTTCAACTTCTGTTAAAGTTGTTGCACTTTCTAGGGCTTTACCTATCTCTTCTGTAAACTTTTCTTGTTCTTGTATAAGCCTTGTGACATCAGCTTTTCTTTCTTCTAAATTTCTTAAATATGTAAGTCTCTCAGATAATTTTCTTAAGACTTCATCTGAAAGTCCTCCTGTTGCTTCTTTTCTATATCTTGAAATAAACGGAACTGTATTTCCATCATCTAAAAGTCCAATAACATTTTGAACTTGACTTAGTTTTATTTCTAGCTCTTGTGCGATTCTTTCTTCAATTGAATTCATAACTTCCTCCATCTTAATATTATAGACATATTACTAAAATAATTATTGCCAGCATAATACTATTTTACCACATAAATTATTATTGCCATTACTATTTTTAGTAACGGCAATAATCTTATATATTAATATTATAAACTTATTTGAATTCAAGGCAAGAATTAAATATTTTTTTCATCAACAGTGGTTTTCACATCAAGTTGTCCATCTTTTTTATATATTATCATTACTAATTTTCTCAAATCATTTTTATTCAAATTATCATATACTGCTATTTCTTGTTTTTCATTATCCATAAAATAATGTAACTTAAGCTCTGTTGTTTTATGCAAATAACTTAAAACTAAAGTTTTAACTACTTGTCCATCTTTTCTTATATTCGATATCTTTAAAGGATGTTTTTCTATCCCCTCAAAACTTAAGTATATGTCTTTTAAATCCTCACCAGTCATGTTTTTAATAAGAATATCTTTTGTACCTGGTATATTAAAATACATATTTATTCCCTCCGATTTTTATTGAATGAGTATAGAAGAATGAATACCATGGATATATGTTATTCCAAGCCCCAAAAGCAATATTAATCCAAAATAACCTAGAGCAAACATCCACCTCATCGTTGTTTTTACTTCATAATACAATTTGTCTGGATTTCTATATTGCTCAATAACTTTCACAATACCAAGTACTAGTAAAATTAATATAATAGGATTAAAGGCCTTAAAAATAGCGATTACACCTATTGGTATTCCTATTAACCATAACTTAGGGGATATTGCTGATACAATTCTCCCCCCATCAAGCGGATGAACAGGTATAAGATTGAACAGATTTAACATAAATCCTGTATAAGCTAATGCCATTAAAACATCTTCTTTTAATATATAATATAACCACAGACAAATTAATGAACCAATGCTTCCGACTAACGGCCCTCCCATTGCAACCTTTGCCTCAGTCACTGCATCTTTGGGTTCTTCCTTTAGACTAATTAAAGCACCCACAAAAGGAATAAATATCGGAACACCTACATCTAATTTAATAGCTTTCGCAGTTAAGTAATGACCCATTTCATGGATAAATAACAATAACACAAAACCACTTGCAAATGTCCATCCATATGTCTTAGCATATATTACAATCATTAATAACATGGATGCAATAGTAGATATAAATTTTCCTAGCTTCAAGAATATAAATATAAATTTAAATTTCACTAGAATAAATATAAGTGCTGATTTAAATTTTATAAGAATTAAGAGGACTGCTCCTAAAACGCCCCAAAAACCTTTTTTATTTTTTAGTTTTGTTACTAAATTATCTTTTTCTTTTGTATCTAATACATCTACATTAATTATCTCTTTCTCTTCATATATATCATTATTTATTTCTTTATTTACATTTGAATTAATATCTTTCATTTCACTCTCATAATTATCCATACTAGCTCCTTATTATATGCTTATTAACTTCTAATTAAAGCTTTATTTAATATTAAATTCTCAAATTGCTATCTTTATCAAAGCTTTCTCTTAAGTAAATTTTATTTTTAGTTACGAATCTAATAAAAAAAATAATTCCAATAGAAAATAACACAGTTCCTAATATTGCATTCATAGTAATGTAGTCAGATGTCAAAGTAACATATTTAGTTCTAAATCCTTGAAAAGGAATTACTACTAACATGTACAACAAGCTATTTATCGTATAAATAAGGATAGGCATAAGTATATTTTTGTACTTTACATATAAAATGCAATTAATAATTCCTAATGCTAAATTGCCTATCATTTCTGGGCAGAGATTAATAGCAAAAAAAATTATAGAGGATACAATTAATCCGGCATAAATGTTAAGTTTCTTTGAAATCCTTTTGAATAACACATATCTAAATGTTAATTCATCAATAACTGGTGATAAGATGACTACTATTATAAAGCACATCCAGTAATCCGTCATAGAATTTATGGCTAATGGGACATCATTTATAAAATCATTTGCGAAACTTGGGTTAATTAAATATAGTATATCAATTACTAGTTTACTTCCTCCTATATTTAGGCATGTAAAAAATGATATAATGCAAATAATTTCTTTGACATTTAATTTAATTTTAAAATCATTATATAAATTTATTATCTTTTCTTTAGACGGTTTAACCTTGTAAATTAGCATGATAGATAATATAATACCTGATTGCATACATAATTTATTCATATCGTTATTACTAATCTCTCCATCTGAACTTGATAAGATAAAAAACGATGCTATTATTAAAGTTATAATTGTAATTAAATACATAACAATAACATGTCTAATTTTAACTTCATTAAAATCGCTATCAAATTTCAAAACTTCAACACCTTTCCTAACCATTTTCTCTGTCATTACCTCTATATAAATTTATACTAAGCATAATGTATTGGAACAGCATTCCAACTAACTCACTACACTTAGTATAAATACTTCTTGTTAAATACCACTTATAATAATATTAAATTAACCTTAAAATACTATAGAAAAAATAAACTGCTGCTCTAAGTTTTAAAATTTAGATTTTATTCTTAAATACAACAAGTGGTAACATTATTTCAAAAGTTGTACCTATTCCACTACTATCGATAATTCTAATATCACCATTGTGTTTATTAAGAATTTTTTTTGTAATTGATAATCCCAGTCCAGTTCCACCTGTTTTGGAATTTCTTGATTTATCAACTCTGACAAATGGATTAAATATATTTTCTCTATATTTTTGTGGAATGCTCTCACCGTTATCAGATAAAATTATATAAAAACTATTATCTCTAGCTTCTGTCTTTATACCGATTCTCCCACCAGCTTGAGTGTACTTGATTTTATTATCTAATACATTATTGATTGCTCTTGACAATTTTTCTTCATTTATCATTACATAATAGGGTTCTTCAGCTATATCAAAATCGTACTCAAATTTTTTATGGTCAAATTCAGGTATATAGTTAGCAATGATTTGCCTTATAAATTCAGATATATCAGCCTTTACAGTGGCCATTTTATAATCTGAATTATCGTATAATGAGAATTCAAATAAATCTGTTATTAATTTATTAGCCCTCTGCGAGTTTTTATTTATTATATTTAAATATTCTAATTTTTCATCTTCTTTTAAATCTCTATTATTAACTAAAGTTTCGCTATAACCCAAAATAGATGCAAGGGGATTTTTTAAATCATGAGATATATCTAATATTAAATCCTCCTTCGCTTTTTCTAACTTTTCTCTCTGCCTTTTTTCATTTTGTATTGTTTCTGCCATCATATTAAATCCATTGGCTAACTCAAGAAATTCATTTTTCTTGTCAATATCAAGTCTTACATTATAGTTACCATTCGATATTTCCATAACCCCGCTTAATAATGTTCTTATTGGATTTATAAATGCAGTTGAAGTAGCCTTAGCTAAAGCATATACGACTGATAAAATTAACATTATATTAAAAAAACTCATTATCTTTATTAATAAATTATGCGGAATTATATTTGTGATTTTATTCGGTTTTGTAACTTGTGAATATGGAAACCCAACCACAACTAATGAATCTTCTTCTTTTATGTATCTGCTATACAAAGAATACTTAATATTGTTGCTTGTATCAATTATTGAATTATTAAATTCTGATAATGCAAACATAGTCCTAAGATCATCATTTAGTGAATTCTCATTATCCTTTGTTAGTCCAAATAGATACATATAACTTTGTAAATTTATATTTTTAAATTCTTCAATAACATGTCCCCTTGAGCCTGATATTATATTTTTATTATTTATTTTTATCATAAATCCATCTATGTCAGCTAAATCATCATCAGTTATATCGTTATAATCATCTGTTAATTTATCTTCTAATTCCTTGAAATAAGGGGTGTATGTACGAGGATTGCATAAAATTTCATATGCTGCAATAGAGCCAACAACAGCTGCTAGTAATATCAAATTAATAGCTATATATCCTATAAAGTATATAAAAAATAGTTCTGTCGTAACACTTCTTTTTATCCTTTTAGCCCTCATTAATATTTACCCTTTCAATTTTATAACCTATTCCTCTTATAGTTTTTATGTAGACGGGATTCTTAGGATCATCTTCTATCTTTTCTCTTATGTGACTTAAATGAACCATAATATTATTTGAATCTCCAAAATATGCATCTTCCCATACTTCCTCATAGATTTGTTTTTTAGTAAATACTTTTCCTAGATTTGAAACTAATAACTTTAGTATTTTAAATTCTTTTGGATTTAAATCTATCTTTTTATTTCCTTTATAAACCTCAAAGGTTTCAGTAAATAGCTTCAAATCCCCTGTTGAATAAATTATATCTTTATGTTCGGCATATTTATAACATCTTCTAAGATTAGAAGCTACTCTAGCAGATAATTCAATTGGACTTATAGGTTTTACTAAATAGTCATCTGCTCCAAGTCCTAAAGCCAAAACTTTATCGGAATCATTCCCCATTGCTGTAATACAAATAATTGGAATAGTAGAGACAGCTCGTACTTTTTGTATTACTGAAATCCCATCAATATTAGGCATCATTATATCTAATAAAATCAAGTCAATCTTTTCATTTTCAAACATCGTTAAGGCTTCTCTTCCATCACATGCCTCATAAACCTCATAATTTTCTTTTCTCATATGTAAAGAAATAAGATTTCTAATATCTTTTTCATCTTCAACTATTAGAATATTCATAAATTCAACTCCTCAATTAATTCTGAATATATTTTATCATATATTCATACTATTTTAGGAATTAATTTCAATTTTTAATTTCTTTACAGTAGATTTAATTTCAAATGCTATTTTGTATTAAATTCTTATTGCCCAGAGAAAAATTCAACTGTATAATTATTATGTAAATATTTTCCAAGGTGGTGAGGTTATGGTTAAAAATATTAGTAGAATATGCTCTTTTTCTTTATTATTTTTACTTTCAATTATTGCTTTAAATGAATTTCAGATAATGAGTTATTCGGGCAATCTAAAAAACATATTTTACTTTATAACATTAATTTTAATTATGTTTTCATCTGTTACAACACTTCTAACAAATAAGTCAGGTTTCTTTAAATTTGTTAGTGTATTAATAATGGCCGCTTTAGTAGCTGGTGGCGTTATGTCCATACTTAAACCGGGATTAAATATCTCCTTATATGTTTGCGTAATACTCATTGCAATATATTCATTAATAGATATTTTTTATAAAGCTGCTTAATATAAATTTTTTATTTATGTATTAAAGTTTTTCTTTCTAACTAATTTCCGAAATTTAACTTTCAAATATTTCATAAAAACTTCTGTTTCTTGCAGAAGTTTTTTTAATAGAAATTTAAAATATTTTTATTAAAAGCATTGCTCATGACGTAACGTCATATGCTATTATTCAATTGAGGTGAGAGAACTATGAACAATGAAAATTTGATGACTGTAGGAGAACTAGCATCTAAAATGAATGTTACTGTTAGAACTCTACAATATTATGATAAACAAGGTCTACTAAAACCATCTTCACAAAGTGAAGGGGGAAGACGTTTGTATACAGATAAGGATATGATTAAGTTGAACCAGATACTATCTTTAAAATTTCTTGGATTTTCTTTAGACGATATTAAAAGCCGATTAATTCCTATTGATACTCCAAAGGAGGTCGATAACGCATTAAAGGATCAAGCCTCTATAATAAAAGATAAAATTTCGTATTTGCAAGAAGCACTTACTGCAATTGAATCACTTCGTGAAGAAATACATCAAATGAATTCTATAGATTGGAAAAAATATTCTGATATTATCTCACTACTTCAGTCAAAAAACGAAAACTATTGGGTTGTTAAATACTTTGATACTGATTCCTTCCATAAAATAAAAACATCTTTTACTAGTGAAGATTCAGAAAAAATAATTTCTACTTGGCATGAATTATGTAATCAAATCATACAATTAAAATCTCGAAATGAACTCCCAACAGGAAATAAAGCACAATTAGTTGCAAAAAACTGGTGGGATATGGTCAATAGGTTCACAGATGGGGATATAACTATGTTAAAGGATCTTCTTAATTTTAATAAAGATAAAGAAAATTGGAATACTGATTGGAAAGAAAAGCAAACTCTGGTTGATGATTTTTTAGAACAAGCATTATTTAAATACTTCAAAGATAACAATATTGAAGTTCCTAAAATATAGTGGATGCAATTTGATTTAATGTTTTTATAAGAATTAAAAAATATTATTTTAGTGAGGTGCAATATGTTTAAAAATATGTTTATAAAAGAAAATATTAAATTCACTATACTTTTAACAATACTTACTACAGTAATTTGGTCTCTAGTATCAGGCTTCTTAATGGGAATATGTGGCTTTATTAAAACTTCTCAGAATTCACAAAATTCACTTAAAGCACTATTTGCTTTATTACTACTTTGCCTTTTTAATTCAATATTAGTTATTTGGTATACAAAAAGAAGTCATTATACTGGAAAAAAACTATTTATTAATGTTTTTATTATTATCTTTGGCATACTTGGATTTATGACACAAATTGAGACTTTATATTTTGATAATTCAATTAACATGCCTCTATTAATGGTATTTATAACAGTTTTCACTTGTGCTATGATAGGTATTTTTTGCGCTATATTCTCTGCAAATATTAAGCGAAAATTAAAAATGCAAACCAATAATAATTCTGTACTAAAATTTTACTGTCTTAGAAAAAATATTAGCAAATTTATTTTTCTCTCTTTTCTTTATATGATTTTTTATTTTTTCTTTGGATATTTTATAGCATGGCAGTTCCCTGCTGTAAGAGTATTTTATTCTAGAAGCACGAATATTCTTCCTTTCTGGACTCATATGCAAAATCAATTTAATCAAGATGCATTCTTAATCGTATTTCAAATATTTAGAGGTTTCTTATGGACTATCATAGGTTATCTCTTATTGAAAGGTTTATCTGTTAATAATAAAATAGAACAATATATTTTAATTGGACTACTATTAAGTATCCCTCTAGCAACGCCTTTATTTGCACCAAATGATTTTATGCCATCTGGTGTAAGATTTGGACATTTCTTCGAACTACTTATCGAGAATTTTCTTTTTGGGACTATCTTAACTTTTATATTACCTGAAAACAAAAAATCAAATAAATAAATTCATATGTAATAAGAAAAGAGTTAAGAAGCTTTATTTACTTCTTAACTCTTTTCCTTATAAATATTACTTAGTAAGCCATACTAATTACTGCTTTAAATACGCATTTATAAAAATATCTATTTCCCCATCCATTACTGCTGAGACATTTGAAGTTTCAACATTTGTTCTATGATCTTTAACCATACTGTATGGATGGAACACATATGATCTTATTTGACTTCCCCAACCCATATCTTTTAACTCTCCAGTTAGGTCTTCAATTTTTTCTTTATGTGCTCTTTCTTTCAATTCAACCAATTTGGACTTAAGCATTTCCATGGCTGTATCCTTATTAGCAAATTGGCTTCTTTCGTTCTGACATTGTACAACTATACCGGTAGGTAGATGCGTGATTCTAACTGCGGAATCAGTCTTATTTACGTGCTGTCCTCCAGCACCTCCTGATCTATAGGTATCGATTCGCAAATCATCGGACTTTATGTCTATATCTTGCTCTTTTGTAAGCTCTGGCAGTACTTCCATGGACGCAAATGAAGTTTGTCTCTTGCCATTAGCATTAAAAGGCGATATTCTAACCAATCTATGAATTCCCTTTTCAGCTTTTAAATATCCATATGCATATTCCCCTGTAACTTTTAATGTTACACTCTTAATCCCCGCTTCATCTCCTGGAAGTAAGTCCATAGTTTCAATGCTATAACCTTGCTTTTCGCACCATCTTGTATACATTCTCAGAAGCATTTCAGTCCAATCATTTGCATCGGTACCACCAACACCAACATGTAGTGTCAAAATAGCATTATTCTTATCATAATCGCCAGACAAAAGCACTTTCATATTATAATCATCTATCTGGTTTTCCACTTCTCGTATAGTTTGTATTATTTCATTTGCAGACTCTTCATCATCATCTTCCATAATTTCTTTCAATACTTCAATATCATCAACCTGAGATTTTAGTCTATCATAATTTTCAATTTTGTTCTTTATTGACTTACTCTTCTTTGTAACTTCCTCTGCTCTTTTAACATCATCCCAGAAACCTGGCTCTTGCATTTGACATTCTAATTCATGAAGTTCCTTTTCAAGACCTTCTCTGTCAAAGTGAAGCCCCCATTTCCTCTATAGATTTTTTTATATTAGGAAGCTTTACCAATTCCTTTTCAAGCTCAATAATCATCTATTTTCACCCCTTTTAATCAGTTAACGGTTAGCAAGTAACAGTTTATTTTGATAAAAATTCCGTAGTGATTTCAATTTAAACTGTTACTTAACAATAAAACAACAATTCTTTGAAATCTCTACGGAATTTATTATATCATACTTATTCTTTAAAAACCTCTGAAGTTTTTTTACTCAATTGTTATCAAGAATTGTAAACTTGCTTTAAGCTTCTCTTCCACAACAATTCTTAAATTTCTTTCCACTTCCACATGGACACAATTCATTTCTTCCATGCTTATCAAGATTTCTAACAGGTGCTGCTGGACTTGAACCTGGTCCACCTGGTGGATTTTGTCCTGGTCCTGGTGCTGCTGCACTTGATGCTTCTGCGTGAATTGCTGCTGTTTCTTGAGCAACTCTTACTCTTTCTGGAGCAACTTCTATTTTAACACGGAATAATAGCTTAACTGTTTCTTCTTTGATTGATCTAATCATTTCATTAAACATTTCACTACCTTCCATTTGGTAAGCTTGAACTGGATCAATTTGCTTAAATGATTGAAGTCCAATACCTTGTTTTAGGTGATCCATGTTATCTATATGACTCATCCATTTAGTATCAACAGCTCTTAAAAGAACAACTCTTTCAACTTCTCTTAATCTTTCTGTAGTAAATTCTTCTTCTTTTGCCTCATAGAATTTACGTGCAACTTCATAAAGATTTTCAGTAATTTCTTCATTCGATAAATTTTCAAGACTAGGTAAATTTACTGAATTTGGTGGTATACATATTTCTTGTAAACGCACCATTAAATTTAAAAATTCTACTCTATAATCTTCAGTTTCACCTGTAATATAAGTATTAACAGCCTCTGCAATTATATCTTTTGTCATCGATAATACTTCTTCTTTTACATCTTCACCTTCAAGAACTTCTGATCTTTGCTTGTAGATAACTTCTCTTTGAATATTCATTACGTCGTCATAGCCTAATAATTGCTTTCTAATATCAAAGTTGTTACCTTCAACTTTCTTTTGAGCATTTTCAATAGCCTTAGAAACCATCTTACTTTCAATAGCTTCTTCTTCTTGAAGTCCTAATTTTTCAACAACTCCTTGAATCTTTTCTGATCCAAATATTCTCATTAAATCATCTTCTAATGAAATAAAGAATGTTGATTCACCAGGATCCCCTTGTCTTCCTGAACGTCCTCTTAATTGGTTATCTATTCTCCTTGATTCATGTCTTTCGGTACCTATTATCTTAAGACCACCAAGCTCAACTACTCCTTCACCAAGCTTAATATCAGTACCTCTACCAGCCATATTAGTAGCTATAGTAACCATACCCTTTTCACCAGCGTGGCTTATTATTTCAGCTTCTTGTTCATGGAATTTAGCATTTAATACTTGGTGTGGTACTCCCTTTTTCTTAAGCATGCTTGAAACAAGTTCTGATTTTTCGATACTTACTGTACCAACTAGTACTGGTTGACCTTTAGCATGAGCTTTTTCTACTTCTGAAGCAACTGCTTTGATTTTTCCAAGTTCAGTACTGAATACTAAATCTGGATTATCTTTTCTAGCTATTGGTCTATGTGTTGGAATAACAATAACGTCTAATCCATAAATTTCTCTAAATTCATTTTCTTCTGTTAACGCTGTACCAGTCATACCTGCTAACTTTTTATACATTCTAAAGTAATTTTGGAATGTAATAGTAGCTAACGTTTTTGATTCTCTTGCAATCTTAACGCCTTCTTTTGCTTCTATTGCTTGATGAAGACCATCTGAGTATCTTCTACCCTCCATAAGTCTTCCTGTAAATTCATCTACAATTATTACTTCCCCATCTTTAACCATGTAATCTTTATCTCTTCTCATGGCAAAGTTTGCTTTTAAAGCTTGAGTTACGTAATGTTGTAATTCTATATTTTCAGCATCAGCATAATTCTTAACATTAAATGTAGCTTCTGCTTTTCTAACACCTTCATCAGTTAACATTACAGCATTAGCTTTTTCGTCTCTAGTGAAGTCTCTTTCTTCAAGTAATTTCTTTGCAAAGTAATCAGCAACCTTATAAAATTCAGTAGATTTTTCACCTTGACCTGAAATTATAAGTGGAGTTCTAGCCTCATCGATTAAAATAGAGTCAACCTCATCGACTATTGCAAAATTTAATGGTCTTTGAACTCTTTCTTCTTTGTAGATAACCATGTTATCTCTTAAGTAATCAAATCCAAATTCATTATTAGTTCCATAAGTTATATCTGAAGAATATGATTCTCTTCTTTGATCATTATTTAATTCATGTACAATAACACCTGTAGTCAATCCTAAGAAACCATATAATTGACCCATCTGTTCAGCATCTCTTTTAGCAAGATAGTCATTAACAGTTACTATGTGAACTCCATTTCCACTTAATCCGTTCAAATATGCTGGTAATGTTGCAACTAAAGTCTTACCTTCACCTGTTTTCATTTCTGATATTCTTCCTTGGTGAAGTATCATACCTCCCATAAGCTGCTCATCATAATGTTTCATTCCTAAAACTCTTGCAGATGCTTCTCTTACAACTGCAAACGCTTCTGCTAAAATATCATCTAAAGTCTCTCCATTTGCTAATCTTTCCTTGAATTCAAAAGTCTTTGCTTTTAATTCTTCATCTGAAAGTTTTTGCATTGCCTCATCTAAATCATTTATTTTTTGTATAGTAGGTCTAAGCCTCTTAACTTCTCTTTCACTATATGTTCCAAATACGGCATCTAATAGTCCCATAATGTCATCCTTTCGAAATTCTATATTTCATATTAATTTCTAAAATATCTTTTATTAATTTAGTTATAAATCACGTATTCTATAATTATAGCATTTTACTCATCTTCTTTTCAAGAAAACTCGTGATTTTTGTATTAAATCCTATATAAAACATCTAACTTTAATTTTTTTTTAATATTTTGCTCACATTTTATTAATAATAAATGTGAATATTGGAATTAAAAATTCCATATTATTCAGCTTAATTTATTACTAAAATTTCTTTACTTACAGGCAATATAAAAACTGTTCAAGATGCGAGTTAAACTCACATCTTGAACAGTCATATTCATGAATTTTATATAAAGTCTGGTTCTAACAGACCATAATCTCCATCTTTCCTTTTATAAATTACATTTACCTTGCTGCTATCAGCGTCTTGATATACAAAGAAATTATGTCCTAGTAAATCCATTTGAAGAATAGCCTCTTCAGAATTCATTGGTTTCACTCCAAATTTCTTTACCCTAACTAACTTTCCATTTTCCTCTTCTGATGGATTAATATCTATATTATTTATTTCTGCAAATTTCAATGATCCATTATGTTTTCTAGACAATCTAGTTTTTTGTTTTCTAATTTGTCTCTCTAATTTATCTTCTACTAAATCTAACGACTTGTACATATCAGAAGTCGATTCTTCACCTCTTAATACTACCCCATTAAACGGAATCATGACTTCTATTTTATGTCTATTTTTTTGAACACTTAGAGTAGCTTTAGCTTCAATGCTTGCTTCAAAATACTTTTCCAATTTGCTTATCTTTTTTTGCACTATTTCTCTTAGTGCATCTGTTAATTCCATATTTTTTGCTATAACTGTGACTTTCATTAATTCCAGCCCCTCTCATATGAAAAAGTTTTTTAAACTTAATATCTTTAAGTTATTATTATTCTATCACTTTTTTACTAACTTAACAAGATAATTATCAGTTTATTCTGAAAATTCAGCGCGAAAAATAAATCTAACCGTAAATTTCAGATTAGATTTCCTATTTGATCTGTTAATAATAAATAAAAGTAAAGCTAGTTGACCTGGTTTTTGACCCCACACTCGCCTGCTGGAGCTTTTGCTAATAGAATTTAATCCCTCACTACTAACCCTCTCAGAATATAACTGGCAGGACTTACTTCTATACCGCACCATGCTCCTTAGACATTTTGTCTAAATTACGTGGATCGTTTTGCCTGCGACTAGCTTCGACTTTCAACCACAAACCTAGCTTTACATTAATATTATATATGACTTTTGGCTAAAATCAACCCCTTAAGAACAATTCGAACTATTTTTTTCGTAAAATGCCATTGTTGCTGGGTTAGAGTGTGTTTTAATATTTATTATCAATACAAAACATACTTATTCATAACAATAATTTTTGACGTTTTTTTGACGGCAAATAAAAAGAGCTAGGATAATTTTACTTACTCCTAGCCATAAATTTTAGAAATATCAAAAAATTAGTTATAAGAAATTAATTGCCAATAAAAGCTATATCACATAAATTTATTATTTTCGTTACAAATATATTACATTTCATGTGACATAGCTTAAACTAGTTATATCAACGCTTATAGTTATTTTATTTAGTTTTTACCATAATTTTCTTGTTACATGCTTAAAGCTAGTATCCATGCGCCTTTATATATATTTATATATATAATGTTATATAATAATATAATATATATATAATATATAAGAATAAATAAATATTAATATATATATGCGTGCAGATTTCAAAAAACGTGTTATTTTGTTACAAATGCCATCAAAGCATTGATATCACTATGTTTTCATGTCACAAATGCGTTTATTAGAACTTGTGAATATGTGACAATAATAAAAAAAATAAGGGTAGACTAAGTAATTTTACCTAATCTACCTTTAATAACTAGTGTATGTGCAATCTAGCCGAACATATTATATTACATATAACGAAAATAATCCATAGTATAATTTTGGGTATTTTACTTATACTATAATTGCTAATCTTTTATAGCTTGGCAGGTTGCCGGAAGACAGTAGATTGACTAATAATTTACTGTCTTTTGTTCTTCATTTTGAAATTATTGAATATAATGAAATTGGCTGAATAATTTAACTCCTATAGGATACTTACACTAGGGCTATATTTTATGTATAGTCCCTTTTCATTTATTAAAATTATACATTTCCAGTATAATCGCCATTTAGAAACATATTCGCTTCTTTAGATCTTCTTCTGTATAGGCCCTCTAATCTTTGGCCTCCTGCATTTGACCATGCTTGGAAATTAAGTTTAATTGTTGCTGCATCTCTAACTCCATAGCATATATTCTTATACAATGTACTTCCAAGTAGTCCACTAGTTCCAATATTGTACGCCATAGACACTAATGCATCAAATTCATTTTGTTTTAAGGTTATGCCTTTAGAGTCTAAATCTTGCTTTATAACAGGCGCATATTTGCGGTCTATCCAATCTTTTAACATATTAGTCGCTTCTCTTTCTGTGACGTTGTCTATGCCCTCTATTTCTTCTCCTGTCATTCCATAACCTAAGGTTTTAACTCCAACCTCATCATAATATGGAGCAGCTGAAAAGCCCTCCCAAGATTTTATAAAATCAATAAGTCCATCTGAAACTAAGCTTGTATCTATTAAGTGGCCATCTTTATCAAAAGTATACTCTTTACTATCTATAATAGCTGTGCAGTCAATATAACAAGCTCCTTGATATCCATTGCTATTAGGCTCTAAGTAATACCATATCCCTTTTAACTGGATCCATCCGTTTTTCATATCCCCGTTAGTTTCATCTAAGAAATACCAACGGGCATCTTTATCTTTAAACCATCCAGTATTCATGATTCCCGTTTCTTCATCTAAGTGATACCATTTGTCATTGTCTTTGTACCACCCTTTAATTACTTTTCCATTATCATCGGTTGCACACCACTTCCAATTTGACATAAACTATTCCCCCTTATTTTCTATGGAAAGTTCATCCGTCATTATATTTAAAAAACTTTCTACCTTGGTACTTAACTTCTTTGGCACTGGTAAGCCACATAAAAGCATATTCTTTAAGATACTTACCGCCTCATACAATATAAATAAAATAGAAAAGAATTCACATAATCCTAGTTTATTTACACCTAAATAGCTAACCCATTCTTGTGGCAGCATAAATAATAAATTAAATGTAAAGCTCATATCGAGTACTGCTAAGAATGCAATGCATCCTATCATTGCTATTTTTCTTATTCCTCCATCGATGCCAACGCAGCTATTAAACTTTCTTTCCTTTATAGCTCTTAAGACTCCTAGAAATGTATCCAAAAATATAGCCCATACGACTATTTGTGCAAAAATATTGTGTGTTAATGAATTAATATAAGTTTCCATCTTTCTTTTACCTTCTTTCTAAGTTTAAAGGCCAATAAAAAAAACACCCTTGTTGGTGTTGATCTATTGACCTACCACATTATTTATTTGTTATTAAATCTCTATAATTTTCTAATAAACCTACTGGCTTTTCCTCATTGAAAAGTTTATACCTTAAATAGTCATCCACATATATGCAAAAAGGCATAAGCAAGAACCATAATGCTGCATATGGTAAGCATATTTGACCATAGATATTTCCCCAGGTATTACTATAATCCCAAATATGAAACCCCAGCCATACATTAAGAATCAATCCACTTATGAACTCTATACATAGAGTGATTATAGTACCTATTAAGCATTGCCCCCACATCTCTCTATTATAAAAGGCTTTATGTTCGTTTAATTTTCCTACTAGAAATGCACACAAGCCACCAACGAACAACATTGATATATTTGTCCATCCACGCCATAATCCCTCTAAAACCATGTATAGACTTCCTAGAATAAAGATTAATAATAAGTCTTTCTTAAGTTGTTGCATTAGTATCACATCCTTATACTATTGGAAGTTCGGTAGCCCAAGTAATAGCTTCGACTTCTTCTATAGTATTGCAAGTCTCAACTAAAGGTTTAAGAACATCTTTATACTTATTAACATTCCTATAAACCCACATCTTTGCATCACTTGCAAGTTTTAAGAATTGCTCACCAGTATATGTTTTACAACTACCACTCTGTGGATAATAAGAAACATCCGGCAAGGGCTCATTAGCTATTTTTAAGAATTTTAAATCATTAGCTATTGATTCTATTCTAATTTGATTTTCATACTCTAATCCATAGTTTCTACTTTCGCCATCAGCATCACTATAAAACTCATAAAATATAACTTGGTTACATTTATCACTAAGTTGTTTTATCTTTGTGGCTTTAGCTTCTTCAAGCGAAACTATAACTGGCTTACCATTTGGAAAAGCCTGTCTAAATTCTTCAAACAGCAATAATTCTTCTGTTGTTGCTGATTCTTCTGGTATACAAGTAATTGAACTATCATCATTTGTAATAATTAAAATTCCATCTTTTAAGTCTGTCTTATCTAAATTTAAACTCATATCTTACACTCTCCCTCTGCAATCCAGTATTATATCCATTGTTAGTCTTGCACCATAGGATATAATATTATTTTTTATGGTTGAATTTGAACCTATATAGCTAAATCTTAAAAACATTCCGTTTTTAGAACCATACGCATAGCCTGTAAAAGCACAATCATTAGATATTTCGGTTTGATTTCCACTTGAATCAACAGCAATAATAGATAATTTTTTTATAGTTATTACAGGCATAACCTTTTTCGAATTAAAGTTTATATGCGTTCCTAACCAATATTCAGTACCAACCCCCCAATTTATAGGGATTGCATGAGTATTTATTTGAATCCCGCTAAGAACCTCATACAAACTCAAATCCACAACAGCATCTAAAGTATCATCCTGTGTTTGTTTATTACCAACATCCTCAACTAATTTATTTAATATACTAACTATATCATTAGCGAAACTACACTCAAAAGAACCAATCTGTGGTGCTATAGTTCTTAATATTTGGTAATCAATCGTGTAGGTTGCGTTAGTATCGTAATTAGCAACTAAAGTATAAGCTGTTGCACCATTATTTAACAAATAGGTATTAGTCGTTCCAGTGCCAAAAGTCCACAAACTTGTATTATCGATGTTGTTCTTATATATTGCACTATATTTTTCAACTTTGTTTTTTAGATACGGAGTATAAACTTGATAGTTTGCATTACTATTAACATAATAATATCCATTTGCAGTATATGGATTAGCAACTTCCCCTAAAACCAAACCACAATCAATATTAATATAATTATCACCAATATCTATTATTGGATTTTCTCCATCTAAGTGAACATTTATATCATTTACTGGTATTGGGTTTTGAGTTTTGCAATGAAGTTTATACCCCTCGTATCCTGGGGCAATATTATTCTTACACCATGTCAATATTCTTACATCTGTCGCTGGTATATCCATTCTCGCAACAACTGTTCCTATTGCTCTAGTGGTTGTTGTTGTCGCAGTATTTGTTGTAATTATATTTCCATTTATTGCCGAGATTGTTGAGGTATTATCCCCATATAATGTTATTGCATCGCCAACTTTAAAAATACTTGCGTCTACAACTGTAAGTGTTGTTTGACTTCCTGTTGTTGCGACTGATAAAGTAGTTGCTGTACCTTGTGGGAAAGCTGTTATATCTGTATTAGGTGATGTGCTAGAAACATTTATCCATACATCATATCTTGTTCCATTATTATGAACTGCTTTCCATCCATTCATAGACACCTTAACTTCATCATTATTTGGGTTTATTGTTTCAATAAAACCAGTGTCGGTGTCTGATACTGATAAAAATAAGTGCCCTGACGAAATTGATCCTGTATGGATTTCTTCTGATGAAATAACAGCTCCACCACTAAGTATTTTTCCATCATACTTTACTCCGTATAAATTTCCTGTTGTACTACTAGCTATTAATTGAGCATTAAATAAAGATACCCCACCAGTAATTTGAATCCTTTTGAATCCTATTTGGTCATCTGTAAACTGCCAATCATAATCCTTACCAAACAAAGTCTTATGTTGCCAGTTTATTTGACCAGTAACCTCCCCATTATCATAAACAACATAATCACCATCAGCAAATTGACCTTCAATAACAGCTCTTTGTATATCACATGACTTGTAAGAAGCTGGAGCAATATCCCCCTCTACTAACATTATGGAATCGAAATAATAAATTCCAACTGGTGCTACATTTTTTGTTTGCATATTAATTCCTATTTCAGAATAATTACCTGTATTAAATACCCCTAAAGCGGTGGTTAAACTAACAGCATTATTTGAATCTGTAATATTTATAATACTATTTGTAGTATCCGAAAGATTGGCACTTATATAATAATTGGTATTAGGCTTAACTTTAACTTTCTGAGTGTACCAATGTGAACCACCAGTATCACTTGTTGTGATTGCAAATTTATTATTAACTATACTCATTGATACAGTAGAACTTGTATCTTTTATCCAGTATCCTGTTGACTCCTCTGTATTTCCATTTCTGATTAAATTATTATGTCGTATTTCGATAGATGGGTTAGTCAAACAAGCATAACCATCAACATAAGGATATTTATCTAGTAGAACATTTGCTCCTAAAGCATACTCACTTGCTGTTATTTCGTTTATTTGAATACCGTCTACATATGCATATTGACCACTCGTGCCATTAACAGTAACACATAAATAGTTGCTCAAAACTACATCGGACGGTTGAGCTAAAAATCCAACTCTAGTAAATTTTGTTGCATCTGTTATTAGGGCTGAACTAAGTGCATTACCTCCACCAGTTATTTCCTTTAATATTCGAACATTAGTTGCATTACCGTTTTTTAGATACGCTGAGAATAAATAATATTTGGTAGTGTCTAAGTTAGATAATATTTTACTTATATTACCTGCGACAG
>Ga0209281_1000501_pt1 | contig 52014 bp, 51 predicted proteins | sample MedtruBG_FD_187514 | JGI IMG/M metagenome (GOLD analysis project Ga0209281, IMG submission 187514) | Root nodule microbial communities of legume samples collected from California, USA - Medicago truncatula BG (SPAdes) (version 2) | ecosystem: Host-associated > Plants > Roots > Nodule | place... | reverse complement strand
GTCCCCATTCATCGCTGGATTACCAGACACCAGCTGAATTCGCAACGGACTGGCGAAACAGGAAATATGAAGAAAAACCAACCGACATTACTAACTGAAGGTTGTATCTAATCCTGGGGGCAGGTCAAAAGGTAAGTTTCGAGCGCATGGAGATGATGGCTATCAGCACAGTACTTTCGGTCTGACCGTCATGGGAAGAGCAAGTTTAAAGCTGATGGCGGCATGAGAAAGACCTGCTTCTCATAATTAATATTGTATTTATTAACTAGGAAGCAGGCTTGTTAATGAAATATTCTTGTTAAAAATAAAATATTTGAACCAGTCAGGTTGAGCATGAAACTGACAATTTCGACATCAACATGTCTGGGTTCATCAGAGCCATGCGCTGCGATTTTGTTTCGTATTGTACCTATGTATGCCTGTAGCATGCCTGATAATTTTAAATTGCCATCCTGAAGGAATGGTGATATTCCATCTAGAGTAAATAGCTTTGGCACTAGTTGGCTTATTGTCTCATTGCCTGATAATTGTATCCCGTTTTCTTTTAATATTATTTTTTGTGTTGATTCATATGCTTTACATGCTGAAACAATAGACTCTTCAAGTTTGTTGGCTTTGAAATGATCGAAAGCTAAAATGAAATGGTCAAACGCGCTTTGGTATTTTTTGGATGAACCTAGAGTCGCAACACTGGGCTTTATAATTTGATTGTGAGTGTATTCAGTGTCAATTCGTATTAGATTACCTTCTTCTACTCTGTATCCTATCCCATGAGATTGTAACCGGAAGTTTATTTTGTCAACGACAGGCTGAATCAAATCATTTCTATATGTAGAAAATGTTTTGTGCATAACAAAACTGACCATATCGATTATATCGATGCACACTTTATCGTTACAGTCTTGTGAATCGCAGAAAAAATTTACTAAATCAACGAATGGGTCTGAATCACCCCAACTATTTAGACGGTTAGTTGCCGGTAAATTATGAACTCCTAATTCTTCGCATATAAACTTGTAGAGAGAATGAGGCAATTCAGAAGATTGATAAACAATTTTTTGCCAAGAAGCTGCGATCTGGACCCTAGCTTCACGGGGGATATGATCATAGGAAAATACATCATTAACTTCGCCTAAAGCTTCACTGCGCCTGCGGGAAAATCGTTTATAAAACATGTTCTATAGGTTCCTTGTTCAAGTTTGTTTTATTTTTAGCCTTTTCGAGAGAGCCTGCAACACAAATTATCAGTCTAGTAAGAGGCAGAATTTGAAAAAATGATGCCTTTAAATAAATTATTTTCTTATGTATCAAAGTGGTGGTGGTGCATGGATGCGCCTAATTAAATTAGAGAGAACTATGACGACCGAAGCTGAAGAGTTAAAGGTCTCGCCAGCAATGTGAGCGGAGACCGAGTCGAAATCATTCTCAGGAGCAAGCCGATCGCCATTATGTGTTGGGTGGCTTGGGTAACTCTCAGTTCGGCATTTAAATGATCAACAAATCACGTACTGCCATTGGCACCGACGCAGGCGCGTACCTGACAAATGACGGTACTTGGTATTGCTCAGGCAACGGTAACAATAAGCGAAACATTCACCATGAGAACGGCAAAGGTTCATTGAAGACGGCAAACTGCTGATTGGATCGCCAGCCCAAAGGGTGATGTGTATTAGCTCAAACTTGATCTGGCACTATTACTGCACAGGTCTTAACCTAAACTGACAGTCCGCTCAATGCCAATAGCGGAACACGCTAATGCTGGTGTACAGGTGCTGACTCATTTCCCCCTCCACTTTCATCCCGTTATACTGTGAAAAAAAGGAGGTAGGTGTGAAACTGAAAATGCAGGATTTGAGGCTGTTTAATCTCGTGTTTGAGAGCGATCCTGGCTGGATACTTGATTTCTCTAACCGCACCTTGTCTGCTTTTTTTGATGAAGAACTGAACATTGATATTGATGATAAACGTTATCAGGAAGAGGGGACATCAAAAGCCAAACGAGTTAGATGCTTGCTGAAACAGACTGATCGTGAGACCGCTCTGCGGGTTCTTGGCGCTCTCTGGCAGTATAAAACAGAATCCATGCCTGAACAGGCTGAACAAAGCCGTAATGACTATCTTGCACTGATTTCCCGCTTAGAAAACGCTGACACCAATGAAGCCAAAGGCGTAAAGCCTGTCCAGACATGGCATGGTGTTGACTGGCCTTCACTTATCGCTGAAATGAACGAGATGAAATCTCTGCCGCCACAACTACGTGGTTTTCGGTTTGAAACTTGGCTTGCTGAACTGTTCAGTATCTTTAAGCTTGCTCCCCGTTCGTCTTTCCGAAATACAGGCGAACAGATTGACGGAAGTTTCCGACTGAATGATGAATTTTACCTGATGGAGGCAAAATGGCATCAGAAAAGAACGTCGGCTGCCGATCTCCATGTATTTGAAGGAAAGCTCAGTACCAAGGCAACCTGGACACGCGGCGTTTTTATCAGTTGGATGGGATTTACGCCTGAAGGTCTGACGGCTTTTGGTAAAGGGAAGCGTGTTATCTGTGTCAGTGGTTATGATCTTTACCACTCACTGAGTCATGGGATCCCTTTGCCCGACCTTCTGGACGCTAAAATCCGGCACGCCGCTGAAACGGGAGAGCCCTATGCTGAATTCGACCGACTATATGCACTGAAGAACAAACAGTTCGGCACGCTGAAATAACTGGTTGGGAAGCGGTGACTTGCTCCCTGTTTCACACAGAATGCTGTTAGTAATGTCCGCATATCGCTCAATGAAGACCTGGCAGCGCTATAGGCGGTCCGCTCCGTATTTTTGTTTCGCGAGTTATATTTTTCGCGGTTGCGTATTGAAAAAAAGATGAACAGTACCTATTTCAGTATTTCCCGTGCTAATGGTTTTTCCTTTTCAGGAGTACCCTTACGTGAATGCGAAAAAAAAGGCGGATGATTCGAGTGGGCGTTTTAACACTAGCTCTGAAGTGAAAATTCTGGTCTGGATCCGTGCAGCGGGTCATTGTGAACTCTGCGGAACCGATCTGACCCATGATTTTCGTATCGGTACGCCGATGAAATGGGGAGAAGTGGCCCATATTCTTCCTGCCAGCCCGAAAGGCCCCAGGGGAAACGCCACACACAGCGAAGAAGGGGCCCTGGCACTGACGAATGACAGCGAGAATCTTATGCTACTGTGTCCGGGATGCCATGACCGGGTTGATCGTGACGGCGATAATTATCCCGAAGACGATCTTAGCGGACTTCACTCTGCCTGCCTGACCAGAGTTCGCCTAGCGGCTTCCACGCCCGGGGAGGAACGCGCCATACCGGTTATCGTTCAAAGCCAGCATCATCAGACTCTGGTTGCAATTCCGGCGCAGGCCCTTCTTACCGCCATGTCTGCAGAAGGGCTTACGGCACAGTGCCATCCGGTTACGGTTGTGTTCCCAGAGCCCAGTTCACGGGGAAGGGATGCGGGTTACTGGCAGGCGATTAAGGATTTAATCACTGAAAAACTCGAGGCCGGGCTTGCCCGCCGCGGGGGGCAATTTGGCGATAAGCCGGCTCTGGCCATGGTTGGGCTTGCGGATATTCCGGCGTTGTTTTTCCTAGGCCAGACCATTGGCGACCGCTATAAACGCTTTCAGTATTCATTTAACAGGGAACATATATTGCGCTGGCCGGATACAGATGCCCTGCCGCCGGCGTTTATCTCTTCTGAACTTCCGCAAGGTGAGGGGCCAGTTGCTCTGGTGCTTTCTCTTTCCGCAGCGGTACCGCGAGGCGATGTTACCGCCGCACTGCCGGGTGCCCGAATTGTAGAATTCACTGTACCTGAACCCAGCTACGCCATGGTGACAAACCGCAGAGTCATCCATGCGTTCAGAGATGAGCTGCAGAAGCTGCTCAGTCAGTTAGAAGCCACCACGACCCAGGCCATTCATGTTTTTGCCGCGGTGCCTGCTGCGCTGGCCATTGAATTTGGGGCTTTGCTGACGACCCAGCATCAGCATCCCTACATCATCTTTGACCGTGACAAAAATAACGCAAACCAGTTTCGCCCCATGCTTAGCATCGGATGTACAGAGGAACAACGTCCATGAGTAACGAACAGACTAAACACCGCAGCTGGGAGTATTTTCTTCTCCGTGCAGCCCGAAAAATTTCGTTATCAGCAGCTCAGTACAGCGTTATTAATGCTCGCTACTCTCAGCTGGAAAAAATTCTTTCTGCTGCCGATGATCCCCTGCTGGCGGATGCCCATATTTTTCCCCAGGGTTCTATGCGTCTTCAGACAACGATTAACCCGGTGCCTGGGGCGCCAGCAGATCTCGGGACAATTGATGCCGATGCGATTGTCTGGTTGCCCCATGCCAGAGGGATCGATGCCCGGACTGTATTAGAGGTCATTGAACGTCGTTTCCAGGAGGGCAGTAAGGTTCAGGAGGATATTCAACAACTTCGTCGCGGTGTCAGGATTGTTTACGCCGATGAAAATCCGGGTTTCCACATTGATGTCACACCTGCACGTCCCTGCCATCATAATGAGCAAAGCGACGGACTGGGCATGCTCGAAGTACCCGACAGGGAACACGGCTGGAAGGCAAGCAGTCCCATTCCTTATGCAGACTGGCTGCATGATGCGTCAAAGCAGGACATCATGCTTGAACATGTTGTTGAGTTTAATAAAAGTCATGCAGTAATGGACTCTGCAACCCAGGCCCCCCTGCCTGAATATAAAGAATATCAAAAAGATGATCCGTTACGTGCGAGCATTAAACTGATGAAAAGGCACAGGGATGAATGGGCGATCAGGACGAAAAATGAAAGATACCGGCCTATTTCGGCAGTTATCACCACGCTTGCGACTCACGCTTATCTGGATGTTGTCGCGCAGTCAGAATATACCGCCTTCACCCCGCTTCAGGCTATCCTGGCAATCGTGAACAGGATGCCTGACCATATTCATCGTTACAGTAATGAGTATTACGTCTGCAATCCTGAAGATAACGGCGAGAATTTTGCGGAAAAATGGAATCGTCCGGATGAAGGTTATAAATACGTTGATGCCTTTAATAAATGGCATGCGAGTGCCCGTTCGGCGCTGACGCTGGGGCTCGACAGCCACGCGTCGACAGAAACCTTTGCGAAGGCGGTCCAGGAGCAGTTCGGTATTGGTCCGACATTCGTTCGCGAAGTTAACGAGAGCATTCCGGCAAACTGGACGATGCCCGGGCGGCAAGACGGTGTGACACGAAACTCTGTCGCAATGGGGTCTCTGTTCGGGAGTTCAGTCAGCAGTAACCAGTCCCAGGCAAATGTTGCACCTGTCGGGCGACTCGGCTGATATGAAGGATGAGATGATACAACGCGGCATTTCCGCCCTTAAAGACTGTCTGGGCGCCGACAATGCTTCGGCTCTTCTCAGGCCCGCTGAACTGCGGGTCGGTGAGGCGGCCGCCTTTTATTTTCCTTTACCCGTTGATTACACCGGCCTTGAGCGAAGACTACGGATTGGTTTTCCCAACGATTTCCCGTCTGAATCCCCTAGCCTTCAGGTTGAACCTTCACCGTGGTTAGTCTGGCCCCATGCCATGGCGTCCGGGTTGTGTCTCCATGGATTCAGGGAAAAGCTCGTTACGGGCTCGCCTGAGAAAATTGTTCAGGACAGCTTATCCCGTTTTGCGAGCATTGTGTCTTTTTCTCTGGAAAACGCAGATCCTGCACGGCGGGAGACGGAGTTTCAGAATGAAATTTCCACTTACTGGCTCTGGCAGCTTAAACGATCGGCACGTAACCTAATTCTTTTGGGGGAGCCTGAATCGGGTTCAGTTTTGTATGTTGTAAGCGATCCGAGGTATACCGGTCATACTGGCCTCAACCCGGTATGGGTTTCGTCTGACAAGAACGCTATCCGCCAGCATTTCAGACGTGCCACTGGCCGTTCGGTTGTGATAAGAAGCCCCCATGAAGCAGGGTTCTTTGTCAAACTGACGTCTTTCCCTGGCATTAAGGTGCCTGAACCTCACGCGTTTCTCGAATGGCTTGCTCCCCATATTTCTGAAGAATCCCTGGCCGCGATGTCTAAATGGTCAGAAAAGAGTAGTGCTTTGCTTTCCCGATGGGTTGTCATGGCATTACCGGGTGGGGACGGGGCGGCAAGATTTACTGTTAACCTGTGCACCAGAAAGAAGGAAACAGACCGTACACATTTTTACGGCCTGAGATCCTCACGCCGTCAGTCAGGGTTAAAGAAAGAAGGACCTCCGGCCAGTATTCTGTCATCGCGTGTGAACATTATTGATCGTGGGGCATTTTTTTCACGGGATCGAAGTAACACAGCAAAAACACTTGAGAACTCGCATGTTGTCTTTGTCGGTGTAGGGGCGCTGGGATCTGCTGTGAGTATTCAACTCGCCAGGGCCGGTCTGGGCAGGCTGACCCTTATCGATCCAGACAGACTGGAGTCACCCAATCTGGGGCGGCATATGCTGGGTGCTGAGGATTTAGGTAAATTTAAGTCTCAGGCCATGCGCCATCGTCTGCTTCAGGATCTGCCTGTGCTCGATGTCACCGCGCTGGATACATACATCGAATGGGTAATGGGTCAAAAACCCGATATTTTCGAGGATGTTGATCTGGTTATTATCACGACAGCGGACTGGGAATCAGAGTCTGTCCTCTGGGAAAAGAAAGCCTCCGGAGCGGAATGGGGGCTGATACAGGCCTGGAGTGAGCCGCATACACTTGTCGGGCATGCACTGATCGCACCTAAAGGCCGCTTTGATGCAAGATATCTTTTTAGCGATAGAGGTGACTTCAGGCACCGGTTTACCGACTGGCCGGATGGGGGCATTGTGCCTCTTCCTGCCTGTGGTGAAAGTTTTATACCGGGAGGCTCGGCGGGAATGAATGGTGTTGCAACAATGGTCACTCAGGCCGCAATACGTTACCTGACGACTTTAGGGGATGTCACTCAATGGCATTCCAGTGTGTATCGCCCTGATGAGGCCGGAGCGTTGGGGGGACGCTATACGGGACCTATACTTCCTGAAGGAGTTGTCCAGAGTGTTTTTGAACGTAACTGGCCGAAACCCGGGCAAAACGCATGAATGAAATAGCATGGCGCTGGGCCTGGCCGGATATGAATGCGGAGCTGCAGGTTGGGCGGCAGGTCTCTGAGATGTTCGGTCACTACCGGCAGTCACAGGGAGATAATGAGCGAGGCGGGCAGCTGTTTGTCGATACCGCCGATCCCGGCGGCATTGTACTGTGTCATGCTTCAGCGCCACATCCTGCGGACCGCGCTGGCAGAACGTGGCTCGAACTGAACAACGATCGCTGCCGCACTGAAATCGAGAACGCAAACAGGAAGGGATTGCGCTTGGTTGGATACTGGCATACGCATCCGCAGGCAGTTCCTCACATCTCAGGGACTGACATTGCCAGTTTTGCGCGATTCGCGAGGCAAAATGCACGTGATCTTCCCCATCCCGTGGCGGTGATTGTCGGCACGTCACCATCGACCACAGGCATTAAAGCCTGGATATTTCGGGAGGGCAGGTATCAGGAGGCAGTGTATACAGCATCCTTGTCGCGGCCTTAACGGACCCAATTCATCAAGACCCTTTATTTTGCATCAAGGCAAAAAGCTCTGCCTGAAATAATGCATCATCCAGAGCATTATGGCTGGGTTTTCCTTTGGCAGATAAACGCTGTGTCATCATTGATGATTTGGTCTCAGACCACGTACAGCCTGTTGCCCCCATAAAGTAAGCTTTAATATCTAATGCACTGAAGCCAAATGGGTTGTTCCCCGTATATTTATGGAAGTAGTAATTGATGAATGACCAGTCAAAGGGAGCATTCAGTCCCGTAAAGACCGGCTTCTGGCTAGGTTGAAGGTGGGATGTGAGCCAGGTGGATAACTGAAGCATGGCGTCCGCGGGGGCTATGCCGGTGGTAGCCAGTACCTGAAGGTTAAATCCCGTCACTGCCAGCGCCTCAGGATCAAAGCCAGTGCAGTCAGGCTTCAACTCGGCATAAAAACGCACGTCGGGCGCATGCACCAGACAGGCCCCAATGGAAAGCAGACTATATAATCCCGGGACCGGGCCGGATGTTTCAATATCGACTGAAACGAAAATCTCGCTAGCATTCATAATCACTCCTGCGATTGAGGGCACTGCTATTCGGCTTGTAAAAGAAAACGATACGCTATTACGGGTGGTAAGTATCTACCACACCACCCTTTAAGTAATGCCTTTATCAGACTAAAACCATATGCGAACTTCCGCTGTTCGCTCAAAGCAGACTGTCAGATTTGATAGTCTGCTGCCAGATAAAACTGTCAGGTCAAGTCTGAGCTAATACAGGTGATGTTCTGCTATGCGGCAGACCCCATTTACGTTAGCCATAGAGATCAGCTAACGCAGGAAACAAAACGAGAGATCCTTTCCTACAACGTTCAAGGTACTACGTTGTGCCAATGGTCTAACCATCGTAACAAAGGTTAATTTTGGATGTTTAAGCTTCAAAAAAGCAACGACAACCCAGCAAACCTCCCTTAATTTGCTGGGTAACTGACAACCACTTGCTTGATCATTTTTGAGTAATGACGTAGATTGGTTAGACACACACCATGTGTGTCAAATATTTTCTTGAACTACGAAGCATTCTCGTAGCCTCTAAATCCCCAGGTTGGGGATCGCCGAACACGCTGCATAGCACTCGGCTAAGGTGGAAACATGCGTAACTCTCTGAACATTAAAGAAGCGAAGCGCTCAATTCAAACCATTCGTGATTGCACGAGTGTTATCGCTACTCACATCTTCGGTAATTCGAAGCTGCAGGTGCGTACACTCAACAATGAAGCGTTGGCACCTAAAGACCTCAAATTCATCGTTACCTTTGCTCACGATGTTGAGACAGCTCGCGCCACGGTAAAACCGCTGGCTGAAGCTCGTTTCCTCGACGGCGAAATTTGCTTTACGGTGAACCCAGCTAAGCAATTCCCTGAGATGGCTAATAAAATTTCGTCTTTCTCAGAGGCAATTGAAACTTCTATTCGCGAATTTTTGGGCAAGCATGATAGTATCTTTAGCACCAATTCTGCTAATGATACTGCTAAATGGCTCCTACATTAATAGCGTCATCGTCATTCGATAAGAACATAGGCAAGTTTGCTCATGAGGGCGATACTTGCCTTCTTCGTCTAGGCTATTTGTTCACTGATGATGCACTTTACAAGCTGTCTCAGTTAGAGTTAGTCGATCCTGAAGATGAGATTCATACCTACATAACGATTGAATGTGTAGGTGCTGCTGACGATAACAAAGCGCGTATCACCAAAACCATCGCAAAAATGGTTAACGAAGACGCCTCCGATGAAGAGATCATCAAGCATCTTTTAGACTCTGGCTACGTCGATGAGTCCAAAAACGTTGATGCCGGCAGAATTGCACTCCGATCCTATTTCTTCACCGACGACGCTGGCCAAGAGGTGGAAGCCCCTCAAGTCGCAGGCGTTAAAGTTGAGCGACCTTTCCAGCAGCAAGGTCTCAGCAGCCGCGCGTATATGTTCATTCTGAATTGGTTTGATCACCTGGTTTGCGACGAAGAGCAAACAGTGCCAGGCGCAAAAATCTGGGCTGGTCGTCTGTATGACCAATGCGCCGTCCGCATCTTTAACGGTAAGGGGCAGGTTTTTGAAGATCGCCTAAGCGAACTCGGTGTTGGCGCCAAAGGCTTCCTGCCGTGGAACAAGGGCATGTTGGTAGATCTAAGCGGATGGACACCGAACGAAGTTCAGCAGAAGGTGCAAAAGTTCATCGTTTTAATCATATCTCGCGACACCTCTCCACCTGTCGGCTACTGTCCCGCCTGATTCTGAATGAACCCGCTTCGGCGGGTTTTTTATTCCCAAAATTCAGCTCATTGCCTACGAACTGGCCTTTACACCGTGGCCGCCCCGCATTAGGCTAATAGGCACATAAGAAAACAACTTTTTTTCACATAATTATTTTTTGCATAACAAGGAAACAACAATGGCTAAGATCATTGTGATTGGCGGCAGGTAAGTCCACGGTTACGCAGCAGGTTGCCGACATCACCCTTCTTCCGTACCGCCCGAAGCGCCGTGACATTAAATTACTGCGTAATCTCGATCCGGTTCTGGATAACGCGCGTAATACCAACCACAATGATATTCTGCAGGCGCATCTCTTTAATCAGGCGATCCTGCAGGGTTTTATTGACCCGTTCCACGCGGTCTTTGGCCTGGCTGCTGTTGGTGCAAATCAGTTCGATCGCCAGTTCCCGGAGAGCCCGTCCGAACTGGGTTGTGCCGGTACGCCGGCTTTCCGGGAATACGGCATGCTTGTCACTGTAAAAAGCAACTGGTTTACCATGTTTATCAATGTATTGTCGTGTAGCCATCATGTAGTCAAACGCGTTTTCTGAATCACAAAATCGCAGATGCACCAGGCGACCGGTGGCATCATCCATAAAGACCAGAAGGCAGCATTTCGGGGCGCGGCCCTCTAACCAGTCATGGTGCGAGCCATCGATCTGAACCAGTTCGCCAAGACAGTCGCGACGATAGCGTGGCTGATAAACCCGGGTTCGCCGGCGGGAATGAGGACGCCGATGCAAATGCGGTCGCACCATCAGTCCGGTACAGGCGTACCAGACACTGTACCTGGCGAACGCTGAGCGCAAGAATGTCTGCAGCGTCGCGCTGAAGCAGCGCCCGGTCAAATACGCGCTGAATGATTTTGAGTCGGTTAACTTCGTCCAAAGTGAAAAACTCCGCTGCGTGTGCCGTCATCAGAATCCCTCGATGGTGAATCTACGTGACGGACATCTTAACTTAGCCCAGAACGGACATTACAACTTTGCTGTTACAATCGTGACTTCGCATAACAAAGATTATGTTAAATATAGTAAATTTAACATTAATAATCATATAGTTAAAACACGGCGCCCCCCTTTGGTACTCAAACCTACTGCGGTAGCTTGAGAAACAATGTACGTTCTTGGGTTTGTGATGCCTTAAAACCATGGTGAAGGTAAAAGCTTTTGGCTTCTTCAGTCAGTGCATGAACCATAATCGAACGGACTCCAATATTCTCGGCTACACGGTAACAGCGCAGAACTGCATCATGTAATAAATCAGCCCCTAGCCCATTTCCGCAGAAAGAAACATCGGCTGTCAGGCGAGCAAGTATGATTACGGGGATTGGATCAGGCATATTACGCCTGAGGCTTCCCGTTGCTTCCACGTGGTTAACGCTGCCTGTGGCCAGAGAGTAAAAACCGACAACCTGTTTTGAGTCTGTTTTACAAACAACAAACGTTCGGGCGGCACCGAGAGCCTGATTTTTCAATCCTCTCTGTTTAAGCCAGTCATCAAGTACAGCTTCACCACTGACGAACTCAGCAAGTTGATGGGAGCTGGATAACGGTTCTGGTGCAGTTACACGTCCCACTGAGGTTTCCTTGCCAGGAGTTTATCAATGGCAGCATCATCCGAAACTGGTGCATCGAGCATCTCTATAAACTCTGCATACTGTTCATCGTTAAAATTAAATACGCGACGATCGAGGATCACATTCTCGGCAGCCTGGCATGCCATTTCCAGGATGAAGTCTGTGCGCGATTTATGAAGAATCTCTGCTGCAGCATCAATGAGTGCTCTTTGATATTCCTTAGCTCTGAGGTTGAGCTGAACATCTGATTTCATGATTGCGCTCCTTGTAAAGCAATTGCTATACAAGCATAACACAGGAAAAGTGTATAGCAAATGCTATACAAACCCACTCTAGGTATATGCAATCTATCCTTTACTAAGAGGGTCCTTTACTTCATTGTTCATATCCACACATAGATAAATTAACACGTTGTGACTTCTGACTTCCTTTATTAAGCTGAAAAAAGAAAAAATATATATCCTTAACATGGATTATGTTGATTGTGCTTTGTTCCTGTTATTTCACTGAATCAAAAAAGCCAGCCCGACTGCAAAGAGGATGGAAAGCAGCACCGATGCTAGGCCGGGCAGTAGAAAAGGGTGATCGATAATATGTCTGCCCAGTTTGGTTGACCCTGTATCATCTAACTCTACCGCCGCTAGCAACGTCGGATAGTTTGGTAGAATAAAAAGTGAGGCTGTTGCCGGAAAGCAGGCGACCAAGGTAGTTAATTCACACTTAAATTTGGCGGTTTCATTATTGCGGCCAGCTGTACCTAGGATATACTGATTATTCCTTGACCTTCAGGCGAATGAGTAGTTTAGTTCCTGAAGATTTCAAATACCTTCAATTCCCAGATTAATACACAACTCTGATCTGAGTCTTAAAATAAATACTATGACAATGAAGGAGGCAGTCTATATAGGACATATTTTGAGTTGTTTATTGAAGTCATTTTTATAAAACGCCCATATAACAAACTACAAACTACAAACTACAAACTACAAACTACAAACAATTAATTAACATTGGAGTGGATAATTCTTAGTTATACATTTGTTAATGAAACACGGACCTATGAGTGAGTAATAACTAAACATAGTTCATTAATTAACAAACATCTATATATGCAAAATATACATCCTGTGTTTATTAAAATGACAGAATATTAATCTGCAACTTGATAAATTTACAGCACAGTTTCAAAAGAATAGAATTTCAGCTTATTTACAAGCAACGAGATAACTATGGCCATTCATCATCCCTTTTCCCTTTTTAATATTGTACATATGGATCCTTATTATATCTATAGGAACGGACTGACTGAATCATTCAGCAATTGCAAATCTTTTAATGTAATAGGAAGTTTATCCTGCTTCGAGGATCTCGAAAGACTATTATCAGCTAAAGAGCATATTAATGTCGTATTATGCGAAATTTACGATGCAAGTTGTAATATCGCAGAGGGGATTAAAATAATCAGGAGGATGATTAAAAAATACCCACAAATCAGTTTCATTTTACTAACCAGCATTGACAATGATGCAATATTGATGCAGTGCGGTGCCCACAATCATTTTTTAAAAAAAATGCAAATTAAAAGTTTAATTAAAATTATATCACAGATTAAAAATAGATGTGTTTATTTTCCGGCGTATAACGCTATTGAAAGAGAGCTTACTGATACAGAACTCTCAATTTTGATTAGTTTCTGCCACTTGCATGAAATAAAAGAAGTAGGTATGGCTAACAATTTTACATATAACTACGTTAGCCATATAAAAAGATGCATCATTAAAAAAATGGCACTTAAAAATAATTTTGGTTTTCTTAGGCTTATTGTATTCATTAAAAACAATAACATTCTTTCTTTGTAGGGTTTTTATATCTATAAATCACTACATTCTTGCCATATAAATATTTTTAAAAAATGTACATCAATTCTCACTCATCATACTTGTTTGTGCACTTCACTCATAAAATTATATTAATTGAATGCACGATATCTATATGACATTTACATTCTATTGGTTTTACCGCTCAATGTTAAATACATTCTGTACCATTATGATTTATGATTTTCGAGAGGGGTTCGCAACCCATAACACTGCATATTAAGCTCCGAAGCCTTACGATTAATCTATTTTCTTCAATATAAGGATTGAGAAGCAGATGTGATAATGCCGGGTGTCGGCTTGCCTTACCCGGCCTGAATGATTAAATAATTCGCTGCCGATCCCGCGCCATCCGCTTTTTCCGGGCGTCGCACGGTTCCGGACAATCGCAGACTTTTTCCATTCCAATGGAAGAGATACCGCCGCAGCTCCCCTGGATGCTTTTGCGTTTAACGATCCAGCCTAACGACATGCCGAACACCACCAGTAAAAAGACGGCAAAAGTTGCCAGAAAGGTCACCATCATCAGCCTCCAAAATCATCGAGCATGATGTTCTCATCTTCCACGCCGAGATCGTTAAGCATCTTAATCACGGCGGCGTTCATCATGGGTGGACCACACATGTAGAACTCGCAGTCTTCCGGTGCAGCATGCTGTTTGAGGTAGTTTTCATACAGCACGTTATGGATGAACCCCGTGTAACCGGTCCAGTTATCTTCCGGCTGCGGATCGGAGAGCGCCACATGGAACGTAAAATTCGGGTTCTCGCCCGCCAGCTGTTCAAATTCATCGTCGTAGAACATTTCTCGCCGCGAACGCGCCCCGTACCAGAAGCTGATTTTACGCTTGCTGCCAAGCCGCTTAAGCTGGTCAAAAATATGCGAGCGCATCGGAGCCATACCCGCCCCCCCACCAATAAAGACCATTTCCGCGTCGGTCTCTTTGGCAAAGAACTCCCCAAACGGGCCGGAGATCGTCACTTTATCGCCCGGTTTTAGCGACCAGATGTAAGAAGACATAATCCCCGGCGGCGCGTCCGGCACGTTCGGTGGCGGCGTGGCAATACGCACGTTGAGCATGATGATGCCCTTCTCTTCCGGGTAGTTGGCCATAGAGTAGGCACGCAGCGTTGGCTCTTTAACCTCGGAAACAAAACGGAAGAGGTTGAATTTATCCCAATCGGCGCGATACGCCTCCGGCACGTCAAAGTCTCTGTACGCTACGGTGTGCGCCGGGCACTCAATCTGAATATAGCCGCCCGCGCGGAACGGTACGCTTTCCCCTTCCGGCACGCGTAGCCTGAGTTCTTTAATGAAGGTCGCTTTGTTATCGTTCGAGATAACCTCACACGCCCATTTTTTGACGCCGAAAATCTCTTCCGGCAGTTCAATCTTCATGTTCTGACGTACCGCGACCTGGCAGGCCAGACGGCAGCCCTCTTTCGCCTCGCGTTTCGAGATATGCGCCAGCTCAGTGGGTAGGATATCACCGCCGCCCTCTTTGACCGTGACGCGGCACTGCCCGCAAGATCCCCCGCCGCCGCAGGCTGACGAGACAAAAATCCCATTGCCGGAGAGCGTGTTCAGCAGCTTATCCCCCGCCGAGGTACGGATCTGATTTTGCGGTTCATCGTTGATATCAATGACAACGTCACCGGCGTTCACCAGCTTTGCGCGCGCGGCCAGAATTAGCCCCGACAGTACCAGTACAATCAGCGTGAACATCACCACGCCAAGAATAATTTCCATCTGCTTTCCCTTATAGCTGCACACCGGAGAAGGACATAAAGCCCAGCGCCATCAGCCCGGTGGTGATAAAGGTGATCCCTAAGCCGCGCAGGCCCGCAGGCACGTTGGCATATTTCATTTTCTCTCGCAGACCTGTTAGGGTAAGAATACCGAGCATCCAGCCAACACCGGAGCCGATACCATACACAACGGATTCGCTGAAGTTGTAGTCACGCTGAACCATAAACGACACGCCGCCGAAGATGGCGCAGTGCACTGCGATTAAGGGCAGGTAAATGCCTAACGAATTGTAAAAAGAATGAAAGTGCTTATCGAGGATCATCTCGAGGATTTGCACCAGCGCGGCAATCACACCAATAAACGTAATGAAATTCAGAAAGCTCAGGTCAACGCCTTCCATCAGCGCGCCATCGCGCAGCACATAGTTAAACACCAAATTGTTAATGGGAACCGAGAGCCCCAGCACCACGGTGACTGCCACCCCCAACCCAAACGCCGTCGACACTTTTTTGGACACCGCCAGGAAAGTACACATGCCCAGGAAAAACGCGAGCGCCATGTTTTCAACAAACACCGCGCGCACAAACAAACTCAGGTAATGAGCCATCCCCGGTTACTCCTTTTCCTGCTGCTCTGGCTTCAGCGTACGAATCAGCCAGATCAGCAAACCGATAATGAAAAATGCGCTTGGGGCCAGCAGAAACAGTCCGTTAGGCAGATACCAGCCGCCGTTCTGTACCGTGTCCAGCACCGTGATGCCAAACAGCTTGCCGCTACCGATCAACTCGCGCAGGAACCCTACTGTCAGCAGGATCACGCCGTACCCCAGGCCGTTGCCGATACCGTCCATGAAGCTCGCCAGCGGCGGCATTTTCATGGCGTAGGCTTCCGCACGCCCCATTACGATACAGTTGGTGATAATCAGGCCGACAAACACCGAGAGCTGTTTTGACGTTTCATAGGCGAAGGCGCGCAGCAGCTGATCGACCACGATCACCAGCGAGGCGATGATCGCCATCTGCACGATGATCCTCACGCTGTTTGGGATGTGGTGGCGGATCATGGAGATAAACATGCTGGAGAATGCGGTGACCAGCGTCACCGCGACGGTCATCACCAGCGCCGTTTCCAGTTTCGTCGTTACCGCCAGCGCCGAGCAGACGCCCAGCACCTGCAGGGTGATTGGGTTATTGGCTAACAGCGGGCCAGTCAGCACCTTTTTAACTTCTTTCAGTTCACCCGTATCAGCCATTGTTCAGCGCTCCTTCACGTACGTTTTTCAGGAAGGGACCAAAACCCAGCGCCCCCATCCAGAAATCAAAGCTGTGCTGCACCCCGTTAGAGGTGAGCGTTGCACCGGAAAGCCCGTCAACGGCGTACGCGTCACCGGGGCGTGCAGCCCCTTTCATCACTCTCAGGGCTGGTTGACCGTTGTCGTCGAGCACTTTTTTACCGACAAACTGCGCGCGCCAGTTAGGGTTCTCAATTTCGTCACCCAGCCCCGGCGTTTCACCGTGGTCGTAGTATGTAATCCCAGTAATCGTGCGACCATCAGTACTCAGCGCCACGAAGGCATACATCATCGACCAGAGGCCGTTGCCGTGAATGGGCAGCACCAGCTCCTGTACGCGCTTTTGCTCGTCGCGTACCAGATAGATCTCCGCCAGATTGCTGCGACGCTTAATGCCCGCCGGATCCTGAGATGCCTCAAGCGTCAGGCTCATCTGGGGATCCTTCAGCGCCTGGGCCTGGTTATATTTCGCCGGATCTTTATCCAGAAGCTGGCCGGTTTTTAAATCCACCAGACGTGCGGATATGCGCTCAGCGAAAACGGAAGAGACATCCTCTGCGCTCATCCCTTCCTGCATCAGTCCGGCAACGGCAAGGATATTGCGCTGCTTATCCAGCGCGCGCTGTTCCTGCTGCAGCGGCTTTAGCCCAACGGCAGAGCCGGCAACCACAATGGAACAGACCAGGCAAAGCACCAGCACCACCAGCAGCGTTTTGCTGATGCTGTCATTATTTTTAATATCAGCCACGCGCCTTCCTCCGCTTAATGTTGGCGTGCACAACCAGATAATCGAAAAGCGGCGCGAACAGATTGGCAAACAGAATGGCCAGCATCATCCCCTCCGGATAGGCCGGATTGACCACGCGAATCAGGACACACATCACGCCAATGAGCACGCCATAACTCCACTTACCTTTGTCAGTAAACGAAGCCGAGACGGGGTCGGTGGCCATGAACATCATGCCGAACGCAAAACCCCCTGACACCAGATGCCAGTACCAGGGCATTGAGAACATGGGATTGGTGGCTGAACCGATGACGTTAAACAGCGTGGCGGTGAGCACCATGCCGATCGTCACGCCGGCTACAATCCGCCAGGAGGCCACGCGACCAAAAAGAATGATCGCACCGCCAATCAAAATCATCAGCGTAGAGACTTCCCCAATCGAGCCTGGAATAGTGCCAATAAAGGCATCGAACCAGGTCACGGGCTGTCCCGTCGCGTTATTAACCAGCGTTTCGCCCCCGTGCGCGGCCCACTGAGAAAGCGGCGTCGCGCCGGAAAATCCGTCCGCCGCCGTCCATACCAGGTCGCCCGAGATTTGAGCCGGGTAGGCAAAGAACAGAAATGCTCGCCCCGCCAGCGCCGGGTTGAGGAAGTTACGCCCGGTCCCGCCGAAGATCTCTTTTGCGATCACCACGCCGAAGCTGATACCGAGAGCAGCCTGCCAGAGCGGCAGCGTGGGCGGTACAATCAGCGCAAAGAGGATGGAGGTAACAAAGAAACCTTCGTTGATCTCATGCTTGCGGATAATGGCAAACAGCACTTCCCAGAAGCCGCCCACGATGAACACTGTGAAGTAAATTGGCAGGAAGAAGACCGCCCCCAGCGTCATCATGCTCATCCAGCCCGCATCCGCCGCAAAGCTCACCCCCAAGGACTGCGCCAGGCGGTAGTGCCAATCTGACTGGATCACCTGTGCCAGCTGCGGGGCATCGTACAGATGGTGCAGCGCAGGGATCGTCTGCAAGCCCACGTTGTACATGCCCCAGAACATTGCCGGGAAAACGGCAAACCAAACCAGAATCATCATCCGCTTCAGGTCGATGGCATCGCGTACGTGCGACGCGCCTTTCGTCACCAGCCCCGGCGTGTAGAAAATGGTCGCCGTCGCTTCATACAGCGGGTAATACTTTTTAAGCTTACCTTGCGTAAAGTGCGGCTCAATTTTTTCAAAGAGGTGTTTTAAGCCCATCGGTTATCCTTCCTGCTCAATGCGGGTTAACACCTCGCGCAATACGGGTCCATATTCGTATTTACCGGGACACACGTAGGTACAGAGCGCCAGGTCCTCTTCGTCCAGCTCAAGGCAGCCCAGCGCCTGCGCGCTATCGGAATCACCGGCAAGCAGATCGCGCAGCAGCAGGGTCGGCAAAATATCGAGCGGCATGACGCGCTCGTAGCTGCCGATTGGCACCATCGCGCGTTCACCGCCGTGGGTACTGGTAGAGAAGTTAAAGAGTTTGCGACGCAGGAAGTGGCCCAGCGTGGTGCGGGTTACTGAGTATTTCTCTGCCCCTGGCAGAACCCAGCCGAATAACTCTTTGTTGCGCCCTTCCTCGACAACGCTTATCTGCAGGTGAAAGCGCCCCAGATAGGCGTGGTGACCGACAGCCTGGCGGCCATTGAGCACCGAACCCGAAATCAGGCGATTTTCGCCCTCTTTCACTTCCCCCTCGAGCAGTTCATTGATATCTGCGCCCAGCAGCGTACGCACCAGCCGCGGGTTGACCGCCTGCGGTCCCCCTATCGCGACCACACGTTCAGCGCTGAATTCTCCGGTCGTAAAGAGCTTTCCGATAGCAATGACGTCCTGGTAATTCACATGCCAGACCTGCTTTGTCAGGCTTACGGGCTCAAGGAAGTGAATATGGGTGCCGGCCAGGCCAGCGGGATGTGGCCCTGCGAATTCATTAAACGTGACCTGGCCCTGCGGATGCCCGCCGAGCTTGCCGCCGCTGGCCTGACACACATGGACTTTGCCAGGCGTCAGGCGCGATAAAAGGGTCAGCCCGGCATCAAAGGCTTTGCGCTGCGCCAGAATAATGGGCTGCGGATCTGCGCTGAGCGGGTTGGTGTCGATTGCCGTCACGAAGATAGCGGCCGGCGCTGTGCCAGGCACGGGGGACTTGCTGTACGGGCGCGTGCGAAAGGCCGTCCACAGGCCGGAGTCCAACAGCTGAGCCTGAACGGCCTCACGGCCAAGCGAGGCGAGATCTGCCGCGTCGACAGGGGCAAATTCGCGCTGCTCGTCTCCTTCGATGCGGATAACAACCGACTGGAGAACCCGGCGTTCGCCGCGATTGATGGCCACAACGGTGCCGCACGCTGGCGCGGTAAACATCACGCCAGGATTTTTTTTATCTTCGAAGAGCGCCTGCCCTTTAATGACGCGATCGCCCTCCTGCACCCGCATGGAGGGACGCATCCCCACATAATCGTCACCCACAATGGCGACATGGCGAACGCTTGCGCCAGTCGAAACGTGCTGTTCAGGCACGCCTGCAATCGGCAGTTCAAGTCCTTTTTGAATAGTAATCATAAAATGTAGTACGTTTGGGTTTGAGGTTAGAAAACGAGGCATTTAACTACATTTAAATCTGCTTAAGAGAAAAGGTTGGTGTTAAATACTTAAAAATTGCGCACCACCGCCTATATGCATGCTTCTAAAAGGTGCTGATTATTACTTTTACCTTGACCATCTGCTCTAAAGAACTGTTAAACAACAATACGAACAACCCGATTACTCATCTTCCAATTTAATGGCGTATCAGCATCATCACTACAGAGAATGTATACCCTGCTTTCAGGGAATCCTGCTCTATCAATAATGTCTAAATCCCTTCACTTGCGCGCCAATATTTACTGCCCTCGACTTAATCTTTAAGTTTATGCCTCCATCTCCAGGTGCTTTTTTCAATACTGTACCTCCGGTGAATTTCTGTGAAAAAATAATAAAGCAAACTAACTGAGCGGCGACAAAAAACAGTGGAATTATGTCAGATATTAAGAATAGCAATAATTGTCATTTATGCATAACTTGTATTTGTATGAACGATATATTTATTAAAAAGTTATGCCATCTATGAGTCAACACAAACATCTTAACGTTACAATCAAAAACCTTAAATGACAATTCATTACAATAACATAAAAATAAACATGAAGATTCTTAATGTCATAACCAAGAGAAATGGTGAAATTACCAAAACGTAATTATCAAATCATGTAAATAATATCAATGCATATTATATTGATGCATTAACACCCCCCAACCATCCCCAAAAGAAAAACTAATTTTACATTTCTTTGAAGTACACATGGAACTTTCCCATTCCAAAATGTTGTGAGGGTTGTATTCTTAAACGGTGAAGTTTAGATGCGCAGAGTATCCGGGTGTTGATGCCTGTTTGGGCTCCTATAGGAGCCCATTTTTTTTAATTTTAAGTAATGTAAAATCTGAATTAATGATACGGTCTGAGGTAATGATAGTTATGATGTTTAAATCTCCACGGGTTTAAATGACACCTCATAGACACTTATGATGGCTTTAAGCGCGTTGCACACGAGCAGTAAGCATTACCCTGAAGAGTTTAAAATTGTGCAGTCAAGCAAATTGTTGAGTGTGGTCATTCTGTTTCCATCGTTGCAACACATCTCGATATCCCCCCCACATCCTTTACGTCTTTATAAAGAAATATGGGCCTGACTCTTCCAGTAATAACTCAGGCCAGGACCGCCGACTCCTGAAGGAACTGAAGCGGGTTACTGACGAACGGGACATACTAACTTCGCAAGCTGTCCGACTGATGTACGCTTTTAGCCATGACAATAATCTGTCTGCCTGCAATGCTAGGTACTGGATGTCCATCCAAGTGGGTTTGACGCCAAGCTTCGGCAGCCACATTCACTACGACATCTGTCGAATCTAAATCTAACAGGACAAATCAAGATGTTCTGGATGGAGTCCGGTGCGTTTATGGCTATCGCAAGATTCTTCTGGGTATACGGGACAGCGGGCAATAGTGTGGAGTGAACGGAGTGTGGCAACTGATGAAGTGAGTCGGGATGAAGGCTCAGGTCGGTTACCTGAGCCCCCGGCCCCCCAAAGACAAGGCCAGTATCGTGTCACCTGACACAGTTTAATCCGGATTAGCGTTGGGTAACGGACATAACCTACATCAGGAGCCACAAAAGCTGGTTGTATCTTGTCATAGTTGTTGATCAATTCTCACGCAAGATAATCGGCTGGTCAATGCAATAACGGATAATGAAGGTCATTGTCCTGAACACACTGTTGAGGGCTGTTTGGTGGCGTAATCCCCAAAAACAGGTGCTGGTTCACTCGGACCAGGGCAGTCAGTATACAAGCCCTAAGTTACAGTTGTTCCTGAAATCACATGGCCTGGAGGATAGCTTGAGCCGTCGCGGTAATTTCCACGATAACGTGGTTGCAGAAAGCTTTTCCAGATAATGAAGCGTGAACGGTTAAACAAAAAGGCCTTCGGAACAAGAGACGAAGCCCCAGTGTATTTTTGATTTTATCAAATTGTTTTAAAACAGTAAGCGTCAGCATGACTTGAGCGAACAGATGCCACTGGCTGAATATGAAAAACAATATTGTCGTCGGTTCGGAAGTGTCTAGATTAGACAAGGAAATTCAAACCTCATATTCATAATATGCATAAAAAAACATTATCTCAGCATTATAATTTATAAAAGACTAGAGCAGTTTAACTCTACCTTAAATATTAAATAATCATCACCATCAATGAATCAAGGTTAAAACAAAAAAATTAATCTTTCATACATACGAAAACGGGTGAAAAGGGGTTACCAACAATTAGCATATCATGAAACCTTTGCAAAATAACATAAAGGGTTTTTCCAGTACTAAAATCTAATATTTCAGAATTAAAAAAAGAGTCATCAATATTGTCGGAAGCATATTTAACAATATCAAAATCATTTAGAGCAAGCATGGATTTATTATAATCACTTACTTCATATCTAAATTTGATTACTCTAGAAATGACATGATCGATATCATTTGCTCTCACGCTACCACGTAAGTTTATTAACCCTTCTCCATTCGGATTTAAGATAAATATTACCGACGCCGGCATCGTTATATTACTATGCTTACTTGAAAGTTCAAAAGTTGTCGAGCAATCCTCGCTCAAATTTTCTTTTAGAAAGAGCTTCAATAGTAAAAACTCGATAAAACACAATATTATAAATATAAGAACCACTAAAATTATATTTTTTTTATTTCGCACTTTCATAATCTGCCTCATAGAAACTCTTGCACGACGAATGACTCGGCATTGGTCCATTGCTAATATTACATTTCGAGAAAAACACTCTGCCTTTATGACCAAACAAAACTGGCTCAGATATGAACATATATATTATTGAGTTTTTTGCACAAGAGACTTTTTTTCTTTGGATAATATCCGAGGCCACATATTTTTTTATGGTGTCAATTTGCTCGCTCTTTCCATTAATTAATACAACTCTACATTCATTAATTGTACCTATCGAAAGTCCTGAAGCCAAAGGTAGCTCTCCAGTGGTCGAGAGATTTTTAGTGATGACATCATATGCTAAAAATATAAAAAAGACATTGCAGACTATAAAGATAAAAATTAGAACTAAGTGATTTTTATTTATGCGCTTATTGAAAAGGACTTTATTTTTACTTGGATGAACTGTTTCTGATAAATTAAAACCATCCCCTTCCAAAGATAAATTAATCACAACTTCACTGGATAACATAAATCCAGCGCGTGGAATTGTTTTAATAAAATCCTCGGTAAAGCCATTTGCACTAAATATTTTCCTTAGATCAGATATATATTTATTAAGACTGTTGTTTGAGGAACTTAAACCATAAAGATCCCAAACATTTTCAAGTATATCAGCTCGCAAGCAAACCTGACCTTGTCTATGAATAAGGAATAACAATAATCTCTTCATTGTCGCACTTAAAATAGCAAATGGCTCACTTTCGTTATTTTTGAAAAGCGCACCATCTTCCGAGCGAAACTGGATAACCCCCCCAATATCATACATCCTCACCCCTCCCTAAAAACCAAATAAAGGACAAAATCACTTCTTATTATTAAGTTCAATTTTTTGACTTATCACTCTAAAAAGTATCAACATAATTATAGTGTAATATTGTAGGTTTTCAATTTTTTGAAACTAAAATAACCATAAAATGCATTTAGGTATCTTCGCGCATACCGTCCTTTTGTGTGGATTATTATTAGCCAATATTTTGTGTTGATAGTCCTACCTTGGTGGAAACATGGGAAAAACCCCAAAAGGCTAGAAAACATATTATTCTGATATATAACACATAACCAGCATAACGTGTTGTAAATTAATTATAAATCAGCATTATAATGCTTACATTTGAATTTCCTCAGTACAACAAGTTGCACAAAGAAACAAGTGATAACATTTTATCCAGATGATTTTTGGATTAATCGCAGCAATTTATAACCGTTGAAGTGCTTGCAAGAATACTCGATCCAAGTAAATCGGTGGACTCTACACTCGATATTATTACTTGGATTAATAAAAAATTAAACATATCGAGCTTATTTATCTAGGGAAAACATGTATCCATCCGCCGTATTAGCGGTGTTCAGCTTTATCATAATGTAGATGCTAAAAAGCATAATGCTGCATCAACAACCATGCCTAAACTATATTTATAAAGGATAAGTTATGTTAAATAATATGGCGCATAAAGTCGTAATAATTGAACCGATAAATATAATACGTGATACACTGAGAATGATTTTACATGAAGAGTCTAATGCTACTTTGCAAGGTACACTCTCCAATATTAGTTCTTTATTTCCACTTCTTGAAATGAGGGAAGTTAATATTGTATTTAGTGAAGTCTTTGATGAGAAGATTTCATTAGTCGATGGGATAAATAGCTTGAGGATGTTAAAGTCTAATTACCCCAATATCGATTTGATTGTCCACACTGAAATAGAAGAGCCTGCCCTTCTTATTCAAACAAATGCAGATGCAATTTATAGTAAAAGAAACAGTGTGGAGTTAACCAGATTAAATTTCAGAAAAATCCTCACAGAAAAAAAAGTAATCAGCGCACATTTTTACGAAGATAGAAAAATGTTGTCGGACTACTCTTACTTGTCTGAATATGAATGGAAAATTTTAGTGCTGTTTTGCAGAGCCCAAAATATTAGAGACATTGCCACGTTACTAAAATGTAGTTATAGAAGTGTCAGTAGAGTCAAGAGAAAAATTATGAGGGCATTAAAGATCACAAACAACACTCAATTCAAAATAATGATAAACCACTTAAATAAAAAAATGGGTCAATAATCACTAACTCTACAATTCAATAGGTTTATTTATGGAGAATAAAATCCTCATATGCATATTGTTATCAACTTGGCTTTATCTCTTATTTATATTATCGACATACATAAATGTTTAACTTTTAAATAACGGATTAACATAACATTTCGGAAGGAAAATTTATACGGGACGGTTTCATAATCGTATTCAGTAACATCAGCCTCAGGGTCGACGATGCGCTTAAAAATTTGCCCCGTATTTACAACCTGCTGTGGCTGCATTTTCATCGTGAAAACAACGATACGTAGTTGGTTTGCGAGTATTCTGCATAATCGAGCGATTCACATTTAGATATCATCCGCCTGTATCATTCTGCCAAAGAAGAACGCTATGCGTAATGACCATTTTGCTGAGCATCAGATCATAGCTGTGATTAAGCCGGAAGAACTGTTAGAGGTTTCTGCCGTGAGGCCGGATTTCTGAAGCCATCTACTACATCTATGGACTACCTCCGTTTTGCAAGTACAGGATTTGGTTTTGGGTTGTTGCTTACATCTATCCGGCATCAGGAAAACTAACCTGTGCCCAAATGGGTAATCCGCACATAATCGCCTCAACAACTGGCCGGCTCCGAGACCAATATAATAATCAGGTTCCGATTGTGCAGGTGCAACCTGTCATCATTTTTCAGTACACCACAACTCGTCTGGGTGGGTGCTAACTTCTGACTGCCTGATATTTGGTATCGTTTCTCAGCATCGACCAGATTATTCTCGCGTTCTTGTTTGTGATCGCCACTATCGTTTTGTTAGGGATCAGTTTGGAGATCGAAAATTTTTGTACGTTAAGGTCGTATTTTATACTCCTGAGCTGCAGTCACGTAAATTGACCACATTGACAGGCGGCTTTGAGTGATAAGCAGACATCAGGGTAAGCCTGTAAGTTGCCCCATCGTAGTGATTATCAAAAAATCAATCAGAGCCTTCACCCTTTTCGTTTTACCCGCGTTTTTGGGGTAGTAGAGATAAACTGGCGGGTAGGTTTTCCAGTAGCTCTCCATCACGGGTATAAATTGCTCCCTATCCGGCTGTAATTGCCAGATGGGTTCAAACAAGCGTCCGATTCCCAGCCCGTTACGGATCCCGTCGGCCATAACGTCAATATCGTTGCTGATTAACTGCCCGGGCATCTCAACCGTCAACTGCTCTCCGCGATCATTCAGGATTAACGGAAGGATGCGGTTGTTAGTGATAAAACGGTAGCCAATCAATTGATGATGGCTGAGATCTGCTGGCACCTCAGGCGTTCCATGCACGCGGAGATAGGCTGAGGATGCATATATCCCTTCACGAAAGGGTTTCATTAACGGCCGCGCCACCACCCCTCCCTCAAGAATATCGCCAAAACGGATCCCAAGATCAAAACGCTCTTCGATGATATTCACGGTACCGTCGTAGACCGAAATTTCCAGCTGTATGCCCGGATATTGCTGACAGAATTTCGCCATTGCAGGCTTAAGAATTAACAGATAGGCAAAACGCGAGAGCGTGATTCGCACGATACCAGAGGGCTCCTGATTCAGATCGCGAATGCTTTCAAGCGAATTTTCCAGCGATTCCACCGCTGCAGCGGTCTGTTCCAGCAACTGCTGCCCGGTTTCCGTCAGCTCAATACGGCGGGTCGTACGCACAAAAAGCGGATGGCCAATATGCGCTTCCAGCAGCTTAAGCGCATTGCTGACGGAGGGAGGCGTTATTTCTAGTTTTCTTGCCGCTGCCGAAATATTGCCCTCACGTGCAATGCTCTAAAGATGCGTATCTGGTTATACAGGGCGTTATTCATAATGTGTTCCTGAAGCAATCTCTACCTGATTATTAAGTACAGTCTAAAAATGCTTAAGTCAATGCCCCTCTAATCTTCATGAAATTCGCCTCTTATACTTTTATCTCTTTCTACAACGACCTGAGTTCAGGAGACTATGATGCGAATTTTATGTCTGGATATCCCCGCACCTGGAGCATCGCTGGAAAAATATGCTCCACACCTTAACGCTGAAGCGCTGCACGCCTGGGGATTGTATAAATCAGGCTTCATCCGCGACATCTACTTCCGTCAGGACAGACCTGGCGTCGCTATTTTTCTTGAATGTGACTCTGTCGATGAAGCGATGAACGTAATGGCCGAATTCCCGCTGGCAAAAGCAGGCTTATTAAGCTTCGAGTGCATTCCGCTTGGCTCATTTATTAACTGGGAAAATCTCTTTGCCTGTGACTGCTCCCCGCCCTGTCGGGCGAGGCTTCCCACTTCAATAGGCCGCAACCGTCTTTATGACGGATTTACGCTGGCCTCCATGGGCAGAAACGACGAGTCCCGCCGCTTGTAATTCCAGCATGCCCCTGCGTTCAATGTTAATCGCCGCATTGATGTCGCGGTCATGTTCAACTCCGCATTCAGGACATTGCCAGATGCGTTTATTTAACGGCATCTCCGGCATTTTGTGGCCACAGCAGTGACAGGTTTTTGAGCTGGCGAACCATTGATCCAGCTTCACCAGATGCACGCCTTTCTCTGCTGCTTTGTATTCCAGCTTTGTGATGAATCCAGACCATCCCGCATCGCCTATAGCTCGTGCCAGATGGTGGTTTTTCATCATGTTTGCTGCTTTCAGCGTCTCCACAATTACCGCTTGGCTTTCGTCAACAATTGTTCTGGAGAGTTTGTGCTGGAAGTCAGCGCGAGTATTGGCTACCCGTTCGTGCACTCCTGCAAGCTGTACGCGGGCTTTATGCCGGTTAGCGCTACCCTTTTTCTTACGGGATAACGCTTTCTGTTTACGTCGCAGATTGCGACTGGCGTTGATGAGATAGCGGGGGTTCGGGATTTTGTCACCATTCGATTTAATGGCGTAGTGCGAGAGGCCCATATCAAGGCCTGTAACATTTGATATCAATGCTGGCTTTGCAGGTGCCTCCGCTCCGTCATCACAAAGTATTGAAGCGTAATATTTCCCGGTGGCGCTACGGCTCAAAGTGATACTTTTCACAGTGCCCGCAGTTTCACGATGTAAACGCGCTTCAATCGGTGAGATTTTCGGTATTTTTATCGCCCTATCAAGGACTTTTATACCAACACAATGATAGCTCGATTGTCTGCCGTGTTTTCGTTTGAACGCCGGGAAACGCGATTTCAGTTTCGGATTGAAAAAGTTGGAGAATGCCACATCGAGGTTAATTACCGCCTGCTGCAAAGCCATAGAGTCATAGGCTTTAAGCCATGCATATTTACGGGATTTTTTTGCTACTGCAAGCAACGGCTTGAGGTCTTTACGGGGGTTTAAACTCAAACCATGCCGCTGGTAGGCGTGTTTCTTGATATGCAGAGCTTTATTGTACGCAAAGCGAACCGCCCCAAACTGGGCATTGAGAAAATCTGCCTGTTCAGGTGTCGGATAAATGCGTACTTTTGTAGCTCTTAACATAGTCAGTGCTCGTTGATATAATCCTTATATTTTATCAACTTAGTGAAATATATCAATTGAGTGATCATGATGATTTATTAACGGGTTTCCTCCGCAAGCGCCACTGTGTCAGTAAACTGGTTGTGCACCTTATTTTTACGACAAAGTATCGACGTAAACTATTCGACGGACAGATGATCGCTCAGTTGCGTGAGGCTTTTAGCTCCGCAGCGGCAAAACTTGAATGCGAAATAATTGAGATGGATGGAGAGCCAGACCATGTTCACCTGCTGGTCGCCTACCCACCAAAGCTTGCTGTTAGTGTGATGGTCAATAATTTGAAATCGGTATCATCACGTCTGCTGCGGCAGCAAAACACGCATTTACGGATGCAAAGCAAAACCGGACTTTTATGGTCGAGATCTTATTTCGTCTGCAGCGCCGGAGGGGCGACGATAGAAATGCTCAGAGCCTACATTCAGAGTCAGTCAACGCCTGATTGATCTTTAAAGCCCTGCGGGCTTTTCGCCTTTCCTCCCCGCCCGTATTGGGCGAGGGTTCTCGTCGGATTTTGCTGAAGATCTGTGGACACGCGATGCCCTCTCGCCCAGGGATCGTAGTATGGTGACCGTCTCCATGCTAATTGCCAGAAACCAGCTTGGCGACCTTAAGCACTATATAGACATTGCCCTTGATAATGGCGTTACGCCAGCGGAATTGTCAGAAATCATTACCCATCTGGCGTTCTACTCAGGTTGGCCAAATGCAATGTCAGCCATCAGCGTGACCAAAGCGGTTTTTGAATCTCGTGGCGTCACGGCAGATGCACTTCCTGAAGCCTCTACGGATCTGCTCCCCCTCAATCAGGAAGTAGAAAAGCAGCGTTCAGAAACAGTGGAAAAAAATGTTGGCCCAATATCTCCAGGCCTGGTTAAATTCACTGCTGATCCACTGTTCCTGGATCTCTGGCAAAGACCCGCGCTGAAACCCCGCGACAGAAGCCTGATTACGGTCAGCGCCTTAATCGCATCCGGACAAAGTGCACAGATTGGCTATCACCTCAACAGAGCGATGGATAATGGACTTTCTGCTGAGGAAGCTGGTGAGATAGTTACCCAAGCCGCGTTCTACTCTGGCTGGCCAAACGCATTTACTGCTGCTCCTGTTGTCGGAGAGGTACTACGTAATCGGCCTTACAGCAAAAAATAAAATCTTCAAGAAGAACCCGCTTTTAGTGGCTTCTTCCGTATCTTTTTCCGGGTCTTCATACAGAAAATTGTCGCTCTAGTCACGGTATACTATATAGATGATTATCTCACCGGGATGTCAGCAATGTCCGGTCCTTGCACACGGTGGACTTCATCAGGACTCCAGTGATTAAAAGTGGTTGTAGGGCCTAACTATTAGTTCCTGACCGTAAATAAACAACGTGATTCAAGCTTTTCATGAAGATTCATTATCTTTGTAATGCGCTTGTATCCGGCAAACCTGTGAAGCGCTGTAGTCCGTTGCATCTGCAGTTTCGCGAATACTAAGTATTTTTATCTGGCGGTAGTACAGGACTTTTTGGTGTCGCTCCTGATCAGCCAGCCTGCTTAGCAGGCCCGGAATTTATCTCTTTGACACTGGCTGAATAGGCTGAGAAACATGCAGTAAGACAGGAGTTTATCCAGCCGGCTAAACCTACGCAGAACGCTTTCATTGAGCGTTTTAACTGGACATACCGTACAGAAACACTCAATTTTATCTATTCATAATTCTGAATGAAGTACGAGAAATCACGGGAAAATGGTTGTCAGAATATAACTGTGAACGCACGCATAAATCACTGAACAATATGATGTAGGATAAATATCGACAATACTATTATTTGGCCGTGCTCTCAAAAATGACTGGAACTAAAACGGGTACTATTTACAGTACCCTCATCCTCTGGCTACAACGGCTACGTTGAGTTAGGTGATTTGTTGAGCTTATACCTGACGTATCTATTTGGGACCATCACTTTCGTATGTTCAATTTCTAATCACAAAGAAGAAGCGTGCGAAAGGTCTACAAGATTCCAGTCATAATAGCGGTTCGTGTATTCAACTGCACTACGCACACAATAGATATCCTTTGATGCCAGACAAGCATAATGCACATTTAGCAAGTCACTTTAACAAAGACTGAACCATCATTTATATCCTTGTGCTTGTTCTCTTTTATTTACACCGCCTATCTGGATAAATTTTAAACTCTAAACTTTGATTTTGCTAATCACTATTTCCTTTTCCCATCACCCTCTCCACATCCATTTTACCAACCTCATAGAATTACATATTTTTAGACTTAATCTAGCCATTTCACAGTGGTGATTTATGCCAAATTAATTACATGCAACCATGTAAATATCTTTTTTATGTTTTTTATATTCAAAAAAATGACATTTAACGCTAATTTTCACATAAATTTAACTCAAAACAAAAACATTGATAACTAGGATAATTCACCTTTAAACTAAACAGTCTCCAGAGCGTTTTTCTTGGCATTTCTCAATTTTATTACATTTATTTTCTTTTCTCTTTTACACATTTCATTACAAACTTCTTGCTATGGTATCTGCCGTTCCAGGGAGGGTGATTGTTTATTAAAGATTATGTGGTTGAATTATAAATTCGGGATGATGAAACTCACGAGATCGAGTCCAAAATTCATTACACGACATAATTTTGCGTACAGTCAATCGATAAGTCATAACTCGAACTTCTTGTTCTTAAATCTATGTGACTTAGGAACGTAATTAACGCTCTTTATAAATCAGGTAAAAGCCAACGTATTTTTAATTTAAACAAATGACATGGCTTATTTATTATTGCCAATAATTAAGCCTATTCACCACTGATGAAATAATACTTTAAATATTATGTAACTGATAACTTTCGTTATCAGAATAGCAATAAAGCCTTTGAAGTGATTTTTTAAAGTTAAATTTATCAAGGAGAGATTTATGATAACGACCATTACCCAAAGTGCCGAGTGGTTCATCGGACTGTTTCAGAAAGGGGGGGAAGTCTTCACCGGCATGGTGACCGGTATTCTTCCGCTACTCATTAGCCTTCTGGTAATAATGAACGCACTGATTCATTTTATTGGTCAGCAACGCATCGAACGCTTCGCCCAGCTCTGTGCGGGTAATCCGATCTCCCGTTATCTGGTCCTGCCCTGCATCGGCACCTTCGTGTTTTGCAACCCGATGACCTTGAGCCTCGGCCGCTTTATGCCAGAGAAATACAAGCCGAGCTACTACGCCGCGGCCTCTTACAGTTGCCATTCGATGAACGGCCTGTTCCCGCATATCAACCCCGGGGAGCTGTTCGTGTATCTCGGCATTGCCAGCGGCCTGACCACGCTTGGTCTGCCGCTCGGCCCGCTCGCCGTAAGCTATCTGCTGGTTGGCCTGGTCACCAACTTCTTCCGCGGCTGGGTGACGGACCTCACCACAGCCATTTTTGAGAAAAAAATGGGCATCCAGCTTGAGCAAAAAGTCCATCTTTCAGGAGCCACAGCATGAGCCGGATTCGGATTGTAAAAGGGACAGGCGGCTGGGGTGGCCCGCTGGAGCTCGACGCCACTGAAGGTAAAAAAATCGTCTATATCACCGCGGGCACTCGCCCGGCGATTGTCGACAGGCTGCGCGAGCTCACCGGCTGGGAAGCCGTAGATGGTTTTAAAGAGGGCGAGCCGCCGGAAGCAGAGATCGGCGTGGCGGTGATCGACTGCGGTGGCACCCTGCGCTGCGGTATCTACCCGAAGCGGCGTATTCCCACGGTGAATATTCACTCCACCGGAAAATCTGGCCCGCTGGCGCAGTACATCCTTGAAGATATTTATGTGTCGGGGGTGAAGGAGGACAACATCACTCTGGTGAATGGCACTCCCGCGCCGCAAAAAGCCGCACCGCGCGAGTACGACACCAGCAAGAAGATCACCGAGCAGAGCGACGGGCTGCTGGCAAAGGTCGGGATGGGCATGGGTTCCGCCGTGGCGGTGCTGTTCCAGTCCGGGCGCGACACCATCGACACGGTGCTGAAAACCATCCTGCCGTTTATGGCGTTCGTCTCGGCGCTGATCGGCATCATCATGGCTTCCGGCCTCGGCGACTGGATTGCCCACGGCCTTGCCCCGCTCGCCAGCCACCCGCTTGGGCTGGTGACCCTGGCGCTGATCTGCTCCTTCCCGCTGCTGTCGCCGTTCCTCGGCCCGGGCGCGGTAATTGCCCAGGTCATCGGCGTGCTGATTGGGGTGCAGATTGGCCTTGGCAACATTCCTCCACACCTCGCCCTGCCCGCCCTGTTTGCCATTAACGCCCAGGCGGCATGCGACTTTATTCCCGTTGGCTTATCGCTTGCCGAAGCGCGTCAGGACACCGTCCGCGTCGGCGTGCCGTCCGTTCTGGTCAGCCGCTTCCTGACGGGCGCACCGACGGTGCTGATTGCCTGGTTTGTCTCCGGCTTTATTTATCAATAAGAGGTTCCCGCGATGAGCGTGATTTACCAGACCACCATTACCCGCATCGGCCAGAGCGCGGCCGACGCGCTCAGCGACCAAATGATGATTATCTTTCGTGAAGGCGTGCCGGCGGATATCGAAGAGTTTTGTTTTATCCACTGCCACGGCGAGCTGCACGGTGAGCTTAAGGCCGGAAGCCATCTGGAGCTGGGTGAAAGGCGCTATGCCGTCACCGCCGTTGGCGACGTAGCCGAGCAAAACCTGCGCGAGCTGGGCCACATCACCCTGCGTTTTGACGGCCAGCCGCAGGCGGAATATCCCGGCACGGTTCATGTGGACGGCCCGGTTCCGCAGGCTGTTATCCCGGGCTGCACGTTAAAATTTGTTGCGTAATTTAAGGAGAGAGATATGAGTCAGGTTGCCGTTGTCATTGGTGGAGGACAAACCTTAGGGGAGTTCCTCTGCCGTGGGCTTGCCGCAGAAGGTTACCGCGTGGCGGTTGTCGATATTCAGAGTGAAAAAGCGGCCCGCGTGGCGGACGCCATCAACACCGAGTTTGGCGAAGGGATGGCGTGGGGGTTTGGCGCCGATGCCACCAGCGAACAGAGCGTGATGGCGCTCGCCCGCGGCGTGGATGAGATTTTTGGCCGTACCGACCTGCTGGTCTACAGCGCGGGGATTGCGAAAGCGGCGTTTATCAGCGACTTCGCGCTGGGGGATTTCGACCGCTCCCTGCAGGTGAATCTGGTGGGCTATTTCCTCTGCGCGCGCGAATTTTCCCGCCTGATGATCCGCGACGGCATTCAGGGGCGCATCATTCAGATCAACTCGAAATCGGGCAAAGTGGGCAGCAAACACAACTCCGGCTACAGCGCGGCGAAGTTTGGCGGCGTGGGGCTGACGCAGTCACTGGCGCTGGATCTGGCCGAATACGGTATTACGGTTCACTCGCTGATGCTGGGCAACCTGTTGAAATCACCGATGTTCCAGTCCTTACTGCCGCAGTACGCCACCAAGCTCGGCATTAATGCCGACGAAGTGGAGCAGTATTACATCGACAAGGTGCCGTTGAAGCGCGGATGCGACTATCAGGACGTGCTGAACATGCTGCTGTTTTATGCCAGCCCGAAGGCCTCTTACTGCACGGGGCAGTCGATTAACGTCACCGGCGGGCAGGTCATGTTCTGATCGATCCGTTTCCTGACCCTCTCCCCAACGGGGAGAGGGAACACAACGAGGAGCCATCATGGTCACTGCATTCATCATCGTTGCCGCCATCGCCTGGATCTGCCAGATGGCATTTGGCGGCTGGCAAATTCATCAGTTTAACCGCGCGTTCGATGCCCTGTGCCAGAAAGGCCGCGTGGGCGTCGGGCGTTCCGGCGGACGCTTTAAACCGCGGGTGGTGGTCGCGATTGCGCTGGATGAAAACAACCGCGTCTGCGATTCGCTCATCATGCGCGGCATAACGGTATTTGCTCGTCCGGCGAAAATCCAGGCGATTAACGGCATTTCGCTGCAGGAATTACAGCCTGATGTGATCTTTCCCCATGACTCACTCTGTCAAGATGCACTGTCATTGGCGCTGAAAGTGAAACATGCGTAATTCAGTAGCCAACAAACATCATTTAGATGCCTTCTAACAAGCTGCTTCGTGAAGGCAGAAAATGACAAAAGAAGAAGCCGTCCGGCTTTTGGCGCACTGATGGAGGGGATACCACATTGTACATAGCCAAGATGGACTGACCCCACGCCCGTAGACAAATTCTGTCCTCACGACGAGGCCTGTTCAAAGGCCTCCGGACTGACGCCGCCGAGGTGACTGTGGCGCCGGGCCCGATTGTAGAACACTTCAATGTAATCGAAGATATCCGCCCGGCCAGATCCCGGGTTTTATATATGCGTTTTCTGATCCGTTCTTTTTTCAGCGAACTGAAGAACGATTCACCCACCGCATTATCCCAGCAGTTGCCACGCCTGCTCATGCCCGGCGCCAGGTTATTGGCCCGGCAGAAGCGCTGCCAGTCGTCACTGCCGTACTGACTACCTTGATCGCTATGTACGATGACCTCGCTGTCTGGTTTTCGGCGCCACACGGCCATCATCAGAGCGTCCAGCGCGAGTTCGCGAGAGAGAGAGTGGGCTTCATCGACCAGCCAACCACGTTACGGGCGAAGAGATCGATAACCACCGCCAGATACAGCCAGCCCTGCCAGGTGCGGAGTAGAGTAAGAGGCAGGGCGTAGTCGGACTATTTCCCTGCCTCTCCTCCCCGAACCGGACGTGCACCTTTCAGCGCATCCGGCTCTCCGTTTAAACGCTGGCGAACGCCATTGCCACTTCAGTGTAGCGCGATGTATACGTGTTTCTGGTTTCCGTCCTCAGATAGGGATTACCTTCAGGCAGACGCCAGCGGAACAGCTTCTTGCCTTGCCCCACCAACCGGTACAGGATTTCGCCACTGAACTTGCCGTGGTTGGTTTTACCAAATAAAACCCACGTTTTGCTCTGACCCGGTTTTGGTGATTTACACCACCGCCTCATCAGGGAAGCGATGCCTGTACGGTATTTGCGGGCCAGCCAGTGAGCAAGTTTCCAGAACACCACCCGGTCAATATAACTGAAGACTTTGGCGTTAAAATCAACGAACTGGTAGAACGCGGCCCAGCCTTTCAGTTTTCGGTTGAGTTGTTCAGCCATATCGACTTTGCTTTCACTGTAATTGCCTGATAACAGTGCTGTCAGCGATGCGGCGAAGTTTCTGGCTTTGTCCTGCGGGATCGTCGAAACCACCCGCAGCTCGCCATAACGACTGCGTTTGCGGATGATCCGGTGTCCCAGAAAGATAAAGCCGTCATTAACATGAGTGATCCTGGTCTTGTCCATGTTCAGCCTGAGTTTCAGACTGTCTTCGAGCACGCTTCGACACTCCTCCCTGATGGCTTCTGCCTGTGCTTTGGTGCCTTTGACGATGAGCACGAAGTCATCGGCATACCGGCAGTACGCCACAGCAGGTTTCCATTGCCAGTTTTCTCTGACTGCGGTACTTCGGCCTCGCTGGATACTGTTATTCCAGTACCAGCGATCCTTTCTGGCTTTTCTGCTCAGGTAGCGTTCATGCAGATACTGATCGAACTCATTGAGCATGATGTTCGACAGCAACGGCGAGATCACACCGCCCTGTGGCACGCCTTCACTGGCCGCCCGAAAGAGACCAACATCAACATGCCCGGCCTTGATGGTTTTCCACAACAGGCCCATAAAGCGTGAGTCACTGATCCTGCGGCGTACGGCCTTCATCAGGAGCCGGTGATGCACTGTGTCGAAGTAACTGGACAGGTCACCTTCAATCACCCAGCGCCCTCGTGTTTCCCCACAATCGGTGAGCTGTAACTTCACCGTGCGGATCGCTTGATGGACGCTGCGTTCAGGCCGGAAGCCATACTAGAGGGTATGAAAATCACTCTCCCATATCGGCTCCATCGCCATCAACATGGCCCGCTGAACAATACGATCCCGCAATGTAGGGATACCCAGAGGTCGCTGTTTGCCGTTGCTTTTAGGGATGTAAACCCGTCTGGTTGGCAGGGGCTGATAGTCACCAGAGAGAAGTTCATCCCCGAGTATTTGTAGCTCAGCAGCCAGTCTGGCCTGTAGCGTTGCTTTGTTCACGCCATCAACGCCGGGGGTATGCGCCCCTTTTGATGAAAGCGTGATGCGCGCCGCTTCAGCCAGCCATTCTGGCTGTGTTATCAGACGCAGCAGCCGTTCAATCCGTCGGGACGGATCGGCTGCTGCCCATGTGGCAAGCTTGCGTTGCATTTCGCTGATTATCAAAGGTCTTCACCTCGTTAGGTCAGTTAATTCACGTCGCAAACACATGTAAACTGCTTCCCTTCGCCATGTAATGGGCTTTCCCCATCACGGACTACTACGGAAGCTCCGCCAGCCAGCGCGTCATCAGGGCCATGCCCCCTTAACATCCGTCGCTGACCTTCCCCGGTTTACCTGCCTGGACTCAGACATACTGAGGAGGCTGCCCGTCGCACTCTTTATCCTTGCTTGCCGCAAGTTGGCAGAAGTCAGCAACACGAGCGTGATAGACGCTGCTGTCCCGGTGTTTTGCATACATGTCAAAACACCTTCGACGGGCAGTGCTTACATATCACTGCCCGTTACTTCTGCACGGCCTGTCAGATCACGTAGGCCGTGGTGACGTTTTCAACCCACAGAGGCGGATTAACGGGTTCATGTTCTTCAGCCTTTCAGTACTCAACCTTGAGGATCATCTCGGCTTAGTGATCTCGCCTCAATCCCCGTTGTCAGCGGGTTACATCACTCTGCGGGCATGCCGTAGGTCACTGCCGCTCAGGTTCTCCACCGTCACACCCAATGGGGTTGTTGGGTTTCTCATCATGAGCTACCGGTTCAATATTCCAGACAGACTCGTGGTTCATTTGAGCATCCATGCTCGCCCTGAACTCCGGGCACACTATAGTAATATCGGTGACCCAGACCTGATTGGCCCGGACAACGGTAAACTGCCGCTGTACGCGATTAGGCGCAACCACTGAAGGTCTGCCAGCGATACGACGCGGAGCTTTATAGCCGCGCACGGCTTTAATCCGGTTCAGTTGCATAATACGGCCCATCCGGTTTTTACCGCAGATTTCCCCGATTTCGTTCAGGTCGCCATGAACCCGGCGGTAACCGTATACGACTCCGCTGAGTGAATAGGAGTCACGGATAAGCGTCAGCAGACGCTGGTTATCTTTATCCCGCGCGGAGACCGGGTTATGCAGCCACGCATAAAACCCGGCCCGGGCAACGCACAACACCCGACACATCGTCATGACACCCCATACAGTGCGGTGCTCATTGATAAAGCGGTACTTCAGTCGGGCTTCCTTGCAAAGTACCGCGCGGCCTTTTTCAGTATGTCCCGTTCTTCCTCAGTGCGCTTCAGTTGGGCCCTGAGCTTCAGGATCTCGCTTTTCGCTTCCAGCAAATCACGGGCATGCTGCTCGCTGTTATCGGGTTTAATCGCCCGTAACCACTTATAGAGACTGTGTGCTGAAACGCCCAGCAGGTCAGAAACTTCGGCGACGGAATAACCGCGTTCCGTTATCTGACGGACGGCTTCTTCCTTAAATTCAGGTGTAAATCGTGGTGTGCCCATACGCTCCTCCTTGTATCTCAAAAGTGGATTACTATGATCTGGCTTAGATTTGGCAAGGCCTGTGTAGTCCGATTCCTCCCGGGGTTATTAAAGCCCGAAGCATAGCGATTGACGCACAGGCTGAGCCGTTCATCTGAAGCCCGAACAGTTGTCCAAACTTCAAATCGTATTTGCAAGGAGGGGTATAGATGAGCGTGTCAAATCAACGTTGTGCAGGCATAGATGTTTCAAAAGGTACTCTGGATATTGCAATCAGCAATATTGCCAGCCAGTTCACTGTACCAAATGGAACTGACGGTTTTACTCAAGTTCTCAGAGAGTTAAAGCGAAATGAAACAAGGTTGATCCTCATGGAAGCGACAGGGGGTCTGGAGTCATGTGTGGCTTGTTATCTTCAATCAGAAGGGTTTGACGTTGTCGTCATTAATCCCCGCCAGGCTCGAGATTTTGCCCGTGCAATGGGCTATCTGGCGAAGACTGATCGTATAGATGCCAGAGTATTGCTTCAGATGTCGGAAGTTATTAACCAGCACCCAGAACGGGAAAGATACATTCGTCCCTTACCTGATGCCCACAGGCAGATTCTGACTGCGATGGTGGTCAGACGCAGACAGCTCACGATCATGCTTACAGCCGAACGAAACCGATTACATCCCTCGCATCCTCTGAGCCATGCAAGCATCAGATCAATTATTTCGGCCCTGAAGGGCGAGTTGGCGCGTATTGAAGGTGAAATGGCGATTCACATCAAGGAGCATTTCAGTGAATTATCCGAGCTTCTGAACGCAGTTAAAGGAGTTGGCTCTGCAACAGTCGCCGTGCTATTGGCAGAAGTTCCAGAACTTGGCTCACTGTCACGACGAGAAATTAGCGCCCTTATTGGGGTTGCTCCAGTAAAAAGGGATTCCGGTACGATGCGCGGTCGTCGAACAGTATTCGGAGGGCGAGCTTCAGTCCGTACAGCTCTCTATATGTCAGCCCTGGTTGGGACGAGGCACAACCCTGTAATTAAAGAGTTCTATACACGCCTGGTTGCCGCAGGAAAACCTAAAAAAGTTGCACTGACGGCCTGCATCAGAAAATTGCTGACCATCCTGAACGCAATGCTGAAAAAGAATGAAGCATGGGATCCGATGTATCACCAGCATGCTTCGTAGCTGCGCTCGAAAGACAGTTGCTATGCTCAAACTATAGGGCAGGATCGTCTACCGGGGGGAGTCAGTCCACAACGACTCAGAAGTGTCTAGCTAATCCGTGGCGATTCATAACTTGTTAATTCTAATGTTTCAAATATATTTTGATAGCACCTAAAAAATCATAAGTACCATACAGATTGAAAGTTAGTTTAGTGAGCCAGTATTTGAGTGTGACATACCTAAATCATCAACAAACACATAATCTACTTTCATACCATTCAAAATAACATTATGAACTTGAATGTCATGATATTTATTTGGTGGTATCATAATAGATGTCAATTTATTGCTTCCTATGTTGACCTGAGGCAAGGTAATATACCATTTTGTTGGGTTAGTTATTCTAACAACATTGCTGCTAATCCTTTCAAAGGTAACTTTAAGATAATCTGAATATGATACATCCTGAACACCTTCAGGACGCAAGAAAACCTTCAGCCTGATTTTTAGTGGGACTATTAGTTTATGCTTACCATCTGTTAATAAGTTTGTATTCGGGGGGATTTGATAAATATTCAACCAATAAATACTTTCTTCATACTGTTGATAACGATCGGATTTCTCATAAAATATTTTGATGGTCCTTATTTCTCCTGGATTCATTCTAAAAATAGAAGGTGAAACGAAAACAGGAGTGCTTACTTTGTCTGGTGTAACAAATGGATCTCCATAATCTGTCCAGATTTGTATCAATGTAGGTTGTTTTTCTGAATTATGTAAAGTTAAAGTTTGCGAAAAATCACCAGATTTAAAAACCACCCGTGTTTTATCAACATTTACTACAGACTTAGCTAAAATAGGATATACTAAAAATAATAAAGCGATTAAGATATTCACTTTATTGGAAACTAATAATAACTTGAAGTTGGGCATTAACTGTTCCTTCTTTTATTATTTCGCCTGGTATTGACTCGAGCGAGGCCAAAAAAGTACCTGTATAACTGGTTAATCCGCTTGATAATTCACCCTGATTAGTCATAATGTCTTTATATGCGTACCAACCACCAAGATTACCAGTGCCCATTATTTTACTAGAAAGCAAGTTCATAGCCAAACCATTTTCATTATATATTCTAATACCAACACCTGATGCTACGCCTGTTGCTCCATAGTTAGTATCGAGCAAATGAGTAAGTCCACTCGACGACGTCAAGCCTAATTTCATGGCCGCATCTATAGCAGTGGATTGATTAACTAAAAATCCTAATGCAACATTAGCAGAACTCACAGTTGAGATGTTGGTTCCTGAAATTGCACCGTTTTCACATTCAACACTTACTTTAAATGGCGCCTGGCTCTTAACTCCACTTTTTAAATTAGTAGAAGAAATAGTTGGAATGAGAACCACGGACTGGTAATCCGATATCTGACATAACGACCCTCGGACCCAGGTAACATGCCTGGCTGTTCCCCAGGCAGCGACCCATAAAGTAGGCCAACCGGGATAAGAAGAAGCACTGTCCGTTCCGGCATTTATTGAGTTTGTAGCTAATCCAGGTCCTTTGAATGCGATATAACCACGAGGTCTTCGGGAGTCGAGCCACCTGTTTGTTGAAACTTGCACAGAAATTCTATTTTGTACTTTGAAAACTTCATATGTAATATCGCTAAATGCATTAGCTGGAATGTAAATGTAATTCCCATCTAAAATCCAATCCTCTGAAGTTAATTTTCGCTCTTTCCAGAAACGAGAGTAAAACTCGCCTGTTTTTAAATTTCTAATTCTAAATGCTGTGTTAGCAAAACCGTCATAATAAGCCCCATCAATTTCCGGAGCTAATGTATTCCCGGTGTTAGAATTTCCATGTGTTGAATAGAGTTCAAATAAAGAATTAGCATCCGCAGCGTCACAACGATAGAGAATTTGATTTTGTGAATAAGGGACACTAGTGGCTTTTGAAACAAAATCTACTGTTGTACTAGCAATAATTGAACCTGCTGGTTGAAAATTATTGCCAGTATTTATACTCATGACTGAAGGTAAACCAAGGTTACCTGTGCATGCATCGCATGCACCGGCCCAGTTCCCTGCTGTGTAACCTTTGCTAATCAGATCACTAGACAATAATGCTGATGATGTCACTTTTGTGCAAACAGCTGCAGTCGTAAAAGAAATCGATGCTAATAAAAACATTAAAATTCTATTGCAAATGTTCATGATACCTCTCACAGGTTATATACACGGTGCGCTAATTTTTGTTATAGCAGTATTTTCTCTTTTAGGAGGCAATTGATAGTGAATAACGCACTTTTGATTTTTTTCAGTTCCCCAGAGAACATATAATTTCCCTGCATCTTCACCTACTCTTACATATGTTTGGTTGGACTGCCCAACCATACCAACGCTATTACCTTTATTATCAGTTACCTCTGCTCCCATAGGAAGTGTTTGGTTTTCTGGTGCAATTGTACTGATTAGTACCTGGCGACCACGTACTGTTTGAAATTCAACGCCTAATACCGAGCCTGCAAAAGGCACTACTTGTCGACTACCGCCATTTAGCTCTATATCTGAGTCCAAATTTTTGGGATCAATACTAATGTTGTTATACATATAGGGTGTTAGTGAGGGTAAAATTGCATACCCCATAGAGTCGATTTTGGCACCTTGGCCATTATTAATAGCGGCGCCCTCAGCACCTTTTGCTTTTATAAGTGCGAAAGTATCGCTTGCATAAGGACCATATGTTAATCCACCAGAATGAATAACCAAAGTTCCAGATGTTGCTAATCCTGCTTGCTTGTATCCATTGCCTTGTGCATAAGAAGCTCGGTAACTTCCTTTTGAAGTTGATTTTTGCAAAGCCCCCCCCCACGTCATGGTATTTGAATACTCTTTGGATTTCTCTAAACCACTATATAATGAATATGATACGTCACTAAATTCCCCTATTGTTCCAGATAATGTAGCCGTATTAATGTCTGAGCTTTTATTTTTTGAATAGTTATAAGCTACATTTGAGCGTGTCCCCCCCCAGTCAAGAGGCATAGAGAGACTTAAAGAGATTGTATTTTCAGTATATTTATTGTTTATCTCGTAAAAATTATTATGCTTAAAATCATTATACGTTCTCAGACTTGTCCTTTGTCTACCAAAGTTTATATTATAAGCTATTTTATCAAATGTATTTGAATAACCTAGCTGAAATTGGGTTATACGTGAATTATTATTGTAATAGTCGGAAGTACTTGCATTCGCGGAGAACGATCCAAAACCATCTAATACTTGTGTAATAGTTGCACTTAGTTGATTTTTCTGATTCAATGTATCTGAATTATATATTGTACCTTCGTATTGAGAATTTCTAACGCCTAATACGTCCTGTAAGTCACGAAAACCTTTCGTTGAATAGCGATATGCTGCTAACGTAATGTTAGTTCCACTATCCAATAACTTATTATAGCTTCCTTCGACTCTCCAACCTGAATTCCTTACATCATTTTCAACTAATGCTTGTGAAAAGATCGTATTAAATCCAAAGGCACCATATTGTGTTGCCAGAACCCCACCAGTTAGATAAGCCTGATAATCTTTCGCAAAACGTAATCCCACGTTAGCAGTAAGAAAATTACTTATTCCTTTCTGGATGGTAGTCTCCGCGAAATCACTCTCTGTATTACTATAATTTCTAACCTTACCGATTGAAGTGTTGTGATTCCATACTCCGGGCCGCATAGACTCCTGCACTGCAGAATATGAAACTTTAAAATTCGATTCTTTACCACTGGTTTCAACAACGGTGACATAAAAATCGCCCTTTCCACTAGTGTTATTTAAATCATTTATAATGAACGGCCCTGGTGACACGACTGTCTCATGAATTATTTTTCCTTGTTGTCTTACAATTACGCGTGCAGTAGTGCTTGCTACTCCTTTTATCTCTGGAGCATAGCCACGCTGACTTTGTGGGAGCATGTTATTATCACTAGATAGTTTTATGCCTTTGAATGAAACTCCCCCAAAAAGTGAGTCGCTTGTAAAACTATCACCTAACGTCAAAACTGACTTTATCAATGGAATTGGGCGTTGAGCGTATGTTCTTACACTAACCCATTGTTTTTCACTACGATAATTTGATTCCATATATCTGTAATTTGATTGATTTCGTAATTGCCATAACCCGAAATTTGTCCCCGAATTAATCCCACTCCAAATATTTTTAACGTTATAACCATCATCATTATATACTTTGTAGTAATTTGTGTTATGTTTGAAGTATAGCGCGTGAATACCTTTATCCCAAGCTGAGATCGGTATGTATCCTCGTGGTTTTTGTTCTAGCATAGCTTGTGGAATTACAAGATCGAGACGAAGGGTCGACTGGTTTAAATCCCATGAAGGTCTACTTAATAATTCACCAATTGTCAGGCAATTTTTATCGTTGTTAACCTCTTTTAAAAATTGCTTTCTGAAACCAATCATTTTTATATCTGCGATAGTGAAACAGGGTTGTACTTCTCTATCGTTATCATTAAGAGCAAACTTGATAATTTTATTTCTTTCCAGTAACTTGTCATTTACGTATAAATCTAGATAATGATCGCCTTGTTCTATTCTGTCTATGTTTTTGTTCAGAACATCTTGATTTAAATAAACACCTGTACCTTGAAGCAAGGAAGGATCGAAGTGAAATTCTCTAGCGTCAGCTTTTTGGCTTACATACAAACTTATTACTGCACCTGTATACAAAACAACTAATGAGAATAGCCTAACTGAAACGAGCATATTCTTTTCGCAACCTCGCGCCTTGATCATTTATGTAATCAATCGAAATAATGTTTTTATTATTTTTTCTAATGCCATAAAATATTATTTTTTGCTCTGAAAAAGGACTTATCATTTTTGTTTCTCTCTTCAGCTCATTTTTTCCATCGTAAACAGTTACTCCTATTATTGATAGATGGTAGGCTGATCTATTTTCAATAGTAACTTCAACTCCTTTTGCAATACTTTCAATTTTTAAAGTAGTATTCTTTAAATTTTCATTAGATAAATCGCTAATTCCTTTTGGCCTATAAAATACTTTAACGCGATTTTTCATGACAACAAGAATTTTATTGTTCATACCTTCATCAATATTGCTAGGTGGTATTTGAAGAAAGTTAAAATAAAATACTGATTCTTTATCATTAGGTAGTTCTTTGGCGTTACCAGTAAAAACAACCCTCATGATTTGACCATTTTTAGGCTTGATGCGAAATAATCCTGGGCTAGCTGTAAAGGGTGCTATTCCATTTTCTGGGGTAGAATTTTCGTCCCCAGAGTCAAACCATCCCTGAACGACATATGGGATGGTTGAAGAGTTTCTAAATTCAACATTAATACCTTTTGTGTCTTCTGCATATATAATACGGCTGCCATTCATTGTTACACTAGATAAAGCATTAAAAGATATAAAGCTAAAACAAATGAATGCTAGTATTTTAAAACCTCTTAATTTAAAATTACTTTTTATTAACATTTTGGTTCAAATATTTGGTATCGATTTAGAATTAGGCGTCCGTCACAGACGCCTAAGCAAATTTTTTATTGATATGTGACTGCATATTGAAGTGATGCAGCAACAGTACCTGCAGTAGCAGTTCCCGTAGAAAAATACTGTGCTGTATACATTGATTTTGCTGATGTTTCATCATCAGCTAATTTAAGATCTTGTTCTGCTGTATAAATGGAGCTCAAATCAATTGGTTTTGATTCTCCATCCAAAATTTGAATATTTACATTCTCAGCCGTACCACTGTTACCAAGCGTACCTTCATTAGCTAAATCAACAAGGTTACCTATAAATACTGTACTCAGCGATTTAGAGGAGTTTTCTGTAGCGCTACATCCAGTAACTCCCATTTCAAAAGTTGTGGCGCCTGCTACATCACCTGATTTAGCAAGAGAAGAAACCGTAACCGTTGGTAAAAGGATAATTGGTGCATTTTCATTACCATTAACCGTTAAGGTACATGTTTGGTCTGTTACTTCTCCCTGAAAAGAAATGGTATTGTTAGAAGCAGCAAAAACATTTGCTGAGAACATTCCCATAATCATATACATCATGAAATTTGTATTTTTAAACATGCACTAAGCCCTTTTATTACGTGCAGAAGCTATCTACTTCTGGCATTAATTATCATCAAGATATATATATGCTTGATGGGTGATTGTTTATTTATTGATACTGATTAGTAGCATCTAATCAATAATATAGAAGCATAAATATTTTGCAAAACATCGATAACCAGCATATAGCACCATCTTACAAGATAAATTCATTATAAAATGCCATCATCTAGCTCTCAATACGCTTTATTTGATAACTCCATCTAAATGTTAAATTGAACGACAACATCTTAATTTTTTTTTAACTAGGATTTTTCCCCTCATTATAACGAGACAGTATTTCCACTCCACCGTGCGCTACGTGAAAAATAGCCGATGAACAACATCATTCCCCTGCGGAATTCACCAGAACGCATCTCCGGGTTGCCGATCGCTCCGGGGGATGAATTGGCGCCCGCGGTGGTACACCGACGGTTGACCACTTCCCTCGGCGGCACGCCGGCCTATCTATTGGTACAGGAAGTGGCGCCCTCCTCTACTATATGCCCGATCAGCTTCATCACATGCTGTTCGCCACCATGTGGAACACAGACATCCGCATTCGTGAATGCAAGAACACTAATTCCGAAGTCTTTTGATCTCGATGGAAAGCGACCGTTTGTGCCAGTGCTTTCTGAAAAAGTGCGTGCGCGGCGCCTGCCCCCACCGAAAGATGAGGTCCGTCTGGCCCCGCTGACGAATATAAGCTATGTCGGGCAGATGGCGAACTGGATGGTGACCACACGTCCCCGCCTCACCGATGAAACCATGTGTAACTGGCTAAAGCAGGCAGTAAGGCGGGCCGAAGCTGACGGGGCTCATTTTTCGATTCCGGTGACGCCACACACGTTACGGCACAGCTATACCATGCACATGCTCTATCACCGTCAGCCCAAGAAAGTGATTCAGTGGCCATAAGGATCCACGTTCTATGGAGGTTTATACCCGGGTGTTTACGCTAGAAATGGCGGCCACGCTGGTCGTGCCGTTTACCGGTGACGGGCATGATGCCGCAAAGATCCCCCGAACACTTCCTCCAATTAAGTAACAATGTCACTCACTACTGCTTATATAAGCTATCGTGAGTGAAATAAACTATAGCCAGTAAAATAAGCTGAAGAGAGTAACATAAGCTGTAGTCAGCAGAAGAGGATATGTGGGTTTCTGGTAAGACCGGGACACAGGGCCACGGCAGCTGCTGAAATGCTGCCCTGAGGGGTCATGGAACAATGATGAAAGCAGCCCAGCGCAGGTAAATCTCATTTCTGCTTATATAAACTGTAGTGAGCAAAACACTCACCGGAGACATTAATATAAGCTGTAGTAAGTAAACAGAGCTGTGTTACTCACTACAGCTTATATTCAGCGGGTTTTGAAGAGTTTTTCAAGGTCATCAAGGCTGATGCCCAGTTTCTCTAACAGCGCCAGTTTTTCTGCCATCTCCGGACTGACATCACTAGGTGCGGCAGGCAGCTTCGGGTTCTCAGCACTCGCATCATGAGGTGGCTGTAACTTGGGTCGGCGATAGTGAATGCAGAAGAGTTTTGAGCGCCCCCGCTGGATCTCTGTGTAATCCAGATAGCCAATCTCCCGGAGCTGCTCCATAGCGCGCCTTACCGTCTGGTTTTGCGAGAACACAGGGGACTTAAGGTTCAGGCGTGCCCGCAGACGTGCCAGTGATATCGGTGCAGGATCACGTGGCAGGCTCTCTATAAAGGTATACAGGGCCTGCGCGGACTCCCGACGCTTCAACGCGTTGATGGCCTTCAGCTGCAGAAGTACTTTACGGTCGAATTGATAGAGTTCAAACAGTCGCGGATCAGCCTGCAACTGCACAATATCTTTCTCAGTATCATAGTAAGCCGACTGCACCAGATGCGTGATGTACTCTTTGGTGTGCTTTTCGGTTGTGCGGGAAAACGAGATCACGGTACCCGCAATACGTTTAAGCGAGGGGCTGATACGCTCCCGGAGCCTGCGCGATGACTGACTGGACGGGATGCCACAAAGTTTTGCGAACTCGACAAACGGCAGCTCAACTTTATCACCGATAACCTTATGCCGGGCAAAGGAATGGATAACACCTACCCAGGTCTTGAAGTCGTTATCCATATCCAGACGGGGACCGGTAATTTCCACCTTATCAAATCCTTCCGCTCTGGCTAGAGACAGTCGCGTCAGTTCTTCCGTCGCATCAGTACGGGATAGCGTATTTTTTTTGCTGTTTTTCAGTGATTTAAGCGTAGGAACAAACACTCCAAGTCTCATCAGTGCCACAGGCTGCACTGTATTACTGGCATTAGGAGTAAGGTTTACAACTTCACCGGAGGATTTATCCACCTCTTCAAACAGCTTTTTTATATCCAGATTGTCCTTTTCCAGAGGGCCTCCGATAGGTGGATAAGTAAAGAATAAAAGCAGCCACTGCCTTCAAGTTATAGCCATAAGGGGCTACACGACTGGCTTCAGTTTATACACAACTCTGATGTTATTTCAGGGGATATACTCACTATAGTTTATTCCACTGGCTCATCACAGCATATCTTCTGCATAATACAGCTTATTATATACCAGTTACAGCTTATGATTAACATGCTACAGCTTATGTGATCATGCTCCAGGTTCAGTGCTGACACGGGCTCCAGAGGTTCCGGGATCTTCTTTGGATCTAACAGGGATCGTTTTAAGGATCTTAATTTTGGATCGAACTACTGTATATGTGGATAACCTGCTGACCATCAATGTAATTCAGACAGTTGTTCAATGATCACCTCTCGTCGTGATATCAGAGCGTGCCTGCTCCCTTTAGCTTCTTTGATATTGCGCTTCCTCGCCTGCTCGCTCGCGTTGCTCGGTCACATGGCTGCGGCGAGCACTGGTCATTTCGGTTTACTAAATCATAAACATGATACATAAGGATCAGTATAGTTCTCACGATCGCTTTGTCTGATTGGATCCATGAAAAATCATTGCTGCTGGTGTTTTCTCTCCGGCGAAGGACAATCTCATACTCACCGCTGGCAGGAAATGCTCCGGGGTGATGAAGCTGTTTAATCGCTTTGAATGGCAGGCAGAGCCAGCAGATGATGCCACCCTGTCTAGCCATCAATGTAAACTGATGGCTAGACAGGGTGTGTCAGGTAAGGATAACTAGTGGCGTATCTTCGTCAGGTCGCCTTCAATCAGACCAGTCATTTTCATAACAGTATTACAGTCGATACCGTTCTCTAGCTTGGTCCGTGTAATTTTCAGGGTAGCTTCTCGCTCGCCTTTTTCGATTCCACGTTGTTCACCGAGCTGAATCCTCTTCTCGATGTCCTTTTGTTCAAGCTGTTGTGCGATGGTCATGAGTGCGTCTCCGTGTTGCGGCACACGCTGTGCCAGTTCGCGTAGAAACGCTTCGGCGTCGGATGTTTTGCCTGCCAGTGCCGGATCGTCAAATTCATCCAGCCAGCGGGTGTAGCATGGCGGCCACCGCCAGGCGAAAAGCCATGTGTTTATCAGGGGAAGACTGGTGCTCAATGAGCACATGGATATACCCATCATCAGACGTGGTTTTCAGGCTGTAGAGAACGTCGCTGAAATACTGGCGAAGATCGTCCTCAACGAACGAGCCGGGTTCCAGCTTCAGCGTGCTGAGATCGCAGAATGCTCGCAGTTCATCGGGTAGGTGGATTTCCATGAAATCCCAGACAATATCCGGTTACGTCAGGAACTGCGTGAACATGGCATCGTGGGGAGTGGAAGTGCTGTTTTTCTTTTTCATCAGCCCTAGCTCAGAAAAAGGACCCAGATATGTTATCAAAGCACGAAAAAAGCTAATATTCTCCATGAAAGGAATTGCCATTCCTTGGGGGACTGTTCTGGGATGGTTCGGTCCCCTACTTTACTCTTCTTTTAGGTGTGCTGTTAATCGCTGCGATTTTCTATGTGTGCGCAGCAGTTCTTATTTCTGCGTAACGCCAACCCTGCCCATGTGTTTGCCATGCCCTTTCGCTTGGTTAATACCTTCTAAATGAAGGCATCTTCGTAGCCTTTACTTGTATGGCAGCAATCATAGTCATCCAGCCAGACTATGATTGCTGCTTATCGGTAATCTGTTTTATTAGCGTTTTCCATACTGGATCATCTCTACGGGAAGTCTGTCGACCTGACCAATCAAAGTTTGCATGCTTACAATGGCGACAAGTTTAATTTAAGTGAGGGATACCGGTGTAATTGCCTAGACATTTACCATACTAAAGGCCTTACTTTTTGACCAACTTTGCAAAATTTATACGAGTTTGCAACTTTGGTGTTGCTTTGCTTATTTTATCAAGATTTAATATAATTATGCAAAGCTAAGTACAAGGAATATACAATGGGATTAATGGATACACTTGATCAGTGCATTTCTGCCGGTCATGAAATGACTAAAGCTATTGCTGTTGCTCAGTTCAATGATGACAGCCCTGAGGCAAGACGAATTACGCGTCGTTGGCGCGTGGGCGAAGCAGCCGATCTTATTGGTGTTTCATCTCAGGCTATTCGGGATGCTGAAAAAGCAGGCCGCCTTCCCCACCCTGATATGGAAATGCGTGGTCGGGTGGAACAAAGAGTCGGTTACACCATCGAACAAATTAACCATATGCGGGATGTTTTTGGTACACGCCTTCGTCGACCAGACGAGAGCGTTCCTCCAGTCATCGGTGTGGCTGCACACAAAGGGGGCGTTTATAAAACGTCTGTATCAGTCCATTTGGCTCAGGACCTTGCTCTGAAAGGACTTCGTGTTCTACTTGTAGAAGGAAATGATCCACAAGGTACTGCATCCATGTATCACGGATGGGTACCCGATTTACATATCCATGCAGAAGATACGTTACTACCCTTTTATCTGGGTGAACGTGACGATGCCGCATATGCTGTAAAACCTACCTGCTGGCCGGGACTTGATATTATCCCTTCATGCCTTGCCCTTCACCGGATCGAAACAGAACTCATGGGGCGATATGATGACGGGAAATTGCCGACAGAACCCCATATGATGCTCCGGCTCGCAATTGAGACGGTTGCACACGATTATGATGTTATTGTTATCGATAGTGCGCCAAACCTGGGTATTGGAACAATCAACGTAGTATGTGCTGCTGATGTTCTAATCATTCCGACGCCAGCCGAGTTGTTCGATTACACCTCGGCCCTACAGTTTTTCGACATGCTGCGTGATCTGCTAAAAAACGTTGATCTGCAGGGATTTGAACCTGATGTCAGAATTCTGCTTACCAAGTACAGCAACAACAATGGTTCACAGTCCCCCTGGATGGAAGAGCAAATACGCGATGCCTGGGGCGGTATGGTTCTTAAAAATGTAGTGCGTGAGACTGATGAGGTTGGCAAAGGTCAGATCCGCATGAGAACTGTTTTCGAGCAGGCTATTGACCAACGTTCTTCAACGGGCGCATGGCGGAATGCACTTGCAATCTGGGAGCCTGTCTGCAATGAGATTTTTGATCGCCTGATTAAACCTCGCTGGGAGATCAGATAATGAAACGTGCACCTGTTATTCCAAAACATATTGTGAAAAATACAACCTCAGAAATAGTACAGCCAGCTGCAGCCCCCGCTGCACCGATGGTAGATTCTTTAATTGCCCGTGTAGGTGCTATGGCTCGGGGAAATTCGATTTTACTTCCGGTTTGTGGCCGGGAGGTTAAATTCACCCTTGAAGCTATTCATGGAGATACTGCCGAAACGGCAACCCAGGTCTGGTCCGGTAACGAACGCGACCAGGAATTGTTGACTGAAGACGCGCTTGGAGATCTGATTCCCTCCTTTTTATTGAGTGGCCAACAGACTCCCGCTTTTGGACGTCGAGTATCGGGGATAATTGAAGTTGCAGATGGAAGCCGCCGTCGCAAAGCCGCCATCCTCACATCTTCTGATTACAGAATCCTGGTCGGCGATCTCGATGATGAGCAGATGATGGCATTATCCCGATTAGGTAATGACTATCGGCCTACCAGTGCTTATGAGCGTGGTAAACGTTACGCATACCGACTTGAGAATGAATTTAGCGGAAATGTTTCTGCTCTTGCTGACGCAGAAAATATTTCCCGCAAGATTATCTCGCGCTGCATAAACACTGCGCGATTACCTAAATCAGTTATTGCACTTTTTATCCACCCCGGCGAACTTTCTGCCAGGGCCGGTGAGTCTTTATACAAGGCATTTACTGGAAAAGAAGAATTATTAAAACAGCAAACTGATCATCTTCATGAACAGAAGAAAGCTGGTGTTATCTTTGAAGCGGATGAACTCATTGGCTTACTGACTGGAATATTAAAAGATCCTTCCAGAGATAAAGTTAACCTCAGCACACGACATCAGTTTGTACCTGGGGCATCTGCTCTTTACAAAGGTGAAAAAATTATTTTGAGCCTTGATAAGGCGCGCTTACCGCCAGAATGCATTCTGAAGATAGAAAATATTCTTCGGGAATTACAACAAAACCATACTTCGTAAACAGCTTTAAAATTTACATCCCCTTCCCTTATAATCTTTTCCTTATACTTTACAGTTCGTTAATGCTGTTCAGGACAAAGTTTCCCGAACAGCATCATTCAACCCTTCCGATTGAATCACGTACGATTACTTCTTGTATGAGTATATAGCTATACTCAGTTATTAAAATTTTTTGACCAAGTAGTGAGTGCATTACCAGTCAATTGAATGTGAGACCATGCTCCCACTCCCTGAAAGTTCACGTTCAAGGCATCCCGGCTAATGCGCTAACTGTATTCAGGAGGATGGGACCATGGTCCCAATCCCCGCGGAGTTACGTTCATGCCAGCCGGGATCGGCATCCGGGCGTTTACCCCAACAGTATGCAAAAGGGAGTGGGACCGCGGTCCCACTCCCCGAAAGTTCACGTTCAAGGCATTCCCGATGATGCACCAACTGTATTCAGGAGGATGGGACCATGGTCCCAATCCCCGCGGAGTTACGTTCATGCCAGCCGGGATCGGCATCCGGGCGTTTACCCCAACAGTATGCAAAAGGGAGTGGGACCGCGGTCCCACTCC
>Ga0209281_1000500_pt1 | contig 52528 bp, 54 predicted proteins | sample MedtruBG_FD_187514 | JGI IMG/M metagenome (GOLD analysis project Ga0209281, IMG submission 187514) | Root nodule microbial communities of legume samples collected from California, USA - Medicago truncatula BG (SPAdes) (version 2) | ecosystem: Host-associated > Plants > Roots > Nodule | place... | reverse complement strand
CCCTCAAATAAGCTCTGATGAACATTTTTTCACCACATTATCGCATTTAGATTATTGCATTTAATGTATCGCATATAGGTTGTGTCATTCATCGTGTGCCGTCACGTTTTGGTTATGGCGTCAGGGTGTACCCTATTGCTACAGGTAGCCTGTTCAATAAACAGGCTTACCGTACAATTTTTTTCGATATCCAAACAGACCCCATTATAGATGGTTGCAAATAACCAACTTAATAATGTGTAATATTACACATTATTTTTTAACTGGTGGTCTGCCTGCTTTTGGGCTGTTACTGCGAATTTCTTCGGCTATCTTTAACTGTTCTTCATTTGAAATGCGGTCTAGTGCCACTAATCCAGCCCGAAAAATTTCTACCCGGCTCAGTGTCAGTTTTTGCTGTAAACCATCTGAACGTTCTAAATCATCGTTTGTTAATGACAAATTAACTCGCGTGACAACAGCCCCGGACTGAGGCTTATGTGCTGCTGTACTAACAAATTCACGCAATGTTGTTTCACTGGCACGTTCGTTAGTTGCTATCTTTTGGGGTAATTTAGCCATAGTCAGTTATGCCTGTTTTTAGTGTGTAATAATACACATCATTCTAACACAATATCCCTATTTCTTTGAGTAGTAACTCCAGTTCCCCTCGCGCTTTATTCCCCTGCTTATCGTTGTACTCATGACTTCCCATTCCGCAGTTATACGCATGTTTGTGCGCTTTTCTATAATAAATCCGCTGGCGCGGGACAGGTAGCCAATCGGTATCATCATTAAGCATTTTTCGTAACTCTGTAGCTTCTGTATCACGCGGATCGGTAGTGCATTTATTCAGAACAATCCATGCCTGTAAATTAGCATTTAGTCCTGATTGAGCCGTTTTTACATCATTAACCATACGCGCAAGTGTGTTTATTTCAACCTGAGCACCGGGTTCTACAAACGTTAGAAGGATGTCAGCTACAGCCAGCGCTTTGCGAAACTCTGCTGATTTTCTTCCCGGAGTGTCCATCAGCACGAAATCATGTTTTGCTGCTAACTTCCGTGCTCTTTCAGGTATGTTTGTATAGCATTCGTGGTACTCAACTGGAGTTAAGTCTGCACTATCTTTCCGGTCACTTAACCAGTCGAAGATAGTGCGCTGATCATCACATTCCAGAATGCAACATTTCTTACCTCGCATCATAAGGAAAGTAAGGATAGACAGGAGCAAAGACGATTTACCTACTCCACCTTTATGACTACCTACCGCAATAATTTTACCCATATATTCTCAATAATGGTGTGTAATATTACACATTGTATATAAAGCATATCTGTTATCTGAACAACTGTCAATATTATAGTGTGTATTATTACACACTATAATAAGTGTCTTATTTCATCATTATTACAATGAGTTGACTATTTACGGGCTTGATTCCCCTCTTTTTAGGCTCAATGGGAGCAAAGCTGCGATTTGACGACATTTGTTTTATGCCCGTAAGGGCATGGGAGGTGCAACGCGCCGGAAGCCCCGCAGCGAAGCGAGGACGAAAAAAGCGTTACGGCTTTAGCCGTGACAATCCCGCTTCCTGCTAAGCCATAAGGAACGAACAGGGCAGCCTGACGGCCGCAAATTGAAAACCCCTGACCTGCTCCCCGTAGTTGCCATACACTAAGTGCAATATGTATGATCTGGCGACATATTTTCTTCAGGACCTTTTCCCATGATGACCCGTAAAAGTATTGACTCCATTCTGCTCTCTGTTGGCGCGGATAAGCTTTCTTATCGTGAATGGGACTGGATGAAGATGCTCAAACCTATGGACCCACCGCCTGTTATGGTCGCCAGATCTGTACTGGAGCGCCGTGGCGATACTACTGCGCTTACCCGTCTGCAGACAACTGAAGCTTAATCTGCCCCATGCTGTCCGGTTTTACTCCACGGCCGCTTAAAAAACTCTTTACAACCAATCGGTGCTGGACCTCTTTCCTCGACGCCGGCGGGCTTCGCGATATCGAAGTGGAAGCCGTCACCAAAATGCTCGGCTGTGGTACCCAATCCCGGTTGTCGGCATGTAAAGTACATTACCAACGCCTGCCACAGCCGGGCCTGTCCGTCCTGCGGTAAGAAGGCCACAGACCTGTGGATCGCCTCGCAACTCAACCGCTTGCCTGACTGCGACTGGATACACCTCGTCTTTACCCTCCCGGATTCACTGTGGCCCCTGTTTGAAGTCAACCGCTGGCTGCTTAACGACCTCTGCCGTCTGGCAGTCGACAACCTGCTGTACGCCGCCGGAAAACGCGGCCTGGATATCGGTATTTTCTGTGCCCTCCATACGTATGGCAGACGCCTCAACTGGCATCCTCATGTCCACGTTTCCGTCACCTGCGGCGGCATCAATGAGTACGGCAAATGGAAAAAGAGCAGCTTCCGTAAGGACACCATGCGCGCCCGCTGGATGTGGAATATCCGGCAGCTGTTGCTGAGCGTCTGGTCCGAAGGTGTCGCGCTGCCGCCGTCCCTGTCACACCTCACCACCGAATCACAGTGGCGCCGCCTGGTGCTGACCGCCGGGGGCGACTACTGGCATGTCTACATGTCAAAAAAGACGGCGGGTGGCAAAAACACGGTGAAATACCTGGGGCGTTACCTGAAAAAGCCGCCGATTGCGGGCTCCCGGCTGGCGCACTATGCCGGCGGTGCCACACTGAGCTTCCGCTACCACGACCACAATACGGGAGAGCAGGCCACGGAGACGCTGACGCAGCGTGAAATCGTGGCGCGTCTGAAACAGCACATCCCGGAGAAGTTCTTCCGGATGGTGCGATATTTTGGTTTTCTGGCCAACCGGGTGTGTGGAGAAAAACTGCCGCAGGTGTACAGCGCACTGGGGATGGAAAAACCGGAGCCAGTGACAAGGGCATGCTACGCGCAGATGAGTAAGCAGTTCCTGCGGCGTGACCCGTTCGCCTGCGTGCTGTGCGGTGGCCCGATGATGTACCGTCGTGCAGTGGCGGGGCTGAATGTGCAGGGGCTGAAAACTCACGCCCGGGACATCAGTCTGATGAGGTATATCCCGGCGTGATGCAGGAAAGATCCGCCAGGCATCCGAGTGGAGTATAAAAATCAACCAAAACAAGATTAAATTACGACCACCCGCAGTGTTTTCGGCTTATCAACTGCGCGTGAATCTGAGCGAGGTTAAATTTTAGTCACCGTGTACCTGGAGTATGGATGGTTTCAATTTCCTATACGTGAACCGCCGGTATGAAAAAGCGAGCATCGTGCTGACGTCAAATAAAAGGGTTCGCCGACTGGGGAGAGATGTTCGGCGATAACGTGCTGGCAACGGCAATCCTGGATCGGCTGCAACACCACTCAACCACACTGAACATCAAAGGAGAAAGCTACCGGTTAAAGAAAAAAAGCAAAGCTGGAGTGCTGGCAAAAAACGCCACGCCAGTCAGTGATGATGAAATGGCGGAAAGCAGACAACATTAGTGACCAATAGCGGACATCAAAAATGGCGAAAAACGGCCAACAATCTTGGCGTTGACACAATGGCTGAAACAGGCCGTGAAGCGGGCCGGAGCCAACGGGGTACACTTTTCAATTCAGGTGACCCCTCATACCTTCCGGCACAGCTATATCATGCACATGCTCTATCACCGGCAACCGAAGAAGGTGATTCAGGCCCTCGCCGACCACAAGGATCCGCGCTCGATGGAAGTTTATACGCGGGTGTTTGCGCTGGACATGGCGGCCACACTGGCCGTGCCCTTCACGGGAGACGGACGTGATACAGCTGAGATTTTGCGGGCATTGCCACCACTGAAATGACATTAGTACTCACCGCAATTTACATAAGCTGCAGTGAGCAGAACGCCAACAACATAAACTGTAGTGAGTAATATTATCCTGAACAACACCTGTCGCAGCGAGCTAATAAAGCTCAGACCAGCGACAGCAGCTTTCTGGCAAGTGTTACAATGTATCTGCCGGAGATATCTAGTCCTAGCTTATATAAGCTATAGTGAGAAAATTACTATCCGGAGCCACTAATATAAGCTGTGATGAGTAGCAACAATAAGATTACTCACTACAGCTTATATTCAGGATGTTTTGAACAGTTTCTCCAGATCATCAAGCGTGATACTCAGTTTTTCCAGGACAGCCAGTTTTTCAGCCATTTCCGAACTGACATCCCGCTTAGCTGCCGGCAGTTGCGGGTTCTCCGCACTTTCGTCGTTGGGTGCTTTAAGCTTGGGCCGCCGGTAATGGATACAGAAAAGCTTTGTCCGGCCACGCTGGATCTCGGTGTAGTCCAGGTAACCTATGTCACGCAGCTGCTCCATGGCACGCCTTACCGTCTGGTTCTGGGAAAAGACCGGCGACTTAAGATTAAGACGGGCCCGGAGGCGCGCCAGCGAGATAGGAGCCGGATCCCGCGGCAGACTCTCTATAAAGGTGTAAAGTGCCTGAGCGGATTCCCTGCGCTTAAGGGCATTGATAGCCTTGAGCTGCAAAAGTACTTTGCGGTCAAACTGATACAGCTCAAACAAACGAGGATCAGCCTGTAACTGAACCACGTCTTTCTCCGTATCGTAGTAGGCAGACTGGACCAGGTGCGTAATGTACTCTTTGGTATGCTTTTCAGTAGTGCGGGAAAATGAGATCACGGTGCCCGCGATGCGTTTAAGCGAGGGACTGATGCGTTCCCGAAGTTTCCGGGACGACTGGCTTGAAGGGATACCACATAGCTTAGCGAACTCGACGAACGGAAGTTCCACTTTATCGCCGATAACCTTATGCCGGGCAAAGGAATGAACGATCCCGACCCAGGTTTTGAAATCGTTATCCATATCAAGCCGTGGGCCAGTGATCTCGACCTTATCAAAGCCTTCCGCTCTGGCAAGGGAAAGGCGCGTCAACTCTTCCGTAGCATCCGTACGGGAAAGTGTATTCTTTTTACTGTTTTTCAGCGACTTGAGCGTGGGAACAAAAACACCAAGCCGCATCAGTGCCACAGGCTGTACCGTGTTGCAGCCATTAGGCGTGAGGTTAACTATTTCGCCGGAGGATTTATCCACCTCTTCAAACAGTTTTTTTATGTCCAGATTGTCCTTGTCCAGATAGCCTCCGACCGGTGGAAAAGTAAAGAATAAGAATGGTGATTGCTGACCTGCAATGGCCTGTAAGGCGCTGTACAAGTAGCTTCATGTTATACACAGCCCTAGTTAAATTTCTGAGCTTCATACTTACTGTAGTTTATGTTTCTGACTCATTACAGCATATTCTATGCATGATACAGCTTATTGTATACCAGTTACAGCTTATGATAATCCTGCTACAGCTTATGTGATCATCCCCCAGGAACAGAGCTGACGCGGTCTACAGCGATCCGGGGATCTTCTCTGGATCTTAAAAGGATCACTTTAAGGATCTTGTTGCTGGATCGAAGAACTGTATATGTGAATAGCACACTGAAGCAAAATTTGATGAGACATACATTTCCAGTGAAATAGCACCAGCGCGTACTAGCCCATTTACACAATGATGATATTGCGCTTCTTCGCCAGTTCGCTCGCGTTGCTCGGTCACATGACTGCGGCGAGCACTACTTAAATTCTGCCTACATGATGGGAAACAGACAAGTAAACGAATCAACATTCCCAGAACCACCCTGCAGAGTCTGTTCCGGCGCTTTGCCCGCTCAGGTCTGAACTGGCCCGTTCCCGAACACATATCACCTAGACAACTTAAACGGCTTCTCTACCCCGGGAAAAGCCAACAATACGAACCTGTTCACGATAGAAGCGTAATACACTTTTTCTGCTTCAGCAGGCGGTATGTGACCGAGTCGCTCATGGCAGTGATACGTACTTCGAGCACTTATCGCTGTTATGGATAGTGCCAGACAGGTGATGGGTTTGTGGAAAACATTACGTCACAAATATAAATTTCTAAAAATTATATTTGTGAAAATGAAATCAATTCAGCAGATTATTCTTTTCAGATAGAACAAAAAACATTGCTAATATTATGATAAAAAAGAAAAATATGTGACAGTTATTATTATTTTAATGAGAAAAATAACTTAAATATTTTTGATAGGTTTTCCTGATCAATATTTAACTCATAATAGATCAAATAAATTAATTTTGAATTAATAAACAAAAAAAACTATTTGTGTTGCTGGTTTTTTTAACTATAAATATGCAGCAATGAAAGTGTTTATAAACAGGATGATTATTTCCAAGGATAAAAAATGGTGGGTATCAGTTGGTGGATCAGCGATGAATTCTGGGAGAAAATGGCTCCGCTTATCCCTGTACACAATACTAACCATCCACTCGGGACTCACCGTAAACACGTTGATAACCGTGATGCGATGGATGCTTGCATGACAAAAGCTCCGCTGTCGGGGAAAAACAGGCTGCAATCCCACGGACAAAGGGAAACAGTGCGTAAAGCGCGGCTTGGTTGTTGCAACAGCAAACACGCACGATATCTGGCTGCTGATACGTTAGATGCCCTTTTAGACGGGTTGACCGGGGCATAAACTCAGGCTCTGTCTAGAATAAAATCCTATTGGGATAGGCTCTTAGTTAGGGAATATGGTAAGAAATGAAGATAACAGTCTGGCCTGATAACAATTTATACTTTCATTATGGGATAGATGTTTTTATTGAAAATCATAAAAAAAGCGTAAAAAAATATCCGTGGCTTGTTTTTATTGATTTGTCTGGTTATAATCTAAAAGATATTTTACGTGGTAATTTTTTTGATTTTTCCTCAAAGGGAGCTACAATTGTTTTTATCTGTGAGGAAAAATTATTACCTCTTGGACTTTATTATAAAGAAATAATAAAAAAGTCTTATCTTTTTTCTGCAAGAGAAAATACAGAATATATAGTTCAAAAGATAGGTAGTCGTGATTATGACCATATGGTCAATCCTTTTCGTGTTTTAAGTGGAGATGAGTATCTTTTACTGAGGATGATGTTTATTGAACATAAGAGCATTAAACTTATAGCATCGGAATTGGGAGTGAGTAATAAAACAGTTTACTCAAGGGCAGAGTCCATTTCAAAAAAAATACAAATAAAAAACATCAAGTACCTTTGTATTAGAGATTCATAGCCATTTAATTTATTTTTATTTTTATTTTAAATAACACTTATCTTAGAGTCTATCTCAATAGGCGATAAAATCAGAGTCTAGAACAGTACGTTTTGATGCTCAGAGTCATGTAATCCGGTGCTCTGGCTACAACCAGAACACCAGTTAGAACCAGCATCTATTACCTATTGAGATAGGCTCTTAGTTTGCATTATTAAACTATCACAATGCATATTGTATATAATAAGTTGCACTAAATGGAAAAAGAAATAAATCATCACCTCCGTCGTAAAGTCTGGATTGGAATCCTTCTCTTCCTGTGCTTGTTCTGATGTACAAGCCGCCTGCATGGGCAGCTTTTGGCACTGTTGCAAAATATGGATAAAGGACAACCATTTGAACAATAACAGAGCATACTCTGCTGACCAGACGCATTTCGCTATGTGGATGACCAAAATAAAATGATTCAGCCTGACCTTTGCGTAGCGCACGGATCACTTCGATTCCCTTTATTGAGGCATAACATTTCCCTGTAATGCCTCAAATTAGTAGAACATATATTTTCAATGAATGCCCTGATGACTTTTTCATGTAATTCAATCGAGCGTGAGAAGCAGATTGCTTTCCGGGCCAGATGCTTAATTCGGGTCCTCAATGTCAGGTTGTTTGACACAGGAGCCGGTGTTTCCATCCCCAGCAGCTGGCACACCTGCTTCAGACGCGCCACGATTTCATGCCGCGTCGGCGTCTCTGTGGCCCGTTCACCCGTATTGTGGTCTTGGTTAACGGTATAAGGAATTTTGCGGCGTCGAATCAGTAATGGGTTAAGTGATTTTTTAAGATGATGAAAAATCATACAGAACAATGTTACTCATGCTGTTAATTTATAAGAATTTTAGATAAGTAAATAAGATTAGTCCTATATATTGATGGAATATTATTCTTTATTTGTAAAAAACGCGATCTTTAATTTTATTTTTTGTGATTAATTGGCATAATCATCTGGCTTGAGTCACGCTGCTGTATTTGTAATCGTTTGCTTCTGATATGTGGTTGTGTCTGGACAAGAGGTGCTGAGATGCTTAAGTGGCAAGAAGAGAGCGCTGTTTCGATTCTTATGTTAGATAAGAATCACTACTCATGCTATGCGATAAAAAATATCGTTGAACAATCTATTGGAAAGGGCACCATACGCGTTCTTCATTCATCAGAGGAGCTGTTCGGCGCGTTATCATTTTATGAGAAAACTAAAACGGTAATCGTTTCCTACGATGTAATTTATTCAAACTACTTACTCTTGTTAGATGTATTGGTGAGTTGCTTCCCTGGTATCAAGATCATCGTGGTCATTTATAATACCTCTATCGCGGTCGTCTCGCTTCTGAAATGCATGGGGATTGAAGTAATACTTTCATATTACGACTCGCATGATGATTTTGTTATGGCTGTGACATGCCACAAGGGGGAGCGGTATCTGAGTCCGGTTATTGTCAATACACTTAAGAAAAACGAGACAGAGCATCATGTTGACCCAGAATTTTTTTTCCTGACAACGATGGAAAGATATGTTTTGGGAAATTTACTTGTCGGTCTCAGTACTGATGAAATTGCAAAAACGAAGAAAATCCATATAAAAACAGTTAATTCACATAAGATGAATGCGCTGAAGAAGATGTCGATCAAAAAACTAAATGAGTTAGTTTTGTGTTCTTAAATTGTATAATAAAAGGAATTAACATTCCTTTTATTAACATAATATTATGTTGTCCGTTCATGTACTTTAGTTGCTATAAAGCTACGGGCGGTAGCGTGTAAATTTGCAAGTGCGATAATAACTGACTTCCTCAGGTCTAAACAGGCTGAGGTAGCCCCCAGAAACACCAGACAGTAGTTGTACTCCAGATAAGAGATAGGCTTAAATATATGTCTTACAGTGGTGCTAATTTTGAAAAGACAGGGATCCTGTTAGGGCAAGAAGCCCGTAAACTTAAGACTCCTCATGAGAACCATTATCCAGCAGACAATGGAGCCGGACATGAATGTCTCCCACGTCACGCGCCTGCACGGTATTCAGCCCAGCCTGCTGTTTAAGTGGAAGAAGCAATATCTGGAAGGCAACCTCACTGCCGTTGCGGCAGGAGAGAAAGTTGTTCCTGCGTCGGAACTCGCTGCCGCACTCAAGCAGCTCCGGGAGCTACAGCGCCTTCTGGACAAGAAGACGATGGAAGTTGAGATCCTCAAAGAAGCCGTGGAGTACGCTCAGTCGCGAAAATGGATAGCGCATGCGCCCTTGTTGCCAAAGGACGGATAATGGTTCAGTGAACACTGCTCAGGACATGCTCCAGTTCACCAGAGAGCTGAACTGGAGCCCTGCACAACAGCTGTGAGCAGCTCGCAGAGTAACGGCATGGCTGAACGGTTTGGAAGACGATGAAGGAAGACTATATCGCGTTCATGCCAAAACCGGATGTGGGAACAGCAGTGCAAAACCTTGCAACAGTGTTCACGCATTACAATGAAAACCACCCGCACAGCGCGCTGGGATATCACTCCCCGAGGGAGTACCGGCGACAGCGGGCATCGTTAACTTAAGATACAAAAGCTGTCCGGAGATAGTGGGCCAAGATCACTGGTCTAACAGGCTGTCTTAAATCGAAAGGGCGTTTGTTCTTAAGTAACGAAAAAAAATTATTTGTGCTATGCAGAATGACATTTTTTGTTGCTGGTCTTTCGTGATAAATAAAGGAGATGTATATGAAAAATATAGAGGTTGTATCTGCAACTGGGAATATAAAATATGCTGTAAATAGTAACACCTACAAGGTTTCTACTCCTGGCTCGATCATCAAGATAACACTTCCTAAAGAAACAATTAGTGGAGCGCAAAAGGTCAAGAATGATCTCATGCTGATGAAATTTGATGGCGAGACAATTATCCTCGAGGATTTTTTTGCTTTCGCAGGTAAGGATGAGAATAAGCTGGTAATAGAAGACCATGACCAATTATACTTGGCTACTTATGATAGCAATAATTTCGCCGGACTGGATTTTGTCTCAATAGAAAGTCTGAATGATGTTATGGCGATAGCTGAGAGCAATGGCGCTTCGGAATGGACAGTGCCTTTGCTGGGGCTGGCCGCAGTTGCGGCTGCAGGAATTGGTATTGCCGTATATAACAATAATAATAGCGGAAGCAGCAGCCATAAAAATCCAGGCAGCGGTTCTGATACCGGCAATGCGGACGCGGAAAAAGAGGCGCTTAAAAGCGCACAAGATGTTCTGAATGCGCGTAGTTCAGATTTGAATGCTGCCTTGGAACATTTGAATTATACTGTGCAGGCGATGAAGGCAAATCCAGACGCGGTATCAATTGGAGCAGTAAATGATGCTCGGGCTTCTTTGGATAATGCCGCTAACTCTCTGAAAGCGGCAAAAGAGCAACTTCAAACTGCGATTGAAAATGCGGAAAATAAAGGAGTGGATACTTCCACTGCGAAACAGGTTATCCAGCAGGCGGAAAACAGCCTGTCCGGTGTATCTGAGGCGATGACATCTGCTGAACAGCTCACGCTGATTGCTCAGGAATTGCTGGATGCTTACCCACAAAGTACGGTGACTTCTCTTCAGGAAGCGATTGTTGGTGTGCAAAGCACCATTGATAAGGCGGTAACACGGCCTGTCGATGAAAATATTGCTGCCAGCAAGCTGTCTAAGGAGCAAGCCGAACAGTTGCTGGCTGAGTTGAATACAATTATTGGTAATTTCAAACAAACTATTGAAAAAGCGCAGGAAGTGGGAATTAATGTTTCACAGTCAACCGAACTGCTGAATAATATTCAGATGCAGTATGGGCAGGCCAGCAACGCGATCGCTGAGGCTTTCGCCACTGCGCTGAAAAACCAACAAGATCTTGCTCTGGCGAATGATGCCGCTAATGCAGCCCGTGAAGCAGTAACTGCCGCAGAGCAGGCAAAGGATCTGGCGAAGGAGAAACTGAATGCCGCGCTGGAACTGAAGCTGCAGGTTCTGGAAAAAAATCAGGTCGACAGAGTGGATGACGTGAATCTCGCTATCGTCGAGGCTAACAAAGCTCTGGAAACGGCGCGCGAATTAGCGGAAGTGGCAAATTCTCTGATTCTTGTTTCCAGCGAAGCCGTGGGGAAAGTCAGCGCTGAGGTGGATGCCGATCTGATTCCTGGCAATATTTCTTCTGTCGATGTCAGTGAGTTGGCCGCTATTGGTAAAGGCTTGCAGGTCGATACGCACAAAACGTTTATGGAAGCGTTGCAGGACTTCACTCAGAAATTTGTTGATTCCATAAAAGATATTTATCAGCAGATTGCGGATTCAAAGCCAGTCACAATTATTCAAACCATAATTTCTGACGTGTTCGGTACGTTTAATGGCATCAGCGAGGTTATCGTTGGTAAGGTGAGCGCCGTTGTTGAATCCTTTAAGATTGCTTTCAAAGGCGTGGTCGATGTTGCCAGCGCAGAGTTTACCTTCTTCAGTGAGCTTTTCGGTACGGCAGTGGCGACAGTGAAAGACACTATCTTTGGCACGCTTGAAGTTATTAAAGATGGTATTGGTGCTGTTGTGTCCGGAATAACCTTGGGCATTTCTGACGCGCTGAAAGATATGACGTTATTGGATTGGGTCAACCCCATTGCATGGGTTGAGCTGGCGAAAGATGTTATTTTCAACAGTATTAGTAATATCTTCATTAATCTATTTGATGTTGTTAAAGAGATTCCTGGTAAATTTATTGAATCTGTAATGGATAAAATTGCAAATGTCTCTGGCTCACTGGGGGATAAATTCAGTGAACAGTTTGATATTGTGAAAGGTTCGGTTTCGGATATCCTGGAAACTGTTTTCGATGCTTTTATTCAGGCACCGCTGGAAAAACTGATTCAGCCAATTATGGATAAAGTAATTGAGCTTATCAGTAACCCGTTTGAATCAATTCAGTGGTTAATTTCAGCGATCGTCGAGAGTGTGAGCGATGGTATCGAGATCGTGAAGAGCATCGTTTCTCTGCCAGGCAAGTTGCTGGATAACACGATTGCCTTTGTTAAGGATGTGATTGATTCTTTCAATAAAGACACTGTTATTGATGGCGACGGTAAAGAGCTTCAGGATCTGTTTGAGGTAACGATGATTAAGTCTTTACTGACATCCGCAGATAACTCCGGGGATATCAGTCTCGATAAAATTGTTCCGCAGCAAGAGAAAGTTGCATCTGTGACAACCACTGAGAATATTGTGGCGTTGCAGATAGAAACATTCCACATGCCTATATCCACTGAGGAATCAAGTATCTCAGCGATCTCTGTTGCTGCCTGATTGTGTCTTTTGCGCTTCGAAATCGGAGCGCAATTTAGTACCTCCATCCGAAAAGTAAAGTACGTCATTCAATTATGAATAGAAGCAATTTTTTTAAAGCGAATACGGTGGTATTTTTTGCAGTATTTCATGTTATTGCTTATGGTTCTGATGAAAGCCATGTTGTATGGCCTGTAAAACTTAGAGGGAATACTGCGGCGGAAAATCATATAAATAAAATACCAGAAACCAAAAGAGCTGTTTCTGAAGAGCAAAGAGAGCGAGTACCTCATCCTAGGTTGTCATCTTCTGATAATTATCTCATTAACAGTGAAGCAGCCGTTACGGTTGAAAAAAAACATTATAATGAACGAGTGTCAGAATATTTTAAAATTTTAACGCCTGACAGAAAAGGTATTTCGGTTGAGTCTATTAGTATTGCTTTGCAGAATGAAAAACCAAATCCAGATGCTCAACAGACTATATTATCTGAGCGTAAAGGGCATATCCGCATACAGGATGCGATTGCATTCGCAATAAAATGGCATCCTGTCATTAAACGTTCAGAACGAGAGCTTGAGCAAAGCCGAGAGTACATAGCTGAGGCTCACTCATCTTATTACCCTTCCCTTACTGCACGGGTTAAATCAGGTTTTGAAGAGAATCAATATACCGGAAATAACGATCGTTCTAATTCACTGGTAGTGAGTGCCAATCAGGTGATATATGACTTTGATAAAACAGGAAGTAAGGTGCGTCTGGCAAATTCGCTCCTGAATCGTAATACTCATAGTCTTGATAAAAATATCAACGATATTATTTATGAAACGGCGAATAGTTATTTACAGACTATTCGTTATCTGGCGTTAAAGGATATAGCACATGAACAAACCGGTGGGTTTGCTGTGATTAATGATATAGCCAAAAAACGCGCCAGCTTGGGAGCCAGCGCAGAGTCGGACTACTCGCAATCGAAGGTTCGTCTGGCATCGGCAATGGCTGCATTACATGATTATGAAGCTCAGGCGAAACGCTGGTCATCTGTGCTGGACAGCATGACAAATAAGCATATCTCGCCGTATTTAGTGCGTCAGTTTCTTTGGGATATCGGGAATGTTTGCCAGTATTCTGATGCTACACAAGTGATGTCTCCTGCCATAGCTATGGCGAATGCGCAGATTGAAATAGCGAAGGAACAGGTTTCTGCTGCGAAGGCTGAATATTTTCCAACCATTTCCCTTAATCCCAGTTATGAATATCAATTAGACAGTTATAATAATAGTAGTAATCATATCAAAAAGGGTACGTGGGGGATTTTTTTTAATATCAGCGTGCCTATTTACGAAGGTGGTTCAAAGGTTTCCAGAACCCGTCAGTCAGAAGAGGCGTTGTATGCATCACAATACAATCTTGAACAGGAAAAAACTGAGGCGATGCGCAGAATCAACGAGTCTGTAAGCCAGATAACTGGCATGAGGGAAAGCTTGCAGGCCAAAGTTATACGAGAAAAAGAAGCTTTAAAAACCCGTGACTTGTATAAGATTCAATATATAGAATTAGGGAGTCGTTCATTCTCTGATTTGCTGAGTGCAGAGAACGAAATTCATCAGACGAGAATGGATATTATTAATTCTTATTTTTCCATGTCAACACTTGCTATGGATTGTTTATATTACTCTGGGCATTTATCAAGTTATTTTTTAGACAAGGATGGTAAGAGATGAACAGCGTGATGAATATTATAGAGAACAAAGATTCTGATGGTGCCTTCTATGAAAATAATAGTGATAGAGACTATTATTTTCAGCTCTGGAAAGAAGCTATCGTTGCTGTGGCCCATCACTATAGATTAGCTATCTCAGAACAGAACATCCATATCTCTTCTTTATGGAATAAAGAACATAGTGATGATGATATAATAAAAATGATGGCAAAGCAGGCTGGACTCGCTATGAAAAAAGCGGAGATATATTCTTTCCGATTTAATACATGGTTGCTGCCTGTACTGATCGAAACGAAAGATAAGCGCGTTGCCGTGCTTAGGAATATTGAAGATGATGATACCTTTATTCTTTCTTTTACTGATGAACAAGGATTAGTTACAACATTTACTCGTGATGATTTGCTTGAGTGTGGGGAAAACGTCGTATTGCTGCGTCCGGTAAAAAATACCATTGACCCGCGTGTAGATGAGTACATTAAGCCGCCAGAGAAACACTGGATCTGGCAGATTGTTTTCAGCAATGTTAAACCATATTTTTATATTGTTTTGGGATCTTTTTTCATCAATGTACTTGGGTTGGCTGGAATCACCTATTCTATGCAAACTTACGACCGCATCATTCCGGCGCAATCCTATCCCACACTCTGGGTTCTATTTTCAGGGGTAATCCTAGCATTTATTTTTGATCTGGTATTACGCCTGATGCGTTATAGCATTACTGACATTATTGGAAAGCAGGCTGATTTACGGATTTCTGACCGAGTATTTGGTCATGCGTTACGTATTCAGAACGGCCATCGTCCACAGTCAACGGGGACATTTATTTCCCAGTTGCGCGATCTGGAACAGATGCGTGAAATGATTACGTCCTCAACCGTTGTGGCGATTGCGGATTTGCCATTCTTTTTCCTGTTTTTATTCATTATATGGATGTTAGGCGGGATTGTTTTCTTGGTACCGCTGACCGGGATGTTGTTGATGGTTCTGCCTGGACTGTTGTACCAAAAGAGACTGGCTGCGCTGGCAAAAACTGCGATGCGTGAAGCCAGTTTGCGTAGCGCCATGTTGGTGGAGAGTGTGCAGGGACTTGATGACATCAAGTATTTGCAAGCTGAACATCGTTTTCAGCAGCAATGGCTGCATTACACGACGACCACTGCGCAAAGTTCTTTGGAACTGAAACATCTCACACACAAATTAACGTCATGGTCGTATCTCATTCAAAACGCTGTGTTTGTCTGTGTGGTTGCGGTAGGAACGCCGCTGGCGATGAGTGGCGAGCTTTCTACTGGTGCCCTAGTTGCGTCTTCGATCCTGAGTTCCCGCATGATGGCACCCATTTCGCAGATTGCCGGTATTCTTACGCGTTGGCAGCAGACAAAGGTCGCTATCAGCGGGTTGGACAGTCTGATGCATTTGCCTGTCGATAATCCGCTGGGGAGTCACCAAGTTCACAAACCCGATCTGCGGGGACACTATGTTTTACAGGATGCGCAATTTCGACATCATGCCAGCAGTCGCCAGTGTGCGGTTCAGATCAAGGCGTTAACGATTCATCCTGGTGAAAAAATCGCGCTTTTGGGACGAAATGGCTCCGGAAAATCATCTTTGTTGAGTGCGCTAGCGGGGAGCATGCTATGTGAAAAAGGCGTCATTACACTTGATCACATTAAACAGGAAAATATCGACCCTGCAGATTTGCGTAGAGATATCGGTTATTTATCCCAACGTTCCCGCTTTTTTTACGGTTCGATACGTGAGAATTTGATGCTGGGGATGCCTCTGGCTACGGATAAAGAACTCTTTGCCGCGCTGGAAATTACCGGTGCTAATACGTTTGTCAATCAGTTCCCTGAAGGACTTGACCATCTGATTCAGGAAGGGGGAATGGGACTTTCCGGAGGGCAACTTCAGGCCTTGTTATTAAGTCGGCTTATTTTACGTAACCCAAATATTGTGTTACTGGATGAACCAACCGCGTCGCTAGATGAAGAGACGGAGGCTGAATTTGTTACTCGTATGCAGCCCTGGCTTGCAGGAAAAACAGTAGTGATCGCAACGCATCGTAAGAAAGTTCTTGAATTGGTTGACCGGATAATAGTTATTTCCCAAGGCGCTGTTGTGCTGGATGCGCCAAAGCACCAGGTTATGAGTTCGCTATAACAGACAGGATACTGACAAAATGACCAGTCAGAAAGCAATAAACACTAAAGGAAAAATTTTATCCGCTATTGATTTTATAAAAATCGTTTTTTTACAGCGGAAGAAAAAACATAAATATCATGGCGACGACGGAATTGAGCAATCGGTTCTCTTTGGCGCTGAAAATGATCTCAGTTTGACAGGGGCGCAGCATATTATTAAAGGCGTTGTTCTTTTTCTGATACTGTTTGCGCTATGGTCGAGTTTTTTTAGTATTGATGAAGTTTCTAAAGGAAATGGAAAAGTTATTCCGGGTTCAAAAGAACAGGTTATCCAGTCTCTGGATGGTGGCGTGCTTGAAAATATTCATGTTAAAGAAGGGCAGATTGTTAATGCCGGAGATATTCTGGCGCAGTTGGATGTTGTTCGGACAACTTCAACATTTGAAGAGTATGAAGCAAAATACCATGCTTTACTGGCTCAGCAGGCGCGTTTAAAGGCGGAAGGGAATAGCATACCTCTGGTGTTCCCTGATGAGTTAGACCCGTTATCGGAACTGGTGAAGGCCGAAACAAGGCTTTATACTTCACGAAAGCAGCAATTTGAAGATTCAGTGAAAAATATCAATGATGCCAAACTTCTTATTAATAATGAATTATCTATCAACACGCGTTTGGCTCAACAGGGGGCATCAAGTACTGTTGATATCATTCACCTCAGACGGCAATTAGTCGATCTGAATATGAAGGAGTCAGACTTACGTGCAAATTACTATGTAAAGTCGCGTGAGGAACTCTCTAAAGTATCATCTGAAATTTCATCACTGGTTCATAGCCTTCGTGGCCGACAAGATTTGGTTTCTAAATCTACGCTGCGTTCTCCGGTTCGCGGTATTATTAAAGATATTCAAATCAGTACGATCGGTGGCGTGGTACCTCCGAATGGCGTAATTATGAATATTGTTCCACTGGATGATACGTTACTTATTGATACTCAGATCTCTCCACGCGACATCGCTTTTATTCATCCGGGGCAGCAAGCAAGAGTGAAAATAACAGCTTATGATTATTCTATTTATGGTGACCTTGAAGGGGAAGTGGTTTCTATTTCTCCAGATACTATTAAGGATGAGAGAAGGCCTGATGAGGTTTATTATCGTGCTTACATACAAACTCAGAGAGACTATTTATTGAATAAGCACGATAAAAAACTATACATATCACCAGGCATGGTGGCGACAGTAGATATTGTAACAGGACATAAAACCATCACCCGTTATCTTATTAAACCATTTAATAAGGTAAGTGAAGCACTAAAAGAGCGTTAATCTTAATTTTCTATTTAAATACGGCAAAAATGAGTGAAAGGGATATAAGCATGCTGAATGAAACAAAAGAGTTAAAAATTGGACAGACAGATTTCACGCTCGTCCGTTTGGACCCATGGCGTCGACTGACCTTTATTGCTGATCTACAAAAGGATTTTTTTCAGCCATTAATAAATGGTAGTGATAAAAAAGATCTTACCGCGTTGTTGGATAATACAAAAAAAGAAGATTTTGATATTATGTCCATTCTGTCTGGTTTTTCCAGCGCCATTGACAGCAAAAGCATTGAAAAATGGATGAAGCGAGTATTGAATGATGGACTGGTTATTTATAATCGTGAGGATGGTCAGCGGGCTAAGCTTAGTTTTTCGGAAATAAATAAATTCTTTACCAATCCGGCGGATATCATTTTATTGCTTAAAGAAGCCATTGTTTTCAATATGGTAAATATCAATGAACTGGTCGCATTGTTCACTAATTCAAACTCTCAGGTACAGAAAGTATCTGAAGCTTAATATTAGATTATTTTAATGTGTATTTAAAACGAACGGTGCTCAGCACCGTTCTTAATCACCTCGCCAGAACCTACCTAGAATATGGTGTTGGTTTATTAGCGCTGATTTATGGGAATCCTTCAGCGTAAGCCGGGTGTCAAAGAGCAGGTCACCGAAATGACATTCAACGGAGCGGGAGTTCGCAATACCGCAAGGACGCTTAAAATTGGCATAAGCACCGTCATTCGCACGTTAAAAAACTCGCGCCGAAGCGAATAACGTCCTCGCCGGTCGTTCATGCTGGCGTGGCACTTATCTGCGAACTCGATGAGCAATGGAGCTTTGCCGACAGTAAAGTTTGTCAGCACTGGCTGTGGTATGCATACAACACGAAGACCGGCGGTGTACTGGCCTATACATTTGGACCACGCACCGATGAAACCTGCCGTTAGTTACAGGCACTACTCACACCTTTTAACATCGGCATGATAACCAGCGATGAGTGGGGCAGTTATGCCAGAGAACCGCCGGAGGCTAAGCATCTGACAGGTAAAATATTCACTCAGCGTATTGAGTGTCACAACCTGACATTGAGGACCCGAATTAAGCGACTGGCCCGGAAAGCAATCTGCTTATCACACTCGATTGAATTGCATGAAAAAGTCATCGGGGCGTTCATTGAAAAATATATGTTCTACTAATTGGAGGCATTACTAAAAATATAAACTTAGTCTTTGCGGTATTCAGAAATAACCAAGTTATTTTCTTATAATCATGGAGTTTCGCTTTTTATGAAAAAAATTTCATTAACTGGTGCAGTCGCTGTTTTAACTCTGGGTGTGTCAACATCATCTGGTGCGGCAGAAACCGTCAATGGTGGTACTATTAAATTTGTCGGTAAGGTGGTTGATGCCGGCTGTGTGGTGAATACCACATCGGAAAATCAGATTGTGGAATTAGGGCAGATCAAATTGAGTGACTTGGGAAGCACCACAGGGACTCAGGCTCCGGGGCGCACGTCTTTCAGTATTCAACTTGTAGGCTGTGATACTTCCAGCGTAGAAAACGCGGCCATCACATTTAATGGGGTGACGGCCACTGGTAACACTAAAGCATTAGTCGCAGGGGAAGGAGCATCCGCAGCTATGGGAGTAGGGATCCAGATCTTTGACAACAAAAGCGAGCCGCTCACTTTCGGGACCGCCGCCAGCGCTGTAGCGCTTATTGATGGAACCAATATCTTACCTTTTCAGGCTGGCTTTATCTCGACGCAAGATAAACCCACAGCAGGCAATGCTGATGCAACGGCAACCTTTACCGTGACGTATTCATAATACCTTCAGGCAGGAAATAATTTTTCCTGCCTGCTCCGAATTGCAGATAAACAGGAATTGTTGTGATGAAATATTGCCATATCTGGTGGGTGATAGTTGCTTTTTGCATTGCACAGAGTGCGGCTATAGCGGGAGGAATTGGTGTGGGCGCAACGCGGGTGATCTATAACGCCGATGCTCGCCAGGTTTCTTTATCAGTTAATAATACCGATGACCATGATGCATTCCTGATCCAATCCTGGATAGAGGATGAGCAAAGTAATAAGAATAATGACTTCATTATTACCCCTCCTCTGTTCGTTATAGAACCGCTTAATGAGAATATACTTAAAATTATTTTTTCTGAAAAAACTTTGCCGCAGGATAGAGAATCTCTGTACTGGATTAATATCAAGGCTATTCCAGGTCTTCAGAAAAACAAAAGTCCGGATATTAGCACCCTTCAGATTGCAGTGGTTAATAAATTAAAATTGATTTATCGACCGCGCGGTTTGCGTCCTGAACCTCATCAGGCGGCAAGTCACCTAAACGTCAAAAAGAAACCTGATGGATTATTTTTTGATAACCCTACGCCTTACTACATGAATGTCGTCAATATACGTCGTGCATCCCACTCGTCAGTACAGAATATGGTGGTGAAACCATTTTCCACGGCCTTGCTGCCAGTAAGCGATCTGAGTGGCGAATGGTCATATCAAATCATAAATGACTATGGTGCATTGAGTTCCGTGCGTCAGGTTAAATAAGGTGACCTGTTAGTGAGATGATAGACATGTATGGATTAAGGAACACCACTACATTAATACTATTATGTACATCTTTATCTTTACGAGCACACTATGATTTTAACCTAGGACTTCTGACGGCAGATATTTCGTCTGTGGCCGATCTGCAAAACTTTCAGAATGGTAGCACGTTGATTCCGGGAGTATATCGGGTTGATGTTTTTTTGAATACTCAGTATAGCGGTACCTTTGATGTCGCCTTTCAGGATCATAGAAAGAGGATGATACCCTGTTTTGAGGCTGACATCCTGAGTGAAATGGGAATTAATACGCTTAAATACTTCGACGATGCCAGCAAGCTGACCTGCCAGACGCTGGAAGATAGCATTCCCGGTGCACAGGTGAATTTCATTCAGAACAAACTCAGGATCGAAATATCGGTTCCCCAGATCGCGATGAAGGCATCGGCGCGTGGATATATTCCGTCCAAATTCTGGGATGATGGCATCTCTGCGTTATTGTTGGGGTACGATTATAGCGGCTCGTCATACTCAGCTGAAAATAGTGGCAGTGAGAATAATTTTTTAAGTTTGCGAAACGGTGTGAATTTGGGGGCCTGGCGGTTAAGAAATCATTCTTCACTGACTTGGAATCGCCATAATGGTCATAGTTACAGTAACCGGGAGAATGTTTCTACCCGACTGGAAAGGCAGATAATTAATTTAAATAGTATTCTGATGCTGGGGGAATCCAGCACTACAAACGACCTTTTCGATACACTGCGATTTCGCGGCGGCAGATTGGCGTCTGAAGAGGCTATGTTGCCAGATAGTTTGAGGGGGTTTGCGCCTGTCGTGCAGGGAATTGCCCGAACCAGCGCCAAGGTCACTGTCCGGCAAAATGGTTTTGTGATTTATGAAACGGTTGTTTCACCAGGGCCTTTTGAATTCAACGATCTTTATGCCGGCGGCAGCAGCAGTGATCTGAACGTGAGCATCGCAGAAACCGATGGCTCAGTAACCAGCTACCAGATTCCGTGGTCATCATTGCCTATTATGCAACGTCAGGGGCGAGTCAAATACGATATCACCGCTGGTAGTTATCGAGGCCAGCGTGGTCAAGTCTCCCCCGACTTTTTCCAGACCACAGTCATTGCCGGTATGCCTTACGATGTATCGCTGTATGGCGGCACGCTGTTAAGTCGACATTATCAGTCGCAGATAATCGGAGTCGGGATGAATATGGGGGCTATGGGTGCCGCCTCGCTGGATGTTACCTATGCGAGTAGTGAACTAAATGATGGAAAAACACGTCATGGGCAAAGTATAAAGTCACTGTATTCCAGATCGTTAAATAACCTGGGGACCACCTTTCAATTGCTGGGGTACCGTTATTCAACCCGTGGGTTTTATAGCTTTTCAGAAAGTACCTGGCGACAGATGCAGGGCCCCGCAGAGTTGACGGATGGCGCAGCCGATTACAGCCCGGTTTATAACCTTAACTATGCCAGAAAAGAACGCCTGCAGGTCAGTCTGACACAGGATTTGCAGTCATACGGTTCTCTGTATGTTTCGGCAAATTCTCAAAGTTACTGGCGAGCTAATGAACGAGAAACGTATGTGCAGGCGGGATTTAATACTCAACTGAACACGACCACGCTGGGATTATCCTGGAACTACGCCAGAGGACCGTGGACAAAGAAGTCCAGCCAGTTGCTTTCGCTCTCTTTATCGGTACCCCTGCGTTTCCTGACCGGTACCACCCACAGCAATAATGCATGGGTAAGCTGGCGCAACAGTTCTGACATGAAGGGCAACATCACGCATGCCGCAAGTATTAACGGAACGGCGCTGGAAGGCAATAATTTATCATACGGGTTACAGCAAAATTATGATAATTCCCAGTCGGGATATGGGGGAAATGCCAGCCTGAATTATAAAGGTAGCTATGCCAGTACTTGGCTGGGATACAGTTACGACCGCCACTACCGTCAGTATAGTTATGGTATTAGCGGCGGAGTCATTGCCCACAGTGAAGGGATTACATTCGGCCAGCCCCCCGGGGATACCAATATTTTAATTAGTGCGCCGGGGGCTGGGGGGCTGCCGATTGTTAATCATTCCGGGGTTAAAACTGACTTACGCGGCTATACTTACATTCCTTACGCTAATCCATACCGACTAAATCGCGTGGCGCTGGACATGACTGACCAGCCTTACGACATGGCGATCGATGATACAGTCGTCAATGTGGTACCGACCCGGGGGGCGATAACCAGGGCGAATTTTAAGCCGCGGTCTGGCGCGCAGGTATTGTTTTTGCTCAAGCACAAAGACAAACCGTTGCCGCTCGGGACAACGGTCAATATTGTGGGGGAAGAAGAACTCACCGGTATTGTCGGTGATGGCGGTGAGGCCTGGCTAAGTGGTGTTCCGCTTAGCGGAACGGTTATGGCGCGCTGGGGGGGCAGCAGCGATAGTCAGTGCCAGGCGCACTTCCATTTTCAGCAGCAGGATGCGAAGAAACCGCTTAATACGGTTCAGTTGAGGTGTGAATAAATGAAACTGTGCGTCTGGTTTACAGTATTACTTCCCTGCACATGCCTTGCTTCGGATGTCTCTATAGAAATAAATGGAGCCATTGCGGAAAATGGCTGTGTTGTGGCGAGCGGATCGCAGTATTTTACGGTGGATATGAGGACAGTGGCTGCGAAAAGCTTTCATTCGCCGGGAGTCACCTCGCGCGCCGTGCCTTTTTCTATTCAACTGCTATCCTGCGGGGCCCTGACGAATGCCGTGATGGTGAAATTTAGCGGCGAGTCTTATGGTAACAGCGGCCTGCTGGCATTATCGCATGACCCAAATGCCGCCGGTGGCGTGGGCGTTCAGTTGCTCGACCGGAAAATGGCACCGATTAACCTAAATCAATCTGGTTCACTCTATGAGCTGGCGGCCCGCACCGATAACACCCTCGATTTCTATGCTCTATATCAGGCTGTGTCATTGCCGGTGCGGGCCGGAATAGCTAATGCTACGGTGGAGTTCACCCTGGAATACCAATGAAAAAAATTCTTCTTATTATTGTGTTAATTTGCCGCATATTTCCGACTTACGCCATTATCAGTAAAGGTTGCACCGTTTATGCGGCGGATAGCGCCATTAATATCAAAAGCGGCTTTTACCCCGCTGGCGTCGAGCTAAGTGGGTGGACCCCCGCCCAGAATTGCCGGGTAGGGTGGTTGGGGACCTGGGAAAGTATTAATTACCGTACCCCCAATGCTTCGCTGGTGGCGAGCTACGGAGATTCCGATGGTAAGGTGTATGCCATCTGGTCAACCGCCATTCCCGGCGTAGGTGTTGCTATCGCGGTCAGCGCGGAGTCGGATATCGACAACGTATGGGCAGATAAGAAAATTGCCATAAGCGGATATTCGTCCGAGCGTTTATATATCACTAAAGCCTTCTCGTGGGGGAACGGTATTACGTATGTCAAGTTGGTCACCACCGGCAAGGCTCTGGTGCCTGGCGTATATTCGCTTTCCGGGTCTCAGCAAATCGGCAATTATGTCATGTACGACAGTCTGGGGGAGTCCCGGGTACCAGTGTATCTCGGGCTTACCAGCCTCAACGTCACCAGTAAGGGGTGCGAAGTGTTGACGCCGAATCTGTTTGCAGAGATGGGGGAAGTTAATTCCCTTAAATTACCGCAACCGGGCAGTACTTATAATGGGCCGGAATTGACGATTGCGCTGCACTGTGATGCGGAGGTGTCTGTTAATGCAATATTCAGCGATTTAACCTCGCCAGGCAATACGAGCGATCGGTTAAATTTGACCAGCGCGTCGACGGGAAGTGGGGTGGGCTTCAGATTACTCAAGGATGGGCTGGCCATCACCTTCGCCAGGCCGTCTTTGCATAACGACGCATTCGGGCAGGTTGCGATCAAGACGGTTTCACAAGGCGAGCATTACACATTTGTTATTACTCCTCAGTATATTCGTCTCGGGGAGTTGGGTGCCGGCAGCGCAAACGCCCGGGCGGCAATTATGTTTATCTATAACTAGGGGTCGTATCAGAAAACGGATTGCAAAGTACGCTAAGCCGGTTGCTGTCAACAACGGGTAAAAAGTGGGTCTTTTTCATTAGATTTTCGGGGGATAACCGCTTTTATCCCTTTTCGTTTCAGCTCGTTGCGAAGTGCATGCCCTGAGTAAGCTTTATCTGCCAGCACTGCATAACCACGACGCATCATGCTGCCGTTCTGACGCTGAACGCCTATTCAGTCCAGAAGACGTAATGCGAACTGGCTTTCGTGAGCCTGTCCGAGGCTCAGCACGATGTTTAACGGGAGACAGCCTCCGCCTGTCGCCAGATGGATTTTGGTGCCAAAACCACCGCGAGAGCGGTCCAGACCATTATCTCCGGTGATATCGGGATGTTTTTTTGAGCACCGGCAGCACATTTCAGCGCCCGGATGTTGCTGCCATCCTGTGCCGTAGCAGACCAGTCAACAAGACCGTTTGCATCAAGTAACGAAAGCAACCGGTTGAAAATAATGTTAATAACACCTGACTTCGACCACCGGTTAAAGCGGTTATATACAGTTTTCCACGGACCGTATCGCTCAGGTAAATCGCGCCATGGAGCCCCGGAACACAACACCCAGAACATACCGTTAATGATTTTACGATGCTCAGCTCATGGCCGTCCGGCCCGTGGTGTTGCGGGTTCAGCAGGCAGTAAGGGCTGGATGATAGTCCATGCTTCATCGGGAAGGTCGTAGCGGACCATAGTTTAATATGTTGTGGAAACAGACTATTACTATAGCTCAGGCGATTAAGGGACACAGCCTAAATGATTCACCCACGGCGAGTACACCGGCTGATAAATTACCCTGAACTTCGGGTTCTCTTTCAGCCAGCGCAGCGTCTCCCGGCTCTTGTGGATGATGTAGTTATCCACTATCAGTGTGAGCGTTTTTGCCCGCCTGTATGTCGCTCTCAGGCACTCTAACAGACTGATAAACAAGGATGAGTTTTTACTGCTGCTGCCAACATAGCTGACTTTTCCTGTCCCACTGTGTAGCGCGCCAGCCAGATAATATTTCTCATTCTGGCCCGGCGTCACGACGCGTTTCTGCTTCCCGCGTACCTGCCAGTCCGCGCCGATTTTGGGGTTGAAATGGATATCCACTTCGTCTTCGTAAAATACGGGAGGATCCGTGCTGCATTGTTCCAGCGCTTCGCGGATGGCCGCCATTTTTTCTTCTTTATGCGGGTCGAGGATTCGCAGCGTAGGAGCCGCGCGTCGCCACACCAGACCGGCAGAAGGCAACCAGCGGCGAACAGTGGAAGCATGTAGCTGGCAACCGGTTATCTCATTGATTTTTATCGTCAGCAGTTCCGTACTCCAGCGCGAGCGCTGATAGCCAAAATCAAGAGGGGAACGCTTTACGAGCTGGAGTAACAGCACGCAGATCTGTTCAAACGGCCAGCGACGGCCACGACCGGGCGGCAGAGATTTCAGACCCTCAATGCCGTACAGAGTGAGCTAGTTTATCCACCGGCCGGTTGACGAACGGGCGCAGCAAAGCGTTTTGGCGACATCACTGACGCGCTCGCCCCGGTGCAACATCAGGATGGCGGTCAGCCTACGGGCGTGATTCTTGTCGCGCGTTTTATGGATAGTTTTCTTCATCAGGCGTCGCTCGTTACGGGGTATGGGTGCTATGCTCGACATCGCTCAGTCCGGTTGGTGATTTGGGATATTCAGCGATTGTTCAGATCGCTCAATTCGGACTGAGTTCCCTTCCAGTGATCTACAATTCGGAACAGCTATTTAGTGTAAAGGGCTGCCAGATAGATTAAACTGGTAGCAAATAGTGCCTATATAGTGTCAAAATGCAAAAAAAACAACAACATCAGGGAAAGTTTGGTTTAGTCGCCGTTACTGGCGACTTTTTTTATGTGGGTTCAGGTGTTCGTAACGATGGCATCAAGTGCGGAGATAATTTCATTTCTGGATGAGGAAATATTGCATATAAAATCTTTGTTATTTATTTTTTTCGCATCTAAAAAAGTTATCGTCGGTGTGAATACATAGAAATCAGATTTATTAATTTTAACTAATGGAGTTATCCTTTTCTTATTTAGGTCAATATCATTTTTTGAAACCAGAGGAACGACAATCCTTGTCGTTAAATCGTCAAAGTAATCATTCTGGAGAATAAGGTAGAACGGCCAAAGTTTATTCGTTTTGGCCGATGGATTGCGGTATACATCAAATTGCTTTGGCATTACAAACTCCCAAAGAAATCGTCATCTGTTAGCATTCCAGCTTTTGCCATAAATTTATTCATAGCTTGCATATCCTCTTTTTCTTCTTCCCGCTCAACATTTTTGGCCTCGATTGCTTGAGCCAGAAGGATATCCAGTGTTGCCGACAGGTTCATGTCCATACTCCGGGCTTTATCAACCAGTGAGGCCGTCAGGTAAACGTTAGTGCTTCTTTTGTTGCTGTTACGAGTGGAGGCGGCTGTATTCATGGTGTTTACTCCTATGCGCAAAGGTATGCGCATAAGTATGATGGATGAAGGAAAAATAATCAAGTATCCTGCTTGAGCCAAGCATACAAGCGGCTGATTGAAAGGTTCAGGTCAGCGGCGATGTTTTTTACTAACTCCTTGGATGCTGGCCGTTCTCGCATTCTTTTTATGGCTTCTCGCTTGAGTTCGGGGGAAACAGTCTTTATTGCCGGTGATTTTTTCCAGATCTGGGGTTCTACGCCGGAACCGCCGAAATTTCCGTTACCCCAGTTTCAGTCCTGCAACCAGTGCATCCAGGTCCATGATTTCATTGCTACTATGAAAGGTGTAATGCCCGTTCAACAAAATGTGCTGCCAGGCTACCGGTGATATCCGGGTCAGCGCTTCAATACCTTTAGAGTTGCCTTCCGCTTCCAGTCGCTCCAGTAATCGCGACAGGATTGCAGAGTTGTAGTAAACGATCGCGTTGGAGATCAACCGCCCGCACTGGTTACTGATTTCCGTTTCAAGGTCATTTTTCCCGCTCAACTCTTTCTTTCCGCCGACTTTGGATACTGCGGCGCGTAGCTGGTGATAAGATTCAATCCGGTTCTGGGAACGGCGGATATTGCGTTCCAGTTGCGGATCGCGCAGATACTTCAGCGTGTAAATGCTGCGAACCAGCCGGTCATATTCAAATATCGCCTGTCTTGTCGGGTTGGTTGTTGTGTACGTACATAGCTTGCGCATCAGCGTTCCCTGCGTCATCTCCTTCAGTCCCAGCGTAGCGACAATACGATCGAGATTGCTTTTTTCGCGGATAATAAGGTCCTGATTAATCTGCCCAACGGGCTGAATCAGACATTTTTTATAGGCCGATAGCTCCCTGGTGCAATACAGCTCCTTCAACTGTTTGTTCAGGTCGGTGAAATGAGGTTCAAAGCGAAGCCCAAACCAGTGCAGGATCGCAAAGTTGGCTTTGTTGATGCTGTGCATGTCTCCGGTAATGGCTGTGGGTTTCACTTCTGAGGTGTTACGGTACCAGATATCAAAGACATGGTGGCCTTCATACTCGTTTGTGCCTATCAGATAACCGTTGATCGGGATGTGGTTACACAGCAGCGTATAAGCCACCATGCCTTTACCACGGCCAAAATATTTACGTGAATATCTGGCTTTTACCGTTGGCCGCTCAACGCCAAATTTTTGCCCGTCAACGGCACCATAAAGCGTCTCCGGCTCAAACGAATAGAGCGGGAAAATCGGCAGAGCTTCTATGGCATCGGTGATGCAGTTATTAGCTGTGAGAAGTGACGCCAGACGAAGGTACTGTTCGTACGTGGTATCCAGCACATGGAGTGGAATATCGCTGGTTCGGGCCATCACATGATGACCATGGTTCATGGCCTGAGCAACGATGACCGCCATCAGACTGTCTGTGTCGGCATATTTTTTGGCATAACGGGGCAGCAGCGGCTTCATCGCCGGGAGAAACCGGCACTGTTCGTTAACAAAGCGGAAGACGTCGGTTATATCGCAGAACGGTAGCTGTTCATAAAAACGCTTCTTCTGTGCCTTGTGACGGCTGACCACCGATTTATGCCAAGTCAGTTTCTGCGTTTCTTTATCGTATTCCAGATGCTTCAGCTTCCCCTGCTTTAGTTCGTGGTTGAACGCTTTCCACTGTCGGTGCAGTTCGGACTCCAGCGCCCTGAGCTGCGATTTAACCGGCTTTTGCAAAAACGGGATATTCATGTCAGCCAGCACCGCGGCCTGTTCCTCTGCTGATACCAGTTCATCAGAAAGATGGCGGTGCCGGAGGCTGTCATTGAGGTGGAACTCTCCCGACTGAAAGCGCTTTCTTATCTGCCGGTAGAGCCAGAACTCATAGCGTCCGGCATTCAGGCCTGTGGGCTCACCATCCTCGTCAAACTCAAGCAGGTACGGTCGCAGCCGTTCCGGTAACGTTTCCGGCGGACATTCCGCCAGCGGTCGCTGCGAAAGCGTCATCTTTTTGCTGAACACCATTTTTAGCCAGCTCAGGGCTTCGGCCCACGGGCTGTCCTGGACGACGCTGGTAAGATCGAGGGACAGATATAATGGTCGCAGATGACGCCGGATTAATGCCGTCATACCGTCGACAACTTGCCATTGTAGCGCCAGCCTACTGATGGGCTTCACGCTCATGCGCTGTGCGGTGGTTTTCAGCGTCTCCCGCGGCATGATTTTCCAGGCCCGGCGGCGGACTTCGCCAAAGGTAGTGGGATCCGGAACGCTGTCATCAACGAAAAGCGACAGCAGACGTCCAATTTTAGACGTTTCGCGACGGTGTTTTTCCTGCACGTCCGCCATAAGCTGCTTAGCCCCGCTGCGGCTCTCATCCTCAAGCTGCTTCATATGGAAAAACATCGCGTCCACCAGGTTGTCGCTGAACTGGCGATAGCGGATCCAGGCATAACACAGAAGGTAAAGATGGGACTGCTCAGGCTTCAGGTTACGTAGATCGTAAACGGTATAGAAATTTACCAGGCTGGCGTAGTACAGCATATTTTGCTGAGAAATATTCAGTGCGGGTAAGAGATCACAGGCCTTACGGTGCAGCGGCTCCAGAGTGGCTCGCTTTTCCCGTTCGTGGACCATCTGGTGCCAGCCAAAGTCACGCGCATCCTGCCTGAGGATTGCCAGCCGGGAAAGAGTATCATCACGCTCAATCAGTTTATCCAGACCGGTAATGGTAGCGTCATCAAGTTGCTCCAGCAGAATACGTCCCAGTCGCTGCCTTTCACTGGAGAGTGCCTGGCTCACCAGCTCCTGGAGCGTGGTGTAGCCGGGACGGATGATTTTATGTTCGTTGAGCCAGATAATCAGTTCTGTGGCGACAAAGCCGGGTGTCACATCGCGGTGAACAATATGTGCGGCCTGTAATTGAAGTTGTGGTACCAAAGCTGATGACCATGGCTGGTAGCCATATAGTGCACAGATTTTGTTTCGCTGCGCATAGCGCTCGTGCTTAGAGGGCAATTTATCCGGAAGTGACTCCCCGTGAAAATAACGGCTCAGGACAAAATTGCAGTCATCCTTAACATCATCCCACCCGAAACGGAAAAACAGATGTTTGGCTTTAAAATAAGCGATCTGGAGGATGCAATAAATTTGAGCATGAAGCCCCTGGCGACTACAGGCCAGCGTCAGTTCGGACTCATCCAGAGCCAGAAATTCCAGCCGCTGTGCATCATTGAAATCAGGAAGTCCATACAGCGCTTCCTGTTCGGCATTGCTTAAAACCGCCAGCCGTTCACTTTTGCCTGTCGCTTTGCCACGCGTTGTCATCCTGACCCCGATTAATCGTGTCCGTAAGAGGTCCCGCTCTGCGGACAGCAAAAATTAAATTTACGCTTCAGATAAAATCACTGCTGACGTTGTCTCATATAACTGGTACGGTATCAATATCTTTGACGGCCCCTTAAACGTACACTTTATGACTGAAATACGGATTGGCTATGCCCGTTGCTCCACTGACAAACAGGATTTGACTGCCCAGCAGGAGACGCTGGTCAGTCTGGGCGTTTCTCCGGACCGGATTTACACCGATAAAGGGCTGACAGGGTCAAACCGGCAGAGACCAGGGCTGGATCAGGCGCTGGCCGCTGTGCGCCGTGGTGACACCCTGGTTGTACCGAAACTTGACCGTCTGGCACGCTCGGTACCTGATGCGCGTGAAATTGCGGATGCATTACAGGCCAGGGGCGTGAAGCTGGCGCTGGGAGCCAGCCTCTACGATCCGGAAGACCCGGTGGGGAAAATGTTTTTTAACGTGCTGGCCACCTTCGCTGAGTTCGAGGGCGATCTGATACGCCTGCGTACCCGGGAAGGCATGGCGATTGCCCGGGCGAAAGGGAAACTGCGGGGGAAACAGCCAAAACTGTCTGATAAGCAGCAGAAAGAGCTGTGCCGGATGCATGAAACCGGGCAGTACTCGATTAGCGACCTGGCTGAGTTATTTTCGGTCTCACGGCCAACGGTTTACCGGACACTTTCACGGAATCATAAGGAATAATATGCGGATCCCGGAACAGGTTATCCTGTCTGCCCTGCAAAAAGGCGCGTGTATCAAAACCTTTTACCGGGCATCGGCCCGGACAGCGGGTTCAACGGACCGTCGAATCCCTGACGGATATGTCCTGGAATCGCCAGGTGAGCGAAACGAGGTCATTCTGAGCCATACCGACTTTCAGTCTGTAGAAAAACGTCTTGCAGAAACAGAAACCTGGGAGCAGATCGTGGGAAGCGTACTTTTTGGTGGTAGTACCTGGAGGCTTAGCTCCGATATGGACGGTGACTGACAAATTTCCGAGGATAAAAATGATCGACCTGACCGCAGAACAGCGACAACTAGCGAAGATTGTTCATGATTACGCCAGCCAGTTTCCTCCAACAGAAAATGGTGATGCGCAATTATTGCAGGGCTGCTTTGACTACATGGAAGCCTTTAAACGGGTGATGGACAGTGCATCAAAAGTTCAGATGGACTACATCTGCCTGCAATATCCCGGGTATTTTCGCTTTGCAAAATGGATGGAACGACTGGCTCAGGGGATTGCTGATGGCGTCATTGAGGTTCCTAAAGGACACTTAAAAAATCACTGACGGTAAATTTCGGTAATTCCGGTGCTTCCCTCTGAATGAAAGAAATCTCCAGTAGGACTGTTTCCAGTTTTTATGGAAAAAGACCTGGTTAAAGGGAATTTAATGGGTCATAATGTCCTCAATCATACCCAGAGGAAGAAGAAATGACGCATGTGCAGCCGCTTGAGCTTTTAAAGCAGGCCCGTAGCAGATACACCCAACGAGAAATTGCTGAACATGTAGGCAAAGATACTAAGACAGTAAGACGCTGGGAGAAAGGAGAAACTCCATGTCCGACAATGCTGGTTCCGGCATTGAGAGATTTGCTTCAGCAGCCCACATCTGATTCTGCTGAAAGTGGTAATCGCTTCAGTTTTATTGATCTTTTTGCCGGCATTGGTGGCATTCGACTTGGCTTTGAAGCTCACGGGGGAGTGTGTGTTTTTACCAGTGAATGGAACGATTTTTCCAAAAAAACTTATATAGAAAATTATGGTGATCATCATCCTTTCATTGGTGACATTGTGCCGTTTCCGGCAGAAAATGTACCAGACCATGATGTGTTACTCGGAGGATTCCCGTGTCAGCCATTCAGCATTGCCGGTGTCAGTAAAAAAAACTCGCTTGGACGCCCACATGGTTTCGAATGTACTACGCAGGGAACATTATTTTTTGATGTTGCCAGAATTATAGCGACCAAACGCCCCAAAGCATTTTTATTAGAAAATGTAAAAAATCTTCTTTCACATGATAAAGGAAATACTTTCAATGTGATTCTGAAGACCCTCAGGGACGAACTGGGTTATGACGTACATTATAAAATAATTGACGGACAACATTTCACTCCTCAGCACAGAGAGAGGATTATAATAGTTGGTTTCAGAGAAAAAACTGATTTTTCATGGGATGCTCTTCAACTCGCGGAAGAAGGACCCCGTCTGAATTCTATCCTACATAAAACAGATGGAAGTGAGCCTGTACTCCCCTGGGATGAGGACCGTTTTTTCAATCACAAACAGCAGGTAGTACAACCAAAATACACGTTAACCCCAAAACTATGGGCTTATTTACAAGCTTATGCAGAAAAACATCGGGCTGCGGGTAACGGATTTGGTTTTGGCATGGTTTATCCGGACAGTGTTACCCGTACACTCTCAGCAAGATATTATAAGGACGGTTCAGAAATTCTGGTTTACCAGGGGAAAAATAAACGTCCTCGCCGTCTGACTCCACGTGAATGTGCCAGATTAATGGGGTTTCCCGATACTTTCAGAATTCCCGTTAGCGATACGCAGGCTTATCGACAGTTCGGTAATAGTGTGGTAATGCCTGTAATGCGAGAGGTAGCCAGTATAATGGTTCCGCATATCCAGAAGATGCTCGAGCAGGAATGTATTGGTAGGGTTCAGCCTTCACTTTTTGTCTGATGATACGGATATAGTAATATAATCAAAGCCGAAAAAAACCAGGATTAAGGGATGAAGCAAGGTTATCTGTCGCAGTATTTCGAAGGTGTGGCACTCAAACGCCTCAGTGCAGTTGAAGCCGATGTTATTCGCTCAAACCAGCATGAATTTAACGGAGTTGAAGGCCTGCGGGATATCCTTGGAGAACCCGATGGAAAAGTACGTTTTTCTGCAAAATTTTTGTATCTCACAGACCAAGATGATGAGCCTGTGGTTGAGGATGGCTTTCTGACGTGGTACGACGCCCGTCAGAGAGCGAGACTTGAGCGCCATGTCATGCGTTGGGAATACAGGCTCTATTTCCCTACAAATCTTGTATCACAATGTGCTTCAGCAGGAGACTTGCTGGTAATCGCTAGGCTGGCAAACGACTCACTTTTGGCTATTGTGGCCGAGAATGGGACCACGATTGAGCGGCAAATAATGTGGTTGTTTGGATTCTCGGAACTTGCTCATCCTGGTTTTTCCATCAAATCAGAACTGGAAACGGAACAGGATCGCATTGGTTTTGCGGCCAGAGTTATACTTGAACAAATAGGTGTTGAGGCTGAAGAGGAAGCTCCTAACTATTTAGATCAAATGCTGGATAAATTTAATGGTTCGTTCCCGAAAACAATCGAATTTTCTGCCTATGCCAGAAGTACTGTTCGAGATCTTTCCAGTAAGGATGATCCTGATGTTGCGTTATTTGTCTGGATGGAACGTGAAGAAATCTTGTTCCGCACGCTCGAAAAATATCTTTTAGGTGAGAAGCTGCGTAGCCTGACTCAGGCAGGAGTCGAGGATACAGAACCGTTCATAAAATTGGTTCAAAGTGCATTGCAGCGCCGTAAATCAAGAGCGGGTTCTGCGCTTGAGAATCACCTGGAACAGGTCTTCACCGATCATGGTGTCACATATACCAGAACCGGAGTAACAGAAAACAACCTCAAACCAGATTTTATATTTCCAGGTATTTCGCATTACCACGACTCGGAATTTCCTCATTCCCGACTGACTATGCTGGCGTCTAAATCGACCTGTAAAGACCGCTGGAGGCAAATATTGAATGAAGCGGCACGCATTCCAAATAAACATCTGTTGACGCTGGAACCCAGTATAAGTGAAAACCAGACGAATGAAATGAAGTCTGAACAGGTACAGCTTGTTATTCCTCAGGGACTTCATTCCAGCTATACACTGGCACAACGGACGTGGCTTATGAATATTGCGGGATTTATCGATCTGACACGGCATCGCCAGACGATCTAATTGCTGGCAAAGTTGATATCACCGACGACCAATTCACTTTGCTGCAAAATTTTTGCGGCTTCCCGCATACAACCCGGCGATGATGAGATCATCATCGCTTTCGACGAAAGCCTGACATATCTATTCCAATAAAGACTTACCGGAAGTCAACGCGCTTCAAGGCTCAGGAACCGCCGGGATAACAGAAATGTCGACGATTCCGACATATTATACAGTCACCGGAAATTTCGGCGGTTCCGGCGTAGAACCCCTACGGGAAGATTTGTTTCAAGATTGAAGGCATAAAGCTCTTCCTCCAGACGTTCAGGTGTGTATTTCTCCGGCAATGGCCAGTTAATACCGATGCGTCGGAAGCGAGTAAACATCTTATGTATGGCTGATGAGCTAATGTTCAGTTGCTCGGCAATTTCACGGTAAGTCAGAGCCTCATTAAACCGAAGGCTCAGCGCAGTGAAGATCCAGTGTCTTCTGTTGTAAGGCGTATTTTTGTCCACGGTAGTGTCCATGTTCGCGAAAGTGTCCATGGTAGGAAACACGGGCAAAAATAAAAGACGGTATGAATGTGACGCTTACATATGGACGCAATTACCCTGGATAAATCGGGACATGGTAGTTCTCCTTTCTCAAATGCGGCGCCAGTTACGCCGTGCCGATACGACAGCCGGGCGAAAAGCGGAGAATGCAGGGGCGGTGCCGCAAGCCGCAGCGCAGTGAAAAAGCCCACGCTGGCTGGACGGTTTGACGGCGAAAATTGAGACGGAAAACGACGGGAAGACAGCGGGTAATGCCTTTGAAATTAACTGCGACCGGGTGAGGACACCGGCAGAGCGAACCCTTGCATTCGCAGCGGCCCGGCTACAGTAGCGGCACGGCGGCCACACGATGGCAGGAACCTGAAATACAGCCTATGTTCAGAACTGAGGTGAACCCTGATTAGAGCTTCACAGCGGAGAAACACAATGTGCGGTCGGTTTGCGCAGTACCACTCCCGCGAGGAGTACCTTTCCTTTCTCGGAGAAGAAGCAGAACGGGACATTCCGTATGATCCGGAACCCATCGGCCGCTACAACGTTGCCCCCGGGACACGGGTATTGCTGCTGAGTGAACGCCGCTCGCAACTGCATCTCGATCCCGTTCACTGGGGTTATGCCCCGGAGTGGTGGAACAAGCCCGCGCTCATCAACGCCAGAAGTGAAACTGCGGCCAACAGCCGGATGTTCAGGCCACTCTGGGAGCACGGACGGGCCATCGTCTTTGCCGACGGCTGGTTCGAGTGGAAACAGCAAAACGGCGTGAAACAGCCGTTTTTCATTTACCGTAAGGACGGAAATCCACTCCTGCTCGCAGCCATCGGGAAACCACCTTTTGAGAACGGCAATGACCAGGAAGGGTTCCTGATCGTCACGGCAGCTGCGGATGAGGGACTGCTGGGCATTCACGATCGGCGACCGCTCGTGTACTCACCGGCTGCCGCACGTAAATGGCTCAGCGAAAACACAACCGGTAAAGAGGCGGAAGACATTGCCCGTGAGGGCAGTCTTTCGGCCGAAGATTTCACATGGCACCCCGTCAGCCGGGCTGTTGGCAATCCCCGGAACCAGGGCCGGGAACTTATAGAGCCGCTGGCTTAGCAGACGATGAGATACCCGGTATCCACTCACAGGGTTATGCACCGTTTCTGTGGATAACCCTGAGCCTGTTTTATCCGCCAGAACAATGACCTGGCAGAAGCTGGTAAAATTCTCCTTGCAGGACGGGAAATATCTTAAATAATACTGTATATAAAAACAGGCATTTTAAGAGGTATGCCATGATCCTTTTCGTCACTCCCGCATCTGAGCCAGCACTGTCCACCGCACCACTTTTCACAGAGCGCTGTCCGGCAGGTTTTCCGTCACCGGCCGCGGACTATACCGAAGACGAACTGGATCTGAATGCCTACTGTATCCGCCGCCCCAGCGCGACCTACTTTGTCCGGGCCATTGGTGATTCGATGAAAGATATGGGCCTGCACTCCGGGGATTTAATGGTTGTCGATAAAGCAGAAAAACCCATGCAGGGGGACATTGTCATCGCGGAAACAGATGGCGAGTTCACCGTTAAACGCCTGCAGCTTAAGCCCCGTATTGCCCTGCTGCCGATGAATCCCGCCTACCCCACCCTCTATCCGGAAGAACTGCAGATATTCGGCGTGGTGATGGCATTCATACATAAGACGCGGGGTAGCAACTGATGTTCGCCCTGGCTGACGTCAACAGCTTCTACGCGAGCTGTGAGAAGGTGTTTCGTCCAGACCTGCGTAACAGGCCTGTTGTGGTGCTCAGTAATAATGATGGTTGTGTCATCGCGCGCAGTGCCGAAGCGAAACGGCTGGGAATTAAAATGGGCGTCCCCTGGTTCCAGCTGAAGACGGCACAATTCCCGGAGCCGGTCATCACCTTCTCGAGCAATTACGAGCTCTATGCGTCTATGTCGAACAGAGTTATGTCTCATCTCGAGGAGCTGGCGCCACGCGTGGAGCAGTACAGCATCGACGAGATGTTTCTGGACATTCGCGGCATAGACCGCTGCATTAATTTTGAGGACTTCGGCCGGCAACTGCGCGAGCACGTGCGCTCCGGTACCGGGCTGACAATCGGCGTCGGGATGGGGCCGACCAAAACACTGGCTAAAAGCGCGCAATGGGCGTCGAAAGAGTGGCCACAGTTCGGTGGGGTGCTTGCCCTGACGTCACATAATCCGAAGCGAACGGAGAAACTGCTCTCACTGCAGCCAGTAGACGAAATCTGGGGAGTAGGTCGCAGGATCTCAAAGACGCTTAATTCGATGGGCATCACTACGGCACTGCAGCTGGCGCGTGCGAACCCTGTATTTATCAGGAAAAATTTCAACGTTGTGCTGGAGAGAACCGTCCGGGAACTCAACGGAGAAAGCTGTATTTCGCTGGAAGAAGCACCTCCGCCGAAACAGCAGATTGTCTGCAGCCGCTCCTTTGGGGAGCGTGTCACGACATATGAAGCCATGCGGCAGGCAGTCTGTCAGTATGCTGAGCGTGCAGCTGAAAAGCTGCGCGGCGAGCGTCAGTTCTGCAGGCATATTGCCGTTTTTGTGAAGACGTCACCGTTCGCTGTAAACGAACCGTATTACGGGAATGTGGCCAGTGAAAAGCTGATGACTCCCACGCAGGATACCCGGGACATCATAGCCGCAGCGGTGAAAGCGCTGGATCGGATCTGGGTGAATGGCCATCGATATGCAAAAGCAGGTTGCATGCTCAATGATTTCACTCCTACCGGGGTCTCGCAGCTGAACCTCTTCGATGATACTCAGCCCCGGAGCAACAGTAACCAGCTGATGAAAGTCGTGGACGGTATTAACCATTCAGGATTGGGTAAAGTGTGGTTCGCAGGACGTGGCATCGCTCCTGAGTGGCAAATGAAACGAGAAATGCTTTCCCCTGCGTACACCACGAGATGGACAGATTTGCCAGTAGCCCGGTTATGAGTCTCTACCACCAATTACCTTGTTATCTTGTTATCTTGTTATCTTGTTATCTTGTTAAATTAATTCAAATACAAATCATATAGTTAATAATTTATTAAGTTGTTCACATAATAAAATAATTGCGCAATCCGTGTTCGGGTGGCAATATTAAGTTGTTATCTTAACAACTTAATATGAGGCTATGATGATAATAGTATTAGGTAGTCAAAAGGGTGGGGTAGGTAAAAGTACACTGGCGGTATCTATAGCTGCGTATCTGATGTCACTAGGCAATAGAGTGATTATTGTCGACGCAGATGACCAGAAATCAGTATTAACCTGGTACAACAATCGTCCTGAAGACCTCCCTCATATTCCGGTTACAGGCGCGACAGGCAACATCAAAGCCATGTTAAAGGAACACGAGAAATCATATGACTTTGTCATCGCAGACTGTGCTGGACGCGACAGTGCAGAAATGCGTAGTGGATTGATGGCCGCAGACGTATTCATTTCTCCGTTGCGGCCTTCTCAGATGGATCTGGATGTAGTGCCTCATACATGCTCCGTTTTTACAGCAGCAAAAGATTTTAATGAGGATGTTCGGGGGTATCTCGTTTTAAACATGACGCCCACTAACATGTTCGTAAATGAAGCTAATCAGGCAGCTGAAGTACTCAAGGATTACCCTGAAATGCGCCTGGCGGACTCTCGAGTATGTGATCGAAAAGCACACCGAGATGCATGGGCAGAATCAATGACAATTTTTGAAACGCAAAATGATAAAGCACAACAAGAAATCGAAGCGTTAGTTAAAGAGGTCATATTGTGAGAAATAGAGCAAATACTCCACCGCGTGACGAGGCAGCATTTATTAATGGTGGTACGGCTGGTATTGATAATACCAAAAGGTCATCAGAGAAATCATCGGTTGTAAGCAAAGCAAAACCAGTGAGCATTTCCTTTTTTGAAGAAAACTTAAAAGACATTGATGACCTTATAACGGCAGAGATGGTTTCAGGTAAAGGCAGAGTGAATCGTTCTGATGTCGTCAGGGCTGCGGTAGAAGCGCTAAAAACACTATCAAAAACAGAGATATCACGATTGATAGCAGAGGCAAAACAAAGATAATATCTTGTTATCTTGTTATCTTGTTATCTTGTTATCTTGTTATCTTGTTATCTTCAATGTATTTTAGGATGATCTATGCTGAACAAAACCGAAAACAACACAAATATTAATAGTGTTAACCCTTGTTCTGTAGAGGGGTTAATCGCACTAAAGGATAATAAAGACCGCACGCACATTGTCCAGCGCGAGTTGATATCACACACAGAAGATGCATCACATATAGAAAGATCGCCCGCGACAACTGTTTTTTTTGTATCAGGTAAATGGATAAGAGTCTTCTTGTCAGGCGAAGAACTTGCTAAACGATTAGGAATAAATATAGCTGATTGATAATAAAGTAGTGACGTTTATAAATTTGCCAGCGAATGAATGAGGTAAAAAATGAGTGATGTTATAAATTTAAGCATCAACTACATTGAATTGAAAGAAATTACTGAAAAGCATCTGCTTAACCGGCTAAAAATGAAAGAACAGTCAGAACAGCCCTATGACTACGCAAAGTTTCACGCACAGGGACGGGCCATCCTGGATATGTGGCACGAAATTGCGCTAGCAGGGAACGCACCATCTGAACAGATAGCTGCTGACCTCGTATACTTTAAAAATATTCTTGAACCTTCCCGTTGGTAATGAACGTATTTAATTTTGTTGGCCCACAGCGCAAACCGTGAGTCTGTTCAGAGCTTGCATCTGAGCAGGCGAGGGGTTGGACAAGCCCTGCGGGCGCGTCAGCCTGTCACATTGGGGTATGCTCTATATATACCACCAGTAAAGATACTGACGAATGTTATTGTGACCACATAAGTGATACTATAGCACGCAAGACCACTCAAATGTTACCAGAAGGACAAATAATGTTCGTTTTTGGTTACCTCCGGGCATCAACATCAGAGCAGGATGCCAGCCGGGCAAAAAATGCACTGAAGGCATTTGCAAACCAACATGGCCACCGTATTGCTGGCTGGTATATCGATAATGTCTCCGGTACAACAATGAACCGTCCTGAACTGATCAGGCTTCTTGGTGATGCTGAACCAGGTGATGTTATTCTCATTGAACAGGTCGACAGGCTTACCCGTCTGGATGATACAGGCTGGGAGACACTCAGAAAGCAAATCACCGACAAGCAACTGGCCATCGTCAGTCTTGATCTACCAACCAGTCATCTGGCGCTATCCAGCACAGTAAGTGATGACTTTACCCGAAGCATGCTGAAGGCCGTGAATGGCATGATGCTGGATATGCTCGCCGCTATTGCCCGAAAAGATTACGAAGACCGTCGACGTCGTCAGTCAGAGGGAATTAGTAAGGCGAAAGCTGAAGGAAAATATCGGGGCAGGGTGGCCGATGCGCAGAAACATGAGTTAATCCGCACACTTCGTCTTGCACATGGTAAATCCCTGCGGGATACAGCCCGTCTGGCTGGAGTTTCTAAAATGACAGTCATCAGAGTCTGTAATACTCAAAATATGGTACCTGAGACAGTTAATGCCGAAGACGAATAACGTAAATTTACATCCTGGAAGGACATGACATGAATGATATTCCATTTGTTACGTTCACCTCTGACCCTGTTGAAGGTGAAGTGAGTCAGGCTCTTGCCCTTTATAAAATCGCATTGATAAAAACCAACTACCGTAGTTTTTGGCATCGTCTGTTATGCAAATTAAAGGATAAAGAGGCTCTTGAGAACGAGCGTCTTCTTGTCAAACAGGAAAGAACGTGTAGAGATATCATCAATCAATCCGATGAACACAGAGAAATGCTGAAAACCCTTATAAGCAAACAACCACCGGATATTCGTCAAAGAGATCAGTTTAGCCAATTGTTGAACACTTAAAACCCAAATAAAGCCGTTTGTCAGCAATGACTGTAATTCGCGTTTGCAACAAGGAAGAAGGTTGAGAACTACCCCGGAGCAACCCCCAGAAGAAATGGCAATTCCGTTCACCGCCAATGTTAGCTTTTCCAGGGTTGTGATAACATCTCCGGGTCATTTTCCAGAGCCAGGGCTGATGAAGAAGAAAAACAGCACACCCACTCCTCACGATGCCACGTTCAGGCAGTTCCTGACGCATCCGGATATTGCCCGGGATTTCATGGAAATCCACCTGCCCGCAGAGCTGCGAGCAGTCTGCGATCTCAGCACGATGAAACTTGAATCAGGCTCGTTCGTTGAGGATGATCTCCGCCAGTATTTCAGCGACGTTCTCTACAGCCTGAAAACCACAGCAGGTGACGGGTACATACATGTCCTCGTGGAACACCAGTCAACGCCGGACAAACATATGGCTTTCCGCCTGATACGCTATGCGGTGGCCGCCATGCAGCGCCACCTGGAGGCAGGGCATAAAAAACTGCCACTGGTGATACCGGTGCTGTTCTATACGGGTAAGCGCAGCCCGTATCCGTACTCTACCCGTTGGCTGGATGAATTTGACGATCCCGAGCTGGCAGGCAAACTCTACAGCAGCGCTTTCCCGCTGGTAGACGTTACGGTTATCCCGGATGATGAAATCGCTGGCCATCGCAGCATGGCCGCCCTGACTTTACTGCAAAAGCATATTCACCAGCGGGACCTGGCAGAACTGGTTGACCGGCTGGCGCCCATCTTGCTGGCGGGATACTTGTCTTCATCGCAGGTGATATCGCTGGTACACTATATAGTACAGGCAGGCGAAACACCCGACGCCGAAGCCTTTGTACGCGAACTGGCACAGCGTGTGCCGCAACACGGAGACGCACTTATGACCATCGCACAGCAGCTTGAACAGAAGGGCATCGAGAAGGGGATTCAGCTCGGTGAACAACGTGGTATTGAAAAAGGCCGTTCAGAAGGGGAGCGCGAAGCGACTCTGAAAATAGCCCGTACCATGCTGCAGAACGGCATTGACCGCAATACCGTCATGAAAATGACCGGTCTGACTGAAGACGACCTGGCGCAGATCCGCCACTAATCCCCCTTTCCTGGCACTCCCTGCCCGGCCATCAGCGAATACTGGTGGGGCAGGGAGGCTCCAGACTCAGGCTCTGCCTGCCAGCCACAGTGATTAAACAGCTTCATCACCCCCGCCACGTTTCCCGTCAGACGCGCAGTCAGGGGATTTATCTGTCGGCCGCTGTCGTCAAAAGCGACATCGAGGTTTGTCCGGGAGAGATAAATGCTGTTCACGTCTGTACTGAGCGCAACAGAATACCGCCCGGACCATTCCCGATCGCTCAGCAGACGGTATTGCCAGTGCATATCCTTCGCTGTTTCCAGCGCATACGTCAGCCGGAACAGGTCGTTCTGTTCAGACAACTCACCGGTACAGGAACGCCAGAGATAATCCAGCTTGCTGGCCAGCTTCGCGCTGACACCCATCTGGCGGCCCTGTTTCAGCAGCCACTCGATATCCGGCGTCACCTCGCGCGAAAACCGGCGTTGCTTCAGCGCAGTCGCCAGCCAGCGGGTGAGAAAGAGGTTTTCCTGTGCCGGCGAGAGAGCGCCACCATCCTGTCTGGCCAGCGCAAGCGCCACCAGGGCACACCACGCCAGATGGCCTGATTTTTCTGTCAGCGTCACGGCTTCTCCCGCGAGTCAAAAAACTGATGTAATTCATCGAGCATAAGCAGCACACGTCGGCCAGCCTTACGGGGAAACATTCGCCGCATCTCACGCGTCAGTTGCTTCTTCTCCCATCCGTAAGGGAAAATAATGCTGTAGTCCCTCCTCTCAGGGAGGATATCAGGGCCCGCGACGATACGCGCCACCTCCCTGTTCAGGCGTTCTCCTCGCCAGTCATAAGCCGCCAGTCGCTTACGGATACGTGCAACGGGAAAACGTTTATCGGAGTGACGGGGGAAGCGTAACGTCCCGTCCTCATTTCGTTTGATACCAAACATATCCAGAGACTGTTCGATCACCACTGTTCGCGCGGGGAAATGCTCACGCATCGTTTTCATCCTGTTTTCCATTACAGGCTCCTTAGACTTTATCTGCTGTAATAGCAGGCTATAAAGCTGATTATTAATTATTTTTTTGCTTTGGATGGGATGTTTTACGCGGTACTACTATAAACATAATGAACAACAACCCGGCCACACCCAGCCAGAAAATTGGTGAAGTCAAAAACAACACCGGCCAATCAATCACAGTTGAGATAGTATTTACAGACATAGCCAGTCCTCGTTAAGTAAATTAAGCTGACGCCAGTATCCGGCAATATTGTTTACCACCTGTGCTGTCATAACGGCGTCAGTGACGGCGGAATGAGCCTCCCCGATCCAGCTCAGGCCAGCCTGACTGACAGCACCGGAAAGCGATATGGTACCGTAACGATTGGTGGGGCCGTAATAACCCGCAGCGAGCCGCATGGCACAGTACACCGTCAAAGAGTCCAGCCAGCTGGCAGGGTCGTTATGCGCTGCCGCTGTCTGCTTCAGAATGCGCGTATCAAACTCAGCATTGAAAATAACCAGCGGGCGCCGGCCGATATGGTGCTGCAGCTGCTGCGCAATATCAGGCCACGATGGCGCTCTGACCAGATCCTCGTCACTGATACCGTGTACTGCAGCTGCTGCCGGATCGATGGCGACAGTGGGTTTAAGACGGGTCTCAAATATCCTCTCACCGCGGGCATTCACCAGACCGATTTCCAGCGCCTGCGCGCCGGCATCAAGTCCGGTCGTTTCGGTATCGAGGAAGACGGGGTCCAGCGCTAACCAGGTATGTGCCAGCATGGCGAACCTGCCACGCTCACTCTTCATCCGGGCCAGCAGGCCCAGACGTGCGCTGGCCTGCCGCTGTTTTTCTGTCTGTGGGCGTTTCGCCCGCATCGGGACGCAGTCAGCCAGCCGCCATACGCCGTATTTCCCGCCGTAAGGACTTTTGTACATTCTGACCGGTTCCACACCGGGGGCTGGCTTCATCCTGAACTCATCCCGAAGTCGCCCTCTGGTGTAGCATTTTTCCTCCGCCCGGGACGCTTCATCACAGGCGTCTGAATTGTCATCATCACGCATTCTGGCCACCGGTCTGTTTATTGCCCGAAAGCGCCGCCATCAGTGACTGGTTCTGACGCTTCAGGGCTTCAGCCTCACCACGCAGTGCCGCGACCGTTTCTTTCTCCCCCATCGTCTCCAGACGGGCATCGTCACGCTGGTTTTCCAGCTGTGTGCAGCGATCAGTCAGACTGGCTATTTCACTGCCCATTCGCACCAGTTGCTCCGAGGAGGCCTTTTCTTGAGATTCCAGCCTCGCGGTGAGGCTGCTGACTCTGTCACGTTCAAGTGCAAGCTCACCGGCGCGCGCCTGCGCGTCAGCGACGGCCTGCTCGAGGCGTTGCTGCAGCGTTTCGCGGGTGGCCTGATGCTGCTGACGTTCTGAGACCAGCGCATTTTCCTGCGATTCAAGGCGGGTAAGGAGAGTATTGACCTTATCGCGTTCAGACTTCAGTTCTTGTGTACGCGCATTAGCTTCGGCAGAAATTTGCTCCAGCCGTTTTTGCAGGTCTTCCCGCGTGTTTTTGTGCTGGGCCTGCTCCGCATTAAGCGCATCCTGCAGCACTGTCCTCTGCTCCTGATACCGCTCTTCTCGCTGACGGGCATTCTCTTCTGCGGCCGCAAGACGTTCTTTCAACTGGGCCATCTCCACATCCTGCTGCTGACGCAGTGTACGTTCTGATTCCAGCGCCAGCGTCAGCCGGTCATATCCGTCCTGCAGTTCATCCAGTTTTTCTTCCAGGTCGTCGACCGTCTGTGCGGCGTCGGCCAATTCCCGCTCTGCCTGTGCGGTCTGTTCCCCAGCGGCACGTGTGACTTCCGCAACCCGCCGTTCTGCAGCCCGGACAGCCTTATCATTCAGTTCGGTCGCCAGTTGGGTAATGCGTTCGGACAGCGCGGCGGAGACGGCCTTCACTTCTTCAGCCACTTCCACGGGCAACTCGGCAACGGGTTCAGTGACGACCGTGCTCTGTGATGCCTGGTATTCGTCCCATATCTGACGGAGACGTGTCGGGTTGCCGCCACCCACCTGGTTACGCAGTGCGAACCCGGTGATATTCCGTCCTTCAGCCTGCAGGGCCAGCCCTGCTTCAATAATCTGCTCTGGTTCGTATGTTGCCGGACGCATCTGTCAGTCTCCGCATAAAGGGGTATGCTTATATTATACACAAACTAACTAACAAACAAACAAATTAAAGAAGTGACAGGGTAACAAAAAAGGACACCAGGACAGCGCGCCGCCGATCGAGGTGCTGGCATAGCATGTCCGGAACCCGTGCGGGATGCACCACAGGTAAGATGCACGCCACAACCCTTGCCGGGTAGTGCTGTTAATGCTAATGTACGCATACGTTAGCGCTAAAAAGAGACAGACATGCCGCAGGCTGAATCAGTCGTCGAACGGGCCAGGGAATACTTTTTCCGGCACCACCGGTATACAGAGGAAGACCTGGAATCCGACTACCAGGCAGAACTGCGTAACTACAGGGATGACACCTGGGAAGCACCACAACGGGCAGCCAGACTCAGTGCGGCCGTTAAGCGCTACAAAACGTATGAGATGTTGTACTTCTTCTTCCAGATCGCTGAAGAGGCCGGGCTGGACTACACTCCGCTGGTTGTAAAGCGCCTGTGCGCTCATCTTTTCGACAGGCAGGGCAGCCAGAATATTATTGTTGATATCTTTGGCCAGAAAGGACGCATGCACCGCAGCCATGACAGTGATCCTGACATTATTGCTGCCGTTGCCGAACGCTACCGTCAGCAGGCAGACGACCACTGGCAGACCGTTCTGAAGAATATAGGGAGAGTGAAGCAGGGCTACCGGAAAAATCAGAACAGGGAGAAAGGCGCAGGGGATTAAATGCCTGATTAATGCTAATGTACGCATACATTAGCATTAATCTAATAAGTCAGTGAAAATAAATCAGGCTTATTCAACGTGGCGAAGGTTCTTTGGCCAGTTGCTGGAGCTGCTTCCCGAAATTCGCTTATTTGCCATCTGCTGCCGGTCATATTTTCGTTCTCAAAAATTAACAGTTATAGAACTCTGACACTCCCTTCTGGGATAGATTCTAAGTGTTAGGAAAACAATTATTTCGTGAATAATGAGTTAAAGAGAAAGTAAAAATATTTGGGAATGCTTCCTATTATTATAAAAAGTCTTCAAAAACACCCATGGCTATTTATTTCGGTTGATAAAAATCAAATACCCAAAATGAATTACCCCTGATGATACGCTTTTTGAGGGGATGAAATGCAAGATCACGAAATAAGAGAGGATACGCCCTCTCTGAATGTCTCCCGGCGGGGCATGTTAAAAGCGAGCGCAGCATTAGTCACGCTGCCTTTTATTTTGTCGGAACAGGCAAAAGCCGCAGAGACCGGACACGCCGACGCGTCGGTAGATACCCCGGCAGAGCGTGTAGTACCTACCTGTAGCACCTTCGACTGTGGCGGAAAGTGCGATATCCGCGCCCACGTTAGCGATGGCGTGGTGACGCAAATCACCACCCGTCCCGATAATGAATTAGATCCGGATATGCCCATTATGCGCGCCTGCGTGCGCGGACGGGGTTATCGTAAATTTGTTTATCATCCCGACCGTCTGAAATACCCAATGAAACGCGTGGGAAAACGCGGTGAAGGAAAGTTTGAACGTATTTCCTGGGCGGAAGCCGTCACACTTATTGCGGATAATTTACAACGTATTACCGAAAAATATGGCCCGGCTTCTCGCTTTGTTCATAATAACACCGCGACCAGCGGCGGAACCTTTTCCGGCGATAAAATGATTCGTCGCTTGTTAAATCAAACCGGCGGCTATCTGGAATATTATCACTCGGTGAGTCTTGGCAATACGGTTGCCGCCACCCCCTATACCTACGGCGTCGCCGCCAGCGGCAACTCTCTGGACACGCTGGAAAATACACCGCTGGTGATACTGTGGGGGCATAACCCGACAGAAACCATTTTTGGTCATACCAACCACTATTTCCAGCGGATGAAGCAGAACGGCACGCGTTTTATTGTAGTGGACCCGCGTTATTCCGACACCGTTTCATCGCTGGCCGATCAATGGGTCCCCCTGCTTCCGACCACCGATAACGCGCTGATGGACGCGATGATGTACGTCATCATCAGCGAAAACCTGCATGATAAAGCGTTTATTGAACGCTATACGCTCGGCTTTGATGAAGCGTCCATGCCGGAAGGCGTTCCGGCGAACGAGTCGCTGGTCGCTTACCTGATGGGCGATAAAGACGGCGTACCTAAAACGCCGGAGTGGGCGGAAAAAATCACCCATGTGCCTGCGCAGACCATCCGCCAGCTGGCGCGCGACTATTCCACCACCAAGCCGGCGGCGCTGATTCAGGGCTGGGGCCCACAGCGTCATATCTGCGGCGAACGTACCGCGCGCGGTTCCACTCTGCTGGCGACCATTACCGGCAACGTTGGCGTTAAAGGTGGCTGGGCGGCGGGCTACGGCGGTTGCGGCAATCGCCTGTTTACCACCGGTCCGGAAATGCCGGAAAACCCGGTGAAAGAGAAAATCTCGATCATGAACTGGGTGCAGGCGGCGGACGATGCCAGCAAGGTGACCCCGGAACAAGGGCTGAAGGATGCTGAGCAGCTTAAGAGCAACATCCGCATTCTCTTTTCGCTGGCGGGCAACTATCTGGTGAACCAGAACCCGGACGTTAATCAGGCGGCAAAGATCCTCGCCGACGAGTCGAAAATCGAGTTCATCGTGGTCAGCGATTTGTATATGACGCCGAGCGCGAAATATGCCGACGTTCTGCTGCCGGAAACCAGCTTTATGGAGCGCTGGAACATTGGCGAAACCTGGGGAACGGCAAACTACCTGGTGCTGTCGGAAAAACTGGTGGAACCCGACTTTGAGCGTCGCTCCGACTACGACTGGATCCGCGAAGTGGCGGCGAAGCTCGGCGTGGAATCCGCGTTCAGCGAGGGGCGCAGTGAGAAAGAGTGGATTGAGCACATCTGGGAACAGACGCGGCTGTCAATGCCGGAACAGCAGTTGCCGGACTTTGCTGAATTACAGGTGAAGCGTCGCCATCTGTTCAAGAGCAAGCCGTATGTGGCGTTTGAGGACAACATTCGCGATCCGCAAAACCATCCGTTCCCAACGCCGTCGGGTAAAATTGAGATCTTCTCGAAGCGTCTCTACGACATGCAGCATCCGGAAATTCCGGCGCTTTCGCACTACGTGCCCGCACACGAGGGGCCACAGGACGCGCTAACGAAATCCTTCCCGTTACAGATGATCACCTGGAAAGGCAAAAACCGCGCGAACTCTACCCAGTACGCGAACCCGTGGCTGCAGGAAGTGCAGGAACAGAAGCTGTGGATTAACCCGGTTGATGCACAAAAACGCGGCATTGCTCACGGCGACACCGTGCGCATCCACAACAACCGTGGTATTTGCCAGGTGCCCGCTGAGGTCACGCCGCGCATTATTCCCGGCGTGGTGGCGATGCAGGCCGGCGCGTGGTGGCAACCTGACGCAGAGGGCGTCGATCATGGCGGTTGTCCGAACGTGCTGAGCTCAACGCGTATTACGCCTCTTGCAAAAGGGAATTCACATCAAACCATGCTGGTGGAGGTCGTTAAAGCATGAGTCAATTTAAAGAGTATCCGCCCGTTAGCGACAAACAGCTTGGTTTCTTTATCGATACGTCGCGCTGCTCCGGCTGTAAGGCGTGTCAGGTGGCATGCAAAGATCGCCATAATCTGGAAGTGGGACGCCGTTTTCGTCGGGTGTATGAAGTCAATGGCGGAGGGTTTATCGCCACCGGACAGGGCGGCGTGGCGAACAACGTTTACGCGTACACGATGTCGATCTCGTGCAACCACTGTGCCGATCCGATTTGCACTAAGAACTGCCCGACCACGGCGATGCACAAACGTCCAGGCGACGGCATTGTGCGGGTCAATACTGATAAATGCGTCGGCTGCGGCTATTGCGCCTGGTCATGTCCCTACGGCGCGCCGCAGATGGACACCGAGGCCGGACAGATGTCGAAATGCGATATGTGCATCGACCTGCTGGTAAAAGGCGAGCAGCCGGTGTGCGTGGCGACCTGTCCTCTGGAGGCGATTAAGTTCGGTCCGATTGACGAACTGCGCGCTAAATACGGCGATGTTTGCGATGTGCAGGGGCTGCCAGACTCCTCCATTACCCATCCGAATTTAGTGATCAAACCGCACCAGGGCGCAGAGAAGGGAGGTAAACGCCATGCATGAGTTACCGTTGCTGATTTTCACCCTGCTGGTGCAGGGCTCCGTAGGGCTAACGCTGTTTATTGCCCTAGCGACGGGCGAGAAGCGGTCGCTGCTGCCGGCGATGCTGGTTTCCTGCGTGATGGGCGGACTGGGGCTGATCGCCTCGACGCTGCACCTCGGTTACCCGCTGAATGCGTTTAATGCGCTGCGCCATGTGGAAAGTTCATGGCTGAGCCGGGAGATCGTCTTTGCCAGCCTCTATCTGGCGATTCTGGGCCTGGCAACGCTGCTGGTGATGTTGAAAAAACAGCCTTCGCGCCTCCTGCTGGCGCTGGCGACCCTGGCCGGACTGGTGGATATCTACTGCATGGGCGCAATTTATGTCCATTCGTCGGTCGTGACCTGGCAGCATATCAATACCTGGGTCATGTTCTTGGGGTCAGTTTGGATATCGAAAATTATTGTACGCTAAGGTTGTTTTTTGACCTTTCTACTTTAGCGGGCCTCAGCCGACGAAACTTACCGGAAGCCGGTATCCGGTTGCTTTTCCAGATATAATCGCCTGTCAGATTGATGTGCTCCCAGCCTAACGGCGATAAATGCGACAGCAGTTGCTCGTTAATCTTCACCCCTTTACGCTTCAGGGCATCGATCGCCCTTTCCATATACACAGTATTCCACAGCGAGATCGCAGCCGTAAGAAGCGTCAGTCCACTGGCACGATAGCTCTGATTTTCCGGCTTTCTGTCCCTGATTTCACCCAGTCGGTGCATAAATACCGCCCGCGCCAGTGCGTTACGTGCCTCACCTTTATTCAGCCCCGCCTGTACTCGCCGACGCAGTGCAGGATCGCGGAACCAGTCGAGCATAAACAGCGTTCGTTCAATACGGCCAATTTCCCTCAATGCTTTGGCAAGTCCGTTTTGCTTGGGGTAGCTGGCTAACTTTTTCAGCATCAGAGATGCTGTCACGGTTCCCTGCTTTATCGAGGTCGCCAGACGCAGCACTTCACGCCAGTGAATTTCGATCTCTTTCAGATTCAGGCTGGTCGTTGATATCAGTGACTGAAGCGCCGGGTACTGGTCCGCTTTCCCTTTGATAAACAGCTTCTTGTCGTGGAGATCCCTGATTCGCGGACAGAACGCAAACCCCAGCAGATGCATCAGGGCAAAGACATGATCGGTGAAACCCGCGGTATCGGTGTAATGCTCCCTGATTTCCAGGTCACTTTCGTGGTACAGCAAGCCATCTAGCACATGGGTTGAATCCCTGACCCGACTGATTATACAGGTGTAAAACGGGCTGTATTGATCCGATATATGGGTATAAAACTGACGTCCAGGCTCCTGTCCATATTTCGGGTTAACCTGCCCTGCGTAGCGGCCTGAGCTGCCTGTTCTGAAATTCTGTCCATCTGATGATGACGTTGTCCCGTCTCCCCAGAATGCCGCCAGTGGTCTTTTTCCCTGTGCGTTTACCAGCTCTGCGAGGGCGGCTGAATAGGTTTCGTCGCGGATGTACCATGCCTGGATATCTTCCAGTGATGATTTGGTGCTTCCGGGGCAGGCTTCCGCCATTTTGGTCAGACCAAGATTAATGCCATCCGCAAGGATGGTGGTGAGAAGCAGGCGGGTATCGGGACGGTTAATGTCATTTTTTATATGCGAAAAATGTCGGGTAAACGTCGTCCAGCTGTTTACCTCGTCGAGAATTTCCGTGATTTTAGGGCGCGGTAACATGCTGTAAACCAGCTCTGCGAGCGGTGATACCTGCACCGGAACGCTGTTATCCAGCGGAGAGACTTTTACGCCCATGTCAGTTATTTCCACATCGGGCAGTTCACCACGCGCGGCCATGGCATTGACTTCTTCAAGTCTGGACTGAAGCAGGGTCATACGGCTGGTAATGTACTCATGATAATCAGCTGATACGGGCAGTGGCAGCGCCGGTGTGAGTTTGTCAAAGTCCTTTTCGGCTATGAGGTAATCATCAAAGTTTTTGTAGCGCCGTGAGCCTCTGACCCAGATGTCCCCGGAACGCAACGCCCCCTTAAGCTCGCTGAGCGCACAAAATTCATAGTACTGCCGGTCAATACCCGCCGGAGTCATCACTACCTTGCGCCAGCTTTCAGGGACAAACTCAAGCGGTGCCGTCGCCGGTACTTTGCGGGATTGCTTCCGGTACATGTCTTTGATCACAACCAGCGCATCGGCCAGAGGTTGCGCTGTCGGGGTGGCGACTAACTGCAAAGCGGACAACATGCGCGGGGCATATTTCCGTAATGTGCTGTATTTCTCGGTAATAATATGCAACGGGTCAAAATTATTCTTTCTGGCGAGATGGCGTGTTTCCTCCAGACTGGCGACAAATTGAGGCCATGGCAGTATGTTTTCTATTGCGAGCCATGGATCGCCACCGCAATCACGGGCTTCAGACAGCGCCTGGCCGACATCGATGTACTGCCTCAGTTTTGACTGGATCAGCTTTCCGGTCTGTTGAAGGCGCTCAGCCTGTGTTCTTTTGGCTTTGCTGAACAGGCTGTTCAGCATGCGTTCATGCAGCTCAATCACTTCATCTGTCAGTGTGGCTCTGGCTTCTTCCAGCACGCACACCAGGATCGCATGACGCCGGGCTGCTGAAAATCGGGTCAAATCCCGGCTGCTCATCTTTCGGCCTTCCCGCGCCAGTTTCAGCAACCGGTTCTGGTGAATGGTACGATCTATACCTTCAGGTAATGCCAGCGATTCAATGCTACTGAGCCGATCAAGGTGTTGCAGCACGTTCTTACCATTGATTTTACCCGGCGGTTGCAGAAGCCATGTCAGCCTGGAAGACTGATTATCTGAGGACTCAAGTAAGCGATCCAGGGCATCCCTGTGAGCCGGAGTTAACGGGGCATTCAGGGTCTGAAATACGATTTTATCGCCGCCAGCCATGGCCTCCGCACAGGTACGCTCCACGACATCAATCGCGGGGATTATCACGTTGTTCTTCCGGAGCCAGACCAGCAGTTCTTCGGCCAGGAGAATACCTTTATCGGTACGCGTCGCCATCGGCAGCAGGTGTGCAATACAGTCCTGCTGTATTTTGCCGGTGAACGCTTTTACGCCAAGATAGCGGTACAGTTCGGTTAAATGTTCGCGTCGAGTGGTTTCCCTGCCGGAAAGGTAAGCAGGCCAGAGAGCCCCGGTAAGTTTTAGCCTGCTGGCGATATGCTTCAGCAGCGCATCTGAGGGGGGGATTTTTTTATCCGGTGCAAAGCCGACATTTTTCAGATAGCAAAGAAGGACCGCAAAACCAAACCGGCTGGCGGGTTTACGGTGAGCACTGATAAGCGCCAGATCATGCTCACTAAAATACGCCATTCGTGTCAGCGTTAACTCATCGTCCGGTAATACCAGTAATGATTCTCTTTCCGACAGAGAAAGAATCTGCCTCCTTGCCATATAGTTTTCCTCATAAATTATTCGGTGCGGTATTTTTAACAAAAATGGTTATCGCATAAGGGTATACCCTGACGCCATAACCAAAACGTGACGGCACACGATGAATGACACAACCTATATGCGATACATTAAATGCAATAATCTAAATGCGATAATGTGGTGAAAAAATGTTCATCAGAGCTTATTTGAGGG
>Ga0209281_1000499_pt1 | contig 52843 bp, 41 predicted proteins | sample MedtruBG_FD_187514 | JGI IMG/M metagenome (GOLD analysis project Ga0209281, IMG submission 187514) | Root nodule microbial communities of legume samples collected from California, USA - Medicago truncatula BG (SPAdes) (version 2) | ecosystem: Host-associated > Plants > Roots > Nodule | place... | reverse complement strand
TAGTACATAAATAATTCAATCACTATAAATATACATTATCAGACATAATCAAAGATCAGTGTAAGTACTTAAGTTATAGATTATTTCTAAGAAGAAAATCAGAATACACAAAAATATTTACAGCCTCAAATCATCTATTTTATATGATTATTTTACTTTATAAATATATTTAATACTGTAAATTTTTATAACTAATTTTTTTACTAAAGTGCAGCAGTTGTAGTTTGAGCTGCTTTTTTCGCTTGACGAGCTTCCTTAATTTTCTCTCTTGCTTCCTTATTAGTAGAACCTGTAATATCTATTCCTAATTTTGTAGCTTTCTCTGAAAGTTTTTCAGTTATTGCTACCTTTTTTACTTCACGAGCTTCTTTTAATTTAGCTTTTGCGTCTTCAACTGATAATCCTGTAATATCTATTCCATGCTTTAAAGCTTCTGCTTCTCTTAGCTTAACTCTTGCCTCTTTATTTGATAGCCCTGTTATATCAATTCCAAGTTCTGCTGCTTTTTGTGAAAGTTTTTGAGTTACTTCTAATTTTTTAGCATCAATAGCTTCATGTATCTTAGCTTTTGCCTCTTCATTTGATAATCCTGTTATATCTATTCCAAGCACTGCTGCTTTTGCTGCAATCTTTTCAGCTGACTCTAATTTTTTATCTTCAATAGCTGATTGTATTTTTACTTTTGCTTCTTCTGCTGATAATCCTGTAATATCTATTCCAAGCTTTGTAGCTCTTGCACTTTGAATTTTAGCTTTTGCTTCTTCCTTTGAAAGACCTACTATATCTACTCCAAGTTTTAAAGCTACTGCTTCTCTGATTTTTTCTCTTGCTTGTTCACTTGTTAACCCAGTAATATCTATACCAAGTTTTGTAGCTCTTTCAGCAAGTTTTGCAAGCTTTTCTGCTTCATTTGCTTGTTTTACTTCAACCGTTGTTTCACTAGTTGCTATATCTTGTGGAACAGTATCAGCAGCAAATGCTGGCACCACACTTGACATTGAAATCATAGCTGCAATAGCAAGCCCTAATAGTTTATTCTTTTTCATAATAATCTCTCCTTCAATTATATATATTTTTGAGTTTATTTTAATAAAAAATGTACTTGTAACTTAGTAATAACTGGTTACAAGTACATAATAATATTCTTTTGTGAAATTTATGTGAAATAATATAATTATTTTTTATTAATTTTATTTTTTAGGACTTATGTATTTTAATGAAATGATTTAATGTAAAATGACTAAGATTACTTATATATTTGATAATAAAAACCATGTATCAATAAATTAGAAAATTAGTCATTAAAGGTAGATACTTTACGCATATACCTTTAATGAGTAGAAATATACATTTTATGATGATATTATTGACCTTTTTGTTCAACAAGTGTTTTCTTGGTTAATAATTAATTTATCCCCCTTGAATATAAAATAAATTTAAGTTACAATAAAATTGCAAAATGGACTGGTGGTAACTTCGGTTGCTGCCTTTTTATTTTTAATGCAAAAATGCAGCCAAACTAATGACTGCATCTTTTATTATATGAGACTTCCACAACCACCATGCGGACATTTGGTCGTATCTCTCTTATTTGATTGTAAATTAAGATTATTTAGGAACCCGTACGCTTGGCCATCATCCGTTCTCCTAGAAAGTCAAAAAAATAACCTGCCAGCTTTTTAATATGCCCTAACGAAGTATCATAATAATAATCGGACTCAAACCATCCTTTTTCTTTAAAATAGCGATAATCTCGGAATTTCTCATCTTGAGCCATCATTATACTTCTACGACCCATCCGGAATATCATTAGCCTAAAAAAAGAAGGAATTGGTGGTGTTGAACGCATAAGTTCCTTGTAAAATCTTGCGGAAGCCTTATTAATTTCTTGCGTTATTTTTTTTTGTTCAAGCTCCGTTTTAGGCTCTAATGCCGTCAAACAACTTCCCTTTGCCACATGAAATCCCAAGTTTCCTCCTATAGTTTCCAAGTATTTTACAATATGAGTTCCTCCGTATATTCCTTGCACAACAATAGCCGTGAAGGCCTTTCCGAAAAAACGCGGTCGGTGTAAAACAAAGGCCAGCCGATCTAAAAAATTCTTCATAAGCGCTGTTACATGAAATGCATAATTGGGAGTGGCAAAAATTACTCCATCTGAATTATCCATTTTCTCAAGCAGTAAATCCCGATCATCTTTCAATGAACAATATTCCTCTCCTTTGTTAAAGCATAACTTACAACCTTTGCAATTTCCAATGTTATAGTCACTTAAAAAAATATACTCAAAGTCAAACTCTGCGTGTGACTTCAAGTTTTTGATGAATTCTTGAACTGCTTGGTAAGTTGCCTGTTTTCGTGGAGTCCCAATAAATATGGTAACTTTTTTCATTTTGTAACTTCCCCTCCATCCTATCTTTATAAACATAAAAGTACTCTTCATTATTATAGTATTATTCCTAAATATTTAGGAATATTAGCATAAAATCTTCTTTACTAATTAATTTTATTTTTGACGAAAATCTTAAAACCCTTTATTTATCTAACATTTCAGCTAAAACAGGTATTTCAAAAGAAAACATTACGCCCTCATCTATATTTTCTACCTTAGTACTACCGCCATGAAGTTGTACTATTAATTTTACTATTGCAAGACCTAATCCATGTCCTCCATATTTTCTAGACCTTGCTTTGTCTACTTTATAATATACATCCCAAATCTTTTCAAAGTTTTCTAGTTCTATATGACTTCCTGTATTAAAAACACTGATTTTCAATACATCATCTTTTTTCTCGGCAATTAATTGAATTAACTTTCTTCCTTCTACATGATCAATAGCATTTGTAATAAAATTATTTATAGCTTTCTCAAGCATATCTCTATCAGCAGATATTTCATAATCATTTACACATTCTAAATCAAAAGTAATACCTTTCTCAATAAGTGTAGATTCAAACCTTTCTATTATCTTAGATATAAACTCATAAATATAAAAATTTGTCTTATTTAATTTAACCATACCTACTTCCATCATAGAATGATTTAATAATTCTCGTACTAAATTGTCCATTCTATCACACTCGTCTACTAGTACTGAGCAATACTTTTGCATCTTTTCTTCATCATTAGCTACACCATATTTTAGACCTTCAGCATATCCCTTAATTATTCCTATTGGCGTTTTTAATTCATGAGACATATTTCGCACAAGCTGCTTTCTACGTTCTACATCATCTTTTAATTCATCTATACTTGTACATAATTTTTCTGAAATTTTGTTGATGCTTTCTCCCAATTTTCCTATTTCATCTTCAGATTCAATCTTTACTCGTTTTTCAAATTTAAGATTTGATATATCTTCCGCAACATTACTCATTTCTATAATAGGTTTTGTTACTTTTTTTGAGAAAATAAGTATAAATATACCACCAATAAAAATTACAATAAAACCTGAAATCAAATAAAATTGATTTGCTATTGAAACACTTTGACTAATACTCTTAAAAGGTTTTTTAAGAATAATAAATTCTCCATTACTCATTTTTGATATAAAAACTAATTTATTAGTTTGCGCATTATTTTTTTCTTCAGTATAATATATAAATTTATTTGAAATTTTCTTTTCATTATCTAAAATAACTTGTCTAATTTCTTTTGAAAAACGTTTATCATTAGTTTCTTTTTTTAGAGGCTCAGAATTGTACTCTATGTTTAGATTTTGATCAACAATAGTGGTACTTATATCTTCAAAACTGACAATGTTATTTATATACTCATAACTATTTTCTTTGTCATCCATATACTCATTACTAATTTTTTCACTTATTGATATAAATACAACTTTGTTCTTATAGATATAATATTTTTCTAGAAATATTGAATTTAAAATTATACCAACTAATACTACAAAAAACATAAACATTGTAAATATAATGAATATCTTTGTTTTTATTGTTTTCATATCTTATTTACCTCAAGCATATAGCCGCTTCCACGTACTGTCTTTATGTAGTTACCACAATTCAAAAGCTTTGCTCTTAATGTTTTTATATGTGTATCTATGGTTCGTATATCTCCATCAAAGTCATACCCCCATACTTTATCTAATATCTGTTCACGAGTTAATATCCTATTATTGTTTGCTACAAAACAAATAAGAAGATTATATTCTTTATTATTTAATTCAACTTCTAAATCCTCTACTATCACCTTATGTGTTTCTGAATTTATTTTTATTTTTCCAACAATTGTTTCATTAGTTCGTTCTCTTTTTAATTTCTTTAAGTGACTATTAATACGAGCAGTAAACACTTCATAACTAAAGGGTTTAGCAATATAATCATCTGCTCCAGTTTTAAGCCCAAAAACTTCATTTCTTTCATCACCCAATGCAGTAAGCATTATTATTGGTATATCTGAATGTTCTCTTATTTCCTTTAAAACTTCCCAACCATCATATAAAGGCATCATCACATCCAAAATTACAAGATCAATATCATTTGAAGCAAAGAAAATATCAATTGCTTCTTTCCCATCCTTTGCCTCTACTGGGATATATCCTTCTTTTCTTATTATATCGCATACAAGATCTCTAAAAATTGAATCATCCTCTGCTATGAGAACTTTTATATCCATAATTACACCTTCTTTCTATATCTATAGTAGAATATTATATAGAATACTACTTAATTATCTACACTATATTTCTTAGTTTTAATATTTATTATTATAATAAGGTACATTAAAAGAAATAACAAGTAAGCATGTTATCTCTTACTTGTTATTTTCTTTCATTTATCTAATATTAAAATGTTCAAAAATCAACATTATCTGTTCATTATCCACATCATTTTATAATAAATACCACAAATCATTATTGCTTTAGCCAATAGTAATCATTAAAACCATTTATTTTTCTTAAACCAAACTACGCAAGTAACAACTATACTAATACTTATTACTATAACAAGTGGATATCCATAACCCGAGCGATATTCCGGCATATTAAAATTCATTCCATACCAACCTACTATAAGAGTAAGAGGTAAAAATATTGTTGTAACAACTGTAAATAATTTCATCAAAGTATTTTGATTTATATCTACTTGAGCTTGATATGCTTCCCTAACTTGTGTAACGTAATCTCTTAAATTATTTACAGCTTGATATAATCTATTACTACGATTAGTAAACATTCTAAAATATTTAATTGTCTTTTTTTCTATAAGATTATTATCATTTTCTTCAATAGACTCTGCAATATTTAAAAGTCTTTCATAATAACGCTTTAGCTTAAGTAATTTTTTTCTAAGGATAATTATTTTATTTAAATAGTTATCCTCTTTTGACGTTATTAATCCTTCTTCAAGTTTGGTAATTTCTTGTTCAATATTCTCAATAAAATATGTATCTTCTGAAGTAAGTTTATCAAAAAATATATAAAGCATTTTACTAAGATTTGTACATTTGATTTCCATAGATTTAATTTTAGAAATTATTTCTTTTACAAGACTATCATCTTCACATATAAATACTAGAAGATCTTTTGTAAAAAATACACATATTTTTTTTGATGAATGTAATAAATTACCTATCTTTGGAATTTTTAAAGATATGTAATCAAATCCTTCATAACTCTCAAATTTCGATGTTCTTCCGTTCAAGCATTCATAAAGTATTTTATCATTTATATAAAGTTTATCTGCCATTTCTGGTAATTGTTGAAATGTAATTACACAAACAAATGACTTGCCATTGTTTAAGCTTATATTATCAACAGAATCTTCAATTAAAGTTTCATTATTTAAAGAATACATCATTATTAATCACCTTTTTTTCAATATTTCATTATTCTATCTTACCATAAATAAATGATTGTTAACAATAAAAACAGGCCGTTTTTAACGTCCTGCCACTTAATATATTAATATAAATGATTTATTTGTAATATTCTTATTATATTAAACTGCTAACTCACTATTTCCACACACTCTATTTCTCCCTAAATTTTTTGCTTCATATAAAGCTTTATCTGCATTCTTTAATAAATTTTTTAAATCTTTTTCTTTATAGCAGCTAAATACTCCAAATGAAGATGTTATTTTTATAGTAATTCCATCATATAAAATATTCATATTTTCGATTGCAGCTCTTATATTTTCCGCAATTTCAAAAGCTTTTTCAAATGTTGTATCATTTAGAAGAATTACAAATTCTTCTCCACCATACCTACCTATATAATATTTTTTATCTAATACAGTTCTGCAAGATTCTATAGCTTTCTCTAAAACAATATCTCCTGCTAAATGACCATAATTATCATTAATATCCTTAAATTTATCTAAATCAAAAAGTATAAGTGAAACTGGATTATTTAACTTAAAGCATTCTTGTAATTTATCTACTGCAATTTCATGAAAGTAATTTTTATTATAAACTCCCGTTAAAATATCCATAGTTGCATAATATTCAAGTTTTTTATTTAATTCCATTTGCTCTGTATTATCTGCTAAAATAATAATTTTACCTTCATTTTTACTATTCTTTAACGAATATATTGTCACTTGAAAATAATTTATTTTTCCATTAATCTTAATTTCCATATTGAAGATACCAAACTTATTTTCATCTATATTCTTTAATAATTTATCATACTCTTTAAATATATCATTACTCTTCTTTCCTATTATCAAATTGCTTTCTATATTAAATACTTGCTCTGCTTTTTTGTTCACTTCTATTAATATATTTTCTTTGTCTAAAAGAATTATTGCATCTGTTATATCATTAAAAACAGTCTTTCTTGCTAAATCAATAGTTCCAAAAATATTAGAGTAAAATAAAGCATATGCATAAAACAAGCAAAGTATAGCTAAAGAAATAGGAACAACATCTATTTTTATTGGGATGATTTTCATCATATATACCCAATATCCAATCCAGGGTATAAAAGATGTAATTAAAATTATTAAGCTTCTTTTCTTATATAATTTGCTTTCTTTAAAGAAATTATAACCATACAATATATTTCCTATAAAAAAACATATATTAATATACAACATTCCAACATAATAAAAAATTCCTGGTATAAAATCAGCAATATGCAAAGAATATATTACAATATAAGAATAGTTCTTATAAAATAAATGATGATATTCATTTGTAAAATTTAAAATCATCAAACAAATTGGAATAAAAAATAAACTAATATAAAATTTTCTAGTAATAATCTTTTCTTTATTCGTATACTTAACAGCCATAATAATCCAAAAGGCTGGAATAGAAAGTATTCCTAAGTATTCTATTGCTGTACATAATTTCATATATTCAAGGTTTAAAGATATTATTTCAAGAGAATAAAATCCGCTATATATAGCTAATGATATAGTAAGTCCCAAAAAACCAGGTAAAAATATATTTTTTCTATTAAAAAAAATATAAATTGCCATTAGTATAGATATAATTGATATTAAAAACATTACACTAAATATGAAATAATTCAAAGTCCCACCTCTAATTGTATTTTTTAATACTATTTATAATTATATTTGTTGTTTTCTCAACTTTATTTCCAACATTTCTAGATTTATTAATATTAATTATAATTCCATTTTAGCACAATATATTATAATTAATAAACAAATTTGTAAAATAAACACATTCTATTTTTACAGCTGCAATTTCCAACTAAGTATGACTATTATTAATAGCTATTCATACTTTAACTACTTCAAAGTATATAATACCAACTAAACAAATTTTAACTATTCACTATATCCATTAACTACATGAAAATATTATTGTATTAAAATATATACTAATTTAAACTTAAAATTCTAACATCTTTTCCCTAAAACTTTTTCAACAAACATCTGTACAATATATGGATCAAACTGAATATCAGAATATTTTTTTAATTCATTTATAGCGGCTTCTTGACTTAAAGCTTTATTGTAAATCCTATCTGATGTCATGGACTCATAAGCATCCGCAACTCCAATAATCCTTGCTTCAACAGATATTTCCTCTCCCGTAAGGCCTTTAGGATATCCACTTCCATCCCATCTTTCATGATGTTCAAGAACATAATCTGCAATCTTTGAATATTCATTAACTGAACGTAATATTTGATACCCTACTTCAGAATGTCTCATAATCTCATACCAGTCATCACTATTCAATTTTTCTTTTTTATTTAGTATATTTTCATTAATACATATTTTACCTATATCATGCATAAGTCCAGCTGTTTTAATCTGATTAATATTCTCTTTTTCAAAGTCCATTTTAGTTGCTATAGCTTCACAAATTTCACTTACTCTTTTAGCATGGATTAATTCCACTTTGCTTTTTTCGTATATAGAATTCATAATTAAATCTATAGTTTTTCTCCTCATAATTGGGCTTTCACTAAGCTTATGCCTATACATATCAGCTTCTGCTTTTTTGAAGATTTCATTTATATCTTCAAAAGGATTTTTTTTAACAGCAACTCCTATCGAAATAGATAAAATCACACTATCGATCTTTTCATTTTCAATTGCTATATTAATTGCCCGAACAATTTTCTCTGCTTCCTTTTGATCTGCTTTTGGTAATAAAGCAACAAATTCATCCCCGCCTATTCTACTTACAGTTCCGCTAATACCACATTCTCGTTTTAATATATTAGCAATTTTCTGTAAAAGTATATCTCCTGCTTTATGCCCAAAAGCATCGTTAGTTAGCTTTAATCCGTTTACATCTGCTATAATTAAGGCTGTTGGAATGCTTCTTTCTATATTTAATCTTATTATTTCTTCTTCATAAAATCTTCTATTATATAACCCTGTAAGTTGATCGTGGTAGCTTAAATAAATTATTTCTTTTTCAGCTTTTTTACGCTCGGCTATATTTCTTACAATGCTAAGAAGAATCCTTTTATTTCCTAAATATGTTCCCTGCGAACTTACTTCAACAGGTATCGAAGTACCATCTTTTAAATAATGTACAGTTTCAAATATAATTCCAAACTTATCAGCAGCCTCCATTTGTTCAATCACATTTATATCTTTTTCAACATGCCTTAAGTCAAAAATATTAATTTTCGTAAATTCTTCATATGTATAACCATACATTCTTATTGCAGCATCATTCACTTCATTAATATTTCCTTCCTTATCAACAAATAACATAGCATCATTAGCATTTTCAGCAAGAACCTTATATTTTTGTAATCTTTTATTTAACTGATTTTGCTGAGTAATATCCATTCCTATACCTGTAAAATATACTTTATCTTCAATTTTTACAGGACTAACATTAAAATACATTGGTATTTTTCTTCCGTCTTTCATTTGCAAATCAGCTTCAATCTCTCCAAAGCCAGTTTTTATTGCTATATCAATTGCTTCTAAAACTGCTTTTTGGCTTTTTTCATCATCCTTATACCAATCTAATAAATTCATATCTGCCAATTCTTTATCTGAAAATCCTGTTATTTCAGTATGTTTCTGATTCCATCTTATCAACTTATTTTGATTATCATATAAATAAACCATACCTGGAACACTATTAAATATTGCTTCCATAAAATTTTTTTCTTTATTTAATTCATTTTCAATTTGAGTTCTTTCTTCTATTTCTTCTTCCAGCATAGTATTAATATCTTATATTTTTTCTTTTGAATCTACAACTTCCTTCATTTCATTAAATGTGAGTAGAAAAATTGTTATTGAAGTAATGAATACATAAATCCATCCTTTAACAATACCTATTAAAACAATTGTTTCTGGGTCTTTAATTAGAAGTCCAACTAATTTATCTGATAACAATATCCATAGGCTCCCTATAAAAAAATAAATATATGTTATTTTTAAAGCCTGACGCTTTGGGTTATTATCCTCTTTACTAGAAAATATTTTTAAAAAATTAGAAATAAAATTTTTACCTAATCCTTTTTGTTTATTATCATTTTCTATTTTCGACATAACATCTCACCCTTACATCCAAAATTATCTACCAATAATTACATTGTAATCCATATTGGGGTATTTTTCTATATTTTCTTTTTTATCATTTAACTCCTTAATATTAAAAGTATTCATTTAAATCAAATGTTATTTATATATAAATGCTAACAAATCACAATCTTAATATAGTCTTGTTTTTAAATCAAATTAAGCCAGAGTTTTATCTCTGGCTTAATTGGTAGTTCTACTAATATGATTTTATGTCTTTCTTATGTTAATTTCCATTTTACGCACATCTTAATATTCTATCATATTTAAAATTCATTTCTGATCATTTACTTATATATATTTATTATGATAATCAAATTAATCTTTCTAATTTCTAGATAACTGTTTTAAATGATCTGTGTAGCTAGTTAATGGAGTTGAACCATCCAGTCCAGCATCTTTTCCAATAGTGAATATGTTCTTTTTATCAATCCCTGCATTTACATATGCTGTAACATCTGAGCTTGCATTTCCATATCCATAACAAAATTGTATTCCTTGAGCCTTTAACTGCTTTAAATACTCTGACTTAAATGTAGCTGCTGATGCTCCAAGTAATAATTCACTACCCTCACTAGTATGAATTAATCCTCTAGGAAAATTTTCTCCAATTAACCATTTTTGACTTTCTTCTATTAACCAATAAGGACGTGCTGTTAAATAAACAATATCATATCCTTTAGCTACATAATATTTTACTACATCATTAGCATTATTGTACATTTCAGCTTTATAACTTGAATTGAAGAATTCACCTGAATATTCTTTAACACTTTCAAAATCACTAGTAGTAAGAGTTCCATCCATATCAAAAACCACATACTTTTTATCAGTATTTAAAACCTGCATATACATATTAGCTTCTGTACCATCACCTTCTACATACATTTTAATCAAATGTAATCCCACGCCTAACTTCATATTGTCAGGAATATTATATTTAATACGCCCATCTGAATCTGTAAGTGCTCTACCTATTTTTTTCCAAGCTGATGAACTATCATCAAGAGAATATTCATATATAGAAATCCATTCTTTTTCTAAATCTTTTCTAAAGTCACCATATTGAAATTTGCCTTCAACATATTGAGGCTGTCCAACTTTATATACTGTATCATAACCATTATGATGTGGTGTATGTATACTTATAACATGTTGATTGGTCCAACTCATAAAATTACTTTTTGCTGGCGCTGAGAATTCATTATTTTTGAAATCAAAATATTTTATTTCTGAATTAGATTTTACTGTTGTTGATGCAGCATATGTATTGACACACATTAATGTTGGTAAAAGTATCCCAACTAAAGCTGATAAAAATAACCTTTTTGTTTTTGAAAAAATAGTCATAAATTTTTTTCTCCCCTTTAATAAACTTTATTTTTGATTTTTAGCTTGTCCTATTTTTCTTTCATAGGTACTGTTATAACTTAAATTTTTTTATTTGAAATGGTATTTTCCAATATATTTCTTATTCATTTTCTAGTTAAACTACATCCATAGACATAATTAAATATTTTTATCCAATTTCATCTTGTATAAAAAAATAATTTGGAAAATATTCTATCATATTAGAGAATAGTTTATATACGTATTAGACTATTGTAAATAACATTATCGTAAAATATACTTTTTCCGTCATGAACAAATTCAAATTAGTATTTCATAAATGATAATTATGCCTAAGTGAACGAAGCTAAAGAACTTTATATATGAATGTTAAATTTGAAAAATTATATCGTCAAAGTTTAAATAAGTAAAGTCTTATTCTATATAATAAAAATAGTGTAACATCCCATCTAAAGTTGGAAATGTTACACTATTCATTAAAATTCAAAATAAATTATCTTAAATTCTAATATTAGATTACTAAAGTTTACATTAGTAGTTTAATATATATTTATGTTTAATAATTATTCTATTATTGAAATGCATCTAATGCTATTGTTGGTTTTCCTTTACTATCAAATGCACCTTTATAATATTTGTTCCATTCACCATAACATTCAGGTTCCCAATAGAATACTCCTATGCCTTTTCCACCGGAAACAGACTTAGTTTTAGTTAATATATCTGTAAGAAAAGCTTTACAAGTCGAAGGTTGAGTAACATCCATACCAACTTCACATAACATAACTTCCTTACCATATCTTGCTACCATATCATTCATGTTATTAAAACATTTTTTATTTAAATCAGCCCAATTAGATGTGGTAGGATATAATGACATACCTATAACATCATACTTAGCCCCATTTGCTTTAAGACCATCAAACATCCATCTAAATAATCCATTGTCATCTCCATGAGCAAGATGTACGATTACCTTTGTATTACTATTGACTTTTTTTACAGCATCATAGCCACTATTAATAAGCCATGCAAAGTTCTTCATATTTTTTGAAGCTCGTCCTTCTTCCCATAACATACCATCATTAGTTTCATTTCCAACTTGTACCCATTCTGGATTTACTCCATTTGACTTTAATGTGTTCATAACATCATATGTATAATCATAGACTGATTTCATTAAACCATTAAAATCATAACTTGACCATGCTGCTGGTTTAGATTGTTGTCCTGGATCACACCATTTATCACTATAATGGAAATCTATCATTATTCTGAAGCCCATATTTTTTGCACGTACTGCTTGTTTTACTACATCATTCTTATTACAAAAACCATTTGAAGGATTAACCCATACTCTAAATCTAATTGAATTTATGCCATGGTCTTTTAATATTTGCAGCGCATCTTGTTTAACACCATTATCATTATAAAAAGCCCATTTATAATATTCCATTTCTGATAGCCAGCCTACATCAGCACCTTTTGCAAATGAAGTAGTTGCTTGAACATTTTTAGATTGAGAGAAAGAAAAGCTTAAAATTAGAACTACACTTAAAACTATGGAACAAATACCTTTGAAATTTTTGATTAACATAAAATCGCTCCTTTTAATAAAATTTTAGAATGCCTAACTCTTAATTATACGTTTACATTTACGTACAATTAATGATACACCATATTAACAATAATATTATAGTAATATCTTTATATTTTGGTAAAAAATTTTTAATTTATTCTAATGTAGAAAGCATAACTACTAAAAAGGAGTGCCTTTAGACACTCCTTGAATTTTTCCTTGCATAAATAAATGTATATTCTGTTATTTATATGAATTAAATACATTAGAATCATTAGGTACATTCTCAAGACATTTTATTTTTCCGTTCTCATCTAATTGAGCAATATCCTTACCACTTTGCGTATAACATTTACTTTTTATAGTTCATTGAGATAATTTTATAATACTTTATTATATATGTTCATCTCAGCTGGCTTTTCCATAAAAACAGACATAGCTTTACCTATTCTTTGAAAATGTTCTGATGTTGCATGTGCCTTTAATGCTTCTTTATTCTCCCAAGTTTCTATCATTGTAAGTATATTTTCATCTTTTTCATCCTGATACATTTCATAGCTTATGCAGCCATTTTCCTTTACTGTTTCTTCAACTAATTCTTTTGAAAGTTTTAAAACTTCCTTACTCTTATCTTCTTTTACAAAATTTTTAGCTACTACTGTTATCATATTATTTCCACCCTTCATAATGAACTTTATTCTTATTAAATCTATCTATAAACACATTTCCCTGCCCTTCTGGATATCCAATTGGTACTACTGAAAATGGTAATATATTCTCTGGTAAATCGAAGAATTTTCTTAAAAAATTCATGTTATCTTCTGAAGTAGCACCTCCAAGCCATACTGCTCCAAGCTCTAATTCTACTGCTTCAAGTAAAAGATTTTCTGTTGCAGCTCCCATATCTTGTTGCCATGCTGAAGCTACTTTAAGATTTTCGCTATTTGCTACAAGCACAAAAGTAACTGCAGAATCTGCTACCATTTTTGAATAAGGACTCATTTCTGATAATTTTTTAAGTGTATCTTTATTCTCAATAACAATAACTTCCCAAGGTTGTTGATTAACTGCTGATGGTGCTTGCATAATTGCTTTTAATAATTTATCTATCTTTTCTTTTTCTACTGGTCTATCTTGATATTTTCTTATACTTCTTCTATTAAAAATTGCTTCCATTTTTATTCCTCCATAAAATTAAAATATATTTTATTATATGTTTCCAATATAGAAAACTTTATAAACTTTTATTTAGTTGTACATACAACTATCAATTCAAAAGCAAGCTAAATTAAATTTTATTTTAATTTAGCGCAAGCTATGTTAAGTATATTGGTAAGGTCCTTACAGCCTTCTTCTCCAAAACTAACTTTATATCTGTCATGAAGATTGGTCCAAGCCCTATTTATATCTTGTTGGATTCCCTTACCTTTTTCAGTTGAATAAATAAAAGAATTTTTTCCTTCAATTCTTCTCTCTAAGTGTCCACTATTTTCAAGCTTATCTATAAATCTTGTAATAGTTGAAGGGGTTACATGAAGTATTTCCCCTATTTCCTTTTGAGTAATACCATCACTCTCATTAACAATACTAACAAGAAAAGCATAAGTTGGAGAAAGTCCTGTTATTCTAAATTCTTCATCTGCCATTTTTCCTATCATTCTTGATAATTTAAGAGAGGAGTAATATAAACAATCGGATAATAATTCATTTCTATCTAACATTTATAATTTCCTTTCAAGTTACAATAAATATTCTACACGTATATAAACATTCATAATTCTAAATAATCTCAATGAAGCTCTAGCATTATTAATTTCGAATAAGATTGTAAACTCAATTTAATTTTAGCATATCAGATATATGCTAATAATATTTTCTTGTTTGTACATACAACTATATATGGAAACTTTCCTTCTGTCAACAATTTCGAAATACTTTATTTTACATCAGAGTTTTTATCACATTTTTCATGGGTTACACTTTCAATACCATAATCCCATTTCACAATAATTAAGCTAGAATTTTAATTTATGGTAATAAAATTCTAGCTTAATTTTTAAATTGTTTTTATATTTAAACCTGAAAGCTATTAATCAGTTTGTTAAATTTTTCAGCAAGCTTTGCTTGACTTTTCAATATCTGCGTACTTACTCTATAGCTTTTGTAATTTACTAAATCAACTTTGAAATATTATCTTTTTCAATTATATATTCTAAATGCAACGCTCTAGTTAATGAAACATATAATAATCTTTGATCTAAAATATTTTCTTTATAATTTTCTTCACTTGGATTCAGTATAATAGTACAATCAAATTCTAACCCTTTTGTTAAATAAGAAGGAATTACTATTAAATCCTCTTTTAATTCCTTTTCCTTACCTTCTATTAATTCAAAGCCATAAATACTTTCCTTCTTTAGAATTTTATAGATTTTTGATGCTTCTAAAATATTCTTAGTTATAATTGCTACACTACGTTTTCCATTATTTTTTACATTAGTTATAATTTCATCTATTACATTGTGATATTCTTCATCATCTTTAATTTTTATTATTTTAGGCTTTGTGCCATGCCTTAAAACTGGTTTAGCATCCTTAAGTCCTAAATTTTGAGCATTTAATGTCTTCTTAGCAAAATCAATTATTTCAACAGTAGATCTATAACTTTGAGTCAATTGAATGTATGTTGCATTCCCGTCAAAAACTTTTTCTGTTATATCTTCCCATGTTTTTAATCCTTTATAATAATAAATTCCTTGAGCTAAGTCTCCTACTAAGGTTAATGCATTTCCTTTAGCAAAGCTATTAACCAAATAAACTTGGAATGGGCTATAATCTTGCGCCTCATCAACTATAATATATTTAAACTTTTCATTTTCATCTATTCCATCTAATACAATTCTTATATATGCAAGAGCTGCTAAGTCATCTTCATCAATTATATTATTTTCATAATTACTATTAAATTCATCCTTCATATATTGCGCCAAAACTTTAGGTATTTTGTTATCAGTAGCTATTTCAAATAAATCACCATTATAAAAATTATAATACATATCCTTTGAACTTACTTCTTTCCATTCTTTAAAATACGCATTAAATTCTTTTTTACTATTGCTCTTTATATTGTCCTTTATCTTATCTCTTTCTTCATACAAATTTATAAGAGATTTTCTTCTTTCCTCTGAATCACTATATTTATTTCTAATTTCACTTATTACTTTTTCCCATTCTCTGTCTATTTGCAATAATAAACTTTCAATGCATTCTTTTATTTTTAGATTTAAATACTTCTTTATCTCATTTTTCCTCTTATTTATAGGATAGGATTTTAAATCTTTAAGATATAATCTCTTTATTTCATTTTTACCAAACAATATTTCATTGCCAACTTTAATGTCTTTTATATCAAGAATACTTTTTTCAACTAATGAAACATACCTATCAATCATTATTTTAAATGATAATGTTCCTTTAACCTTACTAGAATTAACTATTAATTTTTTCTTTTCTTCATCTTTTTCTTCTATTATTGTCAGTAATTTTTCATCTTTATTATATATTTTCCCCTTCAACTTTAACTTTGATAATACCAATTCTTCAAAAGTACTTTGATTTACCTCTTCTGCTCCAAGACTAGGTAAAATATCTGAAATATAATTTAAAAATAACTTATTAGGAGCTAAAACTAAAATTTCATCCCCACTCATTGTTTCTTTATATATATAAATAAGATATGCCAATCTATGTAATGCTATTGTAGTTTTCCCAGAACCTGCTGAACCTTGCACAATTATAGGTAAATTTTTAGGCCATCTTATTATCTCATTTTGTTCTTTTTGAATTGTAGCAACAACTTCCTTTAATTTTTTCCCTCTAGTTTCTTCAAGGTTTATTTTTAGAAATTCATCGACTAAATTATTGCCCTCTCCCTCATTTATAATAATATCATTAATTCCTTCATCAAATAACTGTTCTATATCCCCATTGTTATACAGAAATTTCCTTTTCAATTCTAACTTTCCTTCAATGACGCCTCCAGGAGCTTTATAATATGAATCTCCACCTGTTCCGCTATAATAAAGATCAGCAACTGGAGCTCTCCAGTCAACAACTATTTCTTCTCCATCTTTGCTATTACTTATACCTTTTTTCCCAATATATATACTCTCTGTAAATCTTGCTCTCTCTCTAAAATCCACTCTACCAAAATAAGGCTCATTTAATGATTCCTCATATTTTTCAATATCTTGAGATAAATAATTAAATATTTTTTCATTGGTTTGCTTTTCTTCGTTATAACTACCTTTTGATTCTTTACTTAAAAAACTAAGTTTCTTTTCGATTTCTTGAATCTTTGATTTCTTTTCCTTTAATTCCTCTTTTATTATTTTTTTCTTTTCTACTAATATTTTTTTCTCTTCATTTAAATTTTCATTCATATTAATATTTCTATAATGAACCTTTAGAAAACTTCATTATACACTCCTCTCCTAAAAATTGTTTATAAATTTACTTACTGGAAACTTTTATTATACCACAATATAGTAATTAAAAATATTTCCTTACTGAAAAATCTTTTTATATAAAAACAAAAACTATACCACGATCATATAAAACAACATTGTATATATGCCTTGGTATAGTAAATAAAATTTTCATTATTAATTTATATTTGCAAGGCGATTCCACTATCAATGAACGATATGAAATTACCCTAGAACAAAAAACTAGTTGAAATCCAGCTTAAAGAGATTTCTCAAAGATATCAGTTTCTTGAAGATAAAGCAAAACGTTATTCTGATATTATTAACCATCATATTCAGAATGATAGCAATCCGAGTAATTAGCAGACTTTTTTCTAGCTGTAAATATATCTTCGCTACCAAAGAAACTTATTTCATAAAAATTTTCATCAGTTTATTATAAAGTGGGTTAATCATATAACCTGTAGGGCTATGTGAATACCTTTTGCCTGTATTTAGTTGGTTAATCCTTTCCATTTCATCGTTGGTTAATTCAAAGTCAGCTAACTGAATGTTTTCCTTAATTCTTTTTGGTTTTGATGACTTTGGAATAACAATAATTCCCTGTTGTAGATGCCAGCGTAGAATCACTTGAGCCACTGTTTTATTATGATTGCTGGCAATTCTTTTAAGCTCCGAATTTTCAAATAACGCTTTATTTCCTTGACCTAATGGTGCCCATGCCTCGTGCAGGATATGATGTTCAATAAGATAGTCATGTAGTTCATTTTGCGGGAACTCTGGGTGAGTTTCAATTTGATTAATCATTGGTGAAATCTTTGAATGTTTCATTAATTCTTCGAGATGCTGTATCTCAAAATTCGCAACTCCAATCACTTTGATTTTACCTTCCAAATATAACTCTTCCATAACTTTCCACGTTTCTAGATAATGAGGTGATGCAAAATGGATTAAGTACATATCAAGGTAATCTATATTTATATTTTTACAAGTTTGTTTAAATGCCTTCTTTGTAGCTTCATAACCATGATCCGTATTCCAGACCTTAGATGTAATAAAAAATTCTTCCCGTGGTATCTTACTTTTTTGAATTTCAATTCCTAAATTTTTCTCATTTCCGTAAATTTTAGCGACATCAAAATGACGATATCCGACTCTAATAGCCTCACCAACTGCTGTTTCAAAATCTTCATTAGTTAGTTTGTATACCCCAAAACCTACTTGGGGGATTTTAACACCATTGACTGCTTTTATTTCTTTATGATCTAAATTCATTTACTTACTCCCTCAAAACAAATTAATTTAAACTAAACCAGCTGAATAGAACTCTTTATGACTCCGCATCCTTCCAATCCTTTTTCCAGCAATCAACCATAAATTCTTCCATATGAGAAAATAACCTCTTCACCAGAATCAAATCGCTTTTTGCTGGATTTATATGATAAAAGTTCATTGTACCTTGCTTGACGACATTTACAATTTTTGCATCTTTTAATATTTTTAAATGATGTGAAACAGCTGGACGTGATAAGTTTGTTCTTTTAGTTATTTCTCCAACTCTCATTCCAGGATATGTTCCTTTCATTAAACTTAAAATAATTAATTGTCTTGTCTCATCTCCAATAGCAGCTAATACTGCTCTACATGATTTAAAGTCATTTTCTAATTGTTTTAAATTTTCTAATTCATTCATTATATCTCTCCTTTAGTTAAGAATATTTAATATTAAGTCATTAGTACTTTCCTTTACACGAATTTAAATAATTACACCTTGTTATTATGGTTTAATCTTTTAATCCATAATAACAAGGTGTAATTATTTTATCAACATTGGGAAAGTAAATCGAGACGAATATCTTATCGTATTATTAAGTCAGCTTTAATAGTATTTTCTATATACTCAAAAATCTCTATTGATAATTTTTCTGTTTGTAAATATAAGTTATTTGCTTGTACTTTATCTTTTATATTTACTGCATTAATTACCTTTATTCCCATACTATGCAATTCATGATGCACTTTATCAATGGCTGTCCATTCTTTCACTACATCTGGATGAGTTATGTTAATAGAATGATAAAAATGTCCAAAAGCACATTTTTTTGAATTAATTTGTATAAGATAAGTTCTCATTAATAGTATCATGTATTCCATCTAATTTTGAATTCATATTCTTAGTATAATTCATTGTATGATCCATATTTTCTTTACCTTCAGTAGCTGCATTATGTATATTATTCACAAAAACTCTCATATCATCTAGATTTGTTTTAGTACCATCTGCTAATTTCATCATCTACAACTACAAATCCTTTTTTATATTCTCCTGCACGTGCTGCTTCAATAGACGCATTTAAAGCTAATAAATTAGTTTGTTCTGTTATATAATGCAATACTAATAGGTCTTATTAACACAAAAGTAAAATGCATCCAATCATTTAGATTAGATGCACTATTATCTTTTACAAGAATTATAGAATATTTTTTAACTCTGAAATACTCATTTTAAAACTTGGTTTAAACTCTTGTCCTCTTATATAATTTAAAATACTAAATAATAATTGTCTTGCTTCAGGTTCATTAATAATTTTTTCAAAATCACAAGCACACACTAAGAGGTTTCCATTTAAAACCTCGCATTCAAACATTAATCCAAGTTTATGATTTCGCTCAAAATTATCTATGGTTTGTACAATTGGTCTAAACTCCTTTGATGTATCATCTAATATAATTGAACGTGAATTTGAAACTACATTCCACCATTGATATGTTGAATATTCTTCACAAGGAAAATTCTTGAAAATAGGATGATTATTATTAATAAGTAAACCCATTGTACCAACAGGAACTTCCTTTTTCATACTTTCAGAAATGGAACGGAACATTGGATAACACCAAAAATCCGTACAGTAAAAACCTTCAATAGAATTTTTCATATTATCTAGCGCTGGAAATAACACTACATTTTCGCCTTTTTCAAGTAGTGAAATTGCATCTTCTGATAAGTTACTAAATATATTTAAATCTGTTTTATCAATAGAAATTTCTATTGGATAACACCATAAATCATAAGTTTTTTGTATATCCATACCTTCTATTTTTAATGATAAAGTTAACTTTTTCATTGCTTCTAAATTAGGCATTTTTATACTAATATTACCTATATTAATATAATTCTCATGTTCAGCCTTTGAAACACAAATTTCTCCATTTTCATAGATAGTATTACTATCTTTTAATTCCCATAATACTTTAAAACTATTTAATGGAATATTTTTATAATAACAAAGTTCAATATGTGCATTAAAGTTTTCTTCTGCTACATAATTGTACTTATTAAATCTTGCCATTAATACAGAATCTGAACAAAAACTACGCCATTCTTCTGGCGATATTAATCCTTTTGAATCCATAAATGCATCTAAAACACCTACTAATGCTGTTCCCTGTCCACTGAAATCCTGTAAATCTAAAAGCTGAAAACCTCCTAGCTTTTTTGTTCTAAACGCTGATTCTAATTCATCTTTATAACAATCCATTGCAAGCTTTCCTGAACATTTAAAATACTTATCTGCTAAATCACCTAACCCTTTATCTTCAAGTTTTTCTTTGAAAGTTTCAAAATTTCTTGCCTTTAGTGGACCTGTACATTTTTTTATTTCATTAAAATCTGGATATGTTTCATACTGACCAATTTCATGTGAAATTACTGGAACACTTGGAATCAGCTGTTCGCTGTAATCAGCCTTAACTGTTTTTGCTTCTGTACCAAATTGAATTTCTATTGTACCATCATCATTTAATGTTGAATTTTCTTCTTCCTTAACAGCTGTTGGACAAATATTTTCATCATAGTCCTTCATTGTGCCTGGAATATCAGTTTGAACGTGTCCTAGTGGTGCATCACACATTGCATAAGATCCTCTAAAAAGACGATCTCTTGAAAATCTAACACCAGAGAAGAAATCATCATTTTCTAAAATTACAGGACAAAATTGAAAATTGTTTGAACCTTGAGTGTAAAGATGACGATTATCATAAGTCTTATAATCTTTTAAAATAGTATTTAACCTTTCCTTGCTTCCCCAAAGTTCATTTCCAAGAGACATCATAACAAATGATGGATGATTTCCAAATGTTTTTAACATAGAAAAACCTTCGTTAATTAAATAATCCTGTTCAGTTTGATTATGATTTTCATCATTTTCATCTGTAATAGTTCCCCAAAATGGTAGTTCTGGCTGCATATAAACACCAAGTATATCAGCTGCAACAAAAGCTGCTTCTGGAGGACAGCATGTATGAAAACGATAGTGATTTATTCCATAGTCTTTTGAAATTTTTAAAACCTCTAACCATTCGTGAGCAGTAGTTGGTGCAAATCCAGTTAGAGGAAAAATCAAACCATCATGTTTTCCTCTAAGAAAAGTTTTAACACCATTTATTGTGAATTTATCAGCTTGTGTCTTAAATTCACGCAAACCAAAAGTAATCTCATTTGTATCAATAGTTACACCATTAATCATAAGATTTAAGTTTAGTTTATATAAACTTGGTTCATATTCACTCCAAAATAAAGCACTTTCACCTAATAAATAAGTTACACAAAAATCATTTGAAGTAAAATTAAAATCCTTTACTTTGACTTTATGTTCATTTTTACTATTAAAACTGGTTGCTGAAGCTGAAATAACTCCATTATCTGCTCCAATAACTTTTGACTTTATTGTAATAAATTTATCTTTAACATTAGGATAAATTTGAATATCACTTAAATATGCTTTATCAAATACTTGCAATTCAATTTTTCCTGTAATACCATTCCAATTTGTTTGAGTATCTGGTGATGTTAAATGACCACCTTTTGTAGGATAACTTGTATTATCAACAAGTATAGTAATCACATGCTCACCACTTGATAAATAGTTTGTAACATCATATATATGTGGTGTACAAAGACTGTTTTGTGTGCCTACTTTTATACCATCTATCCAAATAGTAGTAACACGTGTTCTTTCTAAATAAAGAAAGTAATTCTTACCTGAAGCATAATCTGAAACATCAATAGTTCTTGAAAACCATGCATAACCTTCAAATTTATATTCCTCTGTTAAAAAACCAAGTTCAGTATTTTCATTTTTCTTACCCTTCTTAAAATAAGAAGTTGTTCCTGGTAGTGTGATTGTATCATTAAATGGTGCATTTGCACCTTGCTTTTGTCCATCTAGTTGAAAACTCCAGATACCACTTAAATCAATACTCTTATACATTATGCCACCTCTTATTATAATTATTTAAATGAAATAATTCTTTTAAAATATCTATGAAGTTGTTTGTTCATTATTTAACAATTTACCTAATTTAAGACTCTTTTCCCAATAACTTTTGAATTTCCTCTTCTGTTAAAAAGCGATACTCACCTTTTTTAAGTGATTCATCTAACATTAATCCTCCAATGGAAATTCTCTTTAAATATACTACATAACACCCAACTGCCTTTAACATACGCTTAACTTGATGCTTACGCCCTTCTGAAATAGTTAGATATCCAGAAACAGCAGGTTGGTTATAATTGTTTGAATCTATATTATTTAAATTTTCAATATCAATTTCATTTTTTAAATCTTTATACATCCCACATTTCTGTACTTCTATTTTAGCAGGTTTTGTTAGTATTTTACCTTTACCTATGTAAATACCTTGCTCTAATTTTCTAATATCTTCCTCATCTAAAGAACCCAAAGCCCAAAAATAATAAGTTTTTTCAACGTGCTTTTGCGGGCACATTAATTGATGTTCAAATTCACCATCATTAGTAAACAGTAATAAACCTTCTGTATCTTTATCTAATCTTCCAACATGAAATATTCCATTCCTTGTAGCATCATCAAAGAAATCAAATACTGTTTTATTAACTGCATCTTTTCTTGCGGTAATGCAGCCAGCAGGTTTATGAAACATGTAATACACTTTTCCAGTATGGACAACTACTGTTCCAAGATACTCAATAACATCAGAACTTTCATTAATTTCTAGGGCAGGTTCTGTTATTAACTCTCCATTTACCTTTACCATACCGTCTTTTATATAATTCCTAACATCTTTCCTTCTTCCAACAGATGATTCTGCTAAAAATTTATCTAATCTCATATCTTGTCACTTCTCTTCCTTTGTAAACTCAATAAACAAATTTCATTTCATTTTTAAATTATTCTTTATTATTTGAATCATATTTTCTCTATTCGCTTCTAATTGAACCATTCTATTTACATTAGCTCCAGAAGGATGTGGAAATCCTTTAAGAATTTGATTTTCACTTATAATATTATTTTCACATAACTTGTATAATGCTTCTTCTACAGCTATTCCTAAAGGTATTATAAGAATATTATCTGAATTATCTAATTTTCTCAATTCATCAACAAAGTTCTTATAAACATATTTCATTAAAAATTTACTTTTAATAAGCTTTGGAGTATGACCCGAGTAATTTTTTCCTTTTACAAAAACAGCATATGGTATTAATGAAACAGTATGCAATAAATAATCTTTTCCAAAAAACAATTGACTACAGCTGTTTAATTTTAAATATTTATTAAGCTCTATTTCATTCAGCATACTAATTAGATTATTTCTTAGACTACCACTAAAACGTGCTGCATCCTTACACTTATATTGAATTTCTTCAATATCATTAGAATTTTCAAGTTCTCTTCGTGCAGCGGAAATAGCAGTACTCATTTGCTGAAAACCAGGAGTTATCCCAACTATAAATACCTTAGCCCTTGAATTTATATATTCATTATGAGGCGAATAATATATTTCTATGTCTTTCTCTTTTTCTATTAAAAAATCGTTTGTTAAAATTTCATCTTTATTATATTTATCTTTTATAGGCAATGTGTTGATTTTATCCTTATAATCATACAATGTTTTTTTCATCTTCATGCATTAATGATATTTGACATAAGCAAATGGCAAATTGCCTCAAGTTCAATGCAAAAAGCAACTACCACAACTGGAAATTTGTACTTTTTAAAGTATTTACTATATAAATTCATATTTCTTATCCCTTTCCTTTGTTTAAAGTCTAACTCTCATGTCATATTATGCATCATTTTTACTATTAAAATGTAAAAACCATTGGTTAACATTGTTTAGAATTAGTTTTCTCAAAGAATAAGGCATAAATATAAACTTACACTCTTTGAGCAATCTCAGTTGTACCTCCAGCTCCCTCATTAGCTGCTTATGCCACTTCATCAATAGTTTTTAAAACATCCTGTTATAACTTTCATCTTTAGAAATTATTAAATCAAGTAAATTAGCTTTATTAACTCTTGGTTGTGTTCTTAAATCCCCATCTATTACAATAGCTGCTAAACTATTACTATGCATCTTTTCCATATCATTTGTCGCTTTACGTCCATTATAAATAGAAAATGACCACAAAATAATTAATGTAAAAATTAAAAGTGATACTATGATAGTTAATTTAGTACTTATTTTTTAATTTTTCATATTAATCCCACAAAATTTATTTATAAGTATATCTTATCATTAAATCAACAAGAATTTCCAGCGTATATTATTATAGGAGCCTTATGTATGACTTTTCATGTAATTATCCAAGATTATACTCATCTAATGTATAATCTTTTATTCTTAAATTTTTTAATTAATCTTAATTTAAGGTTTAGAAACTTTCTAAATATATCTGTTGTAAAAGGTTCTTCTATCTTAACTAAAGAAGATATATTAAATTTTTTATCTGATAAAATCTCAAAATATATAGAATTCACAGATACCTTTCCATTAACATCTACTGGAAAAATTAAACGAAATTAACTAAAACAAATTACAGTTAACAAAATTAATGATACTTTACTAACTGAAATTGCAATTAATTAAACAAGAAAGAATAGTTCAAAACAATTACTTAAACTTTGAACTATTCTTTCTTACTGTATCTTATGATTAGACTTTTTCTAAATTGAAATTTTTGATATTTCTTAACCCAACAGCTGCTTCTAATGTTGGAATTAAATTTTCATCCTTTTCTCTTGAGTCATTATAAATGAAATCTTTAATTGAATCTTGTTCTGCTTTTATAAATACTAATGAACTTAATTCTGGACTTATTTTTTGTGAAATTAACTCTTGATTATATCTTTGAAACTTGTCCATAATCTCTGCTTCATCAATTGCTAAATCAAGTTTAAAAATAGCAGATAAAAAGTTTGATTTCCCACCATCCTTAAAAAAATATGGTCTAAAATCTTTTACAATATTTCCATCTGTAGTATCAATCCCTATTTCTTCACCAATTTCTTTTCTAATATTGTGCTCCATGTCCAAGAAGTCTCCATTTATATCATCTTTATCTATTCCGCCTCCTATAAATTGCAGCTTATCTGGTGCAAATGTATTTTTACTCATTACCCCAATAACAAATTTTCTATCTGAAGTTTCTATTAATACTGAAGTATAAATTACTCTACAATCATATTGCTCAAATTTACCTTTATGTATAGTATATAAAAAATGTGCATAATCTGTTAGTTCAACAAATATATTTAAAATTTCATCAAAATAACTTATATCTGTAATTGTAAAAACATCACCTCTAAAAAATTTATCACCTTTTTTCAATAGTGAATTCCAATGTTCCTCCATATTGTCGCTATACTCTTTTGGCAAGGAAACTCTCTTATTTGTATAATGGACTTTAACATTATTGTCAAAATTATAAATATTTATTTCTTTCATTACTCCAATTCTCCTTTTAGTATCTGTTGTATCCTATACTAAACTATTATCTCAAATATTATCTATAGAAACACTCTAGAATTTATATATGTTGAATTTTTCTGAATCTATTCAAATTAATTATAATTTTAACACAATATTCCTCCTCATAAAACAAATTAAGCCAAAATTTTAATTATTGGCAATTCTAATATTTAACAAAATGGCAGCAAATCCATTATTAAATTGGATTTGCTGCCACTTTTATAATTATATAAATTACTTATTTCTCTCAATAAACTCATCTATTATCTTTCTTGCAAGCGTAAATTTTTGAGGTATACTCGGAAAATTATCTTTGGTAAACCACTCAGCATGTACTATTTCATTTCCATCAACATTTATTTCACCAGATTCATATTCAGCAAAAAAGCCAATCATTAATGAATTTGGAAATGACCATGGAGAGCTCATATGAAATTTAATGTTTTTTATTTTTATTCCAACTTCTTCAAATACCTCTCTCTTTACAGTACTCTTTATATCTTCACCTGCTTCAACAAAGCCAGCAACTAAGCTATACATATTATTCTTAAACCCTCTATTATGAGCAAGAAGTATTTTATCTCCCTTTGTAACTGCAACTATTATTGCTGGGCAAATTACTGGATACATTACATGATTACAGCTTGGACAAACTTTAGCAAGTTCATCCTTTTTATTTTCTGTTTTAGAACCACACTTTCCACAAAATCTATGAGTTCTATCCCAATTTAATATTTGATTAGCTCTTCCTGCTGCTAAAAAAACTTCTTCATCTATTAATGCTCCAAATTCATATAATGGTATTAGCTCACAATTCTCAGGCAAATTAAATTCAAGAGATGCTTCTATACCAAAGCAAGATTGTGATCTTATTTCACCTAAAAAAAATTCATTTTCATATTGTATATTTAACTTTTCAATTTCATTTAAATTAGGAATTTTTATAATATTTTCCTCTTTCTTAACTAGTATACTTCCATTAAAAAATGTAAAGTATAAATCATCAGTTTTACTTTTTTTAGATGCAGTAGATACTATTTTAAATTTATTGCTCATATGTGCTAATTCCTTTCGTTCTTTACTAATTTATGTATTGATCTAAGATATATTTTCCGTAGAAAATACAATTCCATATTGGTTTCTTAATTCATCCATTATTTTAATTATTGAAAGTGATTCATCCAAAGTCATAGAATTACTTTCTAATTTACCTTCTCTAAGACATTTCATAACTTCTGCGGCCTCATAATTGTATCCATTTCCTTCAAGTGGTATATTTACAGCTATAGAATCTTTACCAATAACTGACAGAGTTGCTGATGTAGCTTTAGAAAATTGCGGTATGATGATTGTTCCATTATTACCAATAATTCTTGCTTCTTGTAATGTTGGTGTATTTATAGAACAAGATAATACAGCCATCTCTCCTTTATCATATCCCATTGTCATAGCAGATAATTCATCTACTCCTGTTTCATACAAACTAGTAATTCCTTTTATATCAATTGGAGCTTTTTTTAATACCCATGAAGCAAAAGAAATAGGATATACACCTACATCCATTAAAGCACCACCAGCTCTTTGCAAGCTTACTTTTCTTTCTTCGGCTTCCCCTTCTCTTCTAAAGCCAAAATCTGCAGTCACCATTCTTACTTTTCCAATAGCATTTTCATTGATCCACTCTTGTACTTTTTTCATAATTGGAAAGAATCTTGTCCACATTCCTTCCATTAAAAAAAGTTTTTTCTCTCTTGCAACTTTAATAACTTCTTCTGTTTCCTTTGCATTAATAGTAAATGGCTTTTCACACAATACAGCCTTTCCATTATTTAAACACAACAGAATATTTTCTTTATGCGCATTATTAGGTGTAGCTATGTATACAACATCTACGTCTTCATCTTGAAGCATTTCTTCATAACTACCATAACATTTTTTTGAATCGTACTTCTGTCCAAATTCAGAAGCTTTTTCTATTGAACGAGATGCCACTGCATATAATTCCGCATCTGGTAAAAATTCTAATCCCTTTGCAAAACTATTAGCAATAGTTCCAGTTCCCATAATTGCCCACTTAATTTTTTCCATTCTTATCCTCCTTTAAATGTTCTTCTTATTATATTTTAATCACACTGATAAAATTTTTATAACATTATAAAATAACTTTACCATTATGCTGATTAAAATCCAAATATTTCACAAATTAATAATTCTATTTTTCCATTCTATGTTTTTATATTTTTATCTTCTTAATACATGTATTATCTGTTTAAAGTTCTCTAATGATTATAAATTACAATAAGCAAAGTGGCAGCACCTCAATTATTAAGTTGAATTTGCTACCACTTTTCCATTAATAAAAATTGCTTATGATTTTATATCCTTTAATTGTTGGATATTATTTTTATGCAATATAATATGATGGAAACATGCTATTGCCTTAAATTCATCTATATCACATACTTTAGTTTCTATTGAAAGCATTTTCTCCTGCCATTCTATATCCTTTTGAATATCCTGATTCTGTTGTAAATCAAAAAAAGTTCTAATACCATGAATTTCTTTGATTGAAAATACACCTGACCATTTAACTATATCCTCATCATCATAATAATTGATTGCTCCAAATTTTTCTGCATGTCCACATTTCCCATCAAGCAAATCATTAGCATGTTCAAAATTATTAAGAAGAACAACCATTTGCATAATTCTGCCATTACGATTATGTTTAAGGACTGAAAGAGTTCCGCCATCCTTTAAAATTCTTGCAAATTCTTTTACAATATTTATGCGTTCCTCTGCATACTCTAAAACATTATGACACAGAATTACATCGAAATAATTATCTTCTATTTTTTCTAATTCATCTAAACTTCCTTTTATCTGAAGATATTCATTATCCTGAACCTTGCTATTTAACATATCATCAGAAGGTTCTATGGCAACTACCTCATTATCAGCAGCAAAATGATTAGCTGTAATTCCAATACCACTGCCAAAATCCAATACTTTCTTATTATGAATAAAGGACAGTTGTTGCCATGTCATTTTCTTTTGCAATAACTCCCATGGTATCATTTTATTATCATTGTTAATCATAGTTTTATTATTCACCTTATTTCCTCCTATAAATAGCCAAATTCAGCTACGAGTTCATCTTCCTCAACTCTATATTTTTCATATAGTGATATTGGTGCAGTTACTTTTTATCAGTTTTCCTAAATGTTGTAACAGATAAATCTGCATTACAGATGGAAATACTAATAACAACACTTAATATTTCCATCTGTAATGGCCATGAATTGGATTATAAAACCAGCTTAATTTAGCTTCTGATGCACATGGATGAGAATTATGAATAACATAAGGTATACCGTCCTCATCCCTTTGATCTGAAATGATAGCAATATGCTCATATCCCTCAATAAACACTATTATATCTCCCGGCTGCCACTCTTTTAAATTATTGATGTCTTCTTTCTTAAATTCTGTTGTTAATTGAATACAATTTTTTTTGAAAAACACATCTTGATTTAAGACTCGTCTAAAATCGATATTGGGATCCACCTTTCCGTTTACACCCTTATATTGAGCCACATTTTCTTTAATATCTTTATCTATTAAATCTTTGATTGATACATTTATACTTTTAAACCCTCTCCATATTACATCAGTGCAAACCCCTTCACCCTCTGGTGGATATCCTCCTACATAATATGCATCTTTATATATTGTCTTCTGCTCTGCTTCTTTTCTCGCAGAATTTACTATATCTATAGGATCAGCTATTCCATTTTCATTTTTATCAACCTTTGAACTTTCATCTGGAACATCAACTTTATTAATTGGCACTTTATCAGTAATTTCTTCTATTTGACTATTTAATTCATTATTTGATTTATTATATTGAAATTTTCGTACTACTATTGCAGCTATTGAACATATAACCAATAAGCCTACTAATATAACTATTACCTTCGTTTTTTTCACTCTTATCCCCCATTAATACAATCTTTGTATATATCCTCACCATTTTTAAGTAAAAGACTTCATTATAGATTTATTTATATCTGCTCCTATCTTCTGACTATTGCAAATTTAATTAATGTGCAAACTTATATATTCTCATCCCTTTAACTTTATCTTCATTATACTACATTTTTTATCATTTAATAATTATTTTACCAATAACGCCAATTATTTTTATCTATATCAAACATACTTCTTCCTACCATTCCATTAATTAAACAATATAAATACTTTTACATATACTATAAATGTTTTTTACCTCATCATCTTTGAATTAGTAATTTCCACTTCAAATCACACTGAACTTTTCCCACCAAATTATTTCACTTACTTAATGCACTAAAAAAAGTAGAAGTCTTAAAAAAACTCCTACTTTTCAGTTTGATTTGTTTCTATATAAATTTATTTTATTTGTCTATTTTTGAAAATCATTGTATTTCTCCGCTGCTTTCCAAGTTTTACGGTACAAAGAATTAATTTTCTCACTAATCTTAGCTCCCCTTAATTCTTCTCTTATTATAGCTCTCGCGATCAGCTTAAATTTCTTAAAGTCCTCTTCATTAACCTCTTGGCCAATTAAATTTTTTGTTATTAACTCACTAGTTTTTTTATTGACAGCTCTATCAAATTTATTCATTTTATCTACTCCTATGCTTAATTTAAAATTACAAGAATATTATTGTCATTATAATTATAATTTATCCACTAAGTTGTAATATCTTTATTCTATATATTAACTATATGAAGACTATGAATAATTTATATATGTTGAATTTTTCTGAATCTATTCAAATTAATTATTATTTTAACATCTATTTTTTTATACAACTCTTACCACTTCTAATATATACAAACCAGTAAACTGCTGCCACAAAAATACCGCCTCCAATTATGTTTCCTAGTGTTACAGGAATTAAATTGTTGATAAAAAACGCCTCCCAATTCAAATGATTCAGTTTTTCTGGTGTTACCCCAAGCACAGCAGCTGCATCTGTTAAGGTCTTATTACCTTTAGCCATGATACCCGCTGGAATATAATACATATTTGCTACACTATGCTCAAATCCTGATGTGATAAAAAGCCATATAGGAAAGAAAATGGCGAATATTTTCCCTACCATATCTTTAGCACCATATGCCATCCATACAGCTAAGCATACAAGCCAGTTACACATAATCCCAAGAAATAATGCTTGAATAAATGTAAGCCCGACTTTATATGCTGCAATTTTTATTGTTACTGCACCAAGCATACTATCCCCACTACTAAAAAGACCAGATTGATTCATCATATATACTATAAATATTGAACCTATAAAGTTTCCAACATAAACAAAAAACCAGTTTTTTAACATTGCTTTTATACTAACTTTTTTCTCTAATACACCTGCAAGTATCATTGTATTACCTGTAAAAAGTTCTCCTCCCGCAATTAAAACCAACATAAGTCCAGTTCCGAAAACAGCACCTGCAAGTACTTTTCCGAGTCCATAAGTCTCTGGTTTTGCCAAAAGGTTAAAAGACGCCATATTTGAGCCTTCAGCAGCAAAAGCAATAAAAGCACCTGCTAAAATCCCCAGTATAATCATATTTACAATAGTCATTTTTGATTTTTTAATACCAGTTTGTATTGTTGCTTCAGTAATTTCTGGTGGTGTTAAATAATTTTGTGTACTCATTTTATTTCTCTCCTTAGTAATATTTTGTGTTCTCAATAAGTCTTAAACATATTTAAACACTTTATCAGTTGTAAATTTATCCTCGATATCTATTTCGATTAAACTTTATATTATACCGATTTTTTTAAGATAAGCTTGTCTATAACCTTTGCAACGCCATCATTATCATTAGAATCTGTTACAAAATTCGATTTTTTCTTAACGCTTTCATTGGCATTCCCCATTGCAACTCCCATGCCTGCAAATTCTATAGCTGATAAGTCATTATCACTATCACCTATAGCAATTATTTCTTCCTTTTTAATATTATAGTAATTTGCAAGTATTTCAATTGCTCGTCCCTTTGAAGCTCCCTTTTTAGTAATTTCAATATTGTGATTAGATGAACTGGTAATTTCGATTCCACTCATATTTTCTAATTCTTTTCTAAGATTATGTATTTTTTTCCTATTTCTATTTATAATCTCACATTTAATTATATTATCTTTCTCATGCTTGAAAACGTCAAACCATTTTTCTTCATCTTTTATATAATTTAGTTTAACATTTCTATTTATAAAACCTCTTATTTTTAAGAACTCTATACCAATTTTCAACTTTAAATCACCACAATATATTTTATATACACTATTAAAAATAGGTTTTACATTATATTTATTAAATATTTTTAATAGCTTCTTACATACTTCTTCATCAATAGCACTTTTATGAATAACATCATCACCATGTTTTTCTTTAATAATTGCCCCTGTACACGCAATAATAGGAGAATTTAATCCTATTAAATCTGAGTAAGCTGCTGCATCAACATAAGTCCTGCCTGTACTAATAACTACATGAACTCCCATATCACGAGCTTTTCTAAGCGCACTTTTTGAAATTTTGCTAATTTTATGATTACTATTTAAAAGTGTTCCATCCATATCTATGCAAATTAATTTATATTTCATACTGCACCTTTCAGTAAAATGTATTTATATGGATTATTTTAGTTTATGAATAATCCATACTTCATCTAGTATACAAATATTTTTAGTTAAATTCAATCCACTTAAAAAATTTTAAATTAGTTATTAGCTTTTTCTACATAAAATCTTTGTTACGACACAAATTGTAAACTCATTTTTTTACTATATTTCTATTCTTCATAACAAATAATGGGAGTTCCATCTTCTATATTATTAAAAATTGTTTTAGCTAAATATAATGGAGCATTTACACATCCATGTGTTCCATTTCTTTTATATATATCGCTTCCAAAAGAATATCTCCAACTCGCATCATGTATTCCTATATTTCCGTTAAAAGGCATCCAATAAGTTACTCCAGATTCATAATTGTGTCCTCTTAAAGTTGCTTCTTTTTGTTTATAATTAAGCATATAGATTCCAACATAGGTAGGATTCCCCTTATTAGGATCACCTGTTACTACAGGCCCTTGAGTTATAAGCTTTCCATCTTTATAAAACCATAAATGTTGCCTTGTTATATTAATTTCTACATAAGTTTTACCTATGTCATCAGTATTACCTGTTTCATCTTCATCTCTAGATAAAGCCTTTTGAGTATATATAGGTTCTTTTTGAAGTAATTCACCAACTTTTATATTATCTAATAATGCTTTTGTTTCAGCACTGCAATTAATTTTCCACCCATAAAATCCGCCTTTAACTTCTACTATTTTATTTATAGATGTTTTAATTTTTCTTAGCAGACCAACTGTATCATATTTTTTACTCAATTCTTGTACATATTCCTTAACTGCTTTTTCATTTATTGCTACTTCTAATTTATCATCAACGCTAAGCCATTCATTTATTATATTTCCATCTAACATTTCATTTTTACTTCCAAATATATAAGTTATTTTTGTTGATACATACTTATTCAGTAAGTTCTTAGCTTCCATAGTTTTATCAGAACTTAAAGTGTACTTTGGATTTTCGTAACAAAGATTTTTATCTAAATCTAATTTTGTTTTTCCTTCTATTATACTTTTTTCTATAGCTTTTTTTAGTTTATCTGTGTATATCTTATTTCCATATACTTCTTTAAACACTTCATATGAACCATTTGAATAACTAAAACTTGCATTTTGGGGTTCTATAATATCTTTATTTAAACAATTTAATTGATTTATCTTATTTTCTAAATTATCTTTATTATAGAAAAATATATCCTCTACATAATATTCTTGTTCCTTAAATAATGAGCTTATCCATTTAAATGAACTTTGTTTTTTATAAATTTTAGAAATACTATTTTTTTCATTGTATAACATTCCTATATCTTGTCCTCTTATTTCTTCTATTTCTCCGTCTCTTTCAATTAACTGCAACTCATAATCTTCAATATAACTTCTAATTGTATGACTTACATCATCATGTGCTTTTAATGAGACATCTACTCCATTTATTACTGTATAAAAAAAGAAATGATTAGCAAAGTATAATGAAATAAGTAAATATATTAGTACACTTGAGACTATTAAAATAATACTTTTTCCTATAGCCTCACTTTTAAAAAGCTTTTTTACATTAATATTCTTCATGTCAATTTATACCTTTCATCAAAAACATATTTTATTTAAACATAATAATTAATTTATAATATGTTTGTATTTTTGATTTTAAAACTTAAAGTACATGAAAATAATAATAATTCCAAAATGCTATGAGATGTTCTTATATGCAGCATAACTGATCTTTTTTTATGTGCATATTTTTACCCAAAAGACCATTCTAAAATAGTACTTTCACCATCTTCTAAAGGTCTGACTCCATCAGTTAAATAGCAGATTGAATTATCTTCAAATTCTTCATCTATAGTATTAATATCTGGTGCTTTATCTCTTTTCTTATTTTTATTGTCCTTCTTACTTTTTTTAGTTTCTAAAATTATAGGATCATTATCTTGTAAATTACCACTGCTATTTTCATCATTCATGCTATCATTAACTTTTCTAATATCTCCATTAGTAATTTCTAAATCCTCTCTATTAACATCGACTAAATTTTCTACTTCATTTTCACTGATTTTATTTTCGGACTCTTTATCTTCATTTGTTGTAACTTTTGAATTACCATTTGACTGAACTTCGATGCCCTTTACCTGCTCCTCTTTATTCTCAGATATACCTTTTTCCTTAACCTTAATATTTTGATGCTTAGCAAAATTTTTCACTCTATAAATCTTATCTTCAGTAATTTCGATCATTTCTAATTCTATAAATACATCTAATGATAATTTAATTTGAGCAATATCCCTATTAAACTCTATTGCTAAAGTCTCTATTGTATATGGAATGTTTTTTGAGAGATATAAATCCCCTTCTAAATTAACCTTCCCTGCTAGCAATACAATTCTATTCCATATATAATGAATAACATCTCTTTGAGGCTTCATATCTATTATTTTAAATTTAGTATCGTCATACATGTTGCTTCTAAATTTTATATATTTTCTTTCTCTCATATCCATCATTCCCCTTCATATTTATATAGTAATAAGTTAATCCGCCAAAATGTTCTTATATGCAGCATAGCTGCTCTTTTTTTATGTGAAAAGTTCTTAGTTGCAGCATAGCTGCTCTTTTTTTATGTGCATATTTTCTTTCTATCATATATCTCATTCTCCTTAAATTTTATTTTTATCCGATAGCTAGCATCTGTAACAACTCCCACTGTATATGAAAATCCTCTTACTAAAGTCAGATGAGTAAGCTATTCACACTAAATCATAGATTTAGGTTCTCTTCTTAAGTAGGAGATAACGGCTGCACGCTTCTGGATAAGTTCAACTAAGATTCAGATGGTGATTAAACCCCACCCGAATCAAGTTTCACTTGATTATGTCTCCTAATTAATATATATGCATTAATAAATAAAATTACAGGATAATTCATAATTTTTTTGTCTATTAGAATACTCCAATTTTTTTACACCGAATAAATTTCGATAAAAAAGATATTATATCTTATAAGACATAATATCTTTTTAAACCAATTGCTAATTTTTAGTCCAACAAAATAAGTATTATATGAATAATTAGAAGTTTCTTTTTTAATGAATAAAATGATTTTACATCACTTAAACCTACACGTTTAATTAGTATTACGCAGTACTTAACTATAAAAAAATACCGCAAATTCAATTCTTGAACTGCACCCTGTATACTTGACAGGGTGCAGTTCATTCTGTAAAATACGATATTCCAATTTATTGTTTATTTTTAATTGTACATGCTATATAAAGTATAAAAGACATAGAATTACTTTTAAATTTATTTTTGACAAGATCAGTCCATTATTATAACATATATTATTTCTTGACTTGACCTTTAAATAGTTCTACTGCTTTAATTAGATTCTCAACAATTTGAGGATCATAATCTTTAGGAGATTGGGTTATAAAGGACGAACCGTTATCAATATTCCAGTTTCCAAAAACTTCTCGAACTTCATCACGTGTAGCAACGCCACCATAAGCATTCAAGAAAAATTCTCCAAATGAAATTGCATGTATTCTATCGCTATTTCTAATGGATTCAACCATAAAAGACTTTCCTAAAACAAAAAACAATCTTGACAGTGCAAGAATCAAAGCAAGCGAAAGTATACTAGTCATTTGTTGTAAAGTCGAAGTTTGCCAAGTATCTATTGAAAATATGATTTTAGTTTTAAATAAAGAGAATAAAATTGCAACCAATATAAATAGTCCAGAACCAACATAACACAGATATGATAACGTCCTGTTTTGTAGTTCGTTTCGTTCTAATCTTTTTAATGCTTTTTTTATGTATTCTGATAAGCTTGTCTGTAAGATTTCTTTATTTTCCGCTTTCTCTTTTTGCTTCGTTTCCAATTCATTTCGAATAAGGCTTAAATTTGCTACCAATTTTAATAGTACTTTATTAAATTTTTCATCACGTGCAGAAAGATATAGTGTTCCCCCCAGTTCAACAGGTAATTCTCCACCTTCAAACAAAATTGGTAATAATATTAGTTTATTCCTTGCTGCATAATAAGAATATGCAGTAATTAATTCTTGATTAGCATACTTACTAGAATTAAAATTTGCGGTAATTAAAAACACAATAGCATCGGCTTCTAGTAGCCTATTATTTAGGCTTTTTGAAATACTTTCTCCTACTTTCAAATTAAAATCACCCAAAACTTCATAATTATTCTGTCTCAAATAATCTGAAATTAATAATGCCTTTTCGCTATCTTGATGTGAGTATGATATAAAAATTTTCAATTTAGCTTTCCTCCCAACGATAATCACTATATATTAGGTTAATAATTCCACCCATTTTTCCCATTACGACCTAATTATACTATATTTACCTAAAATACAGTATAATTCAATTTTTAAAGAACATTTTTATTAGTTACTTCGCCAAATCTACATGTTGAGTAGATTATATGAATAATGGGAAGTTGAATTATTGTTTTGTTTCCACATGTTATGTGTGTATTGGCCTAACTATAAATCATAATATCATAGCTTTAACTCCATTATATCAGCTTTTAAAAATATTACTTTAATTGAGATATTAACGCGTTTATGCGTATAGTAAAACAAATCACAATTATATACAGTTTGTACACTAGTGGCGTTTCTATTCTCTGCCACTAAACTCTATATCATATTCATTAATTATAGTATTCTTGTGTATGAAAATACTATTAATTATTACAATTCTGTATAAGTATATTGTCATTATATAATATATTGCTATTCATAGAGTGAGATATGTTCTTTCTAGGTACTCCACATAGAACATAAGGTGCAGTATTAGTTGTATTTTTTGCTGAAATTGATTTTTTATGATTTTTATTTTCTTAACTTAATATAAGCCTCTTTAATCCTTATATAAAGAATTGTTTTGATTCATTTCAAATCTTATTGTTAATGATTCATTTAAAAATATTTTTGCATTTATGTTACCCCATAATTGTTGTTTACTTTCTCTATATGTGATAAATCCCTCATGAATATCATTCTTTATTACATTATTTATTATTAAATCATAATAGTGTTTTCCTTCAGTATAATTTATTGAATCTGGATAACATAAATATGAATTTATTCTACCACTAAGTAAAATAGTTTTTTCATTTTTCCATATTTCAATTGAATCAGCATATATTGTTTCTTCTGCTCCTACTATAACTATGTTACAAACGTTAATCAACTTCTGTAATATATCAAAAATTATATTAAATTCTTTGTAAATACGTACATTAGGTTCATCAAAATTTCTAATTTCATTTTCTAATTCTAAAAATCTATAATTATTAAATTTTATATTATTTTTTGATTTAGGAGAGTTTATAATTTCTATTTGATTTTTAATAAGTTTTAGACACTTATTAATATCTATTCTTTTATCAGCATCAAATTCTGTTGCTTTTTCCAATAATTCATGCATTGGTTCAAATGTCACAACTCTAAATTCTTCTGGATTCAAATAGAACTGCTTATTATCTCTTTTATATTGCCCTCTAAAGCCAATATAGTCTTCTTTTAATACTTCCCAAATTACCTTTGCAAAAAGGTATATATCTGCTGGTCTAAAATCTCTTATATTAATATCCTCACATTCTAATTCTGGAGGTCCAATATAGTATGGTCCTACTCTTTCGCCTTCTTGGGTAATCCTTTTTTCAAGAATATTGAAAATCAATCCCAAATCAGATAACATTAATTCATTATTATAAAATAATAAATTATCAGTCTTTATATCTCTATGAGAATAACCTTTTGAATGTAGTGCTTCTACAATAGTTCCCAACCTTAATATGCAATTCATTTTTTCTTTTAACATAAGGTTATTATCTTGGAAAAATTTATTAAACTTTTCTGCTTTATACATAACATACCATACATCTTTATCATTAGGTATTTCATCGGTGCAATAAAAATCTATTATTTTCATTATTCCATCTACTTCATCCTGTAACTTAACTGTTGTTTTAATTTCTCTTTTAAATCTTTCATATCTTTCTGATTTAGCTTGGTCATTTTTATTCCACTTCCCAATATTAAGAATTTTTATAACATACTTTTTATCAGATTTTATGTCTAACATCTCAGCATCATAAACTATACCATTTCCACCTTTTCCTACATATTTTCCTTTTTTAAATTTATGATGCTTTCCTTGATATATAGTATTATTACCATTCATCTTCAGCATTCCTTCTTTCTGCTTCAGATTCATGAATATAATTAGAATATAACTTATAATAAATTTCTGATATTTTAGGATAATTAATTTCTAATGCTTCTGCAGTTTCTTTATATTTTAATGCCATTTCCTTTTCTGTTTTCCCTGCATCTGGTGAATAAACTCCTCTTTTATTACATTCGGCAATTACATACGATCTTGCTAGACTTTCATCATCTAATTCTTCAATTATTTTTCTAACTGATTCATGTGGATAATACCCATCTGTGCCTACAGGAGAATAAGCAAATAATTTTCCCAGAATCCCCCCTATTAATTTAGATTGTTTTTGGTCACTAAGTATATCTAAAAAATCATCTACCCATTTTTTTAACTCTTCAAAATCAACATTTCCATTATTTTCGCAAGGGCAAAACAATGCCTTATAATAAAAATCAAATAATGCTTCTGCACGTTTTTGTTTTTCGCTATTTTGACTACTTTTTTCTTCTCCTTCGTGTAAAAATACCATATCAATTATAGACGCATAAAGTTTAGGATCTTTCTTAAGGATATATTTAGTACATTTCATATCTTCCCATTTAATAATAGCTCTTAACGCAAGTTCTAAGTTCATAATTTGATTATACTTATCATAATGTCCATCGAATTCTCGTTCAATATAATCCATTATCTTCTGTAAATAATAACTACTTAATTGGATATCGTTAAAATTCAACTTGCTAAAGCTCAAGAAATTTATCATATAGTTTAAAACTTCTTGCGAAGTTAACTTATTTGTTTCTCTATATAAATACTCAACATAAGACGATATATTATCATATTTATTAAATTCATCTAAAGCCCATATTATCGAATCTTTATCATCCCCTATTCCAAAACGACTAGTTGAATTACCCCAAAATAATTTTTTTATATCATCCCTTTCATTCATAATTCTTGGATGATTATTGTATACTAAGTCTTCACACCTTAGAATGTCAATATAAAGATTATTACTTCCTTCATAATCTTTACTTAATTCTAATACCTTATCAATAATACTTTTGCTACAACTTCTGTAAACTTCATAAGTATAGCTTTTAATAACATCTTTTATTCTTGTAATTTTAATCATTTTTTTGTAAATATCATCATCATATTTTCCATCTGTATAATAACGAGCTATACTTATACCTAAATTAGCATAATCCTTTTTATCTACAGATTGTATCAAGTGTTCTAAACTCAATCCACTTTTCTTGAACTCACTAAATGACTCTCTCATTACCTTATCTACTAACTTACGTTCTTGTTCCATAAAATTATTGTTTTTATTATCATATTCTATTGGATATAAAAGAGGAATTGTGCCAAAACCTTTAAAAAGATAAAGATAATCATATACTTTATCTTCAAAATTTATATTTTTATAAATTTCTTCTATTCTCTTAATTCTATCTTCATTCATCGCCCAAGCACTTGTAGTAAATTCTCTATGCCTAGATATTTCATACCTTAATTTATCTTTAATAATACATTTATCTGAATCACATTTTGTACTAATATCTTTCTGCAATTTTTCCAATAAATCATTAAACATTTTTTCTGGAAATATAGATAATTGTCCAATTAATTTAATCCATCTATCAATATCTCCTCCAATGTTATTAATACATATATCTGCATAAGCATTATATAAATCTGCTACATCTTTATTCGTAACTTTTTTAATTTCATCACTCTCACGATATTTAGGTTTATTTAATGACCCACAAACATTACTTTGTCCTGGAAGCTTATTATAAAATAGCATCCAGGAATTTTTATAGTTTTGTATAGCAAATTGGGCTAATTGAATTCTCTGCTTAATTGTTAATGTAGTTACATTAAACCAAGCACAAAAAACTTCTTCTAATATACTCTTAGGTGAGTTAGATATGCTATATTTCAAGTCTAAATCATCAACTAATAATAGCCATCTTACAGCTCTTACAGCATAATTTTCATATTGCAGTAATTGTTCAACTGCCCATAAAATGTGCGTATAATAATGCCTTCCAGTAACCATATCACTATTATTTCCTGCTTCAAATATTTCTTTCAATCCAGTTGGATTTTTCATTTCATCTTCTAGTCTTTTGATAACAGATTTTGGTGATGCTTCGCATAAATCTGTAAAGAATTGAGCTATGTATCCCCAGTATTTTACAGTATTAATATTCTCAAGAATATCTTTAACAATTTTATCTACTTGACCTTGATATTCATCTTTATATAAGATTCCTTTAAATATTAATGTTCTAATCATTCCTGTTTTTAATACATTTGAATTATATGATTTTTCTGAAGTTATTGATAATTTAAAATGATCCTCAAATGGTTGGTTAAAAATAGGATCTATTTTTATAATTGTCGTATAAGCAATTTCCTTAAATGCATTCCATTTTTCATCTGTTACATTATCTTTTAAATATGCCCAAGCAGTTTCAGCACTAGCTAATTGATAAGTACTATTTCCATAAAATTTAGTTTCTATAATAAATGGTTCTCCGCCTCTTTTATGAGGTCTTAAATCCTCCATAAATTCTTCATATGACTTTCCAGATAATTGTTCAATAATAGCTTTATCTCCTTCACATTCAGTCCATTTTCCACAAAGAAGTGCTGCAATAATAGAATTATTTTTTTCTTTACTCCATAATGGTATTTTATAATCAGCTCCATTCAATAATTTCTTTTTTATAAATGAGAATAATCCATTGGTTTTAGATACAAATTCATATGATTTACTTGGATTTAATCCTGCATTTTCTAGTTTTCTAATTATATTTTGCTTTATTCTTCTTCTTAATGTTATATTCTCTTTAGTACAAGGTTCATCCTCACCATAAATGAATATATTTGTATTACTTCTTATTGCTACTATTTCTCCAACATAAAAATTAGGTATTAAAATAAATTTTTCAACTTTATCAACTAATTTTAACCAAGTATCTGCATCATTTACAACAAGTATATTTTTTTTCTTTAGATGATAATTTAATTCATATAATAAGGCATATAATGTTTCTTCTCGTGATTTACCAACAACATAACACTTATCTGAACTTAAAATATCTTTAAATTGTCTTTTAAACTCCTCATCATCAATCTCAAAAAAGCTTAATCCAATTGAAGGTTCAGTGCTATAACGTAATTGTTCATCCATTTCATCTACACTGTTAATTTTTTCTCCAAATTGCTCCTTTAATTCATATATCTTATTTATTTCATTATATTGTTGACAATACTCTTCTGAAATGTACTTTTCTATAAGATTCATACTAGACATTAATAAAGAAACAGCTTCCCCATTTGAATCTGCTTGTTCCTGCATTATTCCTACTAACATATCCTTAATAATTATTGGCGCACCAGAATAGCCACTAAAATCATGCGCTCTTTCTCCATTTATATTTAAATCCCAATCAGCTCTATCAGATTCTGATTCATTTATAGCTGTTTTAATTTTATTTTCAATAGGATCGCCACTTCTCTTATATGCTGGGTGACCAAATGTATAATATTCATCATCTATTTTTACTGAATAACCCTTAGTAAATTTTAATATATATGCATTTTCAACTGGTTTTTCTAATTTTAATATAGCAATAAAATTATTTTTATCATTTATTATGCTCTTTACTTTTATATCTTTATCAATACCAGCTTTTTGTGGATTAATTATAATATCATTATTCTCAGGATTTAAATAATAGTTTTTAATTACATGGCTTGCTGTTACAACTACATCTTTATCAATAAAAAATCCTGTTCCTAATTCTTTAGTTTGTTTTGTCTTACTAACACATGTAATTTCTACAACACTCTTTTCAATTGCTGACTTTTTTTCAATACTTATCATTCAATTCACCTCAATTACTACACTTGAATTTCCATTTCCAACTACTACTGAATATTTATACTTATTCATTAATTTATCGCATTTCAATTCATTACATATTTCTAATGGATAGTTAAAATATAATATTTTTTCTTCTTTATTTTCTTTCAATATAGTAGCAATAACCTCTTTATTGGGATGGTTATACTGTTTGCCATATGTTGATATTAAATATCTTTTTGTTTGTAATTTTTTTATCCAATTTAAATTATTTTTTATACTTCCATGATGTGATACTTTAACAACATCGAATTTTAAATTCATTTTCTTGTATTTACTTAAACTATTTAAAATTAATTTTTCATGTGCATCTCCTAAAAATAATAATTTTTTATCCTTATATTCTATAATAAATGAAATTGATGCCCCATTACTTTCTGACGTATCTGCTTTTCTAGTTATTTTGCTGTTTATAACTTCTTCAATGCTATCATTACTATATGAAATGTCTTTATTCTCACCTTCAATAATAGGTTTAAATTTTTTAATATACATCTCAAATGCATCATCAAAAATCTCTTCATCACTAATCTGAAAGCCAAAATTCATATCTTCTAATTTGTTATTCCATTTATCAGCTAGTTTATTTAATTTTTCAGTATTAGGAGATAATAAATTTATTTCAATACCATTTAAAATAATAATGGATTTATCATCAATATTAACTGCTTTATGATTAAAAGATGTATTCCATCTTTCTTGGTATCCTAACCCATATAAATATCCTGCGAACGTACTTCCTTGTTCACAGCTTATTTCCTTTAATTGATTTTCTTTACTTGTATTATTATCAGAATTACTTAAAATCAATGTTTCTAATCTTTTTTTTCACGTCTATTTATTTTCTCTACCTTTTCTTTTTCAAATTGTAAAAATCTATATGAATTGTGCCATATCTCTTTTACATCAATAACATTAGGATTATCTGCCTCTCCATTTTCCTGTAAAAATTTAATTGCACCGCCAATATGATCTTCATCAATATGAGTAATAACTAATAAATCAATACATTCGCCTTGCTCTTTCAATTGAAGTAATCTATCTTTAATATAGTTAGTGTATGTATCACGATATCCAATATCAATCATTATATTTTTTTTATTATCAAATCTTAATAAAAAAGCATCTCCACCTTCAGCAGGAAACATTTCTATTCTTATTTTATCCAATTATCATCACTTCTCTTTTTCAAATTCGTTTCATATAACATATTATTCCAATCACAATTTTAACATATTTATTCATAAAATACTCCTTTTAAACAAATAATTCTATTTGTTTGATAAAACTATAATTTAGTAAGACAATAACAAATAATCATACAGCATTAATAGCTTGTCTGATTATTTCTATATTTAATGTCTCACATTACCTGCATAGTTTTCGATCCATGTTATATCTAACTTCCCATTATAGACATAACAACTATTTCAAAACTACGCTCCTATCCTTAACTCAAAAAAATATAAAAGGATAGCCTATCCATTTTCAACAAATAGTCTACCCTTATTATACTACAAAATATTATCATTACGCCTATATTTTTCCTAAAATCACAACATTACTTTCCTACAAATTTCGAACTCATTATATCTAATTTAATCTACCTATTTTCCAAACCACTCTATAGAAACACCCTACATCTCTCATCACAAAACCCTCAAACTAACAAACATCTTAGTAAAAGTCTTCTCCCCATACCTCTCAAACTCAACAGTTATAAATTCCTCATCCTCACTAACCACAGCGCCCTTCCCATACTTATCATGCTCAACCATTTTCTCTTCCTTTTGGGCCTCTTCTACCTCTTCCGCTACATTATTCTTTTCTTCCATAATAGCCTTCACTTGTCTAGCAATATCCTTAAAATCAGTCTTTTGAACATAGTTTTCTTCTGGCTGAACAAGTTCTTCTGGAATCATATATACATATTGGCTTGGTTCACCTAGAACTCTTGGTAGTTCTGGATTTGTGTAGAATGAAAGTTCTAGATTATCTTTTGCTCGAGTAATACCAACAAAGAACAGCCTTTTTTCTTCTGCCATTTCATCAGAAGATTTTAGCAAAGGTAGCAATCCATAATTAACACCTATAATAAAAACATACTTGAATTCTAAACCCTTGCAAGCATGAAGTGTCATAAGCTTTACTGCACTATTACTTGCATGTATATCTTCTTTAAGTATTTCTAATCCATATAAAGTTGATGAATTTAGAAATTGGATCAACCCTTTATATACCTCTAAATTATTAAAAATTATGTACTCTTTAATAGCTGTAAAAAAATCTTCTACATATTTCTTATCACTTTCAAAAGAAGCTGATGTAGCCATTAAATACTTATCCATATTAAAGTAATTATATAAACTTTTATCTATTTCCTTGTTTTCACTTGTCTGAGCACCAGTTATTTTATTGTTATCAGAGATTCTTTCATTATCAATAGCTTCTATAAAATTAATTATCTTATCATTATTGATTGTTTCATGAGTATTAATTATCTTACTAGAATTAGTTATTTCACTGTTTTTAATTGTATCCTCATATTCAACTGTTTCGCATCCGTGGATTTCTTCGTTAGTATTCCTTTCACAATTTGAATCTTTATAATATTCTTTAAACCTGCAAATCAAATTTCTCAATTCACAAGAACCATCATCCTTATTCTTAAGCAATTTCTTAGCTTGAGCCTTAGTTAATCTCTCTCCATATCTTTCATCAGTTAATGCTAAAAGTAAATTACCATTATCTTCTGGATTAACTGCACTTCTTAAAACTCTCATAATCCAATATAGAACTGGAATGTCTTTTAAGCTTTTCTTCATTGATACTTGAAAGGGAATATTTGATTTTTTAAAGGTATTTTCAAGGATTTCAGCTTGTTTTTGAGTTCTATAAAGAATAGCTATATCGTTATAATCTATATTTTGCCCCTTTAATTCTGTAATTTTATCTGCTAAATATTGTGCTTCATTAAATGGATTATAGTGATTTTTTATAATTATTTTATCTCCACAATTTCTTATTCCTTCTAAAGGTTCATTGTCACCCAAAAACTTCCTTGCAGCATCTAATATAATTGTTTGTGATCTATAATTTATTGGCAGTGACAGTTCTTTTGCATTGTACTCTTTTTTGAATTCATCAAATATATTTAATCTGCTTCCTCTCCAGGAATATATCAATTGATTTGGATCTCCAACTACGAATATACTAGTTTTTTCATCTGACAAACCTTTTATGAAATTTAGCTGTGCTCCATTACAATCTTGAAATTCATCTACTATTATATATTTAGCTTTATAAGTATTTTTACTAAGCAAAACATTTGCATTGTCTAGTAAATCATCAAAATCCATTTTATTGAGTTTTACTTTTTCTTCTTTTAAAAAACTAGCTAAACTTTCTATATCATCATTATTTTTCATGGCAGAATATAATATATTTCCATTTTTCAACTGCTCTAATCTTTTATCTAAATGTTTCTTATATTTAATATCTAACTTATTATTACTAATTATTTGTAATGCTAATTCAATAACTTCATCAGGATCAATTACAGTAAAATCACTTTTATATTGTAGTTCTTCTACTCTCAGTATGTCTCTTAAAAGCTTAAGAGCAACACTATGAAAGGTTCCAAATAAATTCATTGAATTTTCTTCTATAGTGTTATCAAACTTTTTAATTCTTTCTTTTATTTCATTTGCTGCTTTATTAGTAAAGGTCAATACTACCATATCTTCAAAGCTTACATTTAAATTCTTATATAAATGAAATATCTTCGAAATAAGAACTGTAGTTTTTCCACTTCCAACTTGTGCCTTAACAATAGCATATTGGCTTTCATCTAATACTGCTTTTTTCTGGTATTCATTTAATTCATATTCTCCAATATTCATACTTAATTTCTCCAATAATTCTGTTTAATATCCTGTTTAATTTAGACAGTTTCTAGAAACTCACAAACGACTAGCTAGCACATTATTCTTATGTGATAATTGAAAAATATCAGTGGACACTTTATATTTTGCTGCTCAAACTTTCCATTTGAGTCTAATCATCAACTACTCCCAATGTACTCATTAATTATCAACAGTTAATTGTTAACTCTTAACTGTTAACTGAAGTTGTATCTCTTTATTATTTTCTCTCTATCTGCACTATCCATAACATTTTCAGTTTCAAATTCAATTTTAAAATCATTTGGAATTTCAACATATTCAGCTACAATATTTCTAAGCTGTTTAATATTAATAGATTCCTCAATCCATTCTTTAGTAAATTGATTTTTCACCTTTAATATCAATTTATTTGAATTTACTTTTATTTCATTTATATCACTTATAAATTGTGCCATATATTCACCAGTATTTTTAATAGCCTCTTTGAATTCGTTCCATCTTACCTCTAGTTCTTCCAACTTATATACTTTTTCTATGATAAATTCTTCAGAAGCATCAATAAATATTACATTTTTAGGTGGATCAACTTCTTTTAACATGCTTTCTAATGCCCATAAAACAACATTTTTATCTAAATGATAATCACCTATACATGCTATACATCCATATTCGCAACTACACCCCTTAATCATTTCTATTGATTCATTAATAATTTCTTCTGCCATATCAAATCCCTTATTAGAAAATCCTAATCCTCCTGGATATAAATCATAAGCACATATATAATTGGCTAATTTATCTTCCTCCAGAACTTTCATAATCCCAACACTTAAATCTGATTCTGTGCTCATAGTTCTTCTAATTATAGTATTTGATAATACAAAACATATGGAATTAAAATATGTCCAATAGCTTTTTCTAATATTTTCATCATCAGTAGGTGTACATTTAAGGAAAAACTTATAAATCTCCTCTGGGATGTAGTACCACATTCCTTCTGTGTCAAAGTCTTTACTTGCTGGCTCTTCTAGCTTATGGTTTGCTAGTGTTGTATGATTATGAAATTGTATATATTTATATCCCAAAATAAAGGTTTCAACATTTATATCTCCTAGGTATACCTTTGTTCTTCCAAAAGTTTTCTCTTTATGTTCCATTATCTTAGTTAAAACAGTACTTTTTATTACCTGTGAATAATAATTAAATTCTACTGGCTTTATATTAACTATTTTATCTTCTATATTCTTATCAACTACAACATATTGATCCCCATCATGTATGTAGACAGCTCCTTTATATAATTCAATTAGTGTCTGCATATCATCCATTTGAGTAATGATATCATTGTTTTCAATATTAACTAATTTATATCTAATATTATCTATATTTCTTAAACCATAATCCCCTGATGGAAATCCCTTTCCTGTCCAAGTGTATTTTCCATAACTGCTTGCTAGTTCCTTAGCTTGCATTAAAACAGGAATTACTTCTCCAAGTTGTGGAAATAATGAAATATCATCTAAGGACAATGGAAGTTCAGCAGCTGCTGCTCTTATATGTGCTATTTGAATATATAAGTTATTTCTATCAACAATAGCATTTTCAACATCACCTGAAAATAACCATTCAGAATTTATTGCAATGTATTGATCTAAAGGTTTGCTATCTAGGATGAGAAATATATTAGATTCCTCTTTTTTTCTTCCTGCTCTTCCTGATTCCTGCCAGAAAGAAGATTTAGAACTAGGAAATCCAGTAACAACTACAGTATCAAGACTTCCAATATCTATACCAAGTTCAAGGGCATTAGTTGATATTAACCCCAGAAGCTTTCCTGTAATCATGTTATTTTCAATTTGTTTTCTCTCTTCTGCCTTGTAGCCACCCCTATATCCTGAAACAAGTTCAGAATAATCTGCACTTTCATCCTGCAATTTATCCCTTACTTCTTTTAATAATACTTCTACATTTTTTCTAGATTTGCAGAAATTAATAAATTTTGAATTGTTCATAACTAAATCCGGTAATAATAAAGCTGTTTCTTTAATAGTTGAAATTCTATATTGAGTTTTTTTAATTAAAGGCGGCTGCCAGATAAAAATATTTTTTCTAGCTGCTGGTGATCCATCTCTGCTTATTAATTCAAATTCTTCCCCACATAAATTTTCAGCTAATTCTATAGGATTTGCTATAGTTGCTGAACTTGTTAAAAATTGAGGTTTTGAATTGTAATACTTACATATTCTCTTAAGCCTTTTAAGTACATTAGCAAAGTGAGCACCAAAAGCACCTCTATATGAATGCATTTCATCTATTACAACATATTTTAAATTTGAAAATATAAAATCAAAGTTATATTTACTATGATTAGGTAAAAATGCTGTATTTAACATATCTGCATTGGTCAATATTATATTTGCATTATTTCTTATTTTACTTCTTTCATTTACTGGAGTATCTCCATCATAAGTGCCAACCTGTAATTTATCTTCCCCAAAATAATCTGCTATAGCTTTAATTGTTCTAAATTGATCGCTGGCTAAAGCTTTTGTTGGATATATAAAAATTGCCCTTGAAGAAGGATTTAAAAGTATATCTTGAAGTACTGGCAATAAAAAACTTAAGGTCTTTCCACTTGCTGTAGAGGTTGTTATAACTATATTTTTTCTTTCTAATGCTTTTATAAACATTTCACTTTGATGTGAATATAATTTTTCTATTCCTGAATCAATTAAATATTTACTTAGCTCTGACAACATTGTAACTGGTATATCGCTATATTCTGCTTTGCGCTCTTCTATGATTTTTGTTTTAATTATCCTTTTATCATAATTGCTTATATCTATGGTCACTATATTCACCTCATACAAAATTTATATCTTATAATATTTTAACATATACTAATTAATTATAATTCTAGCACAATATTCCCTTAACTAAACAAATTAAGCCAAAACTTTAATTCTTAATAATTAAAATTTTGACTTATTTTTGTTTTATATTTTTGAAGTAAATTTTGAGACATTAATATTTTCCAGCATTAATAATTCCACAAAGTAATATAACTATAATTGAAATCTTCTTTCTTTATACTCATTCTTATTTATTCAATACTCAAACTTACCTATTAATTAGGTAAATATTTGATTATATATTTTTCTATGCAAAAATAAAGATCATTCCTATTGTGAAAAAATCCACGGATTATTTCACATAATAATCCGTGGATTTCCAATTCTATCAATAGTAAGTTTAAACAACGTCTTATGGAATTTGATATTTTGCCATGCTTATATTTTGACAATATTCAGCTTTAAAATCAGGTACATCCCAATCTATTTCAGATTGATGAAATACTCCCTCATTACTATTATCCTTTTCTATATACTGATCTCCATCTTGTGTTATTGTTACAGGCATTAAACTACCATACTTTACTGCTACTGGTCCTTGCATCGTTTCACCATTTATTTGCATAAACTTTCTATCCTTTGGTATAAAAAGCCCATCACATTGCCAATTTTGTGGAATAGTTTTACCTGGATGGAGAATATACCATGAATTATCATAGTTTCCCCCATCTGTTTCTCTCCTTGGACCATATACAATAAGAATTTCAGATGTAGAATTGGTTATAATCGCATTTTGGTTTTTATGCTCTAATTTGTGTTTTGTTGCACTAGTCATATTTAAACTGCTCATTTTTCTCCTCCTTTGATTACTTTTATATTACTTTATTAATATACCCAAGATTTAATAAGTATACTCATATCTAAATTTGCTTTTCATATTAATTCTTCATTAGGAAGTATTTAAAAGTATATCCTGTTGGAAGCATATATATAATTTCAGATATTTTATAACTTATATTGTAATGAATAATTGTAAAATTGAGAAAGCAGTTTTTATATTTTATTTAAAATTTCATTTATAGATAACATTTAAATATACACAAAAAATTATATGAAATCAGTATTTTGTCATAAAACGTATATCTTTAGGAATAAAAAGAGGTTATATAATCGTATAAGTCGAGTTATTGATAAAAATGTATTTAACGAATAAATTTATGCATTTAAAGGAAATAATATTTAAATAAACCAAATATTATGAGACTATATACTTGTAACTAAAACTGCAGTTTTGTTCACGTTAACAATAAAAATATAATAACTAGTGTATATCTTATCTATAATTTAAAAATTAATAAAAGGGGGATTTTATCTATGAAAAAAATTAAAAGTCTATGTTTAATTGCCACTCTAAGCGCTATGGTTACAGGAGGAAGTTTATTACAAAGTTCACCTGCTTATGCAGCTACAACTATACATGTAAGTGAAGGTGGCACTTCTTTATCACAAGCTTTAGCTTCAGCTAAACCAGGAGATACTGTACTAATAGATGGAACTGTACACTCACAACCAGTAAAAGTACCTGCTGGAATAGTACTAATGGGTGGAGGAGAAGGCAACTTTGGAGTAATAGATTTTTCAGGATCTTCAGGATCTAATGCTCGAGGTTTAACAATTAATACTGATGGATCAACTATTGCAAATTTAGAAATACTTAATGCCGGAGATAACGGAATTTATATGGAAGGTTCATACAATACTCTTCAAAGTTTATGGGTTCATAATAATCAAGATGCTGGTGTGCAATTATCAAATGGTGCAGCCAATAATAATTTAACTAGTATTATTTCTTATTATAATGCAGATGCAGCTGGTGAAAATGCTGATGGATTTGCAATCAAATTACATTCAGGTGAAGGAAATGTCTTAACAGATTGTACAGCACAAGAAAATTCAGATGATGGATATGACTTATATGCTGCTCATGGTGCTGTTCAATTTATTAGATGTAAAGCTATAGCTAATGGATATTATAACGGAATTTATGGTGATGGAAATGGATTTAAGGTAGGAGGAGTTGATAATAAAACTCCAAATGTACCAGCACATTTAGACCCATTAAACCATGTTCTTATTGATTGTGTAGCTCAATCTAATTTAGCAGCTGGATTTGATAGAAATAATCAAAGTGGTGTTGTTACAATGCAAAACTGTATTGGTCAAGATAATGGTAAGGGTAACTTTAACTTCCCAGCTACAGGTACACCATCTGCTTTAAAGAAAAAAGTTACATTTGGCAGAGCTATAATTGATTCATGTACATCTATCGGTGGAGGTGCAAATAATATCACTGGGGCTGATTTACAAGGCGAATGTACAGGCTTTTAATATACTATTTTAATCACGCTACATTATTGTAGCAGCTAACATATTTTTTTGAATTTTATTAAAATTTAATTATATATCAACTAAACTCAAATTAAAAATAATAAAAACATTCAATCCCTTAGTGATATGCTCCCTTTATAGTAGACAGTTAAAATAATAAAACTGTCATTATGAAGGGAGTATATTTTATGGGAAGAAAAGCTAAAGTTTCTCCATGTCAAAAACTTGAAGCTGTTGATGATTATCTTTGTGGGAATAAAAGTTCTACCCAAATCTGTTATGAGTTAAATGTAACGAAAAAATCATTTGATCAATGGGTTCGTAAATTTAAGCTACATGGTGCTGAAGGACTTAGAACTACGGCAAAAAACACATTTTACCCTATAGAACTTAAATATCAAGCTATAACAGATTATCTTAACGGAATAGGCTCCTTGTTTGAAATTTGTAGCAAATATAATATTTCTTCACATAGTATTCTTCAACAGTGGATTAAGAAGTATAATAGTCATAAAACATTTAAATCTCATAATAATCAAGGGGATAGAATTATGACTAATGGACGAAAAACTACTTATGAAGAAAGAACTGAGATTGTTGCATTCTGCATTTCGAATAATGATGATTATCAAGCCACTGCTGATAAATTTAAAGTTTCTTATC
>Ga0209281_1000498_pt1 | contig 53099 bp, 54 predicted proteins | sample MedtruBG_FD_187514 | JGI IMG/M metagenome (GOLD analysis project Ga0209281, IMG submission 187514) | Root nodule microbial communities of legume samples collected from California, USA - Medicago truncatula BG (SPAdes) (version 2) | ecosystem: Host-associated > Plants > Roots > Nodule | place... | reverse complement strand
ACTTTCCGGATATGTCGCCATCCACGATGCTCCCTATTTAGCTCTACCAAGAGTGTATCTCAGGGAAGGGAAAAGCGCGTAAGAACAGGATGAAAGGGACAAAATATGTCCCTCATCGATTTGTGATATTGATTATGTGACTGTCGCCTCCGTGCCAGGAGTGGACTTCACCTGACAGTGAGCGTTGACATAAATATCATCCTACTCGTCGCAATCCACGAAGAAGCAGGTTCAGCGCGGTAATGGCTTTTGTTAATCGCCATTTTGTTCGCCTACGGTGTCGCAGGTATCGTCGATAACTTTCTGGCGGGCATTACCGCAGCGCGCTACACGACATTCACTCTGATTATGATTGCGGCAGGTCTGGTGTTAACGCCGTTACTGTTTATTACCACCGGGCAATAGGTTACAGGAGGTGGCGGTGTTCTTATCTTTTGGGGGCTGGCATACGGTGGACTTTCCGTCGGACTGATGACCTGGATGATGAAAGCCGCGCCGCGTGCCGTGGAAATTGCCGCTGCGCTTTATGTCGGGGTATTCAACACTGGGATTGCGTTGGGATCGTGGAGCGGGGGGCAGATCGTCGATATGTTGGCCCTGACAGACACACTCTGGTTGGCCTGCGGGTTAGCGACAGCAGCCTTGCTTTTGGCAGTGGCCGCTGGCCTGAATCGAGATAATACTGAGTAAAATCTGGCGCAGAGTGCCTATTGGTTGCTCTTACCGTTCGACTTTGCAAAGATGAATCGCATACGATTCCCGACCTGCCACGCACTCTGGACCGGGGTCTTCTCTTCACGACACATACCCCGTGCTCCCGAGACAGCACAATAGCTTAATGTCGACGTCGAACCGGTTCAACTTTGAGGATTCCCCTATGACCGCCTTTTATCAACTTACGGCCACCAGCCTTGGCGGCCAGATTATCTCTATGAACGACTACGCGGGTAAGGTGGTTCTGGTCGTCAATACCGCCAGCCAGTGCGGTTTCACGCCACAATATGGCGGCCTTGAGGCGCTTCATAAGAAATACGCCGCACAGGGTTTGGTGGTGCTTGGTTTCCCTTGCAATCAATTCGGTAAACAAGAACCCGGTGGGGCCGACGACATTGCGCGAACCTGCCACATTAACTACGGGGTGAGCTTCCCGATCTTCGAGAAAGTCGAGGTCAACGGAACTGCAGCGCACCCGGTGTTTCGTTATTTAAAAAGCGAATTGCCCGGCGTGCTGGGTGGGCGGATCAAGTGGAACTTCACGAAATTCCTGATTGGACGCGACGGTAAACCCCTCAAACGTTTTGCACCGATCACCACACCGGAGAAAATGGAAACCGCCATCCTTGTTGCACTTGGGATTTAGGTGTTCGGTAAAACTATCCCGTAAATGACCATTGAGCGCGGCGACGGCGACCGGCATCCGTTTGCCAGCAACGATGTGACGGCGAAAGGGCTGCACACCAAAAAACCGCAAAAGCGAAATGCGAATTTGAAACCAAACCCAAACCCAAAAACTCAAAACCAAAGAGAAACACCTGCGCGCTGCAGCTCCCAAAGCGACTAAAACCACGACAAAGGTTAGTGAGTAACGTGCATATATCGGCCACGTTGGAGGGGGCTCATTATGTTTCACTGCCCAAAATGCTGTAGCCAGCTCATGCTTGCACGAGTCGCTATTTTTCAGACATGACAAACGAGCGTTATCATCTGTGCACAAACATCAACTGCAGTAGCACCTTTGTCACGACCGAAACCCTATCGTTTTCTATCGTTTGACCGGTGAAATCGTGCCGACACCGTAGCACCCGACAAAGATTGGCCAGCAGCAGATCCATTGGATGTAACCAAAAAAAGCCCCGTATTCACGGGCCTTTTTTTATCCGCTAGATTTGTGGTGGTAATGACATGACAGTCGGCAAAGTGCCAGGAGCGGAGAATGATGACGATGAACGTTGCTCATTAATAACAACCCAGTCAGGTATATCCATTAATTACTCAGAGTAGGAAATACGGTATCCAGTCCCCTCTCTCAGAACGCGGGCAAAGCCCGCCTGACTTAAGTGCATGCCGGCAATGAGCATTTTTTCGCGCACAGCTTTTTCCATCACTTTCTTTCTTGTTGTTTCGGCCTGAGCGGGATCGGTGTCGAATAAAATAGAAACAGCCGGTTGCGCTGACTGAATATGAGGATAATGGACAATGTCTCCCCATATTAATAAGCATTTATCATCCGCATCGATTCGAAAACCGGTATGCCCGGGGGTATGGCCCGGTAACCATACCGGCAGAATGCCTTCTGCTATTTTGTCGCCGTTAAAAAAACGTACCTTCCGGGCATAAGCGTCTAAGGTTTGCCGGACCAGCCAAAAATTACGTTGCCCGCGCTCATTCGCTATGTTGAGTTTTTCATCATCCTGCCAGTGTTGTGCCTCGAGAGGATGAAGAAGAATTTCAGCGTGTTTAAAAAACGGCTGTTTCTCAGAATCCAGCAGGCCTCCAATATGATCCGGATGGCAATGCGTCAATAAAACGGTATCGACGTCGTCAGGGCTGACACCCGCTGCGGCAAGGTTTGCCTTGAGTTGTCCCGCCATGTTGTTCAGCGGGCCTGTGCCAGCATCAACCAAAATGATCCGACCCAAACCGCGGATAAGGTAACAGTTTATATGGATATCGCCGGGCTCACTGATCCCGGCACGGCATTGAAGAATGTCTGCATCAGCTTTTTCAATGCCTGATAGCAAATCCAGACTGGCTGACATATTGCCGTCACTCAGCGCAGTTATCTGAAAATCGCCAATCTGACGGAACGGAAGGGGATTGCTCATCACTACCTCGAGGTCAGTTGCGGGCGAATAGGTGTTCTGCTGGGGAGCCAAAACAGCGAATACGGGTCATCAGACCCGAGGCCTGTTGAGTGGCAAAATCCAGTTCACGCATAAAGTTCTTCATCACTTCAGGGGTTCGCAATGTTGTCATACGATAAAAGAGCTCGGCATAGACCGGTTGCCCACATCCCGGCTTTACATCGACAAAGATGATATGAACGTTTTTGGGTTCTGCACCGAGGATGTCACAGCAGAGGGCGCTGCATTTACGGGTAAAATCACCAAGGTTTTTAAACTTGTCAGAGTGATTTTCAGAAATATAAAAAGTCAGGTTAGGCATGATGTTATGGCTTCCCTTTGTCAGCACTCTGCAACTGCGGTGTCAGTGACTCGTAGAGATACACACCAGGCATATCTGTAAACAGCGAGGCCATCTCAACAGGCAAGACATATGCAACGCGATAGCCAGGGGATTTATCCAGCCCCACCGCATGCATATCCAGCCCCCGATATCCCCGTTCTGTCTCTAAAAAGACTATTGGCTTTGCGCTCAATAGTAGAATTTCATCGGAAGAGATGGCTGGAGCAAGGCCTTCACCTTCATAAAGGTTACGATGCCAGTCAGTAATGCAGACCTGCCAACGAGAGAAATTACCGCCTCCTTTTAAACGGTAATCCTCACTGCTGAGAATATCCGCATCATTAATCGTATGAATGGCAAGATAAACAGGGCAGCCGGATTTGACGGCGCGAAAGCGTTGAGAGGTAGTGAAGCCAGCAACAGATATTAATGCGGGTAGTTTTTGCTGGCTGTAAAAGGCATTCCATTCAGCCTCGCTTTCAGGAGCGTTATACGAACATTCCACGGTATAGAACATCAGCCCATCTCTACATGAGTTATAAACGCAAGCAAATACATTGCTCAGTGATTTTTCATCATGCTACAGGCTGGTTATGCCACTTAAAAACGATAATATGTCACGGGTTAGTGATATTAAGTCAATGAAAGCACGTTGTAAGCACTGAGCAAGGAGCGGGTTTTATGCGCAGAAAAATACCCAGTAGTGCGTCCCTGCAGGCTTTTGATGCCGCCGCAAGGCACGGTAATTTTGCCCGGGCCGCAGAGGAGTTATCGTTAACGGAAGGGGCGATTAGTCGTCAGATTGCGCGTCTTGAAGCGTTGCTGAACTGTAAACTGTTTGACCGTATGGGAAGCCGGGTAAAGCTTAACCCTGTCGGCGCGCGCTATGCACATCACGTGCGTGAAACGCTCGATCGGCTCGAAAGAGATACGCAGTACATAATGGGAATGCCAGAGGGCAGTAAGAGTCTGGATATCGCCGTCCTACCGACCTTTTCCAGCCGTTGGCTTATTCCCCGCCTGAGCGGTTTTAACTCTTTGTTCCCGGACATAACGTTAAATATTGCGGCGAGAACGGATCCGTTCATTTTGCCAGGAAGTGGCTTTGACGCAGTCATTCATTTTGAATATTCCGCATGGGCAGGCATGCGTATGCAATTTCTGTTTCAGGAAAATCTGCTGCCTGTCTGCAATCCCGCACTGTTAACAAATAATGACGTCAATCGACAGCTAAACGAACTTCCGCGCATTCATCGTCGACAGAATCCTGATGCATGGCATCACTATGCCCGGGAAAGTGGAATACGCCTCGATAATCCGGCTCAGGGTGTGCGGTACGATCTTCATGAAATGGCCATCGCTGCCGCCATCGCGGGACACGGCGTAGCATTGGTTCCGCGTATGTATGTCGAGAATGAATTGAGTTGCGGCATGCTAGTTTCGTCCTGGCCCGCCTCAGAGTGCCTGAGCAAAAAATTCTGTTTAGTAAAACCGACGGAAACGGGAATCAATGAGGCCACACTGGAAAGTTTTGAACGCTGGTTGCTTACTGAAATAAAGACGTGCACCAGCACCGCTTAGTGCCGAACGATAATGTTACGCCCGATCATCTCTTGTTACCGACTGTCAGTTTTAATCGTGCTCTGACACATAGCAAGGACAGATCAACTCTGGATCAATACATCTATAAAGATGAACGGGCTCCTTACCATCCGCACCTGCACCCTGCAAATTTTCCTGGCATCCGGATCGAGGAAAATTCGCAAGTGAATTTTATAGCGTCTGAAACCACCGTTACTCTATACAAGGACACTTAAATACACCTGTAGAATTCGAAGGTTCAGCACGCTGCATCTCTTGATGAGCGCATCGGATTTTATTTAAGTTTATTAGTTAATAGTGGGTTATCTGTTTTTGCCACTCAAGCAGTAGAGCGGCTCATGTATCCTTTAAGTATTTCGTGAATTATTTATTTGCCCAAATGGCATGCTCCTTTTTATATTTTCACTCATATACACATGTACTAATGACAAAATGTGACACTCCAGGTGTATATAATCACGCTTTGAAAACTCTGGGGGTCGATTATTCGTCGATCCACTGTAACGAATAAGGAGAAAGTTGTGAATAACGTCAATACCTTCCTTAAGGAAAATTTAGCTTTAGTAAGTAAGAATGTTTTTGTTGCTCCTGGTATCCCTGAAAAAAAACTGAATAACGTCGCTAAAGCATTCAATGTTGCAGATAACTTGAATGCTGTGCTGGCCATTTATGACAATACGGTATTTGGTAGTGCAAAAGATGGCATCGTGTTCACGGGTGAAAAGCTGGTCATAAAAGAAACTTTTGAAAGTCCTTATGACGTGTTCTACAACAATATTGAAGCAGTAGAATATATAGAAGACGTCACGATAAATGATAAAGGCAAGGAGAAGCGAACAGAGTCTGTTTCCCTCACACTAAAAAGTGGCGAGGTAAAACAACTCAAAAGTTTGATGGAGTGCAACTATAAGAAGCTGAGCGACGTTCTTGAGCATACCATCAGTGACTTTGATGAGTTCAAAGAAGAAGATCAGCTCATCACCCTTGCCGAAATGTCAGAAGCTCTCAAAGTGGCTTATGTCAAAATCATTGTGAACATGGCATTCTCAGATGACGATCAGGTTGATAAAAAAGAGTTTGCCGAAATTCTCTTGTTGATGACCCGACTTGAGTTAACGACCGAATCCAGATTTACGCTGCGTAGCTATATCGGTGCAGAATCCGGTCTGATACAGGTTGAAGAGTTAATTGCGACTATTGACCGGGAATGCGCACCTAGCCATAACAAGTCAATAAAAATTTCTCTTGTTAAAGACCTTATTAGCATTTTTATGAGTGTTAATGACGGTGAATATAAAAACTTTCCATTTCTTCAGCAAGTGCAACCCTTGCTGGGCGTAACTGACGAAGAAATAGAGCTCGCAGTGATGGCTATTCAGCAAGACTTTAAGATGTTACGGGAAGATTTTTCCGACGATGCGCTAAAACGCAGCATGAAAGAACTTACGGCAAAAGCAGGTGCGGTAGGTGTGCCGCTTGCAGCAGTCTATCTCTCTGGCTCAGTCATCGGTATGTCCGCAGCTGGCATCACTTCTGGCCTCGCAACACTTGGACTTGGCGGTGTGCTGGGTTTTTCAAGTATGGCAACAGGTATCGGTGTTGCGGTGTTATTAGGTGTGGGTGCCTATAAAGGGATTCGTCATCTTACGGGGGCCAATGAACTGGATAAAACCAAGCGCCGGGAACTCATGCTTAATGAAGTCATCAAGCAGACACAGTTAACATTGTCCGCGCTAATCAATGATCTCAATTATATTTCTGGAAAGTTTAACGACGCCCTGGATGCACATAATCGGCAAGGAGAAAAAATTCAAAAGCTCCAGAAGATGATGAATGCATTGACCGGCGCGGCGGATGAATTGAATAAGAAATCTAATAAAATGCAAAACAGTGCGCTCAAACTTAAGTGTCCTGTCTATCTTGATGAGGCCAAACTCAGTTCGCTGACTCGAGAACCCATCAAAAAACAATTCCATGATATTGTTCTTTCATTTTATGAAGAATGTATTGTTGAAGAGCAGCACGATGGTAAGAGCGTTGAAGTGAAAAAACTTAAGATAAAAGAAGACGCATCCACTCAGCAATTAGAAAAACTTGCTGCCATCTTTGAAGGCATCGGCTATTTCAGAGCGGGGGACGTTATCAAAGGCAAACTGACTGGGCTGTTCTCATAATGAAAAAACCGGATGCTCAGGTATCGGCCTTGCTGGTGCAGAAACACCAGCTTGAACAAAGCGAACGTCAATTGGGTGAACTTGATGCCGCTCTTGAAGCCCTTAATGCTTTGCAAACTGATACCGATGCTGCTTTAGATGAAATGATTCAGGCTATGGATGGTGTTCTGGAACATTCAGGTATCACGTTTGACGAGTATATCCACACAACGGTTTCCAGTGAATTTAGCGATTACCTTGAATCCGGTTTTATCCCGTCATCGACCAGTATCAATAAACTGTCGATGATAGAAACAATAGCCTTCGCCAACAATATGGACTGGGAAACCTATTCTCAGTCCATATCGCACTATGCCCATAAGCACAATATCGATTTAACGGTCGATCCGTTTAGCACCCTGATGTCCCCAACCCAGAGAATTGCTCTGGAGAAACGCATTCAGGAGGACTTTACATTAAAGTCTGCCCGCTGCGATAAATATGATTACATGATCGCTGGTACCTGTGGTGTTATTGGCGGGCTTATCGATATTTTTCTGGTAGGCGCACCAGGTGAAGGAAAACTGACCCAGCTTGCAGATAATGCAGTGGACGGTGCCGTTGAGAAATTCGCCTCCGCCTTTGGATGGAAAGGCGGTTCAGAAGGTAGCGATCCGACAAAAAGCGCTATCGGTTTTCTGGAGAGAAAATTCAAGGTCAACTATGACCATCGGCATGGCGGAGATGTTGACGCTCTGTTCAGGATGAATACGAAGAATCACCATATTAAAAGTCTCGCCCACTCCCCGGACTTAGTCGGTTTATTTTTCTCGATCCTGGACCAATTTACCAGCACGGCACATTTTGTGGCAGACGGAAAACTGGTTTCCGTAGACACCGAGACTTTTGAGCTTAAAGGAAATAACGTTGTCTCTAAGGTATTCAGTGGTTTCGTAAACTGGCTGGGCCACCTTTTCTCTGATATGGCGGGTTCTTCTGGTGCAGCAGGGAGAGGCTCCGGTATCCCTATACCTTTCTTTTCATTACTTCAGTTTATTAACGTGGGTGAATTTGGTCAGCATCGCCAGTCTTTCGCGACCGTCGCCGTTCAAGTTTTTGAGAAAGGATACGACTTACGGCATGGATTAGCGATGGCGATCCCTGTTCTGATTACTGAGCTGCTTGTGCGGATCACCTGGACGGTTAAACAACGTTGTTACCATAAGAAGGCCTGGTGTGAATGCATTCCTTCAGCAAATAACCCTGAACTTAGGCGAATGTTGCTGGTTGCGCATGGAAGCTTGTGTTTGATGGATGCTGGAGATGCGGCACTTCGTTCAGGAGGAGAAATGATCCAGTTCCTCATGAGAACGAACCTCATCGGCTGGGCGAGGTTTGGGACTCTGGCGATTAAAGAACTTCATGTCTGGTACAAAGCCGGTGGAATTGATGCCAATGCTGTAGATGAATATATGGATCATGAACTTCGACGAATGCTAAAAGCGGGTTAACGTTACGGCCTCGTTGATTAACGCAAAGCCTGGGTGCCTGGCTGTAATAAACCAGGCGCTGGCAAATCGGTCAACGCAAAGCAGAAAAGGTACCTTCATTGCGAGATAGAAATGTCATGTAAGGTGCTTGACCGTTTTATGGCTGCAAAATGGCAGGAGCAGACTATTATAGCCGCAGTGCCATTAAATCAAGCTCGTTGTAATTGATGTTGTCTCAATTGGCAGGCATTGCTTTCATGACATGTCCCCGGTCTTGATTTTTTTATACTTTATATGAGCTGTCTTTAGAAATTATACTGGCCGTTCGTTGCTCAAATTACCTCGGGAAGGGGGAATTTTTATGGCTCTTGAATCAGAAATTGCAAACCTTGTTACCGACTTCATCTCTGCTGGTCGCCCGTCATCACGCAATCAGACATTCCAGGAACGCAGGGATGGCTATGTTGCAAGTACCGCCCTGGCAGGTCGTCCTGAGACACGCGTAAGTGTTGAAGATATAGTGATTGATAGCATACCGTTGCGTATTTTCTCGCCTTTAAAGGAAGAGAAAGTATTGCCTGCGGTTGTCTATTACCATGGTGGCTGTTTTGTGAGTGGTGGTTTTTCAACCCATGAAAATCAATTGCGGCAACTTGCTTTCCTGAGTGGCTGCCGTGTCATTGCTGTGCAGTATCGTTTAGCGCCAGAACATACTTATCCTGCCGCGCATGATGATGCGGAATATGCCGCTAACATTGTATGGAAACACGCACTAGAAATGGGTGTCGACCGCAATTATATAACATTAATGGGTGACAGCGCGGGCGGACATCTTGCTCTGATAACAGCGTTGCGAGTGAGAGATTCAGGGGAGTGGTTACCCAGACGGTTAGTTCTTATTTATCCTATGCTTGATGCAACAGCATCGTCTGACAGCTACGAATTAAACGGCAGTGATTATGTGATAACTCGTGAGACGCTAATTAGCGGTTTCGAAGCCTATTTTCCCCACACTAGTTTTAGCCACCCCGACGCCAGTCCGTTATTCCGTAATGACTTCTCGGGTCTACCGCCAGTACATATCATTACAGCGGAAAATGACCCCTTGTGCGATGAAGGCGAAGCCTTGTTTGTTCGCATGACACAGCAGGGAGTAAAGTGCACGGCGCAACGCTATCTCGGCGTCATTCACGGCTTCTTTCAGCTCGGGGGCATTAGCCAGACAGCACGTAATCTGATGCGGGATATTTGTGCCCTTATTCGTTCAGAAAAGGAATATTGACAGACTATTTTTCATCGGGTCATTACCTTCTAGTTAAAAAAGAAAAATAGCGAATGAAAGGTGGACGTTATTCGTGTGTACGCTTTTCGCTCATCATTGCCGATCGGATTTTTCGTATGCATTATGCATCAGCAGGGGAGCAACCTGCCATGGACAGAATTACCGTAAAATTTTTCAGGATAAAAATTAATTTACCCCTACATTTAGTGGTGGCTACGTGAAGGAGGTTCATCTATTCTGCCTATATCAGCTAGCATGCCGGAGTGACTCTTTGTGGATAATCTCATTCTTCAGAAAACCCTCATCATCTTTATTCTCATCCTGTGGGTATTCGATGAATTCCGGACCAGGAAAAGAAAAAAGTCTGACCCCGCTATTGAAGCAGCTGATGCCAGGGAACGCCATGAGTGGCGCTATCTCAGATGGGGGTTCCGGACAATACAAGTGGCAGCGACAGTGTATATCTTCATTCAACTGATTCAGTTGTTACTGAGATAGATGCCACAGGCAGGTGCAACTGAACAGACACATTTTACTGTCCAGTTGGGCCTCGGTGGGCGCCGCTGTGTAGGTCTCCTGAGTGCCAGGAGCGGATATCGAGAAAGGTATGGTTCGAACCTGACTGATTGTATTATCCGCCAGGGTGGCATACTTACACGAGTGACTCAAAGACTGAAGCGAATCTCCACAGACTGCGTACTGCGCTCTGCCTCTCCATGGTAAACAGCCTCGATGTTGTTACCATCAGGATCGAGCACAAAAGCCGCGTAGTACCCTGGATGGTAGGTTCTTTCGCCAGGCGCTCCATTGTCTCGCCCACCATGAGAGAGTGCCACATGGTAAAAAGCATCCACCGTTGCACGATTCTTAGCCTGAAAAGCCAGATGATGTCGCCCTGTCAACTCACCTGCAGATGCTGGACTTTTTACTGAAGAAATGACAAGTTCATCTGCCCAGATATATTCGTCGTCTGAATTTATTACAGGGATTTCCAGAACAGAAAGTACAGCTGCGTAAAACGCTTTGCTTGTTTCGAAGTTGTTTACTACAAGTTGGATATGGTCGATAAGCCTGCCGCGATGTAACCGATAATTTTCCATGGGAAACTTCCTCTGTCAGTCGCATAGACTGGCATTTATCCGTTTTCAAAAATGAACAGGCTATTAATTATACCATTAAACCTGTATTATTCTTTTCACTCTGGAGCATATTCTGGTCAGCATTAACAAACTTCCGCTCCTCGCTCATAGCAGACCTTCGGCTCCGCAGATCGTCTGCTTCGTGCCAGGAGCAGAAGTTACTGCTCCCCCGGTACGCTATTAAACAGTTGCAGTGCCGCTTATTCATATTCCGCATGTAAAAAGGGCACTAACTGAAAGATGTCCCTCCACCTCCTCATGTATATCTACATCCACACAAAGTGATTAAGAAAAGGATGCATGAAGATGCTGAGAGGTAAAAGAGCTGTTATTACTGGTGGAGGCGGGGGATTTGGCCAGGCGCTGTGCGTGTGGTTGGCACGAGAGGGTGTCGAGGTGGATTTTTGCGCGCGGCGGGATGATGATATTCAAAAAACCTGCAGCATCATTGCCGCTGAAAGCGGTATGGCAAAAGGCTATATCTGTGATTTAACCCGGCATGAATCGGTTGCTCAGCTTTCTTCACAGCTGTTAACTGCAGACAAGCCCATAGACATTTTAATCCTCAATGCTGCTCAGTGGTTGTCAGGGAGATTAGACGATCAGCCTGACACAGAAATTATCAATACCGTCAGTTCGGGGCTCACAGGTTCGATTCTACTGACTCAGGCGTTGCTGCCTGGATTAAGACGTTCAGACAGTGCTGATATCATCTCAATTATATCTTCATGCGGGATCCCGAATTTTACGGATTCAATTGCGCATCCCGCCTTTTTCGCGAGCAAACACGGGCTGAGCGGGTTTACTTCTAAACTGTCACAGCAACTGTCTGAAGAAAACATCCGTGTGACCGGGCTGTATCCACCGGATTTTGAACTTACAGGGTTAGAGACGTTTGTTGATAGTCAATCCAGAATGGGGGAACGTCTAATGAACGGGCGATCGATCTGGGAAACGATTCGTTTTGTACTGGCTCAGCCGCGCAGTTGCCATATAAGTAGCATCTACTTTCAAGGTCCAACTCGCGAAGACCTGAGTGCCAGGGGCTGAATCCGATGACGTTGAACTCACAGCGCTTAGTCAGTTCGTCCGCCTGGTAACAGGAGCGGACGCTGAGGATATTGCAGATTTAAATGATAAACAGCCGTCTACGCTCAGTTTTTAATGCTGGGCGTGGCCTTCTACAGTGGATCCAACACATGTTAAAAATAACGTTCACTCATTGACTGTATCACTGCGTCTCGCTGATCGTTGCCGCATAGCGCCCGGCGGATATCCATTGATGCGCTTAAACGCTCTGCTAAACGCTGCCTGTGAGGCATAGCCGAGGCGTAGAGCTACCGTGTCAATTGAGATCTTATCGTGAGTAATCCAGTGACCTGCGAGGCGCATTCGTACCTCTCTTGCATAGCGCAGGGGGGATGTACCAATGATTGACTTAAAGCGTTCCGCAAAAACTGAACGTGACACATGCGACTGGGCAGCAAGCTCAGCAACAGACCATTCCCGACTCGTATCGCGATGAATAGCCAGAATAGCCCGGGCAAGACGTGGATCGCGTAACGCAGCGATAAGCCCAGCGGCGTTCTCACTGCCGTTTTCGATCCATCCACGCACGATCATTGCAGCCGCCACTTCTGCAAGGCGTGCCAGAATGCCCGCGAAGCCAGCGCGTCCGGAGCAGATTTCAAATTTCATCGCGCCCATGATGGGAATCAGACCCGGATAACTCTGTTCATTTGCCTCAACCACTATGGCTTGCGGCATCAGTTTACCCAGACCCTGCATTCCACCGAGATCGAACTCCATACAGCCATAAAAAAGGACCGTGCTGGGTGTCGGATGCGAGCTTGGGCAAGTATTGATTCCGCTCACGGCCTCGCCTAACGGAGCAGAGCCTAACGTGTCAATATGTTGAAATGAACGGCTAACATCCGATAGAAGCTGATGATCCTCACCCTGGGGTATGAATACCATGCTTCCGGCTTTTAGCGCGTGCAACGTACCGTCGTGCGTGCGAAGCAGAGCAGTACCCACAGCGATGTAATGAAAATAGGCGTATCCCGGTTTGTTGCTAAAACCGACGCCAAACTCAGAGCCAGTCTGTAAACGGCGATACTGAACGCCACGCAGACGCATTTCCAGCAGCAGTTCACTGATGAGTTCAGATGACAGGGAAAAATGTTTTTTCTCATGCATAATCGGCGTTTCGGGTAAAAAATCAAGATTCGCCATCATAGATCGTCCAGTTGTTCAACTCTAGACTTGGAGCTGTAATTTTCCCCAGGAAGAGTGTGTTATGAGAATTGAAGCAACTGAAGCTGTATCCGCGAGTTTGAATTGTTCGGAACCCAAAGAATCCGCATGGATGGCGGTCATTTCACTGGCAATGGGCGTGTTTGGCTTGCTGACTGCAGAATATCTTCCTGCCAGTTTGTTGACACCCATGGCCGCCGATCTCGGTGTGACCGAAGCGCTGGCGGGTCAGGCTGTGACAGTAACGGCTGTGGTAGCCCTGTTTGCTGGTCTGATTGTTCCCCGCCTGACGCATAATTACGATCGCCGCAATGTTTTGCTTGTTTTTACCGTGCTGATGATTGCCTCCAATCTGCTTGTCGCACTTTCATCCAGTCTGACCGTTTTGTTAGTCATGCGCATTTTGCTGGGCATTGCGCTGGGAGGCTTCTGGAGTATGGCTGCAGCCGTAGCTATGCGGCTGGTCCCTGCGAAACGTGTCCCGCGTGCGCTCTCCATTATTTTTAGCGGTATTGCTGTCGGCACTGTAGTATCGGTTCCGCTGGGGAGCTATTTAGGTGGGCTTTATGGCTGGCGAAGTGCTTTTCTCGCTGCAACCGCAGTAGGCGTGCTGACTCTGCTCTTTCAGCTATTTACCCTGCCTGGTATGGCTTCACGTAAAATGATGATAACGGCATCTGTCATGGATTTACTGCGCCGCCCCGGCATTGCAATAGGAATGACAGGATGTGTGATTGCCCATACAGGTCAGTATGCGCTGTTTACCTACATTCGTCCGGCTCTTGAAAATATTGCCCAACTTGATGTGGATCGTTTGTCTTTAATACTGCTTGGATTCGGTGTCGCTAATTTTATCGGTACGCTGCTGAGCGGGTGGCTCATGGAGAGAAGCCTGCGTCTTACCCTGATACTCATGCCAGCGCTTGTTGGCGTAGCGGCATTGAGTATGATTTTGCTGCCACTTGATGAAACAGGATTGATGGTGTTTGTCGCGTTATGGGGGATGGCATTTGGTGGCGTACCGGTTGCGTGGTCAAACTGGGTCGCGCGTTCCGTTCCCGATCAGGCTGAAACCGCTGGCGGCATGGTAGTCGCAGCAGTTCAGTCCTCGATTGCGGCTGGTGCTGCGTTGGGTGGCTTACTCTTTGGCATCAGTGGCGTAACAGGTGTTTTCATCACCGCTGGATGCATAATGTTTATTGCCACACTGGTTATTGGACTGAAAGTGCGGGTCGCGCTGACCTGACCATATAACACCGTTTTTTTTATGACGGGCAGCTGATCCACGTCGCTGGTCTGAAAGAGACCCGCGAGATGTCTTAATATCTTCTTGAGCCATTCGTTGTACGCTCTTCGCTGTAAGTTCAACGAGTCGAAGCATGCCCTGTGGACTAAATGGGGTTTACCTACCAGCGTCAGTTAAAATAAAAGCCCCGCATAAGCGAGGCTTTTTTGTATTGATGTGGTCAATGCGGATAAATTGATGGAAAAGACCGTGTATGTCATTTGGTTAAAACAAAAAAATAAGCCTGCGTAAGGGCGTTTATACACCCTTACAGCAGGGGCTTTCAGCGGTGCAATGCGGGTTTGCGGCACATACAAGACCACTGAAAACCACTATAAATCACTCAAGCGTGGACACTGTGTGGACACTCTGAGCGTCAGTGCCACCGCGTAAAGGATTGAGCGTTATCGCGTCCTGCAGGTATTCAGGGGCGAAGTGTGCATAGGTCATTGTCTGCTCAATCCGCGAATGTCCGAGAATCCTTTGAAGCGTGATAATGCTGCCCCCGTTAATCATAAAGTGAGTGGCAAAGCTGTGACGTAATGCGTGCGTTGCCTGCCCCGGTGGCAGATCCGGTTTCAACTCCTTCATTAGCCGTCTGAACGCTGGATAGTTAGCGTCAGTGAACAAAAAACCACGCTTACCTGCAGTGATCATTTTTGCCAGCTCCTCGGATATCGGAACGGTTCGCGGCTTGTTGGTCTTTGTCTTAACAAACGTGACGCGATTTTGAATGATGTTTTCCGCTTTCAGTTTTGCCGCCTCACTCCATCTAGCTCCGGTGCTAAGACATAGAATCGCTATTTTTTTATTATCCCCTTCGACTTTCGACAGGAGATCAGCGATTTCTTCTTGTGTCAGGTAGCCGGTTTCAGGCTTGTCCTCTTTCAGCCGCTTAAAACCTCTGAAAGGGTGTTCACCGAAAAATAGCTCCGCATCTATCAACGAGGTAAACATTCCACTAAGGCAAGTCACATCGCGGTTGATGCTTGATGGTTTTATGCCCTGAGAACGCCGCACCGTGCCGTACTGGCTAATCAATGATTTTGTAATCTGAAAGGCGCATGGGTCACTTGTAATCTTTGTGAACAACTCAATTTTGCCTAGATAATCTCGACCATGAGTCTCATGCTTGCCTTTCAACTCCCACCAAATTTTTGTTAACTCTGACAGATGCCGCTTATCTGTAGGTTTCGCCAACCATTCTTTATTGTGGTGGTTGTACTGCGTATGTTTTTCAAAAGCGATAGCTTCGCTTTTCTTATCGAACTTCCTGCGGATGCGCTTTCCGTTGCGCCCTGCAGGTCTGACGTCCACTTCATATCGACCATCATCGAGTTTCTTAATTGTCATAAGAAAACCCTCCGAGGGTGCGTTTACTTCTTTTCGTTAACTGCTTGTTTTTAATCGCTGAATACTTTTCAACCAGTAATAAGCACTTTTCAAAAATGTACCTGCGATGAAGCGTTAACCAGTCTTTTGGTCTGAGTGCTGCGAGTCTGTTGTTTCTTGCCCAAAGTGTGCGAGTGCCGGTGCAATCTGCCCGGATTCAGGTGATATTTGTTCAGTTATAAACCACAAGGTGTATTTACTAAAGCGTGGGTTTTGAAGGATTTTCATCGTTACATCTGTCGGCGGAACAGTCCTTCCACTTTCATAGTAAGTTAAGGAGCTGTAAGGAACTCCTGTAATTTCAGCAAATTGCTTCCGATTCAGTCTTTCTGACTCCCTTATAAGCGCCAGCTTTTCACTGATAGCAGTTGACATGTTATCGAGATCCTCTAATAATTCACGGCATGTTCTACTTTGTTTCAGTTGACTCTATGTTCATTACTAAACATTAGAGAACATTGAAACCCATTGGTTAGATCTAGATGAAAGGTTATCAGATGATTAAACAAATTGTCAGTAGCAGTGATGCTGTGCCATATCCAGAATTTGCCAAACTCATCGGCAAGACTCCCGCTGCAGTGCGTGGAATGATAGAGAAAGGAAAACTGCCAGTAATTGAAATGACAGATCCTCAATCAGCATCTGGTCGTGCTGGAGAGTATTGGATTTATCTGCCTGCCTGGAACAACGGAATGAAACTTGCCTATGAAAGCCGCCCAAAAGAGATTCGTGAAGGTTGGCTGATGTGGCTCGGATTAGGAGAGCCGGTATGAAGAATGAACCTCGTTGCATTGCTCAGTTACTCCGCAGAGAAAGCCCTAACCCCATGAACTTCACTATCACTCACGGGCGCGGCCGTAAGGGCATCATCATCCGTACTCGTAAGCCTGGCGTAATTGAGACGCTTCTCCGGCTGGTCAAAAAAAGAGGGCTGTGGTTATGACCGTCATGACTCTTGATGTGATCCAGAAACAACCAGCGGCGCTTCGGGGTCTGGTCGGTAAGTACCTAGCTCTACCACGCTGGCAGGACACCTGTGATTATTACAATCAAATGATGGAGCGTGAACGACTGACAGTTTGTTTTCACGCTCAATTAAAACAGCGTCACTCAGTCATGCGCTTAGAAGAAATGGACGGAGCCGATCGCGAGCGTCTTGTCTGCGCTCTGGATGAACTGAGATTCGCATTCAGCCGGTTTCGCCAGCATGGCTCGACTAAGGCAACCTTCATTAGCCGTCTTACTGTTAGTCAAAGACGTTCTCTTTTCCGTCATGCCGGGCTTACGGATCAAGAGTTCAGTATGCCGCACTGGCGATTGAACGAAGAGGATTGCTACTGGCGCGACAAACTATTCCGCGCTTTGCGAGAGCTGTTTAGCCTTTTTGAGTACGCGCCAACCATTTTAACCTCGGTAAAACCTGAGCAGTATTTACATTAATTAATCTGGATTCGTTTTATTACGCGCCTTACAGCGTGGGGACTCCTTTTGTCTGGAGATAGGAAAATGCAAAAACAAAATAAAGCGCAGCGGGGTATGTATTCGGTACTTCTGGCGCAGGCAGTAAGCGAAGCACAGCGCGACACAGAGACCCGTTTCTCTTCTCAGTTTGACGGTCTTATCGCGCACATCAGTAAGTCAGAACTAAACCGCACCGAGATTATCGAGTTATTAGGTCAGGAGTCGGAGAAGTTACACAACTCGATTTTCGGTAGAGCGGATTAACCACTTTTAACAGGAAGTAAAAATGAGCATACGCATCGAGATAAATAACCAGTACGTTATTACCAGCGACCGCTATCAATTTATTTTGCAGGAAAAGAAAACCGCTACATCCGGCAAGAATGAAGGTAAGGAATGGCTGGATGTAGTGGGTTACTACCCGACAATTTCTAAGCTCGTTTCCGGTCTTGTTTTGCATGACCTTTTAACGGGAGACGCCACTCGTTTCTCGGCGCTTGAAACTCAGATTGAGCGCGTAGCGAAGCAATGTCTGGACGCCTTCACTTCAAATGGCCGTTGAACCTCGGGGGCGTATTGCCCCCTCGCCACCGCCTCCTTTCTCGAAGCACACCGATGATACATTCGTCGGTGCTTATCCCTGGAATGCTCCACGCTCTGCAATTGGCCGTGACAGACCCCTTACACGTGGCGAATTCCGTCAGGTGCAAGGGGTTTTAGGTAAAGTTAATCGCCTGCCATACGTCTTAAAAACGTTGTTCAACTCTCGGTATGACTTTATCCGTCGTACTAAAAGCCCACTTCATGGTTTCTATTTCCTTAAGAACACCGTCGAGCAAAGGGTGGGGCCGCGTCTTGAGCGGGTCAATCAGCTTAATGGAATGAACGAGACCGCATCGCTACTCTTCATGAGCGAGCGAGAAAGTTATTCACGTTTACCTGGTATGAGTGACAAGGCGCTCAAAAAGTTTGCAGCTCGTATTGCTTCGCAGCTCTATGTTGCTTATGAAGAATTAAGCGACGCTTGGGCAGATGCTCACGGCGGTAAAGAGACTCTTTTCACCGATGAGGCGCAGGCGCATTTATATGGTCACGTTGCCGGTGCAGCGCGTGCATTCAATATCACCCCGATGTTCTGGAAAAAATACCGCAAAGGGCAGATCACAATTCGCCAGGCATTTTCCGCTATTGCTCGTCTGATTAACGATGAATGGTGGATTAACCAGTTTAAGGCGCAGCGAATGTGCTGGCACGAGGCATTGTTGATTGCAGCCGGTGAGGTGAATAAAGACCGTTCTCCATACGCCAGCAGAACGGCGATCCGCGACGTGCATTCTCGCCGCCTGGCTAACCTCGAATACCTCAAATCGTGCGAACTGGAAAACAAAGTGACTGGTGAGCGCATCGATCTCATCAGCAAAGTCATGGGAAGTATTTCAAACCCTGAAATTCGTCGTATGGAACTGATGAACACTATCGCAGGCATTGAACGCTATGCGGCTGGGCAGGGTGACGTCGGGATGTTTATCACTATCACCACGCCATCGAAGTATCACCCGACGCGTCAGGTAGGAAAGGGCGATAAAAAGACGGTGCAACTTAATCACAATTGGAATGAAACCGCCTTTACGCCGAAGGACGGACAGCGGTATTTGTGCCGTATCTGGAGCCTGATGCGTACAGCTTTTAAAGATAACGATTTGCAGGTCTACGGGATGCGCGTTGTCGAGCCGCATCATGACGGAACGCCGCACTGGCACATGATGCTTTTTTGCAAACCTGAGCAACGCAAACACATCACTGAAATCATGCGCCGTTATGCCTTAAAAGAGGATGGTGATGAAAAGGGCGCTGCAGCACAGCGCTTTGAGGCGAAGCACCTCAATCAGGGTGGCGCAGCCGGTTATATCGCAAAATACATTGCGAAGAATATCGATGGTTACGCGCTTGATGGTCAGGTCGATCACGACACCGGAAAGCCTCTCACTGATACGGCCGCTGCTGTAACCGCATGGGCGTCTACGTGGCGTATCCCGCAATTCAAATCTATTGGCCTGCCAACGATGGGCGCATATCGCGAGCTGCGCAAACTGCCTCGCGGCGTAAGCATTGCTGATGAATTCGATGAGCGTGTCGAGGCGGCGAGGGCTGCAGCTGATGAAGGTGAATTTGACCTGTATATCGCAGCGCAGGGTGGGGCGAATGTTCCACGTGATAGCCAGACCGTCCGTGTGGCTCGTAACGTGACTGACGAGGTCAACGCCTATGAAGAGGATATAGAGAGAGTCGTGGGCATCTACGCCCCGCACTTGGGCTCTGAGCTTGTACACGTTACGCGAACAGCCGAATGGCGCATCGTGCCAAAGCTGTTGGCCGTTGAGCCTTTGACTTTAAAAAGCGGCATTGCCGCGCCTCGGAGCCCTGTCAATAACTGTGGAAAGCTCACAACCGGTGGCGATCCAGTTATGGCACCTACACCGTCTGAGCTTGCTGCAGTGGGGATAAATCACATTGATGGCAGGGTTGCCGCATGGGATGACCCCGAGGTTATGACGGTGCTAAGAAGAGTATTAAAATGTGATGCTGAGATGCAGAATCGAGAATAAAGAGAGATAGAGAACCGCTAAAACCGCAGGCAATTGCACCGTCAGTCAGGCAGACAAAATATGAAAGCATGCTAATAACTCGCATTCGCGTTGATCTTGCACAACATGGCATCAAGCCAAAACGATGGGAACTTGAGGCATTTTCTCGAGGCACAGTTGTGGTATATGAAGAGCTAAAATTAGACTATCCGGTAAATGATTGTTAACTTGAATTTTCAGTCCATGATTAGATTTATCCCGACAAAAATTTGCTTTTTGTCGGGATATGAGGATGTTATCTTAAATCCATTTTATGAAATCTTCCATCTCATGATAGTTTTTGATCGTGTTTCTAACATCAAGACTATCATTACTTAAGCACTCTAAAAGGCTATCCCACTCAGTTTGTTTTTTGCCAAATCCATATACTTGCTCGATGTCACCTAACCTCCAAATGTAAACTCCATCATTTTTTAATTTCTGATGCATGTTGTGGATATGTTGGAGGATATCATTGTGATTGCATAGTTTGATAAAGTCTTTGCTTGAGCTTCCCTTAAGTGAGTCAATTGACGTTATAGGAGTATTTAGTGATAAAGAACCATTTTTTATTGACTGATCAATGGCAGTAAGCAAATCAACACACTCGGATTTAAGGGACTCTGTGTGTGTGGTCGTCAAGAGAATAGACAGAAAATCACAATCAGCCAGGATTCTTGTTTTGATACCAATTGAATTGATAACATTTGCCATTTTTAACAGACTTCCTTTACCATCAACTGCAACAATGCATGTTTTAGTTGGGTTTAGTTCGCTACCTTTGATTTTTTTGTATAATGCATACAAAACATTGGTTTCAGTTTTTCCTTCAACCAATAACACTTCCTCCGAAAATAAGAAATATGATGAGTTAGATAGACTGAACGCTGAGTGTAATTGTGGTGAAGACTCTTTGTATAGTTCTTCAATTTTTTCAGAGATGGTTTTTCTCGCAATTGTACCATTAGAGTCTTTATATACTTGGATGGCATTTGATGCATGCTTTGCAGAAAGCATACTTGCGGAATGTGTTGATATGATAACTTGATAGCCATTTTCGCTTAATGTAATGAGCGATTCTCTGACTGAGTTGATAGCTGACGGATGTAAGTATAATTCTGGCTCATCAATAAATATTAATGTGTTTGACTTTTTAGTGTCCTCGCTATTTTTTTTAATCTCTGCCAAATATTGAATCAGGGCCATTTGAATGGACCGCTGGGTTCCATGTCCGAAACGGCTTATATCACGCATCACAGAACTATCTTCACGTGATTCGAATACTTTCAAAGTGCCAGATTTGAATATGTCATCAAGAGTTGGAGTGGGGAAATGAATTTTTACACTTACATCAGGGAAGAACTGATTTACCTTTTCATTAACTCCTGTATCAATCTTGTTTAATCCATCTAAGCGACTTTCTCCATCGTGGGAGAGATACTTACCAATTTCAGAAATGTTTTGAGAGAATTTCGTCTCATGCTCTTTCTTTATTTCTGAAACTATCGCTAATAATATTTTTCCTATGGTGGTTGAGGTTTTGTATTTTGTTGCATCTTCAACAGCATCAGACATTGCTGGTATGTGTATTGGCTCAGGGAATATATTGGATATGGCACCATCAATTCCTCCGGGGTTTTTTTTCCAGTTTGTGCCATCATATACATTAAGTGTTTTTTTAATTTTGCCTTTGTCTGCATCTAATTCTTGCGTTCTTGAAAATGTTAAAGTTTCATGGATAATAAAGGGGGCAATCTTCTCTTGATTTTCTTCAGATAGTAGAGTCAATGTATCTTCTGTTATACCCTCAATGGTCCCCGTAACTGATACAGGTTGTTGAGGGTCGTACATATCATCCTCAGAAATGGTAGAGCCATCCAAGAGCCACTTAATTGCTAGGATAATATTTGATTTGCCTGCGTTATTATATCCAACAAGTGCGGTAAAAGGTCTTAGGATAGCTGTTGTTGATTTGCAGGATCTAAAATTGTTGATTGATACTGATTTAAGGCGAACAGTCATTTTTATTTCCTTTTGTATTATATCCAGAGTGAAAATGGTGTGGCAGTGAGTTTTCTTTTTTATGTGTTTTACAAGTTTGAAGGTTTGCATGCAAGGGTGCATGAATTTGCATCAAAGAAAAGTGTGATCTGATCTCAACATTTCCCATTATCGATATGCTTTTGGCGATACATGCAACTGCATTAAATGCCACCCTCTAAGCGTGCAGGCGTGGCGGGGAAAGCATTGCGCGCCAGCGTCGGTGACAGCATTTAATTTTATGCGCCTGTGGGCGTCGTTGCGGCGATGCCGCTTCGCTGTCTGCGCTGATGCTATGGCGGTGTTTGCGTGGCGTTTGGGGCGTCTGAGGTGGTCTGTGATGATGCCGCCCGGAGGCGGCATTTTTGGCGGGGTTTATTCTGAATCGAGGCTATAATCTTTAAAGCGGATCACCTCCATCCCGAGCCAGTCATTAATTTCTTTAAATCGCTCCTGTAGCGGCGTCAGCTCGTTACGCACAAACACCCGCGCCACCTTCTCGACATCCCCTAATGAGCCGATATTCTCGGGCTTGCCGCCCATCAGTTGGAAAGGCACGCGATGCGCATCGAGCAGGTCAGCGGCGCTCACCTTTTTGATATTGAAAAAATCATCCTTCGTGGCGACTTCACTCATTGGCACGATCTTAATGCCGTCCGGTTTTCCGTTGGGTGCGTAGAAAAACAGATTCTTAAAATTCCCGAGTCCTTTTGAATTACGCATCGCATCACGCAGCGACTCAACGTCGGTGCTGCTTTGCGCTGCGTCGGTGACGTACATGATGTAACCCGCATGCGCGCCGTTCTGGTAATACTTGCGACGAAACAGTGTGGCGGACTCATTCAGCCAGGCGGAATTAAGTGCGCTCAGGTATTCCGGCATACCGTAAAGCTCCTGATTGATATCAGGCTCAAGTAGGTGAAACACCGAGCCGGGCGCAAATTCGTGCGGGTGCGTGAAACTCGATACGTACCAGTAAACGTCATCCTCGACACCACGGCGGGTGTATTTGGCCGGTGAGGTTTCCAGTTTCAGGAGCTGGCCGGTGATGCTCATGCGCTTTTCAAGGTAGCCGTTGGCAAAGACCAGATAATCGAGCACAAGGCGGCTAAAATCCTGACGCGACAATAACGGGTGTGGGATGTAGGTGCTCGCCAGAATGTTACGTTTGACGTAAATCGGTGAGCTGTGATGTACGGCGGCGCGCAGGCTTTTCGCCAGCCCCGAGAAGTTGACCGGCGGCTCGTACCACTTACCGTTATGAATACACTCGACATAATCAAGAATGTCACGGCGATCCAGAACAGGGGAGGGCTCACCAAAGGTGAAAGCCTCCATTTTTTGCGGTGCGCTGGCGTTCAGGGTGGCTGTCTGTTTTGGCTGTTTTTTCTGTCGCTTTTTCATCTTAGTAAATTTCCAGAATTGAATTAGAGTGCATCCCGCTCCCGGCGGAAAGCGGTTCGTTTAACAGTGCGTGCATGGTCGCCCACGCGATATCCGCGTGGCTGGCTTCCTCGCTGCGACTCGCTTCATAGGTCGAGCTGCGCCCGCTGCTGGTCATGGTTTTTCGAATGGCCATAAACGACTGCGTGATGTCGGTTGCACCGGCGTCGTATTCCAGACATCCGCGTCGAATGGTGTCTTTGGCTTTCAGCACCATCGCGGTTTTCATTTCTGGCGTGTAGCGGATGGCGCGCGCCGCCGGGAAGAACGAGCGCACAAGCTGGTAAACACCCTGGCCGATGCCGGTCGCATCGATGCCGATATAGTCGACGGAGTATTTTTCGGTGAGCGACCTGATGGCCTCCGCCTGTGCCGCAAAATCCATCCCTTTCCACTGGTGACGCTCAAGGATGCGGAACTTGCCACCGGCAACCAGTGGCGGAGCCAGTACCGCACAGCCTGCGCTGTCGCCGGTGTGTGACGGGTCATAGCCAATCCAGACCGGACGCCAGTTAAACGGACGGTCGGCAAATTGTTCGAAGTCCTCCCATTCTTCCATCGCATCGACCATGCAGCGCTGCAGCTCCTCGAACGGGAATACAGACGCCTTGTCGTCGACAAACTCGCACATAAACAGATTGCGGAAATCGTCGGCACTGTTTTCCTGTTTGAGCTGATCCAGATTGAACAACGTGCAGCCCCCGGCGAGCGCATCCTCGATAGTGACAATCTGTCGCCACTGACCATCCGGGCACAGCACGCCACCGGCGAGCGCCTTGTGGCTGATATCGATGTCGACCCGTTCGTCGCGGTTGCTGCGCCCCCGGTTAAACAGCTCGCCTGACCAGAACGGATAAGCACCGTGCGCCAGCGTGGACGGGGTCGAGAAATAGGTGGTGCGAAGGTGCGACTGTGATGCCATGCCCGACGCCACTTTGCGCAGCCGCTGGAAATTGGGTATCCAGAAAATTTCATCGACGTACAGGTCGCCGTTGTGGCTCTGCGCGGTGTTGGAGTTAGTCCCGAGGAAAATCAGCTCTGCGCCGTTGTTGCCGATGACAATCGGGTCGCCTGACAGGTCGACGTCGACGAGACGCGCAAAGGCGATGATGTATTTTCGGAACACGTATGCCTGCGTTTTACTCGCGGATAAAAATATCTGGTTTTGTCCGGTTTTGAGCGCGCGCAGCAATGCCTCGCGTGCAAAGTAAAACGTTGCGCCAATCTGGCGCGATTTGAGGATGTGGCGAATACGGTGCGCGATGCCTGCCCTGTGCCAGTTGAGCTGATACTCAAACGACTGGTCGAGGAAAATCTCTTCCAGCTTTTCGATAGCCTCGTCGCTAAAGAAATTGCGTTTCGGCTTTTTGCGATCTCCCTTGTTGCGGTTCGCAATGTTGGGGTTTAAATCCACTTCATTTCCGGTCTGGCCGTAGCGGTTGATGCGTGCGAACCGTTCCATCTGGCGTGACAGAAAATCAGCGACTTTAAAGTCATGCGGCGTCAGGTCGGGCTTTGCGTAGAGCTGAATCAGCCGCGCCTCAAGTGTGGTTTCCACGCGGTTGAGCGGGGCGGTTTCCTCCCATCCGTCGCGTTGTTTCCAGCTCTGCACCGTCGGGCGCTTCACCTGCAGCGTGTCGGCGATTTGCGGCACGGAAAACCCCTGCCAGAACAGCAGGCGTGCCTGTCGTCGCGGGTCGTGCAAAAGGGAGAGGTCAGTCGAAATGGTCATGGTTGCCTCGTGTCGGTGAATACGGGGCAAGGCTAAGGAATTAACAGGTCTTTATCGCTAAGCCCCTGTTGTGTCAGGGGTTGCACTTCTGCAAGCGGTGGCTGATGCGGGTCGGAGTCGGGAAACTACACCCGAACCGAAAACCCAACATCAGGACACCTGAACAATGGCAAAGAAAGTTTCTAAATGGTTTCGCATCGGCGTCGAGGGCGACACCTGCGATGGCCGCGTGATTAACGGCGATGACATTCAGGACATGGCGGACACCTTCGACCCGCGTGTCTATGGCTGTCGTATCAACCTCGAACATCTGCGCGGCATCCTGCCCGACAGCGTGCTCAAACGTTATGGCGATGTGACCGAAGTCAAAGCGGAAATCATCAGCGATGACTCGGCGCTAAACGGCAAGAAAGCGCTGTTTGGCAAAATCGCGCCGCTCGACGAGCTGGTCAGCATGGTGAAAGCCGGGCAGAAGGTTTACACCTCCATGGAAATTCGCCCGAACTTCGCCAACAGCGGCAAGAGCTATCTCGTCGGCCTCGCCGTCACCGATGACCCCGCAAGCCTCGGCACGGAATACCTCGAATTCTGCAGCCGCGCCACGCAGAACCCGCTCGCCGGTAAAAAAGCCCATCCTGACGACGTGTTTTCCGTTGCCTCGCTGGCTGAGCTGGAATTTGAAGATGTCCCCGACACCGTGCTCAGCAGCCTGACCGACAAGGTCAAGGCCATTTTCAGCCGCAAGCAGGTCAGCGACGACGCGCGTTTTGCTGACGTGCATGAGGCGGTGACGGAAGTCTCTGAACTGGTGCAGACCAGCCTCACCGCCAGCGACAGCCGCGTCACTGAACTGGAAACCGCGTTCGCGAACTTTAAGCAGGATGTGACCCGCCAGACGGAAGAAAGCACGCAGGCGTTTACTTCGCTAAAAAGCGCCCTCGATAACACCGAAAGCCATAGCCAGCCGCGCCGCGAGAAGTCGAAAGGCGGGACGGGCGACGAACTGCTGACTAACTGCTGATAACGCGCCGGGCGCTGTCCGGCCTGAAACCCCATTTTTAGAAAACAGGAATAACAATGCGTAAAGAAACCCGCTTTAAATTTAATGCTTACCTGTCCCGCGTTGCGGAACTGAACGGCGTCGGCACCGACGATGTGGCGAAGAAATTCACCGTCGAGCCGTCGGTCACACAAACCCTGATGAACACCCTGCAGGTGTCATCCGCGTTTCTGACCAAAATCAACATCGTCCCGGTCGATGAGCTGAAAGGCGAAAAAGTCGGGGTGGGTGTCAACGGCACGATTGCGAGCACCGCTGATACTGCCGGTGATAACGAGCGCAAGACTGCTGATTTTACGGCGCTGGAATCCAACAAATACGAATGTGCGCAAATCAACTTTGATTTCCATATCCGTTACAAACAGCTCGACCTGTGGGCGCGATTCCAGGACTTCCAGACCCGTATCCGTGACGCGATTATCAAGCGCCAGTCGCTCGATTTCATCATGGCCGGTTTCAACGGCATTGAGCGCGCGGAAACCTCCAACCGCACAAACCATCCTATGCTGCAGGATGTGGCGGTGGGCTGGCTGCAGAAATACCGTAAGGAAGCACCCGCACGCGTGATGTCAAAAATCACCGACGCAGACGGCAAGGTCATTTCCGATGTGATCCGCGTGGGGGAGAACGGCGACTATCAAAACCTCGATGCGCTGGTGATGGATTCCACGACCAACCTGATTGACGAGATTTATCAGGATGACCCGGAGCTCGTCGTCATTACCGGGCGCAAGCTGCTCGCAGATAAATATTTCCCGATCGTCAACAAGACGCAGGAAAACAGCGAGTCGCTGGCCGCTGACATCATCATCAGCCAGAAGCGCATTGGCAATTTGCCTGCCGTGCGTGTGCCGTACTTCCCGGCCAATGCGCTGATGGTGACGCGCCTCGACAACCTGTCGATTTACTTCATGGATGATGCGCACCGCCGCGCCATCATCGAGGAGCCGAAAAAAGACCGCATCGAAAACTATGAGTCGATGAACATCGATTATGTGGTCGAGGCTTACGCCGCCGGTTGCCTGATTGAAAACATCACACTCGGCAAATTCGCAGCGCCTGCTGACCAGAACGGCGGAGAGTAAGCCATGACGAGCCCCGCAGCGCTTCACATGATGCGGGTCTCGGCCTCTGAAACTGCGCGGCGGGGTGCTGCTCCGCTGCGCAATGCAACTGCCTATGAGCAGATGCTCGTTAAGCTGGCCGCAGACTGTCGCACGTTAAAACAAATCCGATCCACTGAGCGCAAGGCTGACAAAAAGCGCGAGCTGCTGCCGTTCTATTTGCCGTGGGTGGCGGGTGTCCTTGCGAATGGCAAGGGCGCGCAGGATGACATTGTCATGACCGTCATGCTCTGGCGTCTCGATGCGGATGATATTGCCGGTGCGCTTGAGATTGCCCGTTACGCACTGACGTATGGCCTGACGATGCCGGTCGGCGGCCATCGCCGCACCACGCCGTATCTGCTGGCCGAAGAAGTTGCGCTTTCTGCGCAGCGCCTGCGCGATGCGAATCAGTCACCTGAGCTGGCGCTGCTGCTCGATACTCTCGCGCTGACTGAGCGTGCAGATATGCCTGACATCGTGCGCGCAAAGCTGCACAAAATCACCGGCTACCTGCTGCGTGACAAAGGTGAACTGCCCGAGGCACTGGCGCACCTGCAGCGTGCGATCCAGTTAGAGCGAACTATCGGCGTGAAAAAGGATATCGAACAGCTTGAGCGCCAGCTTAAACCGAAGCCCGAGCCCGCGCCCAAAACGACTACACCACGTACGCGCAAACCTGCCGCTATACCGGCGGCACGGCGCGGACGTCCTCCTAAAGCGGCAAAAGCCGCGGGTTAACCGAACGCTCCCCGAGCCGGGCGGCACGCCGGTCAATGCGGGTATTGATTACCCTGTCTGCGACCGGCGTCCACCGCCCACCTATTTTCCGAGGTTGTCATGACGACACTGATTATTGAGCCCAAAACAACGCCGCAGGACGTGCCGGGCGTGGTGATACCGCCACCGGGCGTGAGCGAGCCGGTGATTAAAAATACGGGCTTTTTCCCTGATGTAGACCCGAAGCGCGTGCGCGAAGAAATGCGACTGGAGCAGACCGTTTCCCCTGTGCGCCTGCGCCGGGCAATTAAGACCGCCATCGCGGAAACCAATGCGGAGCTGCGCGACTGGCGCGACCGCCAGCTCGACGCCGGTCACGCCACGCTCGCGGATGTCCCGACCGACGAGCTCGACGGCGAGAGTGTGCGCTGCTTCCACTATTTCAACGCCGTATGCGCGATGACGACCGCCACGCTTTACGAGCGTTATCGCGGTGTGGATGCGACCAGCAAGGGCGACAAAAAGGCCGACAGTATCGACAGCACTATCGATGAAATGTGGCGGGATATGCGCTGGTCAGTGGCGCGCATTCAGGACAGGGCGCGCTGCATTGTGGGGCAAATCTGATGAAGGTCTATGCGATGCAGGGTGACACCCTCGACGCGATTTGTGCGCGCTACTACGGGCGCACCGAGGGCGTGGTCGAGACGGTGCTGCAGTCGAATCCGGGGCTGTCGGAGCTGGGCGTCATCCTGCCGCACGGCACGGCGATAGAGCTGCCCGAGACCGACAGCGCCCCGAAAACCGAGACGGTGAATCTATGGGACTGAACATGGAAAAAATCACGACGTTTGTCGCCTACTGGCTGGCCGTGGGGGTGGCGTATTTCGGGGCGATGTCCCCCGAAAAGCTGGCGCTGTATGTCGGCGGTGGCTGCGCCATTTTTACCGCGCTGACGAATTACTGGTTTAAGCGAAAAACCTATCGCTATCTGATTTCACTCGGACTCGATAAGGGGGCTATTCGTGAACTCAATCATTAAAAAATGCAGTGTGGCCGCTGTGCTGGCGCTGGCGGCGCTGATGCCTGACTTTCGTCTGCTGAATACCTCGCCCGAGGGGCTGGCGTTACTCGCTGACCTCGAAGGATGTCGCCTGACACCTTACCAGTGTAGCGCGGGCGTGTGGACGTCAGGCATCGGCCACACTGCCGGTGTCACCCCGAAAGGGGATATTACCGGGCGACAGGCGGCGGCGAACCTCGTCGCGGATGTGCTCAATACCGAGCAGCGGCTCGCCGTGTGCGTGCCGGTGAAGATGCCGCCGCGCGTCTATGACGCGCTGGTCAGTTTTGCCTTCAACGTCGGCACCGGCGCGGCCTGTCGCTCGACGCTGGTGTCGTTTATCAAGCGTCAGCAGTGGTGGCAGGCGTGCGACCAGCTTACCCGCTGGGTGTTTGTGAATGGCGTCAGAAATCAAGGGCTGGAGAACCGCCGCTCGCGGGAATGGGCTTACTGCGTTAAGGGGATGCAATGAAAGTGCTGATTATTTTGCTGGCCGGATTGCTCGGCGGGGTGTTGTGGCTGCGTCACGATAACGCAAATTTATCCCGCTCGTTTGAGAAAGCGAACCGTGTCGCCACCGAACAAAAGACCACGATCGGGATGCTGAAAAATCAGCTTTCCGTGTCGCAACGCATCGCCAGGACGAATGAAGTCGGTCAGGTCAGGCTCGCGGATGAGCTGACCGCCGCCGGTGAGCTGGCGACCAGGCGAGAACAAACGATCACGAGGTTACTCAATGAAAACGAAGATTTACGCCGCTGGTATCGCGCTGATTTGCCTGATGCTGTGCGCCGGTTGCACACCCGCACCGCCTGCGCCTCCGCCGGTCATTGTTTACAGCGCCTGCCCGAAAGTGAGCCTCTGCCCGATTCCGGGAAGCGATCCGCTCATTAACGGTGATTTAAGTGCCGATATCCGCAGGCTTGAGAACGCGCTCACGGCCTGTGCGCTAAAAGTTGAAACCGTCAAAGACTGTCAGGACAAAATCGATGCAGAAAATGAAAAGTCTGCGCAAGGCGCTCACTGATGCCGTGCCGCAGTTAGAAACGAATCCCGAAATGATGCGCATCTTTGCCGACGAGGGGAATATCGATGCACGCCTCGCGGCCTCGCTGTCGCACGAAAAGATTTACACCCTGAATGTGATCGTCTGTGACTTTGTCGGCGACCCCGATTTGATTTTTGTACCGGTGACGGCGTGGCTGCGTGAGAATCAGCCGGATATTTGCACCACGGATGAGGGACGCAAAAAGGGCTACCGCTTCCAGATGGATTTAAACGACGGGGACAACGTTGATATCAGTATCAGTCTGCAGCTTACCGAGCGCACGCTGGTCAGGGAGGAGAGCGGCGCGCTGCATGTCAGCTATGCACCTGAGCCGCCATTACCCGAGCCGGTCACGCGTCCGTCCGAGCTCTATATCAATGGCGAGCTGGTGAGCAAATGGGATGAGTGAGCTTAAACCTTTTGACGATAAGCTGGCCGGGCTGATTGGGGCGCTGTCACCGGCGGGGCGGCGAAAGCTTGCTGCTGCGATTGCGAAAGAGCTGCGAAAATCGCAACAGCAACGGATTAAACTGCAAAAAGCCCCGAATGGCTCGCCTTATCAGGTGCGAAAGCGCCAGCCGCTCAGGGCAAAGTCGGGGAGAATCAAGCGAGCTATGTTTCAGAAGTTGCGCACGGCTCGTTATATGAAAGCCAGTGGCCGCAATGATGCTGCTGTGGTCGAGTTTACCGGCAGGGTGCAACGTATTGCTCGGGTGCATCAGTACGGGCTTGAAGACAGCCCAAATCCTTTTGGTCAGAGTGTGCAATACCCGAAAAGACAGTTACTTGGATTATGTCAGGACGAGAACATTCTTGCTGAGGACCTGATAATAAAACATCTCAAGACATCATTGTTGACAGGAACTCCCTAATACAAATAGGGCATTCTCATTTTGATAGTCTGCTCAAAGCACTGGGAAGGAGGTTGGCAACCAAGTCAAGCATGGTTAATGTAATGGGGCGTCTATCTACTGAATGACAGATAAAACATGTATCTGTGACAATGAGCTCAACATAATGGGTAATGAAATCTCTATGCAATCAATTGTTAAACAAGGGTTTTAAGCTCGTCAGTCTCTTGTTATAGTAACCTTTACAGGCTGATAAAATCCTCATGCAGCCTTTAATCATTTAGTGAAGCTTCATTATCGAGTAGATAAAAAGATTATTGGCAGCACGAATGCTCGATTACAACTGCTTGGCTAACTTCTACACACAGTCTCAGTTTGATAACTAAGGATTAATCATGGGTACAGATCTACAATGGTTGCTAGGTCAAAGCGAGTCCCCGATTTTAGAATTTAAGCAAGAGTGGTATTGGAACGATACGACAGAAAAAGATGAAATGAATGTCAAATGGGGTGAGTTTCTAAAAGACTTAGTTTCTTTGTTTAACGGTTATTTAGGTTATGTAGGGAAGTCTCGATATTTGGTATTTGGCTATTCTGAGACTGAAGGTAAAACTTATAATATTGATACGGCAAAAATTAAGCAGTTTTCAAATCTGTTAGAATTCAAGAAAGACCTATTGCGCCGCTTGGAAACGTTAATTACTCCAAGTCATTTTCATTTTACAATAGAGCAAGTTGAAGTTGATGGTAATAAATTAATAATCTTTGAAATTTTCCCTCCCGCTTATTTAATAGAATTGAAAAGAGAGTTGCAAACAAAAACCAAATCATTAGATTGTGGTGCTGTGCTTATTCGTAAAGGTCAGAAAACCGATGAGGTTAGAACAGCTTCACCTCTGGAAATTGAAAGCATCAAAACAGAATTAAATAAATTTAGATCGAGTTCTGAATATAATGGTTATTACACGGAAAACGAAAGTCCAATTTTAAAAGATAAAAGTATTGAAAAAACCATTCAATCATACATGGATAAGAATACAAGTTATTCTTTAGCTGAGGGATTTCCGGTAAAAACTAAGATATGGAAAGAAAACGTCATATATGAAATCTATAGGCTTGTTGATGAGTTTTCTGGTGTTAAAGAGTTTATATTTATACATGAAAATGCAAATCAAGGTAAAACACTAGCAGACATCAAAAGGGCAGGTCATTTAATTAAACAGAATAGTGCAATTATCCTGATTGAAAGGCCGAATTTAAAAGATATAGATAAAAGGAAGGAGAATTTAAAGCGCTTATTTGATACGCAGTATGTATATTTTATTGATGAGTTTGGATATGAGTATTTATACAAGGACTGTATACTTCCATATGAGAAATTTGATCAGTCTGATTTCGTAGACAGTTTTTATAAAAATGAACAAGACCAAAATATTTCAGCGTTAGAGCGTGTAAAACAGTGGTTTGATTCCGAAAATGAACCTCTTTTTGTTATTAGTGGGCATGGTGGGATAGGTAAAACCACTATCGCAAAACAATTTCTGGATTATGTTTATGAAACACATAAGAGTGGGGTTTTGTTTATTGACTCCAAAGAAATTATAAATGAATTATCGAGGAAGTTTAGTTCTAAGAATAAAATATGTGATGTTTATGATTTCTATAATGCATTGATGGATTCTGATGACGGAGAGGCATCAAGATTCAACAGAGAGTTGCTTAAACTCTCAATCGATAATGGAAGTTTAATAATTGCACTGGATGGGGTTGATGAAGTAATTGCGAAGTTGGGGGATAAATTTGATGTGGAAAAGTTCATAACTTCTATATTTGATGAATATTCATCCGAGCTTAACAAAACAAAGATTTTAATTACTTGTCGCGATCACTTTTGGAATGATGTCCGTAGAAGTTTAATCATCCCAGAGATAAAAATAAGTCCATTCAATGAGCAGTTAGCTTTAGATTTCTATACTAAAAAGTTAAACAATGACCAGAAAAAAATAGCCAAAGCTTTAGATATTGCTGAAGAGTTTGCAATTGAACATAATGAAAATACAAAAAAATATATCCCATTTTTAGTGGATATTATTGCTCGGATTGTAAAATCCCCAACTTTTTCTGGATTAAATCAAATTGAACAAAAAAGTGAATACCTCTCAAGTGTTCACAATGTTGATATACTTATTTCTTTGATCTGTGAGAGGGAAATAGTCAAATTGGGTACATTCTCAGTAGACAAGCAAATGTTGTTTTTCATGAGAATGGCATCTGAGAAAACTAATGGGATTTCTATATATGATGTTAAGAATGTATTGTCAGATATCAATGTTGATAATGATGACTTGATTATTGAGAATTTCAAAGGTCATCCTTTAATTGACTTTCATGGTAATAAATTCAATTTTAGATACGATGTTTTTGATATTTACTTTAAATCCTTGCTCATTGTCAATTACTTTAAAAAATTAGATGTTAACTCCCTCGATGAAAAAACGATAGATACAATCTCGGGTTATTTAAAGTATGATAGCAGTTTCACTCGCTCCGTCTCAGAGAAATTATCATTTTCTGATAATTTGCTATTCTTCCTTTTAGAGAATATTGAGACTATCAAAACAAAAAATACGGCAAGCACTGAATTATTCATATCGTCCTTAGTTATACTGACGTTGGATATAATAAATCTTGACTCTGCTTATCAATTTAATACTCAGACAAAAACTGAAATAATAGAAAAGCTTTTCTCAGACTCGGAAAATGTTATAGATGGTTTATGTCTTATAGATGTTTTTGGTAACTCTAGTGCCAAAGCTATTTTTGATTTTAGAAATAAAAAGCTCATCAACTGTCATTTTAACAATTATCAGTACTTCTGGGAATGTATGATGAATGTAGATACTCGTTTTGAAAGATCATCGTTTAAAGACGTTGACCCACGAGACGGAGTAAACTATACACTATATGATAATCTGTTCTCAAATGATTGTGATTTGAATTTAATTAAGCATCTTATTTCTGAAAAGAAAGAAGAGGCCCAGAATTCTTTAGAGTCGATTCGTACAGATGTATTGAAAGCATTTAAAATTTTTTATAAAAGAGGTAATTTTTACCCTCGAAAACAAGAGGAGGTTCGCAAGAAATTATCCACTATAACTATTTTCTCCTACATGATAAATAACAATATTATTGTTAAGTTTAAAGATCCTAAAAAACCAAATATGCAGCAATACAATATAGCGCCTCGATATAAGACTGTAATTGATTACATTGAGCAAGGGATTCCGTCAGAAGAGTTAGAGAATTTAGTTGATGATATTCAACTGAACTGTTAGTTATATAACCCGAGTTGAACTCGGGTTAATAACCGAAATCTTGTGTGGTTGTTCTTTTACATGGTGAGCATAGAAGTGAAGAAATTATTTTTAAAATCCACAATAGTATTTGTTTAGTCATAAAAAATACAAATCAGAGCTCTCATTTTTGTCATTTTTTTGATATTGATAATCTAAAGGGACGTTTTTTGTGGGGCAAATAATTTATTTAAATTTGTTAGGGGTATTGCCGGATAACTTGCATATTTATACTCTCAATAAGATTCGCATTTATAAATTTTTCGTGAAGATGTAGTATATTAATCATATAGCACAATACAGGCAAACTGATATATGAATCATTTTTGCCTAACATGATCTCATCGGTATATGTTGTTCCATCCTTCACAAAACTCCGCTCGATTGCCGCTATCCCTAACTGGCGGCATCCTTTCCTCATGAACAATCTAACTTCTCTGCAGGATATCGCCCGGGCGATCCGCAATCTTATCCGAACTGGCATCGTGACCGACGTCGACCATGTCGAGGGTCTTTGTCGTGTCCAGACCGGCGGAATGCAAACCACCTGGCTAAACTGGCTGACTTCTCGCGCCGGTTGCTCGCGTGTGTGGTGGGCTCCTTCCGTGGGCGAGCAGGTGATGGTTCTTGCCATTGGCGGCGAGCTCGATACCGCCTTTGTGCTGCCCGGTATTTTCTCTGATGACCATCCCGCGCCGTCTGCCTCGCCTGATGCGCTTCACGTTGCTTTTCCCGACGGGGCTGTCATTGAGTACGAGCCTGAAAGCGGGGCGCTCACCGTGTCCGGGATTAAAACCGCTGACGTCACCGCGTCGGAATCTATTACCGCCACCGTGCCGGTGGTGCTGGTCAAAGCTGAAACCCGCATCACGCTCGATACACCCGAGGTGGTGTGTACCAACAAGCTCATTACCGCCACGCTCGAAGTGCAGAATGGCGGGAAAATGTATGGCGACATCGAGCACACTGGCGGGAAATTTACCTCCAACGGCGTGCAGGCGGATGACCACGATCACGGCGGCGTGAAGCGTGGCGATGACAGAACGGTGGACACAAAATGACGATGCGTTATCTGGGAATGAACAGCCAGACCGGACTCAGTATTTCTGAGGCCGACCATATCAGGCAGAGCGTGCGCGACATTCTGGTCACGCCGGTTGGCTCGCGGGTCATGCGCCGTGAATACGGCTCGCTCCTGTCGGCGCTGATTGACCAGCCGCAGACCCCGGCGCTGCGCCTGCAGATTATGGCCGCGTGCTACTCGGCGATCCAGAAGTGGGAGCCGCGCGTCAGTCTGTCCACCATCACCTTTGAGCGCGGCGAGGCTGACGGCGCGCTGTATGTCGATATCACCGGGACGCGCTCGACGACGAGCCAGCCCTTTTCACTGACCATTCCACTGAGTTAAACGCTATGGCGACCATTGTTGACCTGAGCCAGCTCGCCGCGCCCGATGTCGTGGAAACGCTGGATTATGAAACCATCCTTACCGAACGCAAGGCGACGCTCGTCTCGCTCTATCCTGCAGACCAACAGGAAGCGGTCGCGCGCACGCTGACGCTCGAATCCGAGCCGATTGTGAAACTGCTGCAGGAGAACGCTTATCGGGAAGTTATCTGGCGTCAGCGCGTCAATGAGGCGGCGCGCGCGGTCATGCTGGCTTACGCTGCCGGTGCTGACCTCGACCAGCTCGGGGCTAATTCCAGCGTTGAGCGCCTCGTGATTACGCCTGCAGACGAGACCACGCTGCCGCCGACGCCTGCCGTGATGGAATCGGACACCGACTATCGCCTGCGCATTCAGCAAGCCCCCGAGGGACTGAGTACCGCAGGCTCAACCGGCGCATATCAGTTTCATGGTCGCAGCGCTGACGGACGGGTCGCGGATATTTCCGTCATCAGTCCTGAGCCGTCGTGCGTCACCGTCTCGGTGCTGTCCCGCGAGAATAACGGCGCGGCGTCTGCTGACCTGCTGGCGGTAGTGCGTGCGGCGCTCAATGATGAGGACGTGCGGCCGGTCGCTGACCGCGTGACCGTGCAGTCAGCCGCGATTGTTGACTACACCATTGACGCGGCGCTTTTCCTTTACCCCGGACCCGAAAGCGAGCCGGTGCTCAGCGCGGCAAAAGCGAAGCTGCAGACCTATATCAGCGCGCAGCACCGGCTCGGGCGGGATATCCGCAAGTCAGCCATCTATGCCGCGCTCCACGTCGAGGGTGTGCAGCGTGTCGAACTCGCCGCGCCGGTGGCCGACATCGTGCTCGATGATACGCAGGCCTCTTTTTGCACCGCGTACAGTGTGACGGTCGGGGGCAACGATGAGTGAGACCCGTCTGCTGCCGGTCGGCTCGTCACCGCTTGAGGTGGCGGCGGCGCGCGCCTGCGAGGATATCGAAAATACCCCCGTTCCGCTGCGCCGTCTGTGGAACGCCGACACCTGCCCCGCGAATCTGCTGCCGTGGCTGGCGTGGGCGTTTTCGGTTGACCGCTGGGATGAAAGCTGGCCGGAAGAAACGAAACGCGAGGTGATCCGCGCGGCGTGGTTTATCCATGCGCACAAAGGGACGATAGGCGCGGTGCGTCGTGTAGTGGAGCCGCTCGGGTATCTGATTAACGTGACTGAGTGGTGGGAAACCAACGACCCGCCCGGCACATTTCGCCTCGATATCGGGGTGTTAGAGACCGGCATCACCGAGGAAATGTATTACGAAATGGAGCGGCTTATTGCCGATGCCAAACCCGCCAGCCGCCATCTTATCGGCCTGAACATTATTCAGGATATTCCGGGCTATCTGTATTACGGCGCCCTGAGCTATGACGGCGATATCACCACGGTTTACCCCGGATAAGTGAGAGCACAATGACAGTAAAATATAAAACCGTTATCACCAAAGCCGGTGCGGAAAAGCTGGCGGCGGCGACCGTCCCGAACGGGAAGAAAGTGAATTTTACGGCGATGGCCGTCGGGGACGGTGGCGGCAAACTGCCCGAACCTAACGCCAGCCAGACAAAGCTGGTCAATGAGGTCTGGCGTCATGCGCTGAATAAAATCAGTCAGGACAAAAAGCACAAAAATTATGTCGTTGCGGAGCTGGTTATTCCGCCTGAGACCGGCGGTTTCTGGCTGCGTGAAATGGGACTTTACGACGACACCGGCACGCTGATTGCGGTCGGTAACATGGCGGAGAGCTACAAGCCTGAGCTTGCGGAAGGGTCAGGACGCGCGCAGACGCTGCGCATGGTTATCATGGTGAGCGACATCGATACGGTTGAGCTGTCCATCGATACGGTTGAGCTGTCCATCGATACCACGCTGGTGATGGCAACGCAGGATTACGTCGACGACAGGCTCGCGGAGCATGAGCAATCACGTCGCCATCCTGACGCCACGCTGAAAGAAAAAGGTTTCACGCAGTTAAGTAATGCGACCGACAGCACGTCTGAGAGCGTCGCAGCGACCCCGAAAGCGGTTAAGGCGGTCTATGACTTCGCCAGTGCTAAATATACGGCTCAGGACGCGACCACAAAGCAGAAGGGCATTGTCCAGCTAAGTAGTGCGACCGACAGCACCTCAGAAGCGCTGGCGGCGACACCAAAGGCGGTTAAGGCCGTCAGTGATGATCTGACCGGCGTGAAAAAGAGTCTGGGAACGGCATCAAAGGCGGATGTCGTGACATCGATGACAGACACGACCGCCGGGCGAGTGCTGGTCGTCGGCTGGCAGGGGCTGGGCGGCGGAGCCAGAGATACCAACGTTTCCAAAGAAGCCGTTGCTTCATTCTGGCGCGATACAGCAGAGGTTAAATCAGGGATTACGCTCCCGTATGATGGTACACCCACTACTAATTATTTTGGTGTCGACGGGGCGAACCATCACGCCTATATCGGGCGTCAAAAATCTGGCGATGGGATTGCCTGGGTAAAACTGTACAGCGAATTTAACAAGCCCACGGCGGCGGATGTCGATGCTGTTTCGGCCTCGCAGGGCGGAACATTCCAGAAAGGCATTGCCGTCAAAGGCAATGGTGCCACGGTGGCGCTGTGGCCGCTTGCTGCAGGTCAGTCAAGCTATCTGTTAGGCAAGGATTACAACGGCGATAACGCGTTTTATTTCGGACGCGGGAGCGAGAGCTATCACGTATCGCTCTATAACTACAAAGGCAACAGCGGGATTATTTTAGGCTGGGAGGGGTCTGTTTTCCTCAATCCTGACGCCGGTAAGCCCGTTGTTGTCAATAATGGACCGCTGAAAGCCAGTACGGAAATTCAAAGTTCAAGTGCTAACAGTTTCCGAATTGCCTACGGGAATTATGGTGCATTCTGGCGAAATGACGGTAGCAATCATTACCTTATGCTCACCAACAGCGGTGACGCATGGGGGGGGTATAGCAGCTTGCGTCCCTTTACCGTGAACATCCCGACGGGAAGGGTCTCACTCGGACATGGTCTGAATGTGACAGGCCAGGTCTTGCCGTCAGATTACGGGAATTTCGATGCGCGTTATCAGACCAAAGGGAGCTATGCCGCGCCGAATATCGCATCGAGAGCGGCGAATGGCTGGCTACAGGATGCGAGTACCGGCCTGATTTATCAGTGGTGTCAGGGGGCGACGGTCAGCAATGAAGCTAACCATACGGTCACGTTCCCTAAAGCGTTTCCCTCGGCGTGTCTGTTTGTCTCAGTCGGCACGTTAAACGTGAGTAATAACGACAACGCTGAGCAGATTTATCACCTTGTTTCAAAGACGACGGCGAACTGCGTCGTTAAACCTAATCGGGCATATGGCAGTAACGGCAATGTTGCGCCGCTGGTCTGGGCTGTGGGGTACTAAATGAACGGATATTTTTACAGTGCGGCAATCGGTGGTTTTCTGTATGAAGGGGATCGTGCTGCGTTTGAGGCGGCGGCTGGCTGGCCTGCCGATGCGGTCGCCATTTCTGACCGCTGGTATAACCAACTTATCGACGGCCAGACCAAAGGCAAAATGATTGTGCCGAATGAGCAGGGCAAACCGGTGCTGAAAGCCATCGCGTCTGATTACCCGGCAATGGCGGAACTGCAGAAGCAACACATTATCAGCGACGCGATGCAATCCGTGAGCGTGATCCAGCTCAAGCTGCAGGCCGGTCGCGCCCTCACAGAATCTGAGTCAGTCACACTGGCCGCTGTGCTGGATTACATCGATGAGGTTGAAAATATCGATACAGCATCCGTGACAGGTCAGGTCGACTGGCCGCAAATTACCCGCTAAACCAGAGCCCTCCACCCGGAGGGCTTTTTGCTGGTTGTGTCATCCTCCCGCCAACGCCATTCCGTTTCCTGTATTCCGCACACAACACAAAATAGTGGCTCCACTTCACCACGGAGTTAAACGGATGGGCGACTATCATCACGGCGTGCAGGTCATCGAAATTAATGACGGCGTGCGCACCATTTCCACCGTCTCAACGGCCATCATCGGCATGGTCTGCACGGCCAGCGATGCAGACGAAAAAACTTTCCCGCTGAATGAGCCGGTGCTCATTACCAGCGTACAAAGCGCCATTGCGAAAGCGGGTAAGCAGGGCACGCTGTCAGCCTCCCTGCAGGCCATCGCCGACCAGTGCAAACCGGTCATTGTGGCCGTGCGCGTGGCCGAAGGTATCGATGACCCCGACGATCCTGATGCGGCGCAGAAAGAAACGATTTCCAACATCATCGGCACCACGGACGAAAACGGGAAATATACCGGGCTCAAAGCGCTGTTGACGGCGCAGACCGTCACCGGCGTTAAACCGCGCATTCTCGGCGTGCCGGGTCTTGATTCACAGGAAGTGGCGACCGCGATCGCGTCAACCTGTCAGAGCCTGCGCGCCTTTGGCTACATCAGCGCGTGGGGCTGCAAAACCATTTCTGAGGCCATCGACTATCGCAAGAATTTCAGCCAGCGCGAGCTGATGGTGATCTTCCCTGATTTTCTGGCATGGGACACCACGACAAACGCGACGGAAACCGCCTGGGCGACGGCGCGCGCGCTCGGCCTGCGAGCTAAAATCGACCAGACCGTCGGCTGGCATAAAACCCTGTCTAACGTCGGCGTGAATGGTGTCACTGGCGTCAGTGCCTCGGTCTCATGGGATTTGCAGGAACCGGCGACCGACGCGAACCTGCTGAATCAGGCCGGTGTCACGACGCTGATTCGCAACGACGGCTTTAAGTTTTGGGGAAACCGCTGTTGCTCGGATGACCCGCTTTTCCTGTTTGAGAACTACACGCGCACCGCGCAGGTGCTGGCCGACACCATGGCGGAGGCGCACGCGTGGGCGATGGATAAGCCCATCACCGCGACGCTTATTCGTGACATCGTCGCCGGTATCAATGCCAAATTCCGCGAGCTCAAAACCAACGGCTATATCGTCGATGGTTCGTGCTGGTACGACCCGGAGTCAAACGACGTCACAACCCTTAAAGCGGGGAAACTGTATATCGATTACGACTATACCCCCGTCCCGCCGCTGGAAAATCTGACCCTGCGCCAGCGCATCACCGATACCTATCTGGCGAACCTGTCGGACTCGGTCAACAGCTAAGGAGCTGAAAGCATGGCATTACCGCGCAAGCTTAAATATCTGAACATGTTCAACGATGGCCTCAGCTACATGGGCGTTGTTGAATCCGTCACCCTGCCGAAACTCACGCGTAAGTTTGAGAAGTATCGCGGCGGCGGGATGCCGGGCTCGGTGTCAATCGACCTCGGCCTCGATGACGACGCGCTCTCTCTTGAGTGGACGCTCGGCGGTCTGCCCGACATCGACCTGTGGGCGCAGTATGCCTCGCCGGGTGCTGACAGCGTACCGCTGCGTTTTGCAGGCTCTTACCAGCGTGACGACACCGGCGTCATTTCTGCCGTTGAGGTGGTGATGCGTGGCCGTCACAAAGAGTACGACGGCGGCGAGAATAAGCAGGGTGAAAGCGGGACGACCAAAATGTCGACCGAGCTCGCCTATTACCAGCTCACGATTGACGGCAAAGAAGTCATCGAGATTGACGCCATTAACATGGTGCTGAAAGTTGACGGCGTCGACCGTCTGGCGGAGCACCGTAAGGCGATTGGCCTGTAACCCCCTGAACCGGTCAGCGGTGCTGACCGGTCACTTCACTTTGCTGAGAGAAAGATATGAAAAAAATTAACGAAACTGCTGCGACCGAAACCGAAAACCCGAACGTCGTTACCCTCGATACGCCGCTGATGCGCGGCGAGCAGAAAATCGAAAAGGTCACACTGTCCAAACCGAACGCGGGAACCCTGCGCGGCGTGTCGCTGGCGGCGCTGGCGCAGTCGGATGTCGATGCACTGATTAAGGTGCTGCCGCGCATGACGTATCCGGCACTGACCGAGCAGGAAATCATCCGCCTCGATGCGTCCGACCTGCTGTCGTTCGCCGGTAAGGTGATTGGTTTTTTGTCACCGGCTTCGGATCGTTAACCTTCCCTGAAAAACTGTCGGTCGATGACCTGATGGCGGATATTGCAGTGATATTTCACTGGCCGCCATCAGAGCTGTATTCCCTGAGCCTGACCGGGCTCCTGACATGGCGCGAGAAAGCGCTGCAACGTAGCGGAAATCACCATGAGCAATAACGTCAGACTTGAGGTGCTGCTGATCGCGGTCGACCGGGCAAGCCGACCGCTTAAAGCTATCCAGACCGCCAGCAAATCCCTCACCAGCGACATCCGCAATTCACAGAAAAGCCTGCGCGACCTTAACGCGCAGGCATCCCGGATTGACGGATTCAGGAAAGCCAGCGCGCAGCTCGCCGTGACCGGCCAGTCACTTAGCAAGGCGAAACAGGAAGCGGCCGCGCTGGCCGTCCAGTTTAAAAACACCGATACACCCACGCTCGCACAGGCGCGCGCACTGGAAGCGGCAAAGAAATCCGCTGCTGACCTGCAGCTCAAATACAACGGCCTGCGTCAGTCCGTGCAGCGTCAGCGCACCGAGCTCACGCAGGCGGGGATTAATACCCGCCAACTGTCGACCGATGAGCGGGGGCTCAGGTCGCGCATCAGCGAGACAACCGCGCAGCTTAACCGCCAGCGTGACGCGCTGGCGCGGGTCAGTCAGCAACAGGCCAGACTGAGTGCGGTCAAGAAACGCTACGAATCCGGGCAACAGCTCGCCGCCGGTGCGCGCAATGCCGGCATGGTCGGCGTGGGTGTGTCGACCGCAGGGCTTTATGGGGCGTCGCGGTTTATCGCGCCCGGTATCGGGTTTGATAAACAGATGTCTGGCACGCAGGCGATCCTCGGTCTCGATAAAGGCGATGACAAACTCGCGGCCATTCGTAAACAGGCGCGTGATATCGGTGCGACCACAGCCTTTTCACCGGGTGACGTCGCGCGCACACAGACCACGCTCGCGCGCTCGGGCTATAACGCTGACGATGTGCTTGCGGCGACTGGCTCGACCGTTAACCTGAGCCTCGCGGCGGATGTCGATATCGCCGAAGCGGCCGACATCATTACCAACATGCAATCAGCGTTTAACCTGTCGACAACCGAGATTGAGCGCGTCGCGGATGTGATGACCAAAGGCTTTACGTCATCCAATACCGGTCTTGTCGAGCTGGGCGAGGCAATGAAATACGTTGCGCCCATCGCGGAAGCTGCCGGAGCGAGCATTGAAGACACGACGGCGATGCTCGGCATTCTGGCGGATAACGGGATTAAAGGCTCGATGGCCGGAACCGGGGCAAGCGCCATTTTCAACCGCCTGCAGGCACCGATGGGTAAAGCGGTCGATGCTATCTCAGAGTTAGGCGTGAAAACCCGCGACGACAAAGGGAACATGCTGCCGGTCGAAAAAATCCTCAAGGATATTCATAAATCCTTTGTGAAAAACAAGCTCGGTACGGCGGAGCAGGGCGAATACCTGAAAGTCATCTTTGGCGAGGAGGCGATGAAAGGCGCGATTAAACTCGTCGCCGCTGCTGGTGATGGCTCGCTTGCCAGCAAGCGCCAGCAAATCGGGGATTCAAAGGGAACCACGGAGCGGATAGCCAAAATTCAAACCGATAACCTCGACGGGGATTTAAAAAACCTGCAGTCGGCTTATGAAGATTTGCAGATTGAGGTATTCGATAAAGAAAACTCCGCGTTGCGTCGCCTGACGGTTTCCGCGACCGATATGCTCGGCAAGGTTGCCGCCTGGGCGAAAGCGAATCCTGAGCTGACGCAGACCATTTTCAGTGTGACTGCCGGTGCGCTGGCGCTGGTCGGCGTGCTGGGCGGAATTGGCCTGATTGCGTGGCCGGTCATCGCCGGGATTAACGGGATTATTGCTGCTGCCGGTCTGCTGAGTGTGATTTTCACCACGGCCGGGACGGCCATTGTCACGGCTATTGGGGCAATCAGTCTGCCGGTGGTGGCCGTGGTGGCGGCTGTCGTGGGCGCTGCCTTGCTCATCTATAAATTCTGGGAACCGATAAGCGCCTTTTTCTCGGAGGTGGTGGCGGGGATTAAAACAGCTTTTGATTCACTGTCACCGGTGTTTGACGCTATCGCGGAAAAGCTCGGTGCGGTCTGGAAATGGTTTACTGACCTGTTTGCGCCGGTGAAATCCCTGCAGGATATTTTCGAGCGCTGCAAAAATGTCGTGGTGGCCTTTGGTCAGGGGCTGACCGATGCGCTGATGGCTCCGCTGAATATCTTTAACAGCCTGAGCGGAAAGGTTAGCTGGTTGCTGGAAAAGCTCGGGGTCATCAAAAAAGAATCGAGCGACCTCGACCAGAACGCCGCGAAAACGGATAAGACCGCCGCCGGTGGCGGGTATGTCCCGGCAACAGCGGGTTATGGCGGCTATCAGGGTTATCAGCCGGTGACGGCTCCCGCAGGGCGCTCGTACATCGACCAGAGCAAAAGCGAGTACAACATCACCCTGCAGGGTGGCGTTGCACCGGGGAGTGACCTCGACCGCCAGCTCCGCGACGCCGTCGACAAGCTCGACCGCGAAAACCGTGCGCGCCAGCGCTCCAGCATGAGACACGATTAAGGAGAACATTAAGCATGTTAATGGTGCTGGGCTTTTTTGTTTTTGAACGGCGCACCCTGCCGTATCAGTCGATGCAGTATTCGAAAGATTACCGCTGGGCGTCAAACGACCGCATCGGCAAGCCCCCGGCGTATCAGTTTCTCGGGGAGGGGGAAACCACGCGCACGCTGTCGGGTACGCTTTACCCGGAAATCACCGGCGGTCGCCTGTCGTTGCTGACCGTCGAACTGATGGCCGACGAGGGGCGCGCATGGCCGTTAATTGACGGGAACGGGATGATCCACGGCATGTATGTCATCGATAAAGTGACCCACACGCACACTGAGTTTTTCAGCGATGGCGCGGCGCGAAAGATTGAGTTTAGCCTGTCGCTGAAACGCGTCGATAAGTCACTTGCGGCCATTTATGGCGACCTGAAAACGCAGGCTGACAATCTGGTCACGGATGCGGGTAACTGGCTGGGAGGGCTGGCGGGATGATAACGGGAATGAACATTCAGGCCGGGGCGCGCATCGCACCGGCGTATATGCTCACGCTCAATGGCACGGATATCACGCAGAATTTCAGCGACCGGCTTATCGGGCTGACCATGACCGACAATCGCGGATTCGAGGCCGACCAGCTCGATATCGAGCTCGATGATACTGACGGACTTGTCGAACTGCCGCCGCGCGGGGCAAAGCTGACGCTGTGGCTGGGCTGGCAGGGCTCCGCGCTGGTGAATAAGGGGAGTTTTACGGTCGATGAAATCGAGCACCGCGGCGCGCCCGATACGCTGACCATCCGGGGGCGCAGTGCGGATTTTCGCGGTACGCTGAACTCCCGCCGCGAGCAGTCATGGCATGACACCACGCTCGGGGTGATTGTTGAGACCATCGCGCAGCGCAACAAACTGATGGCCAGCGTCGCGGATACCCTGAAAGCCATTGCGATCCCGCATATTGACCAGACGCAGGAATCCGACACGGCGTTTTTATCTCGGCTGGCAGAGCGTAACGGGGCGTCTGTCTCAGTAAAAGCCGGGAAACTGTTATTCCTGAAAGCCGGTAGCGGGATGACGGCCAGCGGCAGACCTATCCCTCAAATGACCGTTGAGCGTGGCGACGGCGACCGTCATCAGTTTGCGATTGCTGACCGGGAGGCGTACACCGGCGTCACGGCGAAATGGCTGCACACCAAAGACCCGAAACCGCAAAAGCAAAAGGTGAAGCTCAAACGAAAACCTAAAGTGCAGCACCTGCGCGCGCTGCAGCATCCGAAAGCGGCCAAAACCACCACAAAGGCCAAAGCCAAAAAAGAGCAGGAGGCGCGCGAGGGTGAGTATATGGCCGGTGAGGCTGACAACGTGCTGGAGCTTACAACCATCTACGCGACAAAAGCGCAGGCGATGCGAGCAGCTCAGGCTAAGTGGGACAAAATACAGCGCGGCGTGGCGGAGTTTTCAATCTCGCTGGCTATTGGCCGTGCTGATTTATTTCCTGAAACGCCGGTTGCGGTGAAAGGCTTTAAGCGCGTGATAGACGAGCAGGCGTGGATAATCAGCCGCGTGGTGCACAGTCTCAACGGGAACGGCTACACGACGGGCTTAGAGCTTGAGGTGAAGGTTTCTGACGTGGAGTATGAGAGCGAAGAAACAGAAAGCTGAAATGTTTATATGTGTTTGTTTTATATGGTTAAAGTGAGTAAAATGCATGCATCGGAAACGTTCAAAGGTGCTCATCATGTTTCACTGTCCTAAATGCCATCACGCCGCTCATGCTCGCACTAGCCGTTATTTCTCTGACACGACAAAAGAGCGTTATCATCAGTGCCAAAATATCAACTGCAGTTGCACCTTTGTCACGACCGAAACCCTTTCGCGTTTTATCGTTTCACCGGGTGAGGTCGTGCCAGCACCACCACACCCGACTACGTCAGGACAGCAGCAGATCCACTGGATGTGACCAACGAGAAAGCCCCGCAATTGCGGGGCTTTTTGTTTCTGTATCATCAGAATAAATGAGTGTGGGAGAGCATAATCACCTTTGCTCTTTCAGGTGTATCTTTTCCCATTTCATTACAGGCGTTGAGTGGCTGCTCTAACACATACCCCTGAGCTTTATGCTTGTTAAGAATGCGTAGCTCTTTAACTGATTCAAGGTATTTAGCCGGGACATCATGCGTCCAGATATCCATACAAGCACCTGCGCTGATAACAGCATCAAAAATAGTTGGCGTAATTTGGTTTGAGTCCAGGACTACCGTCATATTGTCTTTGCTTTGAGTAATCTCGACAGGTTGCCACGGCTTAAGTGATTGAGTCAGAGTGGTGATATCGCTGGCGTGAGCTGTATGCGCTAAAAGGGTAAGAGTTAAGAGAGTCGCAGCATGAATAGCTTTCACAATAATTTCCTTATTAAACATATATTTGAATCTTATTCTGTCATTCTGGAATCCCAAAAGTAAAGCCCCGCATAAAGCAGGGCTTTTTTTCGATGTGGTCAATGTGTGGACATGACTAGAAATAAATCCTTTTATTTCAGTATATTAAAACAAAAAAATAAGCCTGCGTAAGGGAGATTACGCAGGCTAAGGAGGTGGTTCCTGGTACAGCTAGCATTTATGGGTTATGTTTTTCAGCGGAAGGGATAATACCCGTAACAACCGAAGCGGTATGTGATCCGATTCTAAGAATCTTCCTGATGTGAAAAATAACCCTAATAAACTATTTATTGTGCGGATTACGGGTGCTTTCACCGGCGAAATTACGCATCAGTAGTGCATATTCCAGCTCCACTTCTTCCGGTACAGGTAACCACACGGTGTGTCCGTCACCTGGTGCTACGGTGATGGTTTCGCCTTTGCCGTTTTCCAGGTGCTCCAGCGTAAAGTTGAGATTGCCCTGCGGGGTCATCAGTTCAAGACTATCGCCCAGGGTGAATTTATTTTTCACCGCGACGGCCGCTAAATGGCCTTTACGTGCGCCGGTAAAATCACCGACAAACTGCTGGCGCTCGGACACGGAATAGCCGTGCTCGTAGTTTTGGTAATCGTCGTGCGTATGGCGACGCAGGAAACCTTCGGTATAGCCGCGATGCGCCAGGCCTTCCAGCGTCTCCAGCAGGCTGGTATCAAACGGTTTGCCCGCTGCGGCGTCATCAATGGCTTTGCGATACACCTGTGCGGTACGTGCGCAGTAGTAATAGGATTTGGTGCGGCCTTCGATTTTTAACGAATGCACGCCCATCTGGGTCAAACGCTCAACGTGCGCAATCGCACGCAGATCTTTGGAGTTCATGATGTAGGTGCCGTGCTCGTCTTCGAACGCCGTCATGTACTCGCCAGGACGTTTGGCCTCTTCAATCATAAACACGCTGTCGGTCGGTGCGCCCACGCCCAGGGTCGGCTCAACGTTTTTCACCGGGATTGGTTCGTGCTGATGCACGATGTTGCCGATGTCGTCTTCTTTCCCTTCCTGGACATTGTATTCCCAGCGGCAGGCGTTGGTGCAGGTGCCCTGATTCGGGTCACGTTTGTTGATGTAGCCCGACAGCAGGCAGCGGCCAGAATAGGCCATGCACAGCGCGCCGTGAACGAAGATTTCGAGCTCCATTTCTGGCACCTGAGTACGGATTTCTTCGATCTCTTCCAGCGACAACTCACGCGAGAGGATCACGCGGGTCAGGCCCATTTGTTTCCAGAATTTCACCGTCGCCCAGTTTACGGCGTTCGCCTGCACGGATAAGTGAATATCCATTTCCGGGAAGTTCTCGCGCACCAGCATGATTAAACCCGGATCCGACATAATCAGCGCGTCAGGACCCATTTCCACAACTGGCTTGAGATCGCGAATAAACGTTTTCAGCTTGGCGTTATGCGGCGCAATGTTCACCACAACGTAGAATTTTTTGCCCAGGGCATGCGCTTCATTGATGCCGAGCTGTAAATTTTCGTGGTTGAATTCGTTATTACGCACGCGCAGCGAGTAGCGCGGCTGACCCGCATACACGGCATCCGCGCCATAGGCGAAAGCGTAACGCATATTCTGCAGCGTTCCCGCCGGGGAAAGGAGTTCTGGTTTAAACATGTTTGTTCTCGTTCTGATGACAGGTCAGATCCGCCTGCACCAGGTGCAGCGGTGGGGAGATCCCGTACTTTAAGGGCGGGCATTGTAGCGCTGCGGGGGAGGGAGGTAAACCCTTTGCTCCGCCGCGTTTATTCTCGTCCGGCTTTGCGGTACTGCCAGTAGTGATAAGCCATATAGATCAATCCCAGGGGAATGGAGAGCGCAAGCACCGTGAACAGATAGAGGGGGCCCAGCCCCCTAAACCCTCTGTCGTCAATCATTTCAAATACTCTTTCGGAAACGCGAGGCTGGATAACGTCGTCGGTTCCTCTTTTTGCAAACGGAAAGAAAACAATTGAGAGGGCGGCGATGAAAAGCAACGGCGTGAAACCGTCGTAGTGATAAATATTGAAGATCGCGATGCCAAGAAGCAGAGCACCCAATGCCAGCTTGCCCAAAAAATCCAGGCTCCGGATAAACAGGATTAACGGGTTTTGCCTCCAGCGATTTTTCTTCTGCGCTTTTTGTTTTTGTAAATATCGACTGCCGCTTTTGCTCACGGTATTTCCTTCACCATCCCGAGGGCCATCAGAATAAAGGATAATATGGTTGCTTTCACCGCTCAGAATTTATGGGGCAGGTAACGCCATCGCCACGATTAATTGAGACGACAGCAGCTGTCTACGCGATCTCAGGGAGACAGGTTACACGGTTAAGCAAATCACGATACGGCCTTGACCTAAAGTTAACTTGAGCTTTTAAGATGCACGTTCTGAACTCAACCTGGGACATATTCTGCATATGAAAGATATTGATGTTGGTTTCACGCACGTTGCGTTTGTCGTCAGAGATTTAGATAAGAGCGTTGCTTTCTATCAGCGCTATGCCGGTATGGAGGTTGTCCATTCGCGTGAGCCCGGCGTTCCGGATGCGCGTAAAGTGGCGTGGTTAAGCGATCATACGCGCCCGTTTGCGCTGGTCCTTGTCCAGGCGGACAACGTCACCGATACCCCTTTGGGTCAGTTTGGTCACCTTGGCGTAGCCTGCGCGACCCGCGAAGAAATTGATCGTAAAACAGTGATGGCGCGTGAAGAAGGGTGCTTACGAAAAGCGCCTCAGGACTATGGCGAGCCGGTTGGCTACTTTGTCTTCTTTGCCGATCCGGACGGCAATACGCTGGAGCTCTCTTTTGGGCAACGTGTCGGACTGGAAGCCATTCGCAACGCGTGATCTCAACGCATGCGCAGCGCCGGGGGATAACGCCGGCAGCGCTGCGCGCTCGATCATTGACGGAAGTAAAACGTTCAGTTTCTCAATCTGGATCACCGCATGAATGAGGTTGTCGCACAGGCGTAAGACGGGCACTATGCGTACTGCCTGAGTCAATAATAAATAAGGGATTTTAATGTTCCGAAAATCGACTGCGATGACTTTACCTCTGCTGATGACGTCGGTATTCCTGCTCACAGGGTGTCCACCGCCACCGGATCTCACACAGTGGCAGCGCCCGGATACGGATATTGACGGCGTACGTGACGCGATGCGTCAATGCGGCGAGCAAATTCCTGGCCCGGACATTCCCAAAACGGATAATGAATCTGTCCTGTATTACCAGTGTATGGAGAATCAGGGCTTTACCCGTAAAGACGGATTCAAAATTTGCAGCATTCCTGTTTATCGTGATACGCCAGCCTGTATCAGCCGAGATCAAGGATATCCCTTGAGCCAGAGGCAGCTAGACGCATTACCTTTTGTCGCAGACCGTGGTTTCCATCCCATCAAGCCCGAATTTGGCGTAAGTCAGTCTTCTCTGGTTTCCTGGCGCAAAGCAGGGGCTTCGCTGCATTATTCTCATGAAATTGAAAACGACAAACAAACACTGGCGGTGATGTATCAATGCGGTTATCCGCAACCTCTCGGCTCGGTGCCTTACGTACCGACGCTACGTAAAGCCGCGTATGTTCAGCAATGTATGTTGGATAAAGGTTTCGAGCCGAAAAATAAGCTCAATTTAGTGTGCCGTAATTATCCGCACGTCACGGGCTGTCCAAAAACGTAAGGCTGTCGCGGAATATCTCCCAGAGAAACGGTATTAACACTCTGGGATTTTCTTCCGGATGTAATATCTATAATTTATTCAATTGATAATATTATATCTGCGACGACATATTTATAATGAAGCATTTATAATGGAATACTGTATTTGAACGTCGAGAAAAATTCTGACTTAAGGCATTTCGTTACGTCCATATCTCTTGCCCATCAGACGTCAACCAAACAATCCCGGCTGGCGCTTTTACTAAAAACCACAGTCCAAACTCATCAAGGTCATCATCCTCGTCTTCCGATGAATAAGGTGGCCAGGAATGGTGTAATAGCGCAAGCTGCTCTGAGAGCGTACTTGTCAAAAATATGCCGTTCTTTGCAAGCTTAATGACTTTCTTTTTTAATAATTGGGTCAAAATATCAAAGAAGATCTTTTTTCTGAATAAGCGATCGTCGGAATAGGCGGTGCAATCGATGCGAACGTGTTGCCACATTGCCCCCATCGACAGGCCATAAGAACTTTTGATAACGGATGAGTATAACGCGTTGAGATTTTCCATTATTTCTCCCTCAATTATCTCGTTCTCATGAACTTATCATTTGATAGTACTTTAATGAGAATTGCAACGGACTCCTCTGGCATGCGATAAACGGGGAAATATGCCTCCTCTCACGCGTGAGAAACTGTAAAAACTAGCCCAATATCTATAAGATTTCTTTTTAGCACGTGACGAATAAGGAATGTGATGCGTACCGTCGACGACGTAAAAATGAAGTATCCAGGCGCCAATGCCTGGCAAATGGGTGATAGTCCAGAGCTGGCTAACGCGCTTGCAGATCTTATTATAAGAGGCCTAAAAACAGCCTCATGCGGCTCTTTGGCCTCTTACCAGCAAGAAGAATTCGCACCCAGGATGGGGAGTTACAACATCATCCTTAACGGTGAGGATGAACCGGTATGCGTTATCAGACTGGTTTCGATGCAACTCGTGCGTTTTTGCGATGTGACTGCTGAGTATGCCCGAAAGGAAGGTGAGGGCGATTTAAGCCTGGCGTACTGGCGGAAAGAACATCAGCGATTTTTTGCTCGGGAAGGTTATTTTTCTGAAGATATGGAGCTGATTGCCGAAGAGTTTGAGGTGGTTGAAGTGCTGTGACCCAAAGAGACGTTCTTTGACAAAGCGTTTATCGCACGTATTCCTGACGGCCAGCGCGTCCGTGTCGTCTCTATCCGCAGTAAAGAGAAACCTGGGTCGTTAAAAATTCAAACGCATTGCTACGCGTCGCGCTGGATTAAGCCCATGTTTTACGTCCTTAGCTTTCTCTATTATCAGATGCGGCGGACACGCGTGGTCCTCGACAGGCTCAAAACCCAGCGTGGCGTAAAATTTGGCATTGAAGGCGGCCATAGTATCCGTTGTCAGTGTAACGCCAGCCAAACCGCGTTGTTGCCCGCTGGAGAGCACTGTCCGCATCAACAATCTCCCGATTCCGCGGCGCTGCCAGTTGGGGTGCACATCAATTTCAGCAATGTGCAGCCATAAACTGACGATTTTTCCTGCGACAAATCCAACGGGGATCAAATCAGGTGTAAAGGCCGCAAACAGTAGACCGTGGCGGCTGAAATCACTCAATTCCTGGAGGCTGTTTGCGACAGGCTGACCGGTCACCACGCCTGCGTCACGCAGCGTTTCAAAAGCCGCTAACTCAATGGCGCGCAGTGCAGGAAAATGTGTAGGTTGTGCAGGGCTGACAGTGATATCCATAACTCAGTTCTCCATGGTTTTATGCATTTACATCCCTGGCGGAAGACTATTTCGGGAACGATAAGGTTAGCCAGGCTACCTTTATAGCAAACATCACATCGGGTGCAGCGATGATTAACGATGTGATAACTCACGCGCCCATCGACAGCCTGCCGTTTGGTGGCGTCGGCGCATCCGGTAGGGGGGCATACCACGGGATCCCTGTTTTCCGACATCGGAAACCGGGGGTGGTGCAAAACGAAGACGGCGCGTCTAACCTGCGCTTGCGCACGCTATCAGGAAAAAATCGCCGACATTATCGCATTTTTACAACGCTTAACCCGACACACTTGTCCAACAAAATCATCAGGAGAGAGCAATGAAAGTATTAATGGTTCTGACCTCGCACAGTGAACTGGGTAATACCGGTAAGAAAACCGGTTTCTGGCTGGAGGAGTTTGCTGCCCCGTACTACGTCTTTAAAGACGCGGGTGCCGAAGTGGTGCTGGCGTCTCCGGCGGGCGGTCAGCCGCCGCTGGATCCGAAAAGCGATTTAGCCGATTTTCAGACCGAGATGACGGATCGCTTCAAAGCCGACCCGGATGCGCAGCGCGAACTCGCTAACACCCTGAAGCTCGACAGCGTGCGCGAGGAAGATTTTGATACCGTCTTCTATCCTGGCGGCCACGGCCCGCTGTGGGATTTGGCGGAGTCGAAGACCTCTATCGCCCTGATTGAAGCCTTTATCCGTGCCGGCAAACCGACGGGTTTCGTCTGCCACGCCCCGGGCGTACTGCGCCACGTGAAAGCCGCCTCTGGCGAGCCGCTGGTTAAAGGTCGTCAGGTGACCGGTTTTACCAACGGTGAAGAGGCCGATGTCGAACTGACAGATGTCGTGCCTTTTCTGATTGAAGACGAGTTTATCGCGATGGGTGCGCACTACCAGAAAGG
>Ga0209281_1000496_pt1 | contig 53494 bp, 48 predicted proteins | sample MedtruBG_FD_187514 | JGI IMG/M metagenome (GOLD analysis project Ga0209281, IMG submission 187514) | Root nodule microbial communities of legume samples collected from California, USA - Medicago truncatula BG (SPAdes) (version 2) | ecosystem: Host-associated > Plants > Roots > Nodule | place... | reverse complement strand
TCCTGAACGGCGTGAACTGGTAGGCCATGACCAGGCCGAGCTGAAGAAGGAAGTGCAGCGGATAATATGCTCTCGCTCCGAGCCGCGACTTCGTCCAGCCGAGATTGAGGCCGTAGAGACGGATCAGGGAGTCGAGCGAATTCACGACGAAGATGATGCCGACCGTGACCATGAACCAGTTCAGCCAAGCCGGGATAACGATCTGCTGCTGGAAATAGATGTAAAGCACCGCGAACCACACTGCCAAGGGGATCGAAGGCAGGAGGATCATGGCGACCGCCAGCCGCCATGTCCTCAGCCCTCCGACGAACATGGAAACGAACTGGCCGATCATGATGCTCCAGGAGAACCACCAGAAAAGGTAGAACTCGTGATATTCGGTGATCGGGCTGACGAAGCGGTGCAGATTGGCAAAATAGTCCGACAGCAGGCCTATATTCGACGCAAGGCCGCTGATGCCTATATCGCTGTAATAATAGGCGGCTGCCAAAAGCGCCACGACAGCCAGGGTCACGAACATCCATGTCGAGGTGACGGCCAGCCATTTCATGAAGCTGACGTTGCTGCTGGAATAGACGGACGCCGCGATGACGGCGACGACGATAGCCCAGCGCGCCGGCATCGAGATTCCCTCGATGTAGCTCGGCAATGCCGTGAGGAAGAGATAGCAGGTGAACGCGCATGTCGCGATGACCGTGAGATTGTAGACCCATTTGACGAGGGCGATCTCGAAGATCCTGAGCCGAGGCTCGAGCACCACGAAGTAGAAGGCCGAGAGGAAGTACATCATCCAGACCAATGGTCCCCACATGCCGAACTCGATTGCGAGGGGATTAGTGAAGCCGTAGGCGTCATCAGCCGCATAGGCCGGGAACTCGGTCAAGGGGAGCATGACCAGGCCCATATCCAGGCCAGCCGTGAACAGCAGCGCCACGAAGGTGTATATGCCGACAGGAGTTTGCCCGCGACAGTGGACACTGCCCCAGCGGACGATGACGAAGACGGCGCTGAGAAGGACCGCCGCATAGGCGGTGCTGATGATATAGCTCACGGCAGATCTCCCCCTCTTGTCGTCCCGCCGCATCCGATCGGACGGGAGCGGCATGAGGCCATAAGCGTGCCGATTTCAAACGCCCATGAGCGACGCGGCGCTAATCGTGAACGACGCGCACCGCGGCCGTTTCGAGCCGCAAGCGATCGACAATGGCCCTGAAAGTGCGCAATTCGAGAGGCTCACCGGAGACGCGTCAAATCCACAGGGCGGTTGTCAATGATCGCTTCCATCGAAAAGAAGCCCGTCACGGTGGCGAGGTCGAAATTTGTGATGAGCTTCTGATAAAAGGCGTCATAGCCGGACATGCCCCTGGTGACGACTTTGATCAGGTAGTCCCATTCCCCGCCGATGCGGTAAAAATCAATGACTTCTGGAAGTTTCTCGACATGCGCCCTGAAGCCGTCGCTCCACTCCTTGGAGTGGTGACGGGTGCGAATCATCACGAACACGATGAGATCGAGGCCCAACGCGCCGATATCTATATCGCTATGGGACCCGCGGATCATTCCGATCGAGTGAAGCCGCTGGAGACGGCGCCAGCAGGCATTTTGCGACAACCCTACCTTCTCGGCCAGTTCGCGCTGCGAGAGGTTCGAATCCTTCTGCAGCGCCGCCAGGATCTTCAGATCGACTCCATCGACTTTAGCTTGAGATTCGATCATGTGACACAAAATCCGGGATGAACTGCAGAAAATAGGTGAACATTTCGACGGTGCGGCAGAATACAATCGATGTCAACATCCAAGCCTCGGAGGTGATCGTGCAAGCTGTCCGCTATGAGCCAAAAGACAACGTCACGCCTCTTGAGCGGTTTCGCCGAGGGCTGGACCGCAGCGGTGTTATAGAATTCCTGCGGGATGATCTCGTCGGGGCCACTTCGCAGATCGAGGGGCCCTACGGCATCAGGAACCTGGTCTATGCCGACTATGTTGCATCCGGCCGGGCGCTTCTAACAGTTGAACGTTTCATCCTGGAAGACGTTCTGCCATTTTACGCCAACAGCCATACCGAGGCTTCCTACTGCGGCGGTTTCATGACCCGCATGCGGCGGGAGGCGCGGGCGTTGATCGCCGAATGCTGCGGAGCGGATGAGAGACATGCGGTCATCTTTACCGGATCCGGCGCGACTTCAGGGCTGAACCGCCTCGTCAAACTGTTCGGCGTCACCGAAGCGATCGCGGCAGGGAAGACCGTGCGGGTCATCATTGGTCCGTACGAGCACCACTCCAACATACTTCCCTGGCGCGAAAGCGGGGCGGAAATCGTAGAGCTGACCGAGTCGCCCATGGGCGGGCCGGACCTTTTCCTTCTGGATCAGGCGCTGCGAACCGGATCTCCCGACCTGACCATCTGTACATTGTCCGCGGCCTCGAACATTACGGGAATCACCAGCGACGTCGCGGCGATTACCGACTTGGTGAAATCGGCCGGGGCCAAGATGATCTGGGATTATGCAGGGGCCGGTCCCTATGTACCGATTTCCATGTCGCCGAGCGGTTCTGCGGAGATCGACGCCATCGTTCTCTCGCCACACAAGTTCATTGGCGGCCCGGGCGCTTCCGGCATTTTGATCGTCCGGCGCGACGGCCCGGCAACGAACAAGCCCTCCTGGCCGGGTGGGGGGACGGTGAAATTCGTCTCGCCGGAGACGCATGACTACAGCGACAGCCTCGAAGCCCGCGAAGAGGCGGGGACACCGAACGTCGTCGGCGACATCCGGGCGGCGCTCGCCTTTGTCGTCAAGCACGCAATCGGATTGAAGGAAATGGCGCGGCGCAATCGCCAACTTACCGTTCGTGCCTTTTCCGCATGGAAGGATGTCCCACAATTGGAGATACTTGGACTTCCTGCGCTGGACCGGCTACCGATTTTTTCCTTCCGCATCCGCAACGGCAAGGGGGGATATATGCACCAGCAACTCGTTACTCGCATGCTGAGCGACCGGTTCGGCATTCAGGCCCGTGGCGGTTGCGCCTGCGCCGGGCCCTATGTTCACAGGCTGCTGTCGATCGATGCGCAGCAGTCGGAGCAGATGCGCCAAGCCATTCTCGCCGGCGACGAAATAAAAAAGCCGGGCTTCACCCGGCTGAATTTCAGCGTTCTGCTCTCGGACGAAAAGGTGAAATTCATCCTCGATTCCGTCGCGAAACTGGCTGCCGACGCTCCGGCGTTCGAACCGGATTACGACTTCGATCCGGCACGTGCGATCTTCTTCCCTCGTGTAGCGGCCGAGAACGGAGGGGCACATGCACAGGCCTGATGTAGCTGCCTTTTACGACGCGGCCACGGGCAGCATTCAGTATGTCGTGGCCGACCCGGAAACGGGAAAATGCGCGATCATCGATCCGGTGCTCGACTTCGATCAGAAGTCGGGTTCTACCGCGACGACGAACGCCGACGCCATCCTCGATCATGTGGCCAAGCAGGGTTTGAGTGTCGAATGGATACTGGACACCCATCCGCATGCGGATCATTTCTCGGCGGCACGCTACCTCAGGGATCGAACGGGGGCGCCGACGGCCATCGGCGAGCACGTGAAAGGCGTGCAGCATATCTGGAAACAGATCTACAATTGGCCGGATTTCGTGTGTGACGGTTCGCAGTGGGATCGGCTGTTTCGCGACGGCGATATCTTCAATATCGGGAATCTCGCAGTCCGTGTACTGCACTCGCCGGGGCATACACTCGCGTCGATCAGCTACATCGTCGGCGATGCGGCCTTCATTCACGACACGTTGTTCATGCCTGACAGCGGTTCCGCCCGGGCCGACTTTCCCGGCGGCAGCGCCGAGAGCCTGTGGAACTCGATTCAGGCCATTCTTGCCCTTCCGGGCGAGACCCGCCTCTTCACCGGACATGACTATCGGCCAGGCGGCCGTGACGCTTTGTGGCAAAGTACGGTGGCGGAACAGAAAGCAAAGAATGCGCATGTTGCCGGAAAATCACGGACGGATTTCGTCAATCTGCGGGAGGCGCGCGACAAGACCTTGCCGATGCCCAAGCTTATCCTCCATGCCCTGCAGGTAAACATTCGCGGCGGAGAACTGCCTGCCGTCGAGGCCAATGGCCGCCGCTACCTCAAGATACCGCTGGACGCCTTTCCCGGTGCCGTCTGGGAATGACGAGGGCAGGGACGATCTTCGTATGGATTCCATGGATCACTAGAGGGGCACGTATTGTCCCCGCATCGCCGGGGAGCGTTCGCCCCTCATCCGGCTGCCGCCACCTTCTCCCCGCAGGCGGGGAGAAGGGACAAGCGGCGCCAACCGAACCCCGCATTCACCGTCCGCCCGAGGGAGCGAGCGGGCGCGGCATATCCCTTCTCCCCGCCTGCGGGGAGAAGGTGGCGGCAGCCGGTTGAGGGGCAACCCCGACCGAGCGGGGTTGAGGCGGTTGGGTTCCCGAGGGATCCTTTCATGAGCAGTATCCGCCGCACCGGCGCGCAAGAGATATGTGCATGCCGTAGCATCGAAAATGGAGAAGGTGCCGGCAGGCGGATGAGGGGCGGCTCCAATCCAATGCTGTCCATTGGCCTCTGAGTTAGCGGAGACCGGGTTCGCCGTCCTTGGCGAGACGCAGCCGGCAGCCGAGCTTTTCGAGAAGGGCGCGTGCCGATTGGTCGAACTTCGTTCCTTCCATCCGGATCCAATCGGTAAACAGGCGGACCGGGCGGCGGTTGATGTGCCGGCTCGGACAGACGATCCAGTAGGCGGGAAATTCGACGACCTCGAACGCGGTGGACAGCGGCACAAGGCTGCCGCGCTCCAGTTCCTCTTGCGCCAGCGTTGCCGAATCCAGCACGATCCCGGCGCCGTCGCGCGCAAGCTGGATCGCCATCGAGGAACGATCGAAGCGTAACGGGGCCTGCTCCGTCGGCGGGTCGATGTTATGGACGACAAGCCAGACGTCCCATTGGTAAAGCGCCTTCACCGAATGGATGAGCCGCGCCTGGGCAAACTGCAGCACCGGATCGTCGCTGACCGAACGCAGCCGGTCGCGATAGTCGGGGCTGCACATCGGCAGGACGAAATCGCTGATGATGCACTCGGTACGCAGCCCCTCCCAGGCGCCGGAACCGTAACGCAAGTCGAGGTCGATCACTTCGGTCTCGAAATCGGAAAAATCCGGCGTTGCATCGACACGAACGCCCCAGTCGGGATTGGCATCAAGGAAGCTCTTGAGGCGCGGTGTAAGCCAGCGGACCGCGAAACTGGGGCTGGAGCGCATCGTCAGCTGACGGCTGTTGCGCTGGCGCAGAACTGCCGAGCGGGCGTCGCGAATCATCCGGAAAGCACTCGTCGTCGTCTGGAAAAGCAGCTCGCCGTCGATCGTCAGGCTGAGCCGCCGGTCCTTTCGGCGGAACAGCCGTACGCCCCATTGTTCTTCCAGCTGCTTCAACTGCTGGCTGACGGCCGCTGCCGAGACCCCCAGTTCCGCGGCGGCAAGGGAAACGCGGCCTGTACGGGCGACCGCCTCGAAATAGGCGAGCGAGTTGAGGTTGGGGTTGATCGGCAAGCTTGCCTCCGGGGCGGAGTTCCGCCGCGCTGACGGAAGGATGATGCGCAGCCATCCGTCAATTGCTGCACGCGCGCCGTTTATGTCAAGTGATGCCGTTCAGGCGTCGATAGGCGGCAATCACCTGGCTGTCGTCCTCCAGGCCATTCCCGCTGCCGCTTTCGGCCAGGAACATCTGATGGGCGGCCGCCGCAAGCGGGAGCGCCATGCTGACCGACCGCCCTGTTGCAAGTGCGATGCCGAGATCCTTGACGAAAATATCAACGGCACTGGTTACGGGCGGCGTTTTCGTGATCATGCGAGGTCCACGGTCCTTCAGCATCCAGCTCGAGGCAGCGGAGTTGGAGACGATTTCGAGCAGGGTCGCGGCGTCGACACCTGCCTTTTCGCCGAGCGCCAGGGCCTCAGCCGCGGTGGCGAGGTGCACGCCGCAGAGAAGTTGGTTGATCGCCTTGACGACGGCGCCCTGGCCTTGCTCCGGTCCGCAATGGAAGACCTTGTCGCCCATCGCCTGAAGCACAGGCACAACCGCGTGGTACGCCTTTTCGGGAGCCCCTACCATGATGGTGAGCGCGCCCGCCTTTGCCCCGACCACGCCGCCGGAGACCGGGCAATCGACGAGGACCCTGCCGCTCGCTTCCACTTCGTCAGCCAGTCGCTTGACCTCATCGGGCGGGCAGGTTGCCATGAGGCAGATATGAGCACCTTGGGGCAGAGAGGAAAGAGCGCCGGATTCGAGGAGCACCGAACGCGCCTGTTCCGCATTCACGACCATCAGCACCAGAACGTCTGCTCCCGAGCAGGCTTCTGCGGGGTTTGCAGACCTGATCCCGCCAGTAGCAGCGAGTGTCTCCATAGCCGCGGCCCTAACGTCGAAGCCGCGCACCGCATGACCCGCCCTGATCAGATTCTCGGCCATTGGCAGTCCCATGGAGCCGAGGCCTACGAATGCAACTCTCTTCTTATCATTCATGATCGGTCCTCAGTAGATCGTCAGAGCGGGAACATATGACATCAGCACCAGGACGGCTGCTGCAACGATGTAGAAGGGCCACAACTCCTTGACCACAGCCCCGATCGGCACGCGGGCGATCACGGCGCCAATGAAAAGCGTGGTTCCGATCGGCGGCGTAAACAGTCCGATCGAAAGATTGATGCAGATCATCACGCCGAGCTGGATTGGGTCCATGCCGATTGCATGACCGATGGCGACGAAGGTGGGCCCGAGCAGCAGGATTGCCGCGGGCAGGTCGAGAAACATCCCCACCACCAGCATGATGAGATTCATCATGAGGATGATCAGGATGGCGCTTCCGAGCGTTTCCAGTGCCCAGTTGGCCACGATGGTGGGCACACGCTCGGTAATGAGGACGTGGCCGACGAGGCTCGATGCGGCGATGACCAGCATGACGACGCCGGTGGTGATCACGGTTCCGACCAGGGCTGCGTAGATCCGCTCCCAGGTCAGGTCCCGATAGAGCAGCAGGCTCACCAGCAGCGCATAGAAGACGGCGATCACGCTGACTTCGGTCGGCGTTGCAATCCCCGCCCGCAGCAACAGGATGATGAAGAACGGCATGGCCAGTGCCGGCAGTGCCGACAGCATAGATCGGCCGAAGGACTTCAACTGCCCGGCATCCGTCAGGCGGGGGAAGTTCCGAATGCGCCCGGACAGGTAGCAAACGATCATCATCCCGCCGGCGAGCATCAATCCCGGCAGGACTGCAGCCGAAAACAGCGATGCGATCGAGGAATTTGCCACCGTCGAAAAGAGGATCAGGGGAATGGACGGCGGGATCAGGCCGGCGATGGTCGAGGAAGAGGCGGTAACGGCCGCCGCAAAGCCTGCCGGATACCCCTCTTTCTTCTGCCAGGGGATCAGCATCGATCCGAGCGCGGAGGCTTCGGCGACTGCCGAGCCGGAGACACCGCCGAAGATCGTGGATCCGACGACCGTGACCTGACCCATTCCGCCGTGGAACCGCCCGACGAGTGCTGCCGCGAACTGCACGAGTTTCTGGCCAAGCGTGCCTGACATCATGAGTGAGCCGGACAGGATGAAAAAGGGTATCGCGAGCAGCGGAAAGCTCTGGGTCGGCTGGAACAGCTTCACCACCGCCAGCACGGTTGGCGTTCCGCCCTGCCATAGGATCGCTGCGCCCGCAGCGATGATCAGCGCGTAACCGACTGGAACCGAGATGGCCAGCAATGCGGCGAAGAGGCCGGTCATGATCGCGGTCATGTCATATGCTCCGTTTCCGGTTTATCCAGCGTCCTCGGGTCGTCGCAAAATGCGACGCGTATGAGGTTGACCAGGGAGGCGAGCGCGATGCCGCCGAAGCCGAACAGCAAGGAACTATAAGCCCAGGCCTGCCCCAGTCCGGTCATCGGAAAGACCTGCGCCCTGGTGATCGAGATCACCTGAAGCGACAGGTAACCGAGATAGGCAAAGGCCACGGCGACCAGGAGATGGATCAGCATCAGCAGGATGCGCAGCTGCTCGGTGGTGAGCAGGCTTCGGAATGCTTCGGCGGCGATATGAGATCCCCGATGCGCGCCGAGTACGATGCCTCCCATGATGAGCCATGGGAACAGCAGGTTCGGCACTTCGTTGGGCCAACCGAGGCTCGCATGGGTGAGATAGCGCACGACGACCTCGGTCATGAGGGCGAGGAAGATTGCGACTATCGAGGCGACGGCAACGACGATCGCGGCCATGTCCAGAACGAGGCCGACCCGATTGGCGATGCGCAAGGCGGGCAGGTCCGCACTTGCGCCGCTATTGCGGACGTTGTCCATCGCCATCACTGGACGGCCGCTGCTTTGGCGGCCCCGACGAGTTCGTCGACGAGGTCGGGATACTGTGCCCGCCATTTGTCATAGACCGACTGCGTCGCCTGGACGAACGGCGCCGGGTCGACGTCGTTGATCTTCACGCCGGCGGCTTCCAGCTCGCCGCGCAGGCGGGTGGTCTGTTCGCCGACCATCTGCCGGTTCAGTTGGCCGGCTTCCCGGGCGGCGTCGCGGATGATCTGCTGATCTTCCGGCAGCAGCGCGTCGAACACGATCTTCGAGGCCAGGAACGGCGTCGATTCATATTTGTGGTTGGTCATGGAGATATAGGGCTGCACCTCGTGCAGCTTCGACGAGTGTATGTTGATCAGCGGGTTTTCCTGTCCGTCGACGACACCCTGCTGCAATGCGATGTAGAGCTCCGAGAAGGCCATCGGCGTCGGCGAGGCGCCGAGCGCGGTGAAGATGTCGACGGTCATCTGATCCGGCGGTGTGCGGATCTTCATTCCGGCGAGATCCGACGGTGCCGTGATCTGCCTCTTCGAGTTGGAGGTTTCGCGAATGCCGTTGTTCCACCAGGCAAGCACGACCAGGCCCTGCTGTTCGGCGGCGGCGGCGATCTTGTCGCCGACGGGTCCGTCCATCACGGCCTCGGCCTGTTTCAGATCCTGGAACAGGAACGGCAGGCCAAGGAGCGCGATTTCCGGCACCACGGCCGATGTCGTGCCCTGGGAGTTGGCGGAGAAGGCAATGGTGCCGAGCCGCATGTTGGTAATCGTCTCGGCGTCGTCGCCGAACTGAGCGCTGCCGCCGACGTCGATCTTGAGACGTCCTTCCGATTTCTGTTCGACGAGCTCGGCGAATTTCAGCGATGCAACGTCCTTGGGGTTGCCCGCGGCGGCATTGTGCGAAAGCTGATAGGTCTGGGCGGCGGCGGGGCCTGCGCAAAGCGACAGCACGGCAGCGGTCAGCAGATGACGAAGGTTCATTTTTTCTCCTCCCTGAGAATTTTCTGTCCCGATCGGCGAAGAGAATCGTCCGCTGCTGCACGAAGCCGGCCCTGTGCTCGACATCCCTGGGAAATCGTTCAGAGGCAACTCGCTTTAGCGGCGCACTGCATGCAGTTGAGCGTCCTCCTCGCTCCGCCTGGGCTTGACCATCGCCGATCTTGGCTGGGGCGTCACCTAAGTTTTGCTTAACAACTTGTTCGATCTGCTTAATTGCCGGCGGCCCCTGCCGCGTTCAGTAATTACAGCGCGGACGTCTTTTGCGCCGACAGGTGAGGGGAGGAACCATGACCAGCCAAAGCCCGGCAGTTCAGCTGTCGAACACGAGCCTTGCGCGTCGCGCCTGGGAAATCCGGCGCAAGGCCGTTCGGATGGGCGAGGTTCAGGGACAAGGATATGTGGGCCAGGCGCTCGGCATCGCCGATGTCCTCGCGGTTTCGTATTTTCATGCGTTGACCTATCGAAGGCAGGACCCGGAATGGGAGGGGCGCGACCGATTTTTGCTGTCGATCGGACACTATGCCATTGCGCTTTACGCGGCGCTTATCGAAGCGGGAATCCTTCCTGAACAGGAACTCGAGACCTATGGCACAGATGACAGCCGTCTGCCGATGTCCGGCATGGCAGCCTATACGCCGGGAATGGAAATCACCGGCGGTTCGCTGGGCCAGGGACTTGGCATCGGCGTCGGCATGGCGCTCGGGTTGAAGGCCAAGAAAAATCCGGCCTTCGTCTATAACCTGATGTCGGATGGAGAACTGGGCGAAGGCTCGACCTGGGAAGCGGCGATGTCGGCCGCTCATCACAAACTCGGCAATCTGATCTGTCTCGTCGACTTCAATGACCAGCAGGCGGACGGCAAGTCGACCGAGATGCTGTGTTCGGAGCCGCTCGGCGCAAAGTGGGCCGCCTTCGGCTGGCATGTTCAACGGGTCGACGGCAATGACATTCCCGCCCTCGTAGCCGCCTTCGATGCGGCACGTGCGCTCGAAGAGGCCATGCCTCGCGTCATCATCTGCGACACCTTGATGTGCAAGGGCGTGCCGTTCCTCGAACAACGCGAGGTGACGCATTTCGTCCGGGTCGACGCAGACGAATGGCAGAAGGCGCTGGCCGCCCTCGACGCGAACCGGCCGGATTGAGGAGAACAGACCATGAGCGTCAACCGCAACTACGACCCGCACCGCAAATGGGAACCGCGCCCGCCGCCGAAGAGCGGCGAGGGAGGGCGCACCTCCGCGATGATCGCCTCGCTGGCGGCGGAGGGCTATGAGACGGTTTCTGCCCCGTTCGGCCATGCCCTGGTCGCGGAAGCTCGCCGCAATGATCGGATCGTGGGCCTCACGGCCGATCTCGCGAAATACACCGACCTGCATGTCTTCGCGGAGGCCTTCCCGGAGCGATTCTACCAGATGGGCATGGCCGAACAGGTAATGATCTCGGCGGCGGCCGGGCTGGCGCGCGAGGGGTTCATGCCTTTTGCCACCACCTATGCGGTCTTCGCCTCGCGCCGGGCCTATGACTTCATCGCCATGGCGATTGCGGAGGAGTATCTGCCCGTCAAGATCGTCTGCGCCCTGCCGGGCCTGACCACCGGCTATGGGCCGAGCCATCAGGCAACCGAGGATATGGCGATCTTCCGCGGCCTGCCCAACCTGACGATCGTCGATCCATGCGATGCCATCGACGTGGCCGAGGCGATACCCGCCATCGCAGCCCATGAGGGTCCCGTCTATATGCGGCTCTTGCGCGGCAAGGTGCCGTCGGTGATCCGCCGGCATTGCCCGGATTACAAGTTCGAGCTGGGCAAGGCGAAGCTTCTGCGCGACGGCACCGATGCGCTGATCATCGCTTCGGGCTTCATGACGATGCGGGCGCTCGATGCGGCGGTCGAACTCGACGAGCAGGGTATCTCGGCTGCGGTCCTCCATTGCCCGACGATCAAGCCGCTCGATACCGGGACGATCCTTGCCGAGGCTCGGCGGGCGGGCCGGCTGGTCGTCACTGCGGAGAACCACACATGCGTTGGCGGACTGGGCGAGGCCGTGGCGGCGACGCTCCTTTCGAACGGCGCGACGCCGGCATTCCGAATGATCAGTCTGCCGGACCAGTTCCTGGATGCCGGAGCGCTGCCGACGCTTCATGAGCGCTACGGAATCTCGACCAAGTCGATGGTGCAGAAAATCCGCAGCTGGCTTTGACGCGCCGTTTCGGCGCATTAACCCCTTCGCTCCGGCGATCTGCGCCGGACCTTCCGGAAAACAGGAGAATTTCAATGGGAACCGCTCTACTCGAGGGGAATTTTGCCGTGATCACCGGTGCTGCATCCAGGCGCGGCCTGGGCAAGGCCACCGCCAGGCTTTTCGCCGAACATGGCGCCACGGTCGCCATTCTCGACCTTGACGAGGCCGATGCCAGGGAGGCGGCCGCCAGCCTCGGTCCCCGGCATGTCGGCATGGCATGTAATGTGACCGACCTCGCGAGCGTTCGCACCGTCATGGATGCCTTGGTTTCGCAATGGGGCCGGATCGACATCCTCGTGAACAATGCGGGGATCACCCAGCCGCTGAAGATCATGGAGATCGCGCCGGAGAACTACGATGCCGTGCTCGACGTGAACCTGCGCGGCACGCTTTACTGCAGCCAGGCGGTGATCCCTCATATGCGATCGCGCAAACAGGGCAAGATCGTCAACCTTTCCTCGGTCTCCGCGCAGCGCGGCGGCGGTATATTCGGCGGTCCACACTATTCCGCCGCCAAGGCGGGCGTCCTCGGCCTGACGAAAGCGATGGCCCGCGAGTTGGCACCCGACAATGTGAGGGTCAACGCGATCTGCCCCGGTTTCATCGCGACCGACATCACGGGCGGCCTGCTGACGCCGGAGAAACTGGAGGAAATCAAGGCGGGCATTCCCATGGGGCGCCCGGGAACCGCGGATGATGTGGCCGGTTGCGCGCTCTTCCTCGCCTCCGACCTTTCGGCTTACGTCACCGGCTCGGAAGTCGACGTGAACGGCGGCTCGCTGATCCATTGATCGGGAAGCGGCGCCTCGGCAGGCACCTTTTAAATTTTGGAGGAGCCCATGAAGCTCGGACTGGGGAGTTATGCCTTCCGCTGGTCGATAGGCATCAAGGATCTGCAGCCTGTCCGGCCGATGACCGCGATGGAGGTGCTGGAGATCGCCCACGCTCACGGCCTGAGCGTGGTCCAGTATGCCGACAATCTGCCGCTCGACCGCCTGACTCCCGCCCAGCAACTGGCGCTCAGGGAGCGCGCCGACAGCTACGGTATGGCGCTGGAGCTTGGTACGCAGAGCTTCGACGCGGAGGAACTCGGCCGCTATATCCCGATCGGCGAGCGGATCGGTTCCGGAATCCTGCGCGTCGCGCTTGATGCCGCCGATGCGCAGATTCCCGTGCACGAACTGGCTGCCCAGATCCGGGAGATACTCCCGGACGGGAAACGGTCAGGCCTGCGCTTCGCCATCGAGAACCACTTCAACTATCCCTCTCCGCGAATGGTGGACTTGCTGGAGGCTGTTGCGGACGAATCACTCGGGGTCTGTCTGGACGTGGCAAATTCGATCTGTGCCGGCGAGTGGCCCATGACGACGATCCGGATGCTGGCGCCCTACACGATCAACCTGCATCTGAAGGACTACCGGATTACCCCCGATCCCTATGGCGTCGGCTTCCGTATCCATGGCACGCCGCTTGGCGAGGGCCGGGCGGAGATCGAGGAAATCCTCGCGTGCCTGTCGCATTGCCCGGACGACATGAGTTGCATTCTCGAGCACTGGCTGCCGCAGACGGAGGACATGGAGGCAACCCGCAGGCTGGAGCACGAGTGGCTCGGCCGGACCGTTGCGGCTGCCAGGCGACTGATACCCGGTGACCATAGGGCCTAGGCTCGAAGATGAGGCCAAGGTTCATATTATGGACCCGTCTTAACAAGAATTACCTCGTGGTTTCAGTGTCTTGTATGAACGTGTTGCTTGGTGTTTTTCTTTCACCTACAAAATGGACCTGATCGAAAGTCGCTGCGGAGGGCGACGGACGATCTGGAATGTCGATCCGATGCCGCCATTGGTTTCGGTCGACGCCTCTGGGGAGGAGCTTTGACGCTGTTCGATCCGCCGTGATGCGCACGAATTGCGCGCGCAACGCAATCGGACGGTTCAAAAGGGAGGAAAGCCGATGACCACCACGACGGAGGGCGTTTCCGAATTCGCCGTGCTCGCAGAGACGATGGAGGCCCGGCCGGGTTCGCGGCTGATGCGCCCCGTCGAAGCGCTATCCGCCGTTCTGCTTGTGGCGATCATCGCCATGCTGCTCTCCGGCGTGGCTTTTCGCTATGGCCTGTCGAGACCGATCGTCTGGATCGATGAAGCGGCGTCGATCGCTTTCCTGTGGCTGGCCATGCTGGGTTCGGCCATCGCGATCGACCGTTGCGAGCATCTGCGTCTGACAATCCTTCTCAATGCTCTCGGCGAAAGGGCGCGGCAGTTCACCGAAACGCTCGGCATGGTCGCCATCATGTCGTTCCTTCTCGTCCTGCTGCCGGCAGCTTACACCTATGCCGCCGGCGAAATGGACATCACTTCGTCGGCATTGAACATCCCGGCGGGTTATCGCGCCGCGGCCATTGCAGTCGGCATGGTCCTCATGGTGCTGCTGGCCGTCGCTCAATTGCTCAGAACCGCCAAGCCGCTCGACGTGGTGGTTTCAGTGGCGTTCGTGCTCGCGGTTGCTTTGGTGCTCTGGTTGCTGACGCCTGCGCTCAGCGCGTTCGGCAACGGCAACATTCTTATCTTTCTCGTCGGCGGTGCCGCCGTCTGCCTCGCGATGGGCGTTCCGATCGCCTTCTGCTTCGGCATTGCGACGCTTCTGTTTCTCGCCTTCACGACATCGATGCCGCTGGTGGTCATGATCGGCCGCATGGATGAGGGCATGTCCAGCCTCATTCTGCTTTCGGTCCCGGTCTTCGTGCTTCTCGGCTGCATTCTGGACGCGACCGGGATGGGCAAGGCGATCGTCGATTTCCTTGCCTCCATGCTCGGCCACGTCAAGGCCGGCATGTCCTACGTTCTGTTGGGCTCGCTCTTTCTCGTGTCCGGAATTTCCGGGTCGAAAGTCTCGGACATGGCAACGGTTGCCCCGGCGCTGTTTCCGGAAATGAAGCGCCGTGGTCACAAGCCGAAGGAGATGATAGCGCTCCTGGCGACCGGGGCCGCCATGGCCGACACCGTACCGCCGAGCATCGTGCTGATCGTTCTCGGCTCGGTGGCCGGCGTGTCGATCGCGGCGCTGTTCACCAGCGGATTTGCCATCGCACTCGTGCTGCTGGTCGCGCTTGCCGCGCTTGCACGCATCAAGGCAGCCCGCGAAAATGTCGACGGCGTCGTGCGCCCGTCGCTGAAACGCATCGGCGGCACGGCGCTGATCGCGGCGCCGGCCCTGGTGCTGCCGTTCATCATCCGCAGCGCCGTCGCGAGCGGTGCGGCGACCGCGACCGAGGTCTCGACCATCGCGGTCGTCTACGCCTTCATCATCGGCACTGTCCTTTATGGCGGCATCGGCATGCGGCGAACCTACAGGATGCTGGTCGAGACCGCCGCGATGAGCGGTGCGATCCTCCTGATCCTCGGTACCGCCGCGGCGATGGCCTGGGCGCTCACCCAGACCGGATTCGCCTTCGAGCTCACCGACATGATGAGCGGCCTGCCGGGTGGATGGTTCACCTTCATGCTGGTCTCGATCGCCCTGTTCATGCTGCTCGGCTGCGTGCTCGAAGGCCTCCCTGCGATCGTGCTCCTGGCGCCGATCATGTTTCCGATCGCGCGTGCGATGGGGATCCATGACGTCCACTATTCCATGGTCATCGTCACCGCGATGAACGTCGGACTGATGGCACCGCCGATCGGCATCGGCTTCTACATCGCCTGCAAGATCGGCAACGTTTCGCCCGACGAGGCCATGGGAGCGATCTGGCCCTATATCGGCGCGATGGTGCTCGGCCTCTTGCTGATCGCCGCCGTGCCCTGGTTCTCGCTCGCATTGCTGTGAGCCCGCCACCCACATTCATCATCGACGATCAGGAGGAGAACAGAGCGATGAAAATGACCCGTAGGACGATGCTGCTCGGCACCGGAGCAGTGGCGCTTGGGGCTTCGATCCGCACCAAGGCCCATGCAGCGGACTTCACCTATAAGCTGGCAAACAACCTGCCAGTCACCCATCCGCTGAACATTCGCCTGAAGGAAGCCGCCGACAAGATCCTGGAGGAGACGGGCGGCCGCCTGAAGATCAACATCTTCCCGAGCAGCCAACTCGGCAACGACACCGAAACGCTTTCGCAGCTTCGCAACGGCGCAACCGAGTTCTTCTCGCTTTCACCGCTGATCCTTTCGACCCTGGTGCCCAACGCCGCGATCAGCGGCATCGGCTTTGCCTTCCCCGACTACGACACCGTCTGGAAGGCAATGGACGGCGAGCTCGGCGCCTATGCGCGCGGCGAGATCGAGAAGAAGGGTCTCGTGCCCATGGAGAAGATCTGGGACAACGGCTTTCGCCAGATCACCAGTTCGAACAAGCCGATCAACACGCCGGAGGACCTCAAGGGGTTCAAGATCCGCGTTCCGCCGAGCCCGCTCTGGCAATCCATGTTCACCGCCTTCGGCGCTGCACCGACCACGATCAATTTCGCGGAAGTCTACACGGCGCTCAGCACCGGCACCGTCGACGGCCAGGAAAACCCGCTGGCCATCGCCTCGACCGCCAAACTCTATGAGGTGCAGAAGCATTGCGCCATGACCAACCATATGTGGGACGGGTTCTGGATGCTGGCGAACAAGCAGGCCTGGGAAACCCTGCCGGAAGACATAAGGGAGATTGCCGCCAAGCATCTCAACGAGTCGGCCATCGCCCAGCGCACCGATACCGCCAAGGTGAACGACACGGTGCGCGAGCAGCTCACCCAGAGCGGCATGACGTTCACCGACCCGGACAAGGCAGCCTTCCGCGAGACGTTGCGGTCGGCGGGTTTCTACGCCGAGTGGAAGGGCAAGTTCGGCGACGAGGCCTGGGCCATTCTCGAGAAGGCCGTAGGCACCAGCCTCGGCTGACCACCTGAGCATGACGAGGCGGGCGGCCGTTCACCCGGCCGTTCGCCGACCGATGCAGCGACGCGGCGCGTACGAGCGTGTGGCGCCTTCCGAGGTTTCGAAGTGGCAGACCGTCTCAAGGGAAAATCGGCAATCGTCTTCGGCGCAGGTTCCTCAGGCCCCGGCTGGGGCAACGGCAAGGCTGCCGCCGTGCTTTATGCGCGTGAGGGCGCCAGGGTCGCCTGTGTCGACGTCGACATGGAGGCGGCCGAGGAAACGGCGGCAATCATCGCGTCGGAAGGTGGGCAAGCCGTAGCCATCGCTGCAGACGTCACCGCTCTCGCATCTGTCGAGGCGGCCGTCGCGGCCGCACGGCAGGCATTCGGCATCATTTCCATTCTGCACAACAATGTGGGCGTCACGCATATGGGCGGACCGGTCGAGTTGTCGGAAGCGCAGTTCCAACAATCCGTGGATCTCAATCTCGGCTCGGTGTTCCGCACCGCCAAGGCTGTCATCCCGCACATGATCGAAGCCGGCGGTGGCGCCGTCGTCAACATCTCGTCGCTCGCCGGCATCCGGTGGACCGGCTATCCCTATTTCGCCTATTACGCGACAAAAGCGGCGGTCAACCAGGCGACGGTCGCGATCGCGGCTCAATATGCGCCGCACGGGATCCGCGCGAACTGTGTCGTCCCCGGCTTGATCGACACGCCTCTGATCTACAAGCAGATCTCCTCGCAATACGCCTCTGCCGAGGAAATGGTGGCAGCCCGCAACGCGGCGCTTCCGGGCGGGCGCATGGGTGATGCCTGGGATGTCGCCAATGCAGCGCTTTTCCTTGCCTCCGACGAAGCGAAATTCATTACCGGCGTTTGTCTGCCGGTCGATGGCGGCCAGAGCTGCACGATCATGGGGGTACACTGAAACATGGGCGACCCGGCCGACAGGGACATGACCGGTTCGCAGAGCGTCGATCGTGCGGCGAAGCTCCTGTCGCTGGTTGGCCGGCAGTTGGACGGCATGTCCCTGAGCGCCGTCGTCGAGAAGAGCGGTCTCAACAAACCTACGGTTCGCCGCCTCCTGCTCGCCCTGATCAGGGCCGGTCTCCTGGAGCAGGACGACCGCGACCGGCGCTACTATATCGGCGAAGAAGCCTATGTGCTCGGAACCCTCGCATCGACCCGGCACGGGCTCCTGCGCCTCGCGACGGAAAGCCTGCATCGCCTGGCGCAGAAGACCAGCGACTCCTGTTTTCTCTCCGTGCGCCGCGGAGCGTCGTCGGTCTGTCTCCACCGCGAGGAGGGGAGCTTTCCGATCCGCACCCACGCGCTCCAGGCGGGCTTCGTGCATCCGCTGGGCGTCGGCGCCGGCTCTCTGGCCATGCTGGCCGCCTTGCCGGACGAGGAGGTTTCGTCCGTGCTGGAGCAGAATGCCGCCGTGCTCGAGGAGCAGTTTCCGATGCTTGCGCCGGACGAGCTGCGCCGGCGCGTCGAACTCACCCGCGCTCAGGGCCATGCGGTCAATCCCGGCCTTATCCTCACCAACTCCTGGGGTGTGGGCGTCGCAATCCGCTATCCCGACGGCGGCGTCGCCGGGGCCATCAGCATTGCCGCCATCGACAGCCGCATGCAGGAGCCGCGGCAGAGCGAGCTGGCAGCTCTTCTCAGGCAGGAAGCGTCACGCATCGAAAGCAAGCTCGCCGAGCAGTTCCGCGACCGCGGGACGCGACACATAGCCTCCATTGCAAGACCTCTCAAAAGGAGATTGTCCAGATGACCAAGGCGCAGATCGTAGGCTGGGCCCACTCCCAGTTCGGCAAGACCGACCACGCGGACACAGAGGCGCTGATGGCCGCGGTTGCGGCGCCGGCACTTGCCCATGCCGGTCTTGCCGCCTCGGATGTCGACGGCATCTTTGTCGGAGTCATGAATGGCGGCTTCTCCAAGCAGGAGTTTCAGGGCGCACTTGTCGGCATGACCGACGAGGCGCTCGCTCATGTCCCGTCCGTGCGCCTCGAAAACGCCTGCGCGACAGGCTCGGCGGCGATCTATACCGCGATGGATTTCATCGAGGCCGGCCGCGGCCGCATCGCGCTCGTCATCGGCGCCGAAAAAATGACCGCCGTTCCGACGGCAGAGGTCGGCGACATCCTTCTGGGCGGCAGCTACAGGAAAGAGGAGGCCGACGTCGAAGGCGGTTTTGCGGGCGTCTTCGGCCGCATTGCACAGCATTACTTCCAGCGTTACGGCGATCGTTCCGAGGAACTTGCGATGATCGCGGCCAAGAACCACGCGAACGGCGTAGCCAACCCTTACGCGCATATGCGCAGGGATTTCGGTTTTGCGTTCTGCAACACCGTTTCCGAGAAGAATCCGATCGTCGCGGCTCCCTTGCGCCGCACCGACTGCTCGCTCGTATCGGACGGGGCGGCAGCCCTCGTGCTCGCCGACGCGGACACGGCTGCGACGCTGCAGCGGGCAATCGCCTTCCGGGCCCGCAGCCACGTCAACGACGTGTTTGCGCTCAGCCGCCGGGACATGCTGGAATTCGACGGGCCACGGCGGGCATGGAAAGCGGCCCTTTCCATGGCCGGCGCCACGCTGGGCGATCTCTCCTTCGTCGAGACGCATGACTGCTTCACCATAGCCGAGATGATCGAATACGAGGCGATGGGCCTGACCGCACCCGGCGAAGGCTACCGTGCGATCCGCGACGGCACCACCACCAGAAGCGGAAGCTTGCCGGTCAATCCCTCCGGCGGCTTGAAATCGAAGGGTCATCCGATCGGTGCGACGGGGGTCTCGATGCATGTCATCTCCGCCATGCAGCTTATGGAGGAGGCGGGCGAAATGCAGATCCCCGGCGCCGGTCTCGCCGGTATCTTCAACATGGGCGGCGCTGCCGTCGCAAACTATGTCTCCATCCTGGAACGGGCGAAATGACGAACAACGAACCCAAGGGCGGCGTCACCCCTGTTTCGACGCGGGTCATGAACCTTGCCAATTTCCTTTCGCAGGCAGCGAGACGCAATCCGGACGAAATCGCCCTCGTTCACGGCGACCGCCGGTGGCGCTGGAGCGAGATGGAGGCGCGGGTCGACGCCATGGCATATGCGCTCGTTCATGAGTTCGGCGTGCGTAAGGGAGATCGGATTCTCGTCCACTCCGCCAATTGCAACCAGATGTTCGAGTCCATGTTCGCGGCTTTCAGAGCAGGTGCGGTCTGGGTTCCCACGAATTTCCGGCAATTGCCGGAGGAGGTAGCCTATCTTGCCGAATCGAGCGGTGCCAGGCTGGTGATATTCCAGGCCGCCTTCGAGGCTCATGCCGAAGCATGTCGGGCGGCGGGCGAGCAGATCGGATCATGCATCCCGATCGGCTCGTCACGGGTCGGCGAAGACTATGACGCGATCGTTGCGCGCAATCTTGGAAGGTCGGTTTCGCCTGTTGCCGTCGATCGCGATGATCCATGCTGGTATTTCTATACGTCCGGTACCACCGGCCGACCCAAGGCTGCCGTGCTGACGCACGGGCAAATGGCCTTCGTCATCAACAACCATATCGGCGATCTCTTTCCGGCTACGACCCATCGCGACCGGTCGATCGTCGTTGCGCCGCTGTCGCACGGCGCCGGGATCCATCAGCTGTGCCAGGTCGCAAGGGGCGCAACCACCATCCTCTTGCCATCCGAGAAGCTCGACATACCGCAGTTCTGGGCCCTAGTCGAAAAATGGAGGGTCAACAACCTCTTCGCCGTACCGACTATCGTAAAGCTGCTCATCGAGGACCCGTCGGTCGATCGATACGACCACTCGTCGCTGCGCTATGTCATCTATGCCGGCGCACCGATGTACCGTGCCGACCAGAAAAAGGCGCTGGAAAAGCTCGGCGCCGTGCTGGTGCAGTATTTCGGTCTCGGCGAAGTGACGGGAGCGATCACCGTCCTGCCGCCCGCCTTCCACAGCTCGGAGGACGGCCCGGATGCGCGTATCGGCACATGCGGCTTCGAACGGACGGGCATGCAGCTGCAGATCCAGGACGAAGACGGCAACGAAGTCCCGGCTGGCGCAACCGGCGAGATCTGCGTGATCGGCCCGGCGGTGTTTGCCGGCTATTACCGGAACCCGGAGGCCAACGCGAAAGCGTTCCGCAACGGCTGGTTTCGTACAGGCGACCTTGGCCATGTCGATGCGCAGGGCTTCCTCTACATCACCGGCCGCGCCTCCGATATGTACATCTCCGGCGGGTCCAACGTCTATCCGCGCGAGATCGAGGAAAAGCTCTTGATGCATCCGGATATCAGCGAGGCGGCGATCGTCGGCGTTCCCGATCCGGTCTGGGGAGAGGTCGGCATCGCGGTTTGCGTCGCACGTGGCGGTGCGACGGTCGGCGCGGCGGCTCTGAGGGAATGGCTGGACGGGAAGATTGCCCGCTACAAGCTTCCGAAGAAGATCGTGTTTTGGTCCGAAATGCCAAAATCGGCCTATGGCAAGATCACCAAGAAGTTGATCCGCGAGGAACTCGAACGGCGTGGCGAACTGGATATCGGTTCCGCTGGCATCGGAGAGCGCAGGAGTGCTGCCCCGTGAGCGATGGAATGAAATCCGTGCTCATCACGGGAGGCGCCTCCGGTATCGGCCTCGAAATAGCGAGGCTTCTGCACGAGCGCGGCTGGAGGGTCTACCTGATGGATCGCAATGCCGATGCGCTGGCGGACGCATGCCGCGCGATCCCGATCGATCCCGCCCAGGCAATCGCCTGCAGCGTGACGGATGAAAAGGAGGTCGAATCGGCCATCGCGACGGCCGCGGCGGCGGGCGCACCGCTGCGGGCGGTCATCAATTCGGCCGGCATCGCAATGGACAGGCCTGCCGTCGAGACCAGCGTCGACGATTTCCGCCGCATTCTGGACGTCAATCTGACCGGCACGTTCATCGTCTGCCGCGAGGCGGCGCGTCATTGGCTGGCGACGGCCACCCCCGGTGCAATCGTCAACATCTCCTCCGTATCCGGCCTTGTCGGCAACAAGGGACGCGCCGCCTATGGCGCCTCCAAAGGCGCGGTCAACCTGCTCACTTACATTCTCGCGACCGAGCTCGGACAGGATGGAATTCGCGTCAACGCCATCGCTCCCGGTGCAATCGACACGCCTTTGTCGCGCGCCGTCCATACGGATGACGTGCGTGCGCAATGGCACGAGCGCATCCCCCAGCGCCGCTACGGTTCATCGCGGGAAATCGCGGCCAGTGCGGCGTTCCTGATCTCGGAGGAGGCGAGCTATATCAACGGCCAGATCCTGGCGGTCGATGGAGGGTTCGTCAACGCCGGTCTGGCTTTGAAAGGACGATGATGCGGAGTCTCCGCCAACCTGGTGCACCGTTCACGCCGAGGGTAATCTCTCTCGGGTGCCACGCCGAGAAGGCGCGATTGACCTTCAAACCGGGCCGGAGCGTGCTCGAAGCCGTCCATGAGGCGCTCGCGGAAACAGGCTGCGACAGCGCGATGATAGAGGTCAGGGGCGGTGCGTTTGCGCCGCTTGCCTATGTCACACCGACTCTCTCGGATGACGGCATTCATGCCGCCTGGTACAGCGACATACATGCGCCTGATGGCCGCGCACCCATCGAAGATCTGGTCATGACGTTCGGCCGGCGCGACGGGGAGCCGTTCCTGCACGGCCATGGTGTCTGGCGGCACGAGGACGGGTTGCGCGCAGCCGGGCACGTAATGCCGAAGGACTCGCAATTCGCCGAACTGGTGGAGGCGGAAGCCTGGCTCATGTCGGGCGCCATCATGGACCAACTGGAGGACAGCGAGACCCGGTTCCGTCTGTTCACGCCTGTGCCTCATACCGCCGCACCGCCCATCACGACGCGGCGCGCCGTTCTCTGCCGGTTGAAACCGAACGAACCGATCCATCCGGCGATCGAGCGCACCGCAGCCGAGCACGGCATCGAGCGGGCGACTTTGCACGGCATCGGCAGTCTCGTCGGCTGCACTTTCGCCGACGGCCAGGTCATGGAATCGGCCGCTTCGGAATTGCTTATTCGCAAGGGGACGCTTTCACCCGATCGAAGCGGACAGGCTAAAGCGAAACTCGATATCGCGATCGTCGATACGGAATGCACCATATTCGAGGGTGAGATAGCCTACGGCGTTGATGCCGTTTGCATAACGTTCGAGGTGCTGATCGTCGAAGAGTGACGGTCGATGGCAAGCCTCACTCCTTCTTCGCTGAGTTTCGCCGCTCGAGCAATTGCTGGAAAATATCGGCTTGCCGGTCTGCCGCCGAGCGTATGGCGGCAAGGTGGTCGAGCATCGCGCCGAAGGCGACGAGGAGAAGGCCGCCGGCAACCGCCGGAAAGGCCCAGGGGAGGACAGCGACAAGGCTTTTCACGTCGGGAGAGGGGACCAGTGTCATCGCCAGCAAAACCAGCGTTCCGATGACGATCGCACCGCCCAAGAACTCCAGAAATCTTCCCATCCTTCCTCCCCGTAGTGTTTCGACGTGCTGCGGTTACATCCCGTCCCGCTTCCGCAACCCGTCTCCTGATGCCTGCTGCTTTCTCATGTCGGAGCCGATATGGCCTTCAGAAAAAACCCGGCGATTGCCGGGTCCTTGATCGAAACTCCTGCGGCGATCAGAATTTCACGCCGACGCCGACGGTAAACTGGTGTTGGTCGAGGTCGACGTTGACGCCGCCCACATCCTTGTCTCCGAAATCGTTGTAACGATATTCTGCGCGTCCGAAGACGCTGTCGGTGAAGCCGTAGTCGACGCCTCCGCCGATAGTCCAGCCGTTGAAGGTTTCCTTTTCCTTGGGCGCGCCGGCGACATCGACGAAGCCGCGCGTTACTGCCCAACCGCCGGTGGCGTAAATCAGCGTCCGGTCGTTTACGGTGTAGCCGAGGCGGGCGCGCACGGATCCGGAAACATCCGTCCCGGCTTCGGTGTCGGATCCGAAGACGGTGACGGTCTCATCGTTCCAGTTGTAGCTGACATCGCCCTCGACGCCGACGACCCAGTCGCCATGCTGATAGTTGTAGCCGGCGAAGGCGCCGAAGAGGCCGCCGCTGAATTTTTCGGAGGCGCTGCCGCCCGGAACGCTGAGGTCGCTGTTCAACCAGCCGCCTCCGCCCTGCAAGCCGAGATAACCGCCCGTCCATACGAAGCTGGATATCGTCTCGACCGTCGGCGCCGGCTCCGGTGCCTGTGCCAAATCGGCTGCATGGGCCGCTCCCCCGAGCAGCGAAGCCCCGAAGACTGCAACAAGCACATTTCTGATCATCACAGATGCCTCCTGTTGTTGCGGCAGAGATTAGCAACATATCGGGTGCGAGTCTGCGAAAAACAACGCCTTCGAGCCGCCCGTTCCGAGGGAAAGAAAGAGGGCCGGCGGTTGTTCCGGCCGGCCCTTCCGAAAGTAGCGGAAAAGGGGAACATCATCTCCGAGCGGGCCTGCAAATGCCCGCAAAAGAGATCGATTGCCGGTCGATAATGCCCTAACGCGCGTTTGAGATTTGACATATCACGCATAAAATTTGACGTTATGCGCATGATTGCGAACCGTTCTCCACAATCGTCGATTGAAGTCGTGGTGGTCGTCCTGCCCGAATCATCGATCATGTCCTTTGCCTCGGTCCTCGATCCGATGCGCGCGGCAAATCGAGTGGCCGGGCACGAGGTCTTCCGCTGGCGGCTGCTGTCTGCCGACGGCCAGGCGGTGATGCTGACCTGCGGTGTGCCGATTGCCGTGGACGGAAGTTTCACCCTGCCTGTCGTGGGAGATCTTCTCCTCATCATCGGCGGGTTCAATCTTCACAGGCACGCCGGCAAGCGGTTTCTCGCGACCCTGCAGGAATGTGCGCGACATTTCGACATCGTTGCAGGCGTCGAATCGGGGTGCTGGCTGCTCGGCCGTTCGGGGCTCATCAATGGCCGCAAGGCTACCGCCCATTGGGAGGAGCTCGAAGATTTCAGCCAGGCTTTTCCGGAATTGGAGGTGATCGGCGACCGTTTCGTGATCGACGGTAAATACTGGACCTCAGGCGGCGCGTCGCCGACCTTCGACATGATGCTGCATCTCGTCGCCGAGAGGCTGGGGCCTGCATTGGCGCTGGATGTTGCGAGCATTTTCGTCTACGACCAGATGCACGGCCCGACGGATGTCCAGCCTTTCGTTTCGCTCGGCCGTATCGAGGCACGCGACCCGGAGCTTGCCGCGGCCATCAGGCTCATGGAGCGCACGCTCGAGCGTCCGATGACCGTCGCGGCGCTGGCGCGCCGGCTTTCCGTCTCCCAGCGCAAGCTCGAAACGCTCTTCGCCAAAGGCCTCTCGACGAGCCCCGGCGCCTATTACCTGCGCCTCAGGCTGCAGGTCGCCCACCGCCTCGTGCGTGATACCGGAATTCCGATGCGTGACATCGCCCTGCGTTGCGGATTCGACAGTCTCTCGGCCTTTTCGCGCGCCTATCGGCGCGAATACCGGACGAGCGCTTTGAAAATGCGCAGCGCACGTGGCGCAGGCGTTACACCGGACGCGTCAGACAAGGGGTAATTGCGCTGCGCTTACGATGACCTGCAACAAGCGGGAGCAACGTGCCGCAGCGACTTGCGCTTCAAACGGTTACCTTCGTGCGTGTCCGGCCGACCCGGCGCAGGCCTCTTCGAATTCCTTGACCGTCTCCGGCTCGTTGTCCTCCGGCAGCACGGCATCAGCCATGTCGGCGCGGTCCGCCGAAGCGGCTGCATCGCCTTCATAGACATAGGACTGGATGTAGTAGGCCAGCTCGCCCTTCCATACATTCCTGCCGTCTATCTGCCGGCAGGCCACGGCAGTTTCGAAATCGGACTGGAGATCATCGACCGTAGCGGTGGCCGAGACGAGACTCGAAGGCGCCGCGAGTGAGGCAATCAACAAGGCGGTAAACATGGTGGCAGCCCTCCGGAAGCGAACCTAGGGGGAAACGGCGGGATGGTTCCTTGGTTCCCCTCGATAGAGGGCGATTCCGACTTGGAAGGAAGCGGCAATTTTACATGAATGAGTTTTTGCTGAAAAGCGATGTGTATGTGCCACACCATCGGGAAATGCGCGGAAACGAAGGGCGTGAGCATTTCCGCGATTCGAAGAAGCGCGGAAATGCTCTGGACCACGATGATCTCAGGTCGGGTGGACCAAGATCATGAACATGATCTATAAGGTTGAGCGGGATGAGGTCGGAAAAGCGCATAGACTTTTTCCGCACCCCGCTCCAATGCCTCTTACTGAACGACCTGGACGACCGTGTAGGTTCTTGGGTCGACGATCACGCGTTGGTTGTTCACCACGGCGAACGCGTAGGAGGGATTCTCAGGAACGGGCGTCAGAGCCACGGTCCGCGGCAGCGGACGACCGACGGCGATCCGCTCCTGCAGCACGACGGTATCGGCGGGAACCGGCTGCTGTCGCACATAGGTTACGACCTGCTGCGGCGGAGGAGCGATAACCGCGCCGGCGACGAGCCCGACCGCGCCGCCGATGGCAGCGCCCACGGGACCGCCAACGATAGCGCCGGTAACGGCTCCACCCGCGGCACCCGTCACCGCACCCTGGTTGGTGTCGTTTGCAATAGCGGGCGCGGCAAAGATGCCCGTTGCGATCGCAGTAACAATGAAGATCTTGGCGTTCATCTGTCGTACTCCCTTGATATACGATGGAAGAACGATGTACTTCGTGATTTGTTCCTGTTTTTACTGTAGGACTATCAATCGGATACAGTAACGTTACGTTACCTGAGTGAAACATACCGTGACGGCAGGCGAGTTGCCGGCGCGACCCAGCGGTTCGGCGAAGCCCCAGAGCGGCGCTGCCCGAAGGGACTACTGGGACGCCGCTCCGGGGCCACTCGCGGGGTCCGCCGTCCAGCGGCGGCTGGCTTCGGACCTCGCGATCTCTCTGCAACAATCGCCGATGGCTTTGCTGCAGCCTTCCATGCGAACAATATCGCAGCCGGCAGCGCAGCGTATCGGACCTTTGGCCAGCCAAGAGCCTTATGACACCGGGACCAAAGTCCGGCAGATCAGTGATATCTCCGCGTCGACTCCCGCATCCGCCGCAAACGCGCATGCATCAAGGCCGCGGCGGGACGTGGAGCTATGGCGATAAAAAAGCCCCGCTCGATGGCGGGGCAGGCACGCATCCGCTTGGCAAACGAAATGCGGGGAAAGATGTAGCTCCAACGGAACTACGACGCGGACGCTATCTCCGAGCCGAACTGGTGGGAAGGTCCGAATCCCGATTTCCGGTACGCCGCAGCGAATAAATCCACGGCGTCCGTGAGGGAAGCTGCGGAAAAGCCGGGTCGGCTTGGCCGCGACGATGAGCCGATCGTCTCAATTCAGCTCAAGCCGAAGAACGACAAGATGGCTATCACGATCACGACGAGGCCGACGAGGTAGATAATCTGGTTCATCGCTCAACTCCTTTCATCACGGGTGAACGGGCACGCCGCGGGTAAGTTCCAGGCCGGCGGTAAACGCGGGCCGGCCTGGCGCCCTATGCGAAGCGTGGGTGGCCGTTCTGACCACCGTGAGGTCAGTTGATGACCTGAACGACTGTGCGCGACTTCGGCTCCACAATGAGACGCTGCTCATTGACCACCGCGTATGCATAGGTGGGATTATCCGGGACCGGAGTCAGCATAACAGTTTCGGGAACGGGCTTGCCGACAGCAATCGGCTGCTGAACGACCACCGATGGCGGTGCCGGCTGCTGCTGAACATACGTGACCACTTCGGGTGGAGGCGGCGTGAGTGCGCCGCCGAGCGTGGCGCCTACCACGGCGCCGACCCCGGCCCCGATCGGGCCGCCGATAATGGCGCCGGTTGCGGCGCCGCCGACCATGCCGGTTGCCGCATTGGTACCATCGGCTTGCTGCGCGACAGCACCGCTGGCGATGAGCGCGACAGTCGCGGTAATAAATACGAGCTTCTTCATAGCATTTCCTCTCGTTGAACTCGTCACTCAACGGGGAAATAAGCAAGCGGTTCCACTCTTTGGACTTTAGTCCGACTCAATGTCAGACGATTGCCCGATTAAGCGTGCGAACTTCGAGGATATATTTCGTTGATAGTCGATTTTCCTTGGATACGCGCCGTTTCGAGGGCGTTGCGTTGTTCATCAGCGGTTCAGGCATGATGGCTCAAGCTGATAGGCAGCGAGAAGGAGTAGACCATGAAAAAGCTCTTATCCGCCCTCACAGCCGTAGTCTTGGCTGCGTCTTTTTCCCTTCCGGTGAGCGCTGCACCGATATTCGTGCCTATGCCGGAACAAGTGAAGACCGACGCCGTCGAGCAGGTCAATCACCGGCGCCATCGCCATTGGCGCGCGGAGCGCCACTGGAACAGACGGTACGCTTCGCGTTCCTGCCGCTACTACGGCAGGTGCTATCCCCGCCATTACAGGCACTACAGCTATCGTGACTATCACCGCTACCACCGGCGCCCGGGCGTGACGATCTATTTTAACTTCTAGCGACGGTTCACACGGGCGCCAGTCCTTCCTCGAAGCGCTATTCGGGGAGGGATTTCTTTTTGCGGCGGATGGATGTCACCGGTGCCAACGCGCACCACGAGCATTCCTGCGGAACTTTGCCAGCGATCGTCTGAGTTTCGTCATGTTCCGGGCGACTTGCTCTATCGTGATCAAGTGCTTTTCGTTCGCCAACACGATGGCGGTCCCACATCTCCTGCAGGGGAGTTCGTCGTTCGCCTTCACCCAAGCGACAGGCCTGCTGGTCTCATGGCCGCATTCGGGGCAGGGGATGCCGATCTCTTCATTATCGAACATGGCAGCACTCCGGTTGAGTGCGAATTGCAGCACAACCTATTTCGAGGCGCAATGCTTACTCTCTGACTAAAATGGGCTACAAACGGACGTCGCGACCGCATCCTTATGGGCATGAGGGAGAGCGGACGATTCCGTGTCGGGTGCCTCGAATTGGTTGCCCGAGCTGTACCATCGGCCACGAAAAAGCCCCGCACAATGGCGGGGCAAGCCCTCATCCAGTTGCCTTCATTGGATTCGGGGACGCAGCCAGAATGCAGCTGCGCAGAGACGCTATCTGCGGTTTCATCAGCGAGAAAGGTCTGATTCCGCGATTCCGGTACGCCTCTTCAAAAATACATGGGCAGGTAAAGCGCTTTTGCACATTTACATCAAGCGCGATTTTCCGTGTCCTGATCACATCAGCGGCATTGCGGGTGGAACGAGCCTGCCGTCGTGAAGGCGACGGGGCAAATCGGCGCAGATCAGCAGCGTCAATGGACGGTGCGGATCGACTGATCGAGAAAGCTGCGTATCCCGTCGCGATGGACGGTCGCCAGAAATTCCTGGAAAGCATCGCGGTCGGTAGCGAACTGATCATCCCAGACGGTCGAATATCCCTCTTGATCGACGACCTCGAGCGTCCAGTCTGCGTTGCTGCCGGCCGGGCGGTATATGCCGATAGTGACCATGATGTCGTCGTCGACGAATTCGCCGGAGAACTCGGAAAACTCGTACTGCTGTTCGTTTTCGGTCATCGATCTCTTATAGCATGCGAGAGTGCCGAGGGGCAGCCTTCATGACGTCACCCCTGTATGTACGCAGGTATATCTGTTCGGGTCCCAGGTGCCGTCCTGACAGGGGACATCGGCAAATCCGGATACGAGCAGGAACAACAGCAGCACTGCGATCAGAATGGCCGCCAGGGCGAGCAGTCTCATGGCGCGCACGTTACGCTTCAATATCGCTTACTCCAGACCACGTGTTGATGCGAGTGATTTGCTCAATTTTGGTTGTGCAGGGCGATTTGATCTATTGCTTTTTATACGAAGCCCGCAGCACGGATGATGTAGTGCTACCAGAGCATAAAGACTAACTCGAATCGGCGGACTGGCATAACGGCATCAAACGGAGCCGCGTTTACGGACACGCGCTCACCCAACTTAGACGTGACTCCTGTCCAAGCGCCATGCTGATCTTTTCAGCGTTCAACCGAAGGCAAATGGCAGCCACACGAGCACAAAGGCGGAGATGATGATCACTGCCACCGCAATCAATTCACCTCTTCGTCCCATCATCTACGGCCATTCGGAAATTATGTCGCTAACTTGGGGCAAACAGCAGAACCACAGCGATAACGATCAACAGCGGCCCCATCCAGAGAAAGTGCCTTGTAAGTTGAACGAGCCACGGCATTTGAGTGTTCGTCTGAACGAAGCCAAAGCCTGACGCTGTCATCCAGAGACCGGCGCCAAACATGATTATTTGATCGATATTGGCCATTCGTCACAGGTTCGAACGTGTTACTTGGTCGGCTTCACAAGCGAGATGACCCGCGGCTTAGACGGCGCGTCCAGCCATTCGATCCACGTGTCCCGTTCCTCGATCGTGTCGAAAAACCGCCAGAGCTTGTACTCTTCTTCGGTGGTGTCCAGCATCTCGCCGACTGTCACGAGTTCCAGGGGCAATGTAACCTCGTTGCCGTCGAACCGAACGAAATAGAGTCCCTCGGCAGCAAGACGGATCACTTGACCAGTGGAGTAACTCCCATCGGGGGCGTCCATCGTGAAGTACATGCCGGTCAAGGTCTCAAAAATTTTGCTGCTCATCGGTTTCACATGCCAGTTCAAGAAATGGGAATCAGAGATTCGCCCAGGCCGCCGGCAAACGCAAGAGATCACTATGATAGGTGAGGGCCGACAGGCACCGCGCTGACTGGGAGGCAATAGAGCGCGCGAGTATGGCGTCGGCAAGGGCGCAGTGGTGAGCGCGCAGGGATTCGAACCCTGGACCTACTGATTAAAAGTCAGTTGCTCTACCGGCTGAGCTACGCGCTCCCATACCGGGCCTTGAGGCCCGGCGGAGTGGCCGGACATATGCACGCAGGCTTTGCGCCGGTCAACCCAAAAATTGCATTGAGGCCCGAGTTTATAACGGCTGCTGCGAGATGGGTAATGGCGTTGAAGCTCTGGTCGGTTTTGTTGGGTACGCCTGGCGCGATGCACTTGAATTCCTTGAGTACCGACTGCCTGGCCTAGGAAAGCTTTCGGAGGACTGCAATGTCTCCTCACCCTCATCTCTGTGCTTGTCACAGAGATCCAGCAGCGCCGCGGCGGCGGGCGCGGGAAGAGTTCTTTCAGACCAAGGACTTGGTCTGGCTGGATCCCTGTGACGAGCACAGGGAGGAGGAAATCAAACAAGTCGCGGCGGGTATCCCGAATCTCAAGAGGCCTAGACCATGATTATGGATTCGGAGCGAGCGGCTGCGCGGCGGACCGCTCGTCTTCGGCGCGGCTATGGCTCCGTGCGTCAAAATGATCGCCAAAAGGTGATTGGTTTCGCTCCATACATGCGGGTAAGAAGGCGGCAAGTCGAGTGCCGGAGTTCTGATACCTTGTCGATTGCAGATATTTCCATCTGGACCGCCGTTCTTGCAGGTGCTCTGTCCTTTCTCTCGCCCTGCGTCCTGCCTCTGGTGCCGCCTTACCTGTGCTACATGGCAGGCGTTTCCGTCGATCAGTTCCGGGACGGAAATGCAGTGGCAACCGCAAGCACGCGCAGGGCCGTGCTGCCGGCGGCGTTGTTCTTCACGCTCGGCTTTGCGACGGTCTTCGTGGCGCTCGGAGCAGGCGCCTCTTCGATCGGTCTTTTGCTCAGGCAGCATCTCGATCTTCTTTCGCGCATCGGCGGGATCATCATCATCATCATGGGGCTGCATTTCCTCGGGGTCTTCCGGATCGGACTGCTTGCCCGCGAGGCACGTTTCCAGGGCGGCAAGCCGGCGACCCTGTCGGGAGCCTATGTGATGGGCCTTGCCTTCGCCTTCGGCTGGACACCGTGTATCGGCCCGGTACTCGGCACCATCCTGGGTGTTGCCGCCGCGCGCGATACGGTCGCCGACGGCGCTGCTCTGCTGGCGATCTATTCGCTCGGACTCGCAGTACCGTTCTGGATCGCGGCGGGCTTTTCCAGTGCCTTCATGCGTTTTCTTTCGCGTTTCCGCCGCCATCTGGGGCTCATCGAAAAGCTGATGGGCGCTCTGCTTGTCGCCGCCGGCCTTGCTTTCCTCTTCGGTTTCGTCAGTTCCGTCGCGATCTGGTTCCAGCAGACCTTCCCAATTCTCTCCCAAATCGGCTAAGCACGCCCAGCTACAGCTTCCGGACGGGGAAACCTTACCCACTTTTCCGGGAAGCGCTGAGTTTTTGAACAACGCACTTCCAGACGGAAAACCGCTACGCATTTTTCCTGGAAGCGCTTCTGCAGCGGCGAGGGAGATCATGGCGGAAATCACGGGTCTGGTGCTGCCGTTCTTCGGCCTCATCTTTCTCGGCTACCTGACGGCGCGACTCGTCGACCATCCGGGCGAGGCGATGGGCTGGCTGAACACGTTCATCGTCTACCTGGCGCTGCCGGCGCTCTTCTTCAAGCTGGTATCGCGCACGCCGGTGGAAGAGCTTACCCGTGCCGATTTCATCCTGACCAGCGTGGGCACGACCTATGTCGTCTTTGCGCTGATCTTCGCCATAGGGCTGTTCCTGCGCCGCAATACGGTTGCCGAGGCGACGATGCAGGGCTTCGCCGGTGCTTATGGCAATATCGGCTACATGGGCCCCGGTCTGGCGCTGCTGGCCCTCGGGGAGACGGCGGCCGTTCCGGTAGCGCTGATCTTCTGCTTCGAGAATGCAGCGCATTTCACCGTCGCTCCGGCGATGATGGCGGCTGCGGGCGGCAGCAAGCAGAAGCCGGCAGTCGTCGCACTCGGCATTGCGCGCCGAATAGCGTTTCATCCATTCATCCTGTCGACCTTTGCCGGCGTCGCCGCGGCTTTTCTCTCTTTCGAACCCCCGCTGCCGCTGCAGCGGCTTATCGACTATCTGGCGCAAGCGGCGGCGCCTTGCGCCCTTTTTGCGATGGGGGTCACGCTTGCGCTGCGCCCGCTCAAGCGTATTCCTGCAGAGATCGGCTACATCGTTCCGGCGAAGCTCGTGCTTCATCCGGTGCTCATGTACCTGGCGCTCAGCCTTGGCGGTGCCTACGATCCCATCTGGGTACAGACAGCCGTGCTGCTCGCCTCCTTGCCGACCGCAACCAATGTCTTCGTGATCGGCCAGCAATACGGCGTCTGGCAGGAGCGGGCATCGGCGACGATCCTCATCACGACGTTGCTTTCGGTCGCGACGGTGACCGGCCTGCTTTATCTGATACGCTCAGGCGCTCTTCCGGCGGATCTGTTCCCGTAAACCCTCCTTGAACGCCTGCAGCGCGCTGCCGGGATGTATTCCCTCGCGCATCAAAAGTCCGCGCAACGGCCCCGCAGAGGAGAGGAGATGCAGGCCGGCCGCACGCAGGGCCTGCACCGGCAGGAAATTGGAGAGCAGCGAACGGTTGAGCAGGTCGACGCTCGCCGTTCGGCTGAGAATGTCGGCGCGCCGCCGGCCATCGAAGCGGTCGCCTGTGTCTGCCGGCAGGCGGCTGCCGGTTGGCCGGCCGATGAGATCGACAAGGGTCATGATGTCGCGAAGACTGAGGTTCAGCCCTTGGGCCCCGATTGGTGGAAAGGCATGGGCGGCTTCGCCGACGAGCAGGGTGCGGCCCTTGCCGAAACGACGGGCGGAAAGGCCGGAAAGCGGAAATGATTGCGGCATTCCCTCCGTCGTGACTTTGCCGAGAATCGACTGCATTCGGTCCTCGATGGTGCGCGAGAGGACGTCCGGTGCAAGCGTCAGCGTCTCCTCGGCGTCCCGGGGCTTGCGAACCCAGACCAGGCTCGAGCGGTTGCCGGGAAGAGGCACCTGCGTGAACGGACCGCCCTCCGTATGGAACTCGGTCGAAACGTCCTGGTGCGGCAGTTCGTGGCTGAAATTCAGGACGATAGCGGCCTGCGGATAGGACCAAGTGCGAACGCCGATCCCGGCGGCCTCGCGCACCGCCGAGCGTCGCCCGTCTGCGCCGACCACCAGGTCGGCAGTAATCGAGCGGTCATCGCCAAGACCGATCCGAACCTCTGCGCCGTCGATGTCGAATCTCGTTGCCGCGGCGGTCGCACGCTCGAGCGTCGGCAGTCCCGCTTCGTGCCGTTCCAGAATCTCCAGGAAGGGCGCGTTCGGAATGTTGTAGCCGAAAGCATCGAGGCCTACTTCGGAGGCGCGGAAATTGACCGGAGGCGCCCGAAAAAGCCGCGAGGTCCCGTCGAGGATGCGAATGGCGACGAGCGGCGCAGTCAGCGGCTCGACCTCACCCCAAAGATCGAGCTTCTTCAGATATTCGATCGACTGGTCCATGAGCGCGGTGGTGCGGCCGTCGGCGATGGCAGGCCGCGGGCCGACGAGCGCCACGCGGTGACCTTCGCGGGCAAGAGCGATCGCCGCCAGAGAGCCGGCAAGCCCCGCGCCGATAATTGCGATGTCATAGTGATCCATGGTCGACAGGACCTCCCATGCGGTTGCCCGCTTTCGTCTCGATATCACAGCCTGAAGTGCCCGCATTCATCCGAAGCCCTTCAGCGTGTTGCTTCGTGCCCGCATCTTCGGGCGACATGCATTAGTTCTAGCCGCTTAGCTCATTGAAATAAATGGGCAGATTCAGCGCAGGGGCACGCGCCGCATGTCCACAGGACAATGCCGCCCCAAGGCGACGAACGTTTGGAATTTGCTGGCGATGCTCGGCAAACGGTGCATATTACGGCCAAAGCGGTGCCGGTGCTGAAATAGCGGCTGACCGGCGGCGCAGAGGGACGGGACAAGGGACAGGGCGGCTTCGCACATGAAGTTCTTCAATTACAGACGCGTTCCTTACGCGGAAATACGCGCCTTTTCCGTGCATATCCTCACAGCGTCCGGATCGTTCCTGGCCTTTCTCGGTGTCGTCGCTGCGGCAGAGCACCGCTTCGTCGACATGTTCTGGTGGCTCGGTCTGGCCTTGCTCGTCGACGGCATCGACGGGCCGATCGCCCGCAAGGTCCAGGTCAAGGAGGTGCTGCCCAACTGGTCCGGCGATACGCTCGACAACGTCATCGACTACGTGACCTATGTGCTGCTGCCGGCCTTCGCGCTCTACCAGAGCGGCATGATCGGCGAACCCTGGTCGTTCGTGGCCGCCGGCGCGATCGTGGTTTCCAGCGCTATCTACTATGCGGACATGGGAATGAAGACGGACGAGTATTTCTTTTCCGGATTTCCGGTCGTCTGGAATATGGTCGTCTTCACCCTTTTTGTGATCCAGGCGAGCGAAGTCACTGCATCGATTGTCGTTTTCCTATCGGTGATATTGACGTTCCTGCCGATCAACTTCCTGCATCCGGTGCGTGTGAAAAGGCTGAGGCCGCTCAATCTCGGCATCTTTCTCGTCTGGTCGGTGCTCGGAATGTATGCGTTGCTCCTGCATTTCGAGACCCCGCCCTGGGTAGTGGTGGGCGTCGTGGCAACCGGGCTTTACCTCTACGTCATCGGTTTCATACTGCAGATCTTCCCGAAACTCGGGCGTGCCTGAGCGCGATCGATAGGCTCGGCGCGAAATCATTGCAATCGGTTAGGAGTTGGACATGGCACAGGCGATCGTCGTTCGCGAACTTGGCGGACCGGAAGTTCTGAAGATGGAGGGCGTTACGCTGGCGGCGCCCGGACCCGGCGAAGTGCAGATCCGGCAGGTGGCGATCGGCCTCAATTTCATCGACGTCTACTTTCGCACCGGCCTTTACAAGTCGGCGACCGGGCTTCCCTTCATTCCGGGCAAGGAAGGCGCCGGAGTAGTGACTGCAGTGGGTGACGGGGTGAGCATGTTCTCGGTCGGCGACCGCGTCGCCTACGCATCCGCTGATGGCGCCTATGCCAGCGAGCGCAACGTAGACGCCTCGCAACTCTTGAAGGTGCCGGAGGGAATCAGCCTCGAGACGGCGGCTGCGATGATGCTCAAGGGCATGACCGCGCAATACCTTCTCAACCAGACCTTCAAGGTGGGCCCGGAGACGACCTTGCTCTTTCACGCCGCCGCCGGCGGCGTCGGGTTCATTGCGGGGCAGTGGGCCAAGGCACTTGGTGCGACGGTGATCGGAACGGCCGGATCGCAGGAGAAGATCGATCTGGCTCTTGCCCATGGCTACGACCACGTCATCAACTACCGCACGGACAATTTCGTCGAGCGCGTCAAGGACTTGACCGGAGGGCGCGGCGTCGACGTCGTCTATGATTCCGTTGGGCGCGACACCTATCCGGCCTCGCTCGACTGCCTGAAGCCGCGCGGTCTCTGGGCCAGCTTCGGCAATTCCTCCGGGCCGGTGGATGCTTTCAACATCGGCATCCTGGCGCAGAAGGGTGCGCTCTATGCGACGCGCCCGACGCTCTTCACTTACGTCGCGACCCGGCCGGCCCTGGAGGCATGTGCAAATTCCCTGTTTGATGTTGTGCAAAGCAACAAAGTGCGTATCAATATCAACCAGACCTATCCGCTCGCCGAAGCCGGTCGGGCGCATACGGATCTCGAAACAAGAAAAACAAGTGGAACGACATTGCTGATTCCCTGACCGAAGCCTTACGGCGCCGGCGTCTTATCGGACGCGAAGGTCGCTGTAGTCTTCACGTTGCTGCAGGTTCCTGTCGATTGATCGGGTACGATCAAAGCAAGCGTGCAGTAAGGCGGGCGGGGATCGAAGAGGGGAAAGAGGGCAGCGTGCCTGAAAAGGGACAAACCGCGAGCGGCCCGCTGCTGGCCGTTCGCAACCTTACGAAATTGTTCGGCTCGTTCGCGGCCTGCAATGCAATCGATCTGCAGATAGAACCCGGAGAAATCCACGCGCTGCTCGGCGAGAACGGCGCGGGAAAGTCGACGCTGGTGAAGATGCTGTTCGGCGTGCTCGCGCCGAGCGCCGGCGAGATCATGTGGCAGGGGGCGAATGTCCGCATCGCCAGCCCGAGCGACGCCCGCCGGCTCGGCATCGGCATGGTCTTCCAGCATTTCTCCCTGTTCGAGGCCCTGACGGTCGCCGAGAACATCGCCCTTTCCATGGACCGGGCCGTTTCGCTCGCCCGCGTCGCCGAGGAGGCGTCACGGCTGTCGCGCATCTATGGCCTGCCGCTCGATCCGAAGGCACATGTCGCCGATCTCTCCGTCGGCGAAAGGCAGCGGATCGAAATCGTCCGGGCTCTCCTGCAGAACCCGCAGCTCATCATTCTCGACGAACCGACTTCGGTGCTGACGCCGCAGGAAGCGGACCGCCTTTTCGAGACGCTGCAGAAACTGCGATCGGAGGGGCGTTCCGTCCTTTATATCAGCCATCGTCTCGAGGAAGTGCAGCGCATCTGCGACCGCGCGACGGTGCTGAGACACGGTAAGGTAACCGGCGCCTGCGATCCGCGCGCGGAAACGCCCGCCTCTTTGGCAAGAATGATGGTCGGCAGCGATGTCGCGGTCGTCACACCGGAGGGCACGAGCACCAGAGGCGACGTGCAATTGGAGGCGCGGCATCTTACGGTCGCGGCGCGCACGCCCTTTGCGGTCTCGCTGAAGGACATCTGCCTGAAGGTCAGGGCGGGCGAGGTACTGGCGATCGCGGGAGTGGCCGGCAACGGGCAGAGCGAGCTTTTCGACGCGCTTTCGGGCGAATATCCGTTGGCCGACGACGATGCCATCCAGATCCGCCAGCGGCCGGTCGGGACCAGGAACATCAATGCGCGCCGTCTGATGGGCGCCGGATTCGTGCCGGAGGAACGCCATGGGCACGCCGCGGTCTCGGCGCTGTCGCTCTCCGACAACCTTGTGCTCGCGCGCAGCCAATCGGATCGCCGGGCTTTCCTCGGCGGCGGCGCACTGAAGATCATCCGCCACGGCGCCGTCAAGGCGGCGACGAAGCGGATTGCCGAGGCGATGGACGTGCGCAAGAGCGGCGAGGACCCGCCGGCCGGTTCGCTGTCGGGCGGCAATCTGCAGAAATTCATCGTCGGACGGGAACTCGACCGGCAGCCGGCCGTGCTCGTCGTCAACCAGCCGACCTGGGGCGTGGACGCCGGGGCGGCGAGCCGCATACGCCAGGCCCTCGTGGATCTCGCAAAGGCCGGTTCCGCCGTGCTGGTGATCAGCCAGGACCTCGACGAGATATTCGAGGTGGCGACGGAGATCGCAGTGATCAGCGACGGGCGTCTTTCCGATCCCTATCCTGCCCGCGAACTTTCGCGCGAAAAGATCGGCCTCCTGATGGGCGGCATGCATGGCCAGGCGCAAGGCCAGGCCGAAGGCGAGGGAGCGGCGCATGCGCATTGAACTCGAAAAGCGCGCGAAGGCCTCGACGCTGTTTTCCATCCTTTCGCCGTTCATCGCATTTGCGCTGACCATCGTCTTCGGCGGCGTGATGTTCGCACTTCTCGGCAAGAATCCGGTAACCGCGCTCTACAGCTTTTTCGTGGAGCCGCTGAGCGAGGTCTGGTCGCTGCACGAACTCGCGATCAAGGCGGCGCCGCTGATCCTGATCGGCGTCGGGCTCTCCGTCTGCTTCCGCTCCAACAACTGGAACATCGGCGCAGAGGGTCAGTTCATCATGGGCGCAATCGCCGGCTCGGCCCTGCCGGTACTCTTCTACGATTGGCAGTCACCGTTGATATTGCCGCTGATGATGCTTCTCGGCATGCTTGGCGGAGCGCTCTTCGCGGCGATACCGGCCTTCCTGAAGGCGCATATGAATACGAACGAGATATTGACGAGCCTGATGCTGGTCTATGTGGCCCAGCTCTTTCTCGACTGGCTCGTACGTGGCCCTTGGCGCAACCCGCAGGGCATGAACTTCCCGGAAACGCGAACGTTCGGCGCGGATGCGATCCTTCCCGAAATGCTCGCCTCGGGGCGTACGCATTGGGGTTTTGCCTTCGCGATCATCGCGGCGGTGCTGGTGTGGTTCATGATGCGCTATACGTTGAAGGGCTTCGAAATCACCGTTCTCGGCCAGTCCGAGCGGGCAGGGCGCTTTGCCGGCTTTTCCTCGCGCAGGATGATCTGGTTCTCGATGCTGTTTTCCGGCGCGCTGGCGGGGCTCGCCGGTATTTCGGAAGTGAGCGGCGCCATGCAGCAGCTGCGTCCGGTGATCTCGCCCGGTTACGGATTCACGGCTATCATCGTCGCGTTCCTCGGCCGGCTCAATCCGCTCGGAATCGTGGCCGCCGGTCTCGTCCTGGCGTTGACTTATCTCGGCGGCGAGGCCGCGCAGCTTTCGATCGGCGTATCCGAAAAGGTGACGCGCGTCTTCCAGGGGCTGCTGCTGTTCTTCGTGCTGTCTTGCGACGCGCTCATTCACTACCGCATCCGGCTGGTGTGGGACCGCTTCGCAGCGGTCAGGACGGAGGAGGCGCACTGATGGGCATAGTCGAAGCAATCCTCTTCAGCGTCATCACGGCTGCGACGCCGCTGGTCCTCGCCGCCCTGGGCGAACTCGTCGCCGAGCGGTCCGGCGTGCTCAATCTCGGCGTCGAAGGCATGATGATCATGGGAGCTGTCTGCGCCTTCGCGGCGACGCAGCTCAGCGGCTCGCCCTATGTCGGAATTCTTGCCGGCATTGCTGCCGGCGCCGTGTTTTCGCTGCTGTTCGGCTTCCTGACGCTGACGCTTGTTGCCAACCAGGTAGCGACCGGCCTGGCGCTGACTCTCCTCGGGCTCGGCGTTTCCGGGATGCTCGGAGAAAGTTTCCTCGGCATGCAGGGGATCAAGCTGCAGCCGATCGCGATCCCGCTCCTGTCGAAGATACCCGTGGTCGGACCGCTTTTGTTTCGGCAGGACGCCATATTCTATGCGTCGGTCGCGATCGTGGTGGGCGTCCATCTGTTTCTGTTCAGGAGCCGTGCGGGATTGAAGTTGCGGGCGGTGGGCGACAGCCACGCCTCGGCCCACGCCCTCGGCGTGAACGTCATTCTCACCCGCTACCTGGCCGTTCTTTTCGGCGGCGCCTGCGCCGGACTTGCCGGCGCGCAACTGTCGCTCGTCTACACGCCTCAATGGGTGGAGAACATGTCGGCCGGCCGGGGCTGGATCGCGCTGGCATTGGTGGTTTTCGCCTCGTGGCGGCCCTGGCGAGTCGTCGCCGGAGGATATCTCTTCGGAGCCGTATCGATCAGTCAGCTTCATGCCCAGGCCTTCGGCATCGGCATTCCCTCGCAGTTTCTCACTGCGCTTCCCTATCTCGCGACGATTGTCGTACTCATTCTCATATCGCATAACCGGCGCATGACCCTGATCAACACGCCGGCATCGCTCGGCAAGCCGTTTGTGCCGGACCGGTGAAGAACAACAGCCAGACGGACATTTCTCAAACCGACAGAGGTCAAAAATGAAAAAACTACTCGTCGCCCTCGCAACCACCGTCGCCGTGCTCGGCATCGCGCCGGCCGCAAGCGCTCAGGAAAAGGCAAAGATCTGCTTCATCTATGTCGGCTCGAAGACAGACGGCGGCTGGACCCAGGCCCACGACATCGGCCGCCAGGAGCTAGAAAAGGAACTCGCCGACAAGATCGAAACGCAGTTCCTGGAAAACGTGCCGGAAGGTCCGGACGCCGAACGCGCGATCGAGCGCCTGGCGCGTTCCGGCTGCGGCCTGATCTTCACCACCTCCTTCGGCTTCATGGATGCAACGATCAAGATCGCGGGCAAATTCCCGGATGTGAAGTTCGAGCACGCGACCGGCTACAAGACCGCGCCGAACGTCGCCACCTATAACAGCCGTTTTTACGAAGGCCGTTACATCCAGGGCCAGATCGCCGCGAAAATGTCCGAAAAGGGCGTTGCCGGCTATATCGCCTCCTTCCCGATTCCCGAGGTGGTGATGGGCATCAACGCCTTCGTCATCGGTGCCCGGGCGGTCAATCCGGATTTCAAGATCAAGGTCGTATGGGCGAACACCTGGTTCGATCCGGGCAAGGAAGCGGACGCCGCCAAGGCGCTCATCGATCAGGGTGTCGATATCATCACGCAGCATACCGACACGACCGCGCCGATGCAGGTCGCCGCCGAGCGCGGTATCAAGGCCTTCGGTCAGGCATCCGACATGATTGCCGCCGGCCCGCAGACGCAATTGACTGCGATCGTCGATACCTGGGGCGCCTATTACGTGAAGCGCACCAAGGCCTTCCTCGATGGAACGTGGTCGACGACTTCGAGCTGGGATGGTCTGAAGGACGGCATCCTGACCATGGCGCGCTACACGAACATGCCTGATGACGTGAAGGCGATGGCGGAAGCGACGGAGGCGAAAATCAAATCCGGCGAGCTGAAGCCGTTTACCGGTCCGCTCAACAAGCAGGACGGCAGCCCGTGGCTGAAAGAGGGCGAAACTGCCGACGACGCGACGCTGCTCGGCATGAACTTCTATGTCGAAGGCGTCGACGACAAGCTGCCGCAATAGTCGAACGTCCGAAACACGGCAACCCCGCGCCTCGCGCGCGGGGTTTTCTATAGTCCGACCCGGCCTACCTGCAGCTCTCTGCAGGCCTTTCAGGAATCGTCTATTCGATCTAGTGTTGATCGTCGCCGGCAAGAATCACGCTGACGATGAGGAGTTTCCTGGGGAGGATTGGTTGAAGAGCGTGCTTGAGACCGTGATATCCGGCACGCCGAAGCGGACGAGCCATGCACAGGTCGTGGATCAGCTCGGCAAGGCGATCGTTTCGGGCGAGTTCCCGGTCGGCAGCATTCTCCCCGGAGATCCTGAATTGGCGCTGCGTTTCCGCGTCTCGCGGACGGTACTGCGCGAAGCGATGAAGACGCTTGCCGCCAAGGGCATGATCGTACCGCGCGCCCGGATCGGCACACGCGTCACGCCCCGCAAGGAGTGGAACCTCTTCGACAGCGACATTCTCACCTGGCACTTCGCCTGCGGCGTCGACGAGGATTTTCTCTATCATCTGAGCGAGGTGCGGCTGGCCTTCGAGACGCATGCCGCGGCACTGGCCGCAAGAAACGCATCGGACGCGGAAATCGCGGGGATGATGCGGCTCGCCGTCGCCATGGGCGAGGCGAGTCACACCCCCGAGAGTCTCGCCGTAGCGGACCTCAAGTTTCATCTCTCCGTCATCGAAGCGTCCGGCAATCCCTTTCTGCGTACCGTCGGCGGCTTGATCGAGGCAGCCCTTGTGGGCGTCTTCAAGCTCAGTTCGCCGACCGCCGAGAAAGGCGGTATCGACGAGGTTGCGCGCAACCATATCCGCATCGTCGAGGCGATCGGCAAAAGGGACGAGGCGGCTGCACGCCTGGCGATGGAGCACGTGATCAAGGTGGGGCGTGCGCGTATCCGTCAGGCGCTGAGCGGAGGCAAGGCGAAGGCTTGACCGGAACCTCGTCGCGCACCTTAGCTCCTGCCGTGAAATCCTGCAGGTGACCTTGCCCGAACTTGCGGCTTAGCCTATCTGGGATGGGGGCAGTCGCGAGGCCGCCCCTTTTTCAACGGTGAACCGGAGACTATGTTCGAGCTTCTTGTCATTTTCCTTCTGCTTTTGATCAACGCTTTCTTCGCGTTGTCGGAAATGGCAATCGTCTCGGCAAGCAAACCGCTGCTTCGTCAGATGGTGAAGCAGGGCAACCGGCGCGCGGAGGCCGCGCTCAAGCTCGCCGAGGACCCGGGCAAGTTCCTGTCGACGGTACAGGTCGGCATCACCCTTGTCGGCATCCTCGCCGGCGCCTATGGCGGCGCGACGATCGCTGCCAAGATTGCGCCGTTCCTGAACGACATCGGCTGGATCAGCCCTTACGGCGACACGATCGCGGTCGCACTGGTCGTCACGCTGATTACATTTCTGTCGGTGGTCATCGGCGAGCTCATCCCCAAGCAGCTGGCGCTCCGAAATCCCGAAGGGCTGGCCATGTTCGTCGCCGGTCCGATGGCGCTGCTTTCGCGTATCGTGGCGCCGGTCGTCTATATTTTCGAAACGGCGGCCTCTATCGCGATGCGGCTCATGGGCATGAGGCCGGAAGATTCCGATCGGGTCACCGAAGAGGAAGTGCAGGCCATCATGGCGGAAGGCGTCGAAAGCGGCGCCATCGAGAAGAGCGAGCACGAGATGCTGCGGCGAATCATCCGCCTCGGCGACCGCAACGTCAAATCGATCATGACACACCGTACAGAGGTGAGTTTCATCGACGTTCACGACAGCCTGGAGACGATCGGGCAGAAGATCCGGCAGTTCGGCCACTCGCGTTATCCGGTGATCGACGGCCCGTCGGGTGATGTCATTGGCGCGGTCCTTGCCAAGGAGATATTGAATGTTGCGCCGGCCGCGCCTTTCAACATCCGCGATTATGTCCGCGAAATTCTTACCCTGCCGGAGACGGCCTCCTGTCTGAAGGCGCTCGAAGCCTTCAAGTCGTCCAGTATCAATATGGCGATGATCGTCGACGAGTACGGGAGCACGGAGGGGATCATCACCACCGCCGACATCCTTGAGGCGATCGTCGGCGTCATCCCTTCGAATTATGATAATTCGGAGCACGCCCTCATTCGCCAGCGCGACGATGGCAGCTATCTCGTAGACGGACGGACGCCGATCGATGAAATCCACCTCCAGATCGGCATCGATGGAATCGACGCGGACGGCGATTTCGAAACCATAGCCGGCTTCCTGGTGCAGCAGTTGCGCAAGACTCCGGAGGAGGGCGACACCGCCGAGGCGCACGGCTATCGCTTCGAGGTGATCGACATGGACGGCCGACGCATCGACAAGATCCTCGTCAGCCGGGCCGGTGAGGCACTCTCATGACGCGGGTTTCCGCGACATTCCGCCTCTCAACTCATCAGAATCGATCACATTCATGATTTCAGGTCGATCCGACCTAAAATCACCGTGATCCGCCTGGAAGTAGTCCAGGATGGATGCGCGCAGGCGATGCAGATGGCAGCGAAGGCGGAGAATCGTAACGGACGCGGGAGACTCTGGAGGAGAGCGGCGTGGGGCGCGGCCGCAGCGCTTATGCTGCTGCCCTTGCTGGCGATGCAAGTCACGGAGGAAGTGGCCTGGGATGTCGCCGATTTCGCTATCTTCGCAGCCATGCTGATCTCCGCAGGCGGCGTCTACGAGTTGTCAGCGAGGTTCTCGGCCAGCAGCGCATACCGCGCCGCCATCGGCCTTGCGCTCGCGACAGCATTCCTCCTGACGTGGGTGAATCTCGCGGTCGGCATCGTCGGGACCGAGGATGACCCCGCCAATCTCCTCTGTGGCGGCGTGCTGGCGGTCGGCATCATCAGCGCCTTCATTGCGCGCTTCCGGCCGGCCGGAATGGCACGTGCTTTCTTCGCAACGGCGCTCGCGCAGGCGCTGGTCGCCGCGGTCGCGGTGGCCGCAGGAATGGGTTACCCGGCAAGTCCGCCGCTGGAGATCCTTGCCGTCAATGCCTTGTTCGCAATGCTCTGGCTCGCATCGGCTTCGTTGTTTCGGAAAGCGGCGCGGGAAAAAACTCCCGCCGGCAGGGCGCCGTAGCTCAACTCTCCAGCCTTTTTCGCCGATCGCTGATCGTTTTCGCCACCGCGACGTCAAGTCAGGCGGGATCTCTGAGCCTGAAAACGCTGCATGCCTCTCCGCTCGCGGCTTCGGGAGCACCCGGTCGCCGCACGATCAGCCCATCGGATTGCGCGAAAATGCTGACCATGGACGAATCCTGGCGCGGGAAGGGATGCGCTACGAGCGAACCGTCCGCCTCGAGCGTGAGGCGGGCACGTATATAATCCTGGCGCCGGTCATTGGCCGGCAGCGTTGCGGCGAGCCGTGCATCGACCAGTCTCGAACGGGGCGGCAGATGCGCAAGCTTGCGCGTCAGAGGTTCGAGGAAGAGCAGGGCGCAGACGAGGCTCGAAACGGGGTTTCCCGGAAGGCCGAGCACCGTGACGCCGTCGAGATCCCCGACCATCAGCGGTTTTCCCGGTCGCATGGCGATGCGCCAGAAATCAAGCGTCATGCCGCAGCCGAGAAGCGTCGACTGGACGAGATCGTGATCGCCGACCGAAGCTCCTCCGAGGGTGACGAGCACGTCCACCTGGGCTGCCTGTGCCTTGGCGACGGCGCCGGCGATCGCTGTCCGATCGTCGCCGACGATGCCGAGATCAAGAACTTCGGCCCCGTTGTCGCGGGCAACCGCAGCGATCCCGAAACTGTTCGAAGCGATGATCTGGTCGGGGCCAAGGGAACTTCCCGGCGGCAACAATTCGTCGCCCGTGGCGATGATTGCGATTTTCGGTCGCGCGAAAACCGGCAGCTCCCGATGATTCATGCCGGCCGCGAGCGTCAGGCGGCCGGCGTCGAGTGCGCTGCCGGCGGAAAGCGCGACGTCACCCGCCAGGAAATCCTGGCCCGCCAAACGGATGTGGCGGCCCTTTGCCGGCGCAAACAGGGTGCGGATGCGTCCGTCCGGCAGTTTTTCCGTGTCTTCCTGAATGATGACGGTATCGGCGCCTGCAGGTACCGGCGCGCCGGTGAAGATGCGTACGGCCTCCCCGCCCTTCACGCCGCCGCGAAAACGGCGTCCTGCGGCGGACTCGCCGACAACGGAGAGCTCCGCTCCGACTTCGGCGATATCCTCGTGGCGGACGGCATAACCATCCATCGCGGAATTGTCGAAAGGGGGGTGGGTCAGCTTGGCCGCTACGTTCTCGGCAAGCACCCGTCCGAGGCATTCATGCAGCGCAAGGCGCTCCGTCCGTCGCAGCGGATTGGCCCTGGCCAAAATTCTCTGTAGTGCTTCCTCGACCGAAAGAAGCGACATCAGCGCATCTCTCCCGCGCGGTGATAATCGCCGGAGCGCCCGCCCGACTTGCTGACCAGCCGCACGCCGCCGATTTCCATTTCCCGGTCAGCGGCCTTGGCCATGTCGTATATCGTCAGGCAGGCGACGCTGACGGCAGTCAACGCCTCCATTTCGACACCCGTCCGTCCGGTCAGCTTCGCCATTGCCTCGACGCGCAAACCGGGAAGGGCGTCGTCCGGCGTGATATCGACGGACACTTTCGTCAGCATCAAGGGATGGCAGAGCGGAATGAGGCTGGATGTCTGCTTGGCGGCCATGATGCCTGCGAGCCGTGCGGTCGCGATAACGTCGCCCTTCTTGGCATTGCCTTGGCGAATCAGAGCCAGCGTCTCCGGCTTCATCCTGACGAAGCCCTCCGCGACAGCGACACGGACCGTCTCGGCCTTGTCGCCGACATCGACCATGCTGGCTTCGCCGGCGCTGTCGATATGGGTGAGGGCCGGCCCGCTCATCACTCTGCCGCCATGATGCTTGCCGAGCCGGTCAGCAGCGCACGCGTCGCCGCCTCTACGTCGTCCTTCCTCATCAGGCTTTCACCGACCAGGAAGGTGGTAATCCCGCTCTTCTCTAGGCGCCGGCAGTCTTCGTGCGTGAATACGCCGCTTTCGCCGACCAGGAGACGGTCTGCGGAAACCATTGCCGCGAGCCTTTCGGAGACGGCGAGATCGACCTCGAACGTCCTGAGATTGCGGTTGTTGATCCCGACGAGCGGAGATGACAGGCGAAGTGCTCGTTCCATCTCTTCCGCGTCGTGTACTTCGACGAGGACATCCATGCCGAGTGCAAATGCGGCTTCTTCCAGCCGGCGCGCATCATTGTCGCCAAGCGAGGCCATGATCAGCAGAATGCAATCGGCGCCCCAGGCGCGCGCTTCGAAAACCTGATAGGTGTCGAACATGAAGTCCTTGCGCAGAGCCGGGAGCGGGCAGGCCTCGCGTGCCTTCGTCAGGAACTCCGGCGCACCCTGGAAGCTCGGCGCGTCGGTAAGGACGGAGAGGCAGGCGGCGCCGCCCGCGGCATAGGCCTTCGCCAGTTCCGGAGGATCGAAATCCGGGCGGATCAAACCCTTCGAGGGGCTCGCCTTCTTGATTTCGGCGATCAGCCCGAACTCGCCTTTGTCCCGCCGGGCCGCAAGCGCGGCGTGGAAACCGCGCGGCGCGGACTGATCGGCGGCCCGCGCCTTCAACTCTTCGAGCGGAACGCGCGCTTTCGCGGCGGCGATCTCCTCTCGCTTATAGGCTTCGATGCGGCGCAGGATATCCGTCATGTCTTCTCCTCAAGCCGCGTTCGAGACGGTGATCAACCGCTGCAAGGCGACCTTGGCGCCGCCGCTCGAAAGCGATTGCCGGGCCAGCGCCATGCCTTCGGACAGGTCGCCGGCGCGCCCTGCTATCATCAACGAAGCGGCGGCATTCGCAAGGGAAATGTCCCGGTAGGCATTTTCCGCACCGTCGAGAACGGCCTGCAACGCAGCGGCATTATCGGCTCCGTCTCCGCCCTTCAAGGCATCGAGCGACACCCGTTCGAGGCCGAAATCGGCGGGCGTCAGCTCGAAGTTGGTGATCGTGCCGTCCTTGAGCGCGGCCACTTTGGTCACGCCGGTCGTGGTGATCTCGTCGAGCCCTTCGCCATGCACGACCCAGACGCTTTCCGAACCCAGATCGCGGAGCACTTCCGCGAGCGGGTCGACCCATTGCGGCGCGTAGACACCGACGAGTTGCTGCCTGACGCCGGCCGGGTTGGCGAGGGGGCCGAGCAGATTGAAGATGGTCCTCGTTCCGAGTTCCACCCGCGTCGGACCGACGTGGCGCATGGCCGAATGGTGCTGCTGGGCGAACATGAAGCCGAGACCGGCCTCGGCAATGCAGCGCGAGATCACCGCAGGCCCGATATCGAGATTGACCCCGAGGCACGAGAGCGCATCGGCCGTTCCGGACTTCGAGCTGAGCGCACGGTTGCCATGCTTGGCGACCGGTACACCGGCACCCGCGACAATCAGCGCGGCCAGCGTCGAAATGTTGTAGGTACCGGCACCGTCGCCGCCGGTGCCGACGATGTCGATCGCACCGTCGGGCGCTTCCACGGGCAACATGCGTGCGCGCATCGCGCCGACCGCACCCACGATCTCGTCGACCGTTTCGCCGCGCACCCGAAGCGCCATCAGAAAACCGCCGATCTGCGATGGCGTGGCGGCTCCGGACATGATGATCTCGAAGGCCGCGCGCGCATCTTCGCGACTCAGTGCCTCGCGCGCTGCGACTTTGGCGACGAACGGCTTCAAATCACTCATGAGTTCGCTTCTCCGTCGTCACCGTTGCGCCAGTGCCGTTTCGGCAAGCGACTGGTTGATCGAAACGCCATAGGCAGTTTGCAATGTGGAGACCATCTGATCCAGGATGTCGTCGCCGCTCGCGCGCGCAATCGCTTCGATCTGGCTGCTGTCGTTGTCGAGGGCGTCCGCAGGCGCCTTCTCTTCGACCGCCGTAACCTGCATGAGCACCTGGCCGTCGCCGCCGATCCCCGGGGCGTTGGCGACGTGGCCGTTCGGACCGGCGAAGGCCGCGATCACCGCGGCAGGGCTCAGGGTCGCATCGTTGGTCGCGCGGGTCAGCCCGGTCTTGCTCTCGACGACAAGGCCGAGTTCGCTTGCGATATCGGCGAGCTTGGCGCCCTTTTCGATACGTTCCTTGAGTTCCTTGGCCTTGGCGGCCAGTGCCGCGCGCTGCTGTTCCGCGGTCCAGTCGGCGGCCACTTCGTCGCGAACTTCGTCAAGCGTGCGGTCCCGGGCCGGAATGATTTCCTCGACGTCGAACCATGCGGAGCCGTCCCGCCCGATATTGACGGCAAGCGTATCCGTTCCGACATCGGCCTTGAAGACTTCCTGGAGAAGGGCGCGCGGTTCCGGAAGATCCTTCACGTCGTCGCCGTTTTGATCCTTGCCGGAAGCGTCGACGGCGTCGACCGTGACGAGCTTGAGCTTCAGCTGTTCGGCGATCTCCTTGACGGACACGCCGCCGGCGCGTTCGTCTTCGATCTTGTCATGAAGACCGACGAGCTGCTCGCGCGCGGCGTCGAGGGCGATTTCCTTGCGCAATTCTTCCTTGACTTCGTCAAAGCTGCGAACGGCATCGGGCCGGATGTTGGTTACGCGCAGGATGACCGGGCCGAATGCACCTTCGACGACGGGCGTGGTGCCGCCATCCTGGGCAACGGCAAAGGCTGCGTCGGCAATCTTTGCGTCCGGCATGCGCTCCTTGGTGAAGTCGCCGAGGAGTACATCTGCCGACGTCTTGCCCTCGGCCTTGACCAGATCGTCGAAGGAGGTGCCGGCGGCAAGCTTGGCGGCCGCGGCGTCGGCGGCCTCGCGCGACGGGAAGGTGAGCTGCTCGACCGTTCTGGTTGCCGGCGTGCGGTAGCTCTCCTTGCGCTTCTCATAATCGGCGCGAAGCTCTTCCGAGGTCACGGCGTCCGGTGCGGCCAGGTCCTCGGGCTCCAGCTTGATGTAGCTGATCTTGCGGTATTCCGGAGCGCGATAGTTCGCCTTGCGGCTTTCGAACCAAGGCGCGAGAACGTCGTCGCCCGGCGTTTTGACCGCGTCGATATTTGCGTTGGAGAGCAGAAGATAGTCAATCGTGCGCGTCTCGTGGCGGTACTTGCCAATGGCGTCGACGAGTACCTTGGGCGCCGTGTAACCGTCCGTGAGCGCATCGACGATCTGCGATCGAACCGCGACCTGGCTGCGGTTGTTGATGTAATCCTGCTCGGTCAGACCGGCATTGCGCAGCACGCTCGAAAATGTCAGACGGTCGAACTGCCCGTTGGCGCCGTGGAAGGCCGGGTCTTCGCCGATCAGCCGCGCAAGCCTGTCTTCCGAAAGACCGAGATTCATGTCGGTAGCGAGCTGGTCGAGTGCAGCACCCGCGACGAGCTGGGCGTAGACCTGGTTCTCGACCCCGAAGGCTTGGGCCTGCTGGCGCGACAAAGGCGTACCGAGCTGGCGCGAGAGCAGGGCGACCTGCCGTTCGTAAGCCAGGCGAAAGTCGCTCGCCGACACCTTGACGTCGCCGACGGTGACCACCGCGTTGGGCGTGTTTGGCACCATCAATGTCTGACCGCCCCACACCATGAATGAGAGGATGAGAAGGGCCAGCAGGCCTTTGACGACCCGCGTCTGGGCAGCGTTTCTCAGGGAGTCGAGCATGGGGGCAGAAAACCTCGTTGGGATGCGCTGGCATTACGCCGAATGAATTCGTTCCTTAGAACAAACCAGAGAGGAATTGAAGGCCGGTTCGTCGCAAATTGCGGCCGGCGGAGTTGAACTTGCCAACCCGTCGCCATGGCCGCGCGCCTCAGGGCTCCCGGGGCATTCAAGAGCAAAGGCCGCAAAAGGCGCTAACGACGAAGGCAATGTCGGAATTCGTTAGCCGGCAACTTAAAGCGCGCTGCAAATTAAGCGTTGGAAGCGCGTCCCGCTGTGGCAAACTGATGGGAATCGTTTCTTCGATACTCGACCGGGACTTTCGATCCGCCGGCCATTACGGGAAATCACCTCCATGCAGTCCACGATCGTGATGGTCAATCTCTTCGGTGCAGTGGCGCTGCTGCTCTTCGGCCTTTCGCTGGTCAAGGACGGGGTGACGCGTGCCTTCGGGGCGCGGCTGCGGGCAGCTCTTGCGCGCGGAACGAACGGTCCCTTCCGGGCTTTTTTGACGGGGCTCGTCGCAACGCTCGGGCTCCAGAGTTCGACGGCCACGGCACTCATGACGGCCTCTTTCGTCGAGAAGGGGCTGATCCGTTCGCAGATGGCGCAGATCGTGCTGCTGGGCGCCAATGTCGGCACCGCGATGACGGCCTGGATCGTCGCACTCGGCATCGGATGGCTTTCGCCGCTGCTCATCCTCGCAGGCGTGGCCACGCACCGCCTGAGCCGGTCGAGCGCGCGCCAGGGCGCCGGCTATGCGCTCGTGGGCATCGGTCTGATGCTTTTGTCGCTAGAGCTGCTCGGCGCAGCGACCGAGCCGATGCGCCAATCCCAGGCTCTGGGAGCATTTCTCGGAATGCTCGACAACGCCTTGCCCGTGGCGATGATCATTGCGGCCGGTCTTGCCTTTGCGTCATCGTCCAGCCTCGCCGTCGTCATGCTGGTGCTGTCGCTTTCATCCGCGGGCGTGCTTTCTCCCGTATTGACGGTCGCGCTCGTGCTCGGTGCCAATCTCGGTGGCGCAATCCCGCCGGTCATCACCACGCTCGGCTCGCCGCCCGCCGCCCGCCGGGTCACGCTGGGCAACCTCGTGGTGCGCGGCATCGGCTGTCTCATCGCCCTTCCGGCGGTTGGCGCCAGCGCCGACTTCCTGCAGAGCCTGCCGCTGCCGCGCCAGAACCTGCCCGTCGACGTGCACCTGCTTTTCAATCTGCTCCTGGCGATGGTTGCCTGGCCGTTCGCGGGGTTGCTCGCCCGCACCATGAACCGCTTCTTCCCCGACGACGAAGCGACGGAGACCGGGCCGCGCTACCTCGATGAGGCGGCGCTCGATACACCGGTCATGGCCCTTTCCGGAGCCACGCGAGAGGTCCTGAGGGTGGGCGACCTGATCGAGGTCATGCTGATGCGGGCCTCCGAAGCGTTCAGCAAGAATGACGTCAACGAACTGGGCGACATCGAGAACATCGAACGGCAGGTCGACCTCCTGCAGCAGGAGGTGAAAATCTTCCTTTCGCGGCTGGGGCGCGATGGCCTGAACGAGGAGGACGGGCGCCGCTCGATCGTGATCATCGACTATGCCATCAATCTCGAGCACATGGGCGACATCATCGAAAAAGGTCTCTGTGAACAGATCGCCAAGAAGGTGAGGGGCGGCTTGCGGTTCTCGGAGGACGGCTATCAGGAGCTGAAGGGGCTTTTCAACCTCACCATCGATAATCTGCGCATCGCACAGACCATCTTCGTCACGCGCAACGCCGACCTGGCGCGTCATCTCATCGAGGTCAAGGTGGACGTGCGGCATATGGAAAAACGCTCCGCGGAGCGCCACCTGGAGCGGTTGCGCGATGGCCTTCTCGAAAGCCTGCAAACCAGTTCGCTGCACCTCGATATGCTGCGGGACCTGAAGCGCATCAACGCGCACATCGCCTCCGTCGCCTATCCCATTCTGGAGGAGAGCGGCCTGCTCACCGAAAGCCGGCTGCGGCCGCCGGGCTGATATCATACGGTTTGAACCGGATTAACGCGACGTGATTGTGCGAATTATGGTTCTCGCAATATGTTGCTGATAGGAACGCGCAAAAAGCGCGCGGGCAGAGGCGCGAGACGCCGCGTCGAAGAAATGTCCCGAGAGGGTATCAAGGAGATCAGAGTATGGAACGGACTTGCCTGGCGATCATCCTGGCAGCTGGCGAGAGCACGCGGATGAAATCGGCCATGTCGAAGGTGCTGCATCCGGTCGCGGGGCGGCCGATGATCGCCCATGTCGTCGACGCCCTGGCGAGTGCATCGATCTCGGATGTGGCGCTGGTCGTCGGGCGCGATGCGGACGCCGTATCTGCCGCCGCGGCAACCGACGAAGTGGCCGTCACCTCCTTTCTGCAGAAGGAGCGACTTGGCACCGCCCACGCGGTGCTTGCTGCCCGCGAAGCGATCGCGAAAGGCTATGACGACGTTCTCGTTGTTTTCGGAGACACGCCGCTTATCACCGCCGCACCTCTGAAGGCAGCGCGCGACGGTCTCGCGGCCGGAAACGACGTCGTGGTGATCGGCTTCCAGGCGACGGATCCGACCGGGTACGGGCGTCTCATCGTGAAGGATGGAGCGCTGGTCGCCATCCGTGAACACCGGGACGCCTCCGACGAGGAGCGCCGCATCACCTATTGCAATGGCGGGCTGATGGCGATCGACGGCCGCAAGGCGCTCGATCTGCTTAACCGGATCGGCAACGCCAATGCGAAAGGCGAATACTACCTGACCGATCTCGTCGAGATCGCGCGCTCCCTCGATGGCCGTGCAATCGCTGTCGAAGCGCCCGAGGAGGAACTTACCGGCTGCAATACCCGCGCCGAGCTTGCCTATATCGAGCGCCTCTGGCAGCAGCGCCGTCGTCACGAACTGATGCTGGCGGGCGTGTCGATTATCGCACCCGAGACCGTCTTCCTCTCATGGGACACCGCACTTGCCCAGGACGTTCTCCTGGAGCCGAACGTCGTCTTCGGGCCCGGCGTGCGCGTGGAAAGCGGTGCGGTCATCCACGCCTTCTCCCATCTGGAAGGCGCTCACGTCCGTGCCGGCGCTACGGTCGGACCTTTCGCGCGCCTGCGCCCGGGTGCCGACCTCGGAGCGAAATCGAAGGTCGGCAATTTCTGCGAGGTGAAGAACGCAGAGATCGGTGCCGGAGCCAAGGTCAATCACCTCACCTATATCGGCGACGCCTTTGTCGGCGCCGGATCCAATATCGGGGCCGGAACCATTACCTGCAACTATGATGGCGTGAACAAGCATGTCACCCGCATCGGCGCGAACGCCTTCGTAGGCTCCAATTCGTCGCTCGTCGCTCCGGTTTCGATCGGCGACGGGGCGCTCGTGGCGTCCGGAAGCGTGATCACGGAAGACGTGCCGGCGGATGCGGTCGCTTTCGGCCGTGCGCGCCAGGACGTGAAGCCCGGCAGGGCGCCGATATTGCGCGAGCGCTACGAGGCGGAAAAGGCAGCCAGGAAGCGGGCCAAGGCTGCGGAGTAGATGCATTAAATATTGAAACTGAAAGTGAAATCGAAACGGATTGCGTCGCGACGCAATTTCGCTACCAAGGCTTTCAACAGGCACCTGCGGCGCCGCGCGTTTGTCGGACGCGCAATGGTCGCTGCAGCATTTTAGATTTGCTGCATATTCCTGTCCTCGAGCCGGTACGATTCGGGGAAACATGCAGTGGTCGTTACATTTGAGCTGATACGCCGCAGGGCGTGAAGAGACGCGGAGAGGGATATGTGCGGGATTGTTGGCATCGTGGGGAATCAGCCGGTATCGGAGCGGCTGGTCGAAGCATTGAAGCGCCTGGAGTATCGCGGCTATGATTCGGCCGGCGTCGCGACGATCGACGCGGGAACGCTGCAGCGCCGGCGGGCCGAGGGCAAGCTGGTCAACCTCGAGAGCAGGTTGAGAGAGGAGCCTCTGGCCGGCACCATCGGCATCGCCCACACGCGCTGGGCAACCCATGGAGCACCCACGGAACGCAACGCCCACCCGCATTTCACTG